>Ga0310694_10006662_pt1 | contig 10920 bp, 12 predicted proteins | sample 174DNAGHGhighgp2_FD_203884 | JGI IMG/M metagenome (GOLD analysis project Ga0310694, IMG submission 203884) | Sheep rumen microbial communities from Palmerston North, Manawatu-Wanganui, New Zealand - 1742 DNA GHGhigh gp2 (v2) (version 2) | ecosystem: Host-associated > Mammals > Digestive system... | reverse complement strand
CACACAGGTCATCACCGACGGGAGCATACGCAACATCCCCGTGCAGGCTGAAGAAGAGATGAAGAAAAATGGGAAAAAGACAACCAAGTCGCCAGAAAAAAGGAAAAAGGCAAGTTCCCAACGGCTTCGAAAGACTGAAACACCAGACCCGTATGTTGGAAAACCATGTCCTGCTTGCGGACAGGGGGTGCTCATCAAGGGAAAGACGGCCTATGGATGCAGCAGATGGAAAGAAGGCTGTGGATATAGATTGCAGTTCCCACAATAACCAACGAGATCAATCTCTTGGAATGGAAAAATTTGAATAAAACTTAATTTTCCACCTTCGTATGGTGAATTTCGATAAAACTGATTACCTTTGCACTCATCATCGCGGAGAAACCGCAAAGACTTTGTCAAATGAATACCATAAACAAACAATGAGACACTGGTTTGTGAATATTATCACAGTGGTTGTCATCGCCATTGTGGCAGCAGCGCCATCCCAGGTGAGGGCGGACTCCATCCCCATGGACGATGACGAAATGGAAGCCGTTCTTTCCGGCACACTTGAAGACGACACCCTCGTGGCAGGGGAAATGGCTGAGTTGAATGAGAGCAAGGCAGCCATGGAACAGGTGCGTCAGGAGGGGATGTACAAGGCACTTAAGAGAAAATTCATTGAAGGAAACGCTGGTTTCATGTCGCTCGTTGCGCTTGCGCTCATACTTGGACTTGCTTTCTGCGTGGAGCGTATCATCTACCTCACGCTTTCCGAGGTGAACGCCAAGAAGCTGCTTGACGATGTGGACGCTAAGATTGAAGAAGGAGACATCGAGGGAGCAAAGGACATCTGTCGCGATACCCGTGGCCCTGTGGCTTCCATCTGCTACCAAGGATTGCTGAGAGCCGATGACAGCGTTGACAGCATCGAGCGCTCCATCACATCTTATGGACAGGTGCAGGTGTCCAACCTTGAAAAGGGATGCTCGTGGATCACGCTTTTCATCGCCATTGCACCCTCACTGGGTTTCCTTGGAACGGTCATTGGCATGGTGATGGCTTTTGATGAAATACAAGAGGCGGGCGACATCAGTCCCACCGTCGTGGCTTCGGGTATGAAGGTGGCCCTTATCACCACCATCTTCGGCATCATCGTGGCGCTCATACTGCAGGTCTTCTATAATTACATCCTCAACAAGATCGAGCAACTCACCACTCAGATGGAAGATGCGGCCATCACGCTGCTCGACATCCTCGTGAAATATAAAAACAAGGTGCAATGAGAATACCAGGATGGCCCAAAGGCGGTGTCTCGCGCAAGGTGCTCTTTCTGCTTGTGACAATCACCGTGGTGATTTTCACGCTGTTCTATTTCGTGGGATATTCTCACCCTTGGGCTGAGGACCCCGACTTCATAGAGCCACGACTCACAACGGTGCTCATCATCTTCGTCTTCCTCGTGTTGGCGTTGGCTGTGGTCGTCACTGCATGGGCTGTAATCTCAGCCATGTTGAAAAGAGGACGCAAGGACAACACCAGTCACAGGGTGCCTGTCACCATCATCGCAATATGCGTGGTGGCTTTCACTGTCATGCTGCTCGGCATATCTTTCGCCATTGGTTCATCTTCGGCCATCACCATCAATGGAAAGGAGTACCAAGAAGCAGGGTGGCTAAAGGCCGCCGACATGTTTGTCATCACTTCACTCGTTCTTATGGTGATTGCCACGGCTGCAGTGGCATTCGCCACCATCAAGTCTTATCTGAACAACAGGAAATGACATGAGACTCAGACGCAGGAAAAGACGAAGGGTGCCGGGGATCAACACAGCCTCGATTGCCGACATCTCTTTCACGCTCCTCATCCTCTTCCTTGTCGTCACATCGATGGATGATGACAAGGGGCTCACGCGCATGCTTCCCAAAATGGCTACCGAGCAACCCGAGCCAGCCGTTGCAACAGAACGAAATGTGTTGCAGGTTGAGCTTGGCAAAGGCGACGTGTTGCTTGTAAATGGGGAAAAAACAGACCTTTCACGATTGCAAGACAGGGTGAAGGTGTTTGTTGACAATCCTGACAATCTGCCCAACCTTCCTGAGAAGCACAAGGTTCATATCGAACCCTTGGGCGACTGCCTGGTGACGGAAAGCCATGTCATTCGCTTGAAATCCCATCGTCAAGCCAGTTATGGTGCTTATTTCAAAGTCCAAAACGAAATAGTGTTGGCATACAAAGGGTTGAGAGACAGTCTTGCTATGGTTCGTTTCGGGCGCCATTTCTCAGAATGCAACGAAAATGAGCGAACTGCAATACGCACTTATTATCCTCAGAAAGTGTCGGAAGACTATTCCATGCAGGAAGGAGGGAAACCATGAGGTTTGAGCGTAGGAAAAAGGGGAGGAGACTGCCGGAGCTTAATATGTCGTCTCTGCCCGACTTGATTTTCACCGTGCTCTTCTTCTTCATGCTCGTGACCACCATGAGGAGTGTCCCTCAGAAAGTCAAGTTCCAGATGCCTCAGGGGGCTGAACTGTCCAACCACAGGAAACAACCCAACACGTTGTATCTTTTCATTGGCACCCCGATAGGTAAAATGAATGGCAATCCAAAAGACACCCTCATGGTACAGGCAGGTGACCAATTCGTCTCAATTGACAATTTGCCGGCAAGAATTGAAAAAATGAAAAGTGAGTTGCTTCCTGATGAGCAGGAGGACTTGGTCGTGATGCTGAAAATTGACGAAAACGTCCCTATGGAAATGGTGACCAAGGTGAAACAGGCGCTGAGAAAAGCAGGTGCCTACAAGGTGCATTATTCCGCAAGAAAGGAGAAAACAAAGCTTGGGAAATAGCAAAAAACACACTAAAGTTACAATTCCGTAGTTTTTTGTGCTTTTATATTTGCAAACAATAACCTTTTTGCTTACCTTTGCATAAAAAATCAAAGAACTATGGCAAATCACAATTTAGACGCTTTGGATAGGAAAATCCTCAACCTCGTGGCTGGGGATGCCAGAATTCCTTTTCTTGAAGTGGCAAGGGCATGCAACGTGAGCGGCGCTGCCATCCACCAACGTATTCAAAAATTGTTCAACATCGGAGTGCTAAAAGGCTCGCAGTTCATTGTCGACCCGGAAAAAATAGGATACGAGACTTGTGCCTACATAGGACTTTACCTGAAAGATCCGGAGAATTTTGATTACGTAGTGGAGGAGTTGAAGAAAATCCCCGAAGTGGTGGAATGTCATTACACCACGGGAGGTTTCGACATGTTCATCAAGATCTACGCAAACAACAACCATCATCTGCTTGAAATCATTCACGACAAGCTGCAGCCACTGGGACTTTCTCGTAGCGAGACCATCATTTCGTTCCACTCGGCTTTCGACAGGCAGCTTCCCATCAACATTCCAGAAGAGGGATAAGACGGTCGTTTTAGGGCGGACACATCACCTGATATAATCCACGAAGTCGTAGCGTTGGCGATGCCGTTCATCGGTGTCGTGCGATTCTCTCCACACCTCTCTCCATTCATCGTAGGGAGGAAAGAAGGTGTCGGCTTTTTCGGGCGTGTCGTGCACCTCGGTGAGACAGAGGCGGTCGGCAAAGGCCATGGCCTCCTTGTAAACGCTTGCTCCTCCTATGATATACACCTCTTCTGCCGTGCCGCAGTGAGACAGTGCCTCACGCAGTGAAGCATAGCGCTCACAGCCCTCAAAGTCTTTCTTGTTTCGCGAAAGCACGATGTTTCGCCGGTTGGGGAGCGCCCCCTTGGGCAAGGATTCGAAAGTCTTGCGACCCATGATGATGGTGTGTCCTGTGGTGAGTGTCTTGAAGCGTTTCAAGTCGTTGGGAAGCCAGTATATCAAGCGGTTGTGGTAACCTATGGCTCTGTTTTCCGCCACGGCGGCGATGATGCAGATGGTCATTTCTTTTTTATTCTTTTGGATGATTTCCTATCGTTTACACTGACACCTCGCCCTTGATGTGAGGCCATGGGTCATAGCCTTCCAGCTTGAAGTCTTCAAAGGTGAAGTCTTCCAGTTCCTTCACATCGGGATTCAGCCGCATGGTGGGTAACGGGCGCGGCTCGCGGGTGAGTTGGAGGCGCACTTGCTCCAAATGGTTGAGGTAGACGTGCGTGTCGCCCGTGGTGTGGATGAAGTCGCCTGCCTCCAACCCTGTCACCTGTGCCATCATCTGCAAGAGCAAGGCATAGGATGCGATGTTGAATGGCACACCAAGGAAGGTGTCGGCGGAGCGTTGGTAGAGTTGAAGGCTCAACCTGCCGTCGGCCACATAGAATTGGAAGATGGTGTGGCAGGGTGGCAGCGCCATCTTTTCCACCTCGGCCACATTCCATGCGCTAACAATCATACGGCGGGAGTCGGGCGTATGGCGTATCTGATTCACCACGTTTGCTATCTGGTCGATGGTGCCGCCTTGGTAGTCGGGCCATGAGCGCCACTGATGGCCATAGACCGGCCCCAGTTCTCCATTCTCATCCGCCCACTCGTTCCAGATGCGCACGCCATGTTCTTGCAGCCATTTCACATTGGTGTCTCCACGGAGAAACCACAGCAATTCATAGATGATGGATTTCAAATGCAGTTTTTTCGTTGTCAGAAGGGGGAAGCCATCCGACAGGTTGAATCGCATCTGGTGTCCGAAAATGCTGATGGTGCCGGTGCCGGTGCGGTCTGTCTTACGAGTGCCCTCCGTCAATATGCGGTCGAGCAGGTTCAAGTATTGCTTCATAGTCGGGTATGTGTGTGGATTTTATTTTCCATGATTCGGGATAGTGGTTGTTGGCGCGGTTGCCGATGTTCTTCGCAAAGCCTAGGGGAACTCCCATGAAGGTGACGACGACAAAGCCACGTGGTGTCTCTGGTGGCAAGACGAGCGACTCTCTGCGTAGGTAGTGGACGGCTTGTGTGTAGTCCAGGGAGACAAGGGGGTAGGTGGAAAGGTCCTGGGCGACATGAAGGGCCATGGCATGTGAGGGAACCTTGTCGCGTCCCTTGACGACGGGATGGGGTGGGAGCCCGTCCCAGAGCATGTTGAGAGAGGATGTGGCAGTCTTGCGTATCTTGTTGGCAGGTGTGGCTTGGCCTTCACTGTCGGAAGGTTTCCTCATCACGCAGGCGAAGAGTCCCTCGCCTCGTGTCACACCGGGGATGAACCGATAAACATGGGCATTGAAACCTTTCAGGAGAGACCCTGTCACCTTCCATTCGGGAGGGAGGGCCAAGGGAAGGGGGGCTGCACCGAATTGGCTCATCATCCACCGTATGTTTTCTTCATTCTCCTTGGTGTTGAAGGTGCAAGTGGAATATATCATCTTTCCTCCAGGGCGCAGGCACTGCCAGGCCTCTGTCACGATGTCGCGTTGCAAGAGTTGGCATTTCTCCACATGCTGAGGGCTCCATTGGTCGGCAGCCACGGGGTCTTTTCTGAACATGCCTTCGCCAGAACATGGGACATCGCAGAGAATCAGGTCAAACAGAAGACGCGACTTCCTGAAATCCTTAGGGAAGTTGTTGGTGACGAGGCTGTCGGCCATTCCCCATTTCTGCATGTTTTCCATCAACACGTTGGCCCGGTTGCGGATGGGTTCGTTGCTCACCAGGAGGCTTCCTTCTGGCAAGGATGAACGTAACAGTGTGGACTTTCCACCGGGCGCGGCGCAAAGGTCGAGTGCCATCACGGGCGAATCGATGTGTTGGCGGATGATTTCATCGATGAACATCGATGCCGCTTCTTGCACGTAATACACGCCTGCGTGCAACAAAGGGTCGAAGGTGAAGTTGGGGCGATTGCGCATGTAGCACCCTTGGGGGCACCAAGGGACAACTCCGTCATATATGGTCTGCGAAGGAAGGAAGCGGCTTGACTTTGCGGGATTCAGGCGAATACTCACTTCTTGTGGTGCATTCATGCCTTCCACAAAGCGGTTCCACAATGCATCACCCATGATGCCACGGGTATAATAGGCAAACTCTTCCGGCAATCTTGTCATTCCCTAAAAGTCGATTTCGAAACCGTCGTCAAGGTCGGGCTTCTCTTTTTGCTGCTTGGGTTGGGGAGTGGCGATGGGGTTGCCATCCTTGTCAAACATGCCGTAGGTGGTGCGCAGCACGATGAATTCCGTGCGACGGTTCAATTGGTTGCAGATGGCTTGCTTGTCAGTGTCCAATGCCTTGATGAAATCCTCCGTGAGAATGTCTCCCTCCTTCAGCCATGGATACTGGGCTGCCAATTTCTTTCTCACCACCTTGGGCTTTTCCTTGCCATATCCCTTTGGAGTGAGGCGGTCGCTGGCAATGCCTTTGTCGATAAGGTAGTCGACAACCGATTGGGCGCGCCGTTGGGCAAGGCCTATGTTGTATGCCTGGCTGCCATGATAGTCGCAATGAGCGCTGAGCTCAATGGTGACATTGGGGTTCTCGTTGAGCAGCACCACCAGTTCGTCAAGTGACTGTTTCGCTTCCGGACGGAGAATGGCCTTGTCGTAGTCGTAAAAGATGTTGTCTATCATCACGGGGACGGCGATGGGTGCCAGGGGGAACTGGAGCACGTGTTCTTCCGATTCGGTGGTTGCCACGACATGCAGTTCTTCTTTATGGTTGAGGTATCCTCGGCAGGTGGCGAGGAAAACGTAATCGACGCCTGGGGTGAGCACCTGTTCGAACGAACCGTCGCTTCTCACGCTCAACTTCTCGTTGGTTCCATCGTTGCCAACCATGAAAACCTGACCGGCGGGTAATTCATAACCATCCATCTCATAGACCCAGCCTTTCACGGTCTGCACTATCTCTGGCTTCTCAAAACTGTAGATGTGGTCCCAACCTCGACCGTCGCCCCTGTTGGAGCAGAAAAAGCCTCGGTTGTGAGGGCCTTCGAATGTCATTCCGAAGTCGTCTCCTTGAGAGTTGAGAGGGTAGCCGGGGTGTTCCAGTTCATATTCTCCAAAATCGTTGATGACTGCGATGAAGATGTCGAGTCCCCCCATGCCGGGATGCCCGTCGGAGGAGAAATAGAAGTCTCCGTTGGGACGGAAAGCAGGAAACATCTCGTCTCCTGCTGTATTGATGGTCGGGCCGAGGTTTTCCACGCCACCCATGCCGCTGCTTGTCAACCTGACTCGCCAGATATCGAGACCGCCTTCACCGCCTGGCATGTCGGACGTGAAATAGAGCCATTCACCATCGGGAGAGACGGCTGGATGTGCATAACTAGACAAAGTGTCGTGGGTGAGGGTCACTTCGCTCGGCTTGCCCCAGGACGCGTCGGAACGATTGGACTTCATCACTTTTGCGTAACGAGGATAAGAGGGGTCGGACGAACATTGGGTGAGGTACATCTCACGGCCGTCGGGGCTGAAGCTGCATGCACCCTCGTCATACTCGCTGTTCAAGCCACCCTCCACTTTCTGGGGCTTGCTCCATTTGCCTTTGTCGTCTTTCTGTGAAAAGAAGATGTCGCCGTTCTTCGCTCCTGTGATGCCACTCAACTCGTCGCCTTCGGCATCGTTACGGGTGGAGGTGAAAAAGAGCTGGTCGTGTTCGTCACCCAGAAGCATGGGGGAGTAGTCGGCTCGACGGGAGTTGAAAAAGTCCATCTTCTTCACCGTGTAGCGTGAACCTGCTTCTTTCATCCGAGGGGCGGAGCGGGCGGACTCAAGTCCGTCGATGGCCAAAGGATTGTCGGGCATGGAGTCAAGCACCAGTTGAAATTCTGTTGCAGCCTCTTTGTAATTGCCGTTCATCATCAGTTGGCGGGCGAAGGCCAGGTGTGTTTCTACATCGTCTTGATGATAGCGTATGACATTGCGATAGGCTGCAATGCTTTTCTGGGTGAAGTTGATGCGGTCGTAGCAGTATGCCAGTTTTTTGGCAATCTGCCCTCGTTTGTCGCGCTCTTTTGCCGAGGTCTTGGTGTAGGCGGCCTTGTATTCATTGGCGGCATCATAATATTCACCCAAGGCAAGGTATTTCTCTCCTCGCTTCAGGTTTCTGTCCGCGCCGCATGACATAAGCAGCAGAGCTAGCAGAAGGATGCACGGAAGGTGTTTTTGTTGTAGCATGTCTTTCAAATAACGAAGACTTGACGGTTTTATTGTGGCAGAGGCCGCCAAATCGGAAGCAAATATGATATCTGTCACTGTCACTGTGTAGACGATGGTTTTTGATGAAAGATGGTGGATGGGGAGAGTGGGGGAGATGTTGCTGACAGGATGGAATGATTGAAGGGGAGGAAATGTTTGCAATGGAAGAAATGAAAGGGGAAGAAATGAAAAAGGGGGCTGTTTCCCAACAGCTCCCTTTCTGTCTTTTCTAACTAACTTATTATCAACTATTCATTACTCATTCTAACTCTGGTGCAAAGGTACAACATTTTTTCTCGGTTTGGTGTAAAAATACAATAAAAACTAACGTAAACGTTTACGCCATAGACAGTTTTGCCTTTTTCATCGCATTTTTCATCAAAATTCATTACTTTTGCAAGCAAAAGACGAGATGAACCTTGCATTTTCATCACCAGATGATGATCAAGGACGACATATGTTTCACACATTCAACCAATCACGACATGGTGGCATTCATACCCTTTTTAGTGCTCATAGCACTCCTTGTCTGTTGTATTTCAGTTTTTGGCAACGCCACGTTGGATGGTGCCAGCCAGATGTCGCTGTTCGTGGCCTCTGGGGTATGTGTTTTGGTGGGGTGGTGCCAGGGGCGGCTGAAATGGGAAAGCCTCGACGAGGAAATCACCAAGAAGGTGGCGGCATGCACCTCTTCAATCGTCATCTTGCTGCTCATCGGTGCCATCGGGGGTACGTGGATGGTGTTGGGCATCGTGCCTACAATGATCTACTATGGATTGCAAATCCTGTCACCGCAATGGTTCCTTGTCACTACCTGTGTCATATGCGCCATGGTCAGTTTGCTCATCGGTTCGTCGTGGACCACCATAGCAACGGTGGGCGTCGCGTTGCTGGGCATAGGAAATGCGATGGGTTTCCATGCCGGATGGACGGCGGGAGCCATCATCAGTGGAGCCTATTTTGGAGACAAGCTGTCGCCTCTCTCCGACACTACCGTGTTGGCATCCAGCGTGGTGGGCACTCCGTTGTTCACACATATTAAATATATGCTATACACCACGGTTCCTGCATTCGCCATTGCCAGTGTGGCCTTTCTCATAGCAGGACTGACCATGAAGACTGCAGGGGAGGGGGACGTGGAGGCTTTCCGCACCGGACTCTGCAATACGTTCAACATCTCGTTGTGGCTTCTCCTCGTGCCTGTGGCGACAGGAGTGATGATTGTGCGTCGGTGGCCTGCACTCGTCGTCTTGTTCCTGGCCACCATCATCGCAGCCGTTGTCGCATTGGTGAGTCAACAGGAGGCTGTCAGGCAGATAGCGGGTAGCGATGAGGGAATGGGTATGCTGACTCTCTATAAGGGGGTGATGAAGGTGTGTTATGATGCCACCAATCTTTCCACCGGTGTGCCGCAACTCGACCAATTGGTGGCGACCAGGGGGATGGCGGGGATGATGCCCACCATCTGGCTCATCATCAGTGCGCAGGTGTTTGCAGGGGCGCTCACCGCCACGGGACAGCTGCGCGACATCATGCGTTACGTGCTCAAGTTGGTGAAAGGCACGGTTTCACTCGTGGCTTCCACGGTGGGGTGCGCCATCTTCCTCAATATCACATCCGCCGACCAATTCCTGTCCATCATTCTGTCAAGTTCCATATTCAAAGAGACTTATGAGAAAAAGGGTTATGAGTCTCGCTTGCTCAGCCGCTCGTGTGAAGATGGGGGGACGGTGACGTCCGTGCTGGTGCCATGGAACACTTGTGGCATGACGCAAAGCACGGTGCTGGGGGTGGCTACACTAACCTACCTCCCTTATTGTTTCTTCAACCTTCTTTCCCCGTTGGTGAGTATCATCGTCGCTACGATAGGATGGAAAATCAAGAAGAACAAGTAAGTTGATGAGCATCTGTCATTTTCACTGATTTTTTTTATTGAGTAACATATGGATTACCTACCCAAAGACCCGGCCATTTTGGTGTCAAGCGTCAACATGCTCTTGCGTGACGAGGAGTTCGACACATTGGAGTCATTGTGCTATGCGTTCAACAGAGAACCAAGGGAAGTGAGAAACTATCTCCTTTCCCATGGTTTCGTATGGAGCGAGGGGCAAAAGCAGTTCAGGCCGATAGGCTACGATGGCGTCACGGCCAATGGCAGGCAGAAAGAATCAGCGGAAGGGAAAGAATGGTGACGAAAGACAGCATAGAGACCGCCTATAGTTTTCTGCACCAGAAGCGGAACGTTTATGTCCATTCCACCATGGAATGGCAACGTGATGACATCGAGTATGCCGTCGCCTCTTTCGTTGATGAGATGAGCAAAGAACTATTAGAGGTCATTTCCCAGGGTAGGAGTGATTTCTTGAAAGACCATGAGAAGTTTGACGATGACATCACGCTGGCGGTACAGCAGTTGGAACAGCTGTTATGAATGGAAAGTAGTTCGAGTTTTTTGTTGTTTATGAGCACCGCCGATTAAAATCTCAGAAAAGATGAAGCAGAAGGACCCTTGGACAAACCCTTGTTTCCATAGGTAGGCGGCATACGGACAGGTTTGGAAAACCTGCAAACACTACTCTCACACTCTGTAAAGTACTCCTTTCACCCTTGGCTCTTGCGGATGCAGAGGCTGCCGCCTCTTACCAATTGACTACTCGTTTCGTTTTGAAGCTTTCCTTGCGGTACTCGCCCCATCCACGTATTGCAGTGGAACAACCGTATTTTCGTACGAGAGTGCACAACACTTTTGCTGGTAAGAATGAAGAATGGATGTAGAGGGTCCACCTTCCCATGTGTCTCTTTAGGAGATGCGGTTGTGCTTGTGTCCTTCGT
>Ga0310694_10006661_pt1 | contig 10920 bp, 11 predicted proteins | sample 174DNAGHGhighgp2_FD_203884 | JGI IMG/M metagenome (GOLD analysis project Ga0310694, IMG submission 203884) | Sheep rumen microbial communities from Palmerston North, Manawatu-Wanganui, New Zealand - 1742 DNA GHGhigh gp2 (v2) (version 2) | ecosystem: Host-associated > Mammals > Digestive system... | reverse complement strand
GAACAGGAGCAGATGGCCGAGTTGCGTAATGACTTCTCCTACGCGATGGTCCACGACATGAAATCCCCGCTTTCATCGATCATCATGGGCGCCCACTTCCTGCATAGCGGCAAGGTGGACGACAAGCCCCAGATCAAGGAGAAGTATTACTCCATCATCGAGGACGAGGCCGAACATCTGCTGGCACTCGTCAACAAACTGCTTACCATCTCGAAGCTGGAGAACAAAAAACTGATACTCAGCAAGAACGAGATCGACCTCGAGCCCATCATCGACGACCTGGTGGACAAGGCCAAGACCAAGACCACCAAACCTCTGCAGATAACGGGCGACCTGAAGGTAAGAAACGTATGGGCCGATGAGCAGTATCTCACGGAAGCCATTGCCAATCTGCTCGATAACGCCATCAAATACTCGAAGGACGAGATTCAGATCAAGATCAGCACCCTCGATACCGATAAGCATGTATTATTAAAGGTACGCGATAACGGCATCGGCATCTCAAAGGAGGAGCAGAGGATCATCTTCGACAAGTTCGGACGTGCTGCCATCCACGAGAAGAACCGCACGGGTGGCGTCTCGGGCTTCGGCCTCGGACTCAACTATGTCGATCAGGTGATGAAAGCCCATGGTGGCAAGGTGACTGTATCAAGCGAGAAAGACAACTATTCAGAATTCACTCTTTATATCCCCAAGAACGTATGATTAAACTATTGTTAGTAGAAGACGATGAATCGCTGGCTTACATCGAGAAGACAGGTTTGGAAGACATCATAGGCGGCTACGAGGTAACCACCGCCAAGAATGGCAAGGAAGGTGTGAAGGCCTGGGAGGAGACGCATCCCGACGTCATCATCTCCGACATCGACATGCCCGTGATGAACGGCTTCGAGATGGTGGAACGCATTCGCGAGACCGATGGCGATGTGATCATCATCTTCACCTCTGCCCTCACCTCGCCCAACGATGTGAAGGCTGGCTATCGTCTGGGCATCAACAACTACGTGAAGAAGCCCTTCGTTCCTGAGGAACTCGATGCCCACATACAAGCCCTGATGAAGATGCGTGGTGGCGCCAAGACGCAGAACGAGACCAGCCATTACAAGCTGGGCAAGTTCACCCTCGATGCCGATCACGCCACCCTGCGCAACGACGATACCGGCGAGGCACAGACCATGACCGTCCGCGAGGCACAGATCCTGCAACTATTGGCCGAGAACAAGAACAATGTGGTACGTCGCGAAGCCATACTGAGCCGCTTCTGGAACACGGAGGACGATTATTTCGCCTCGCGCTCACTCGATGTTTTCATCAATAAACTCAGGAAACTGCTGGCCGATGAGCCAAGAATTAATCTGAAGACCATTCGTGGTATCGGCCTTCAGCTGTTGGTCGAGAATTAGTCGATGGGCTTGTAAGGTTCCATCAGTCTCAGCGTGATGCATGCACCTGGTATAACCAACAGGGCCACCAGGACGAACCACGCCCCTGAGAGAACGGTGCCCAGTAGGAAGAGCAACACCAGCCAGAACACCACATCGCCTATAATCACAGGTATCACGCTACGGGAATACTCGTAGACCCAACCCTCCAACATGGCCATCATAAACGTTGGCAGTATCAGCAGCGGACTGCTATACAGCTTCGATACCAATACCATGATAACTGCATAGACGGTTATCACGATGGCAGGACGATGCTTCCACTCCAGTATCTCGCGGAGCACAGCACCATAGATCACCAGATTAGCCGTTGCCTCAATCACTATGATCATCGGGATGCTGATCAGCGGATGAGTCTGCATCCATTGAAACGTCTCTCTAACGGTGGAATCCTGCTCCGTAATGATCGTGCCGTCGGGCTCTATTATCGGATTATACACAATGCAATAAAGCACAGCCAGTCCTGCCATAGCCATAGCCAAGGCCAGGATCACCTTCCAACGGACGTTCTGGGGAATGCGGCCCACGGAATAAGAGGCATAGCCCAGACGGAGGAACACCCAGTTAAGCACCAGCGCCAGCACCAGGATCATGCAGCAACCGCCCACCGTCATCATGTTCAAGACAGAGGTGGTGCCGGTTTCATTCCCCTGGAATCCATCGATGAATCCGGCGACGAAGCCCATCACGGCCCCGCCTACGAACAGCACTCCGAGAATGATTCCGAATGCCAGCAACAGATACATCAATGCCTTCTTCATCTAGTCTATTACACTTTCCGAGTGCAAAGATACGATGAATTTTTGGTTTTCACCTCATTTATAATGTTATCTTTAGGTTAAAACTTCAATAGCTTATTCCTTTTTCGGTCTGCCCAGGTTCAGGCGGAGACCTATCTGCAGGTTGAAACTGTTGGGCTTATCCTTGAAGAAAGTCTTCACCGAGCTGCCATTATCAAAGTAGTGTTTCACGCCAGGCTCAACATAGATGCCCAGCTGTGGAATCACGTCATACTCGAAACCCAGGGCGCCCTGAACCGAGAACTGCAGGCCGTCGCGCGATACGGGATAGTCCACACCCTCCTGCTTCGTCTTGGCCTTCACGTTATAGTCGGCCTGTCCGCCTGCCGAGGCGTAAACGCTCAGCCCCTTCCACTTCCACAGCTGATATTGCGCATTCACGGGCACACCAATATAATGCAACGTCTGCTCTTTGGTCAATGGAATGCCGCCCATGATGCTCACAAAGTCAGAACGCAATCGGGTATATACCAAGCCCGTAGTCAGCGAAAGTCTCGATGAAATGGGGATATTTGTGGTCAGTCCAAACGCTATGGGCTGATAATGCTTCTGCTGTTCCTCGTAGTTCGCCAGATAGATCACCTCGCTGTTGGCTGCACGCGTCGAATGGCGAACCAGCAGATTATCGTGGAAATTATAGTTCTCAGCCATCGACGGACTCATCATCACACCATTGGCACTCATCTGATTGCCAGAGCCCGCCTGGGCATAAAGGTTGAAGCCTATCCTTCCGCGATGGCTCTTCCTCGTGGCCTCGGCTATCTTGGCGTCGAGCTGGCGAATCTGATCCTGTTCGCTGGGCGGCACCTGCTGAGGCTCCTTAGCCTTAGGCTCCGATGAAATGGGCGATTTTACCGCTTCCCTGATGGGTTCCTCCGCCTTTTCGGGTATATTCTGGGGTATATCCTCTTGCGCCGTAGTTACCTCCTGCGCCAAGAGCTTCGTTGGCTGAGCGCTCATTACACGCTGGGGCACATTCTTGGTCACCATATCATTCTGAGGCGTCTCATCGATCACTTCCGATGAAATCGGCGATTTCTCTTCATTCTTCGCCAGAACGTCCGATTTCATCGAGCTTACGGAGGCCTCTAAAGCTTCGGCCTTCTTGGCCTTTTCGTTTTGTCCTATTTCCCACATCAGATAGCCATTGCAGGTGAGCACGCCAATAAAGGCGGCTGCCACAGCAATGCGCTTGCCCCACAAGGACATGAAACGGGCCTTAGGAGTCTCAGGCTCAGAAGGCTTCAGTACACCCTCCTCTTGCAGACGGGCCTCAATGCCAGCCCACAAGTCAGCTGGAGCAGACTCCTCGTGGTCTGCCAGCTTATCGCGTAGCCGCTGTGTCCAATCTTCCTGTTTCATCTCTTTTGTGAGTTTAAATATTCGCTAATCATTTCTCTTAATAGCTTCTTCGCGTGGAAGAACTGTGAGGCCGAGGAGGTTTCCCTGATGCCCAGTTGCTGGGCTATTTGCTTGTGCGAGAGTTGTCCGAAGACGTACAGGTTGAGCACCATTCTGCATCCCGCCGGGAGCCTTCCTATCATCTGGTCAAGTATGTCGGGAGGCACCTCGTCCACGTCTGGCACTCCATCGTCTATGGCCTCCTCGGGTATATCTGGTATCATGGTCACTCGTTCGTGTTCATTCACCCAGTCTAAGGCGCGATTGGCTACTATTCTGGCCACCCAGGATTTCAGCGAGCCCTCGCCTCGATAGTCGAACTGGCGGATGGAGGTCAGAACGCTGACGAAGCTGTCCTGCAACACGTCCCTTACATCGTCGCGATCAGGAACATACCTCAGCGCTATGGCCATAGTATATCCTGAAAAGCGGTCATACAGGCGTCGCATCGCCTGGCTTTCTCCGCCTAATATCGCGTCGAGCAGTTGTCGTTCTGTCTCCACAGTCCTCCTCTTTCGTTATTTCTTCTTTTTCCCTGTAGTTTGGAACGACAGATTTAATGGTGGAGAAAATATATATTTATTTGGTTCACCTTTCTCTACATTGAAAAACTTGCAACTATCCAATGAAACCGACCCCGACCAGACATCCTTTTGTGTATCATAAATTATCGACAAATCTGAGCCGAAATATGGCATAAATCCTACAACTATCCCGTCATATAAAAAATAAGTAACAGGAGTCATCACGGAATTTGAGAAATAAGCATTTGACGTTGATATCCCGACAAATGAAGTATTAACATACCAATAGGATTGTTTTGTATGTCCATATGAAGGCTGATAATCTTTTATTATATCATAGTTAAAAGAATACTTTCCAAGATTATCATGAAATAAATACGTATCAGGGAGATGACTAATAACTATGTATTTGGAATCCCACTCTGTCGATAATGTCGCAGTATCAACAATTGCCTTGTTAACAATCCACACCATATCGTACGTACCCTTTCCTTTAGTATTTACCAAATCCTGCATCTGCTTCATATTATCAACAATATCAGCAGTCAAGTCGGCTTCTGAGTCATTCGTGCACGATGCAGTAATCAATACACCTATTATAAATAACAATACCAGCTTCTTCATATCTTAATACCATTCTTTAGCTTTTAATTCAAATTCATCATAAGTAGCAGCCACCACCACACTATCTTCTGGGGCTTCCTGCTGACTAATCAACTCCTCCAGTCGAACGCGGAAACGATGTTTTCCACAAAAATAACGCTCCGATGGGGTGATGCTCAAGCGCATACGACAAGCATACTTATGAATAATGTCTGCCTCATCGTATTTTATGAACATATCATAATTGGCTCCGATGATTTCCTCTATAATCATGTCGAGCTTTTCGTCGCCATCAACATTTCGTCCCGTTAGATAATACAAGCCGTTGAAAGAAAGTGAGTCAGGGAGCATCACCACCCTGCGGACATCCATCGTCACCTCGCGACGGCCCTCTGTGCGAACACCCACATACTCCTTGCTTAGCAGCTTTCTCAATTTAAAGTGGTATCTGGGTGCATCCATAATCCTCGGATCGGTGCTCGTGGCATACACCAACAGCTTATAGCGATAACCCTCTTCAAAGGTAAAACCTTCGATTTCACCGGGGAAAAATCTCCCTATTTGTTCGCCCTTATCATTAACGCCTTCCATCTGCTTACCCATGCTCGTGTAGGCTCCCCAGTAGGAATAGCCCATCACGTATTCCGGCTCGATGTTTATCTCCCATGTTTCCATGGTAGACGTCCACTCGTCGTCGTCATCGTCCAGCGAACAAGCGGAAAGCATCCCCGCCAACAGCAACATCAGAATCACTTTTGCCTTCATCTTTTCTATCTGTTTAATGTTTGTCTATAGATATAACTGCAAAAATACAAAACCTTGCATGGAAAACCAAAGATTTAAGATTCATTAAGAAAAAAGCGCCCCATCCTGCATTTTTAAGGTTCTTTAATGCAGTATTTTAGTCCTTTCTACGTTATAATAATAAAAAGATATAGAGCGTATGGTAGAACAAAGAATGAACTTAAAGCGAATCATGCCATTGGTGCTGTTGGTGCTGACAGCTCTTGTTATGGGCTGCGGCAAGGAGGAAGGGGGCGAAGGGGAATCGCAATACGGGGAAAAGAATAACGGCTTATTCCCCAAGGATACATCACTCCTTCACAGAATAGATTTCGATAACCCACCCACTATACCACAATTAAATTGCTCCTTTAGGGGTGTTTGGTCAGTTGATGATGTGTCTACTGATACCTTAGATGTCCAGGTCAGCACCTCGTATAGTGAGAATTATGTTGCTTTCTACGGGTTTCCATACAAGACAATGATAAAAGAAGTAGCCCCACAGGTGAAAGTGACCAAAATCACAAACGACATACCCGTCGGAGTCACTTTACACGATGAGGATTCCTTGTATTTCCAAACACTCAAAAACCTTGATTTTAAATACGATTTTATAGAGGCCGGTATAGGGGAATATTTTCGTTGTATCGGTATATCGGATAGCGGCATCTATCTTGAACTATACCCAAAACGAATCTATGCAGTAAGTTATCTCCCCTTTGTTGTGACTACCGATCAGGGGAACTATTTCCCTATCATAGCAAGCGTAGTACCAAGTCAAACGACGGCTATCTTAGATACCAAGGGCGAAACTTTCTCCTGTGTGCTGACAATATCACAGATAGAGAGCCAAGAGAATGGCGAAAAGGTTGTCAAGAAATACAGTCCTGGATTGAGACTAAAATATACAAGTATAAAAAGAATAGAGCACGCCTCCTTTGGAAACTGAGCAAGAACTGTTAGAAGCAGTAAAAGCCGGAGACCGCCAAGCGATGAGACGGCTCTATGAGCGCTATAAAGGATATGCCATGTCGATAGGACTGAGGTATATTCCTGAACACTATGACGTGGAGGATGTGGTACAGGATGCTTTCATCAACATCATCACCTCCATCCATCGGTTCAACTTCCAAGGCGAGGGCTCGCTTACGGCCTGGATTGGGAGAACGGTAGTAAACAAGGCCTTCGATTTCGTGAGACACCATGAGCGAATCAGCTTTACGGGCACCATCCCAGACATAGCCGACGAGGAGCCCGACATAGAAAGCATACCGCCAGAGGTGCTCACAAAAATGATTGCGCAACTGCCTTCGGGCTACAGATTGGTACTCAATCTCCATGTATTTGAACATTGCTCTCACAAGGAAATCGCCCAACGATTAGGCATCAAGGAGAAGTCGTCAGCCTCCCAGTTAACAAGAGCAAAGATGATTCTGACGAAGATGACAAAAGAGTATATAAAACGACACGGGATATGAAACAAGAGAAATGGGCCGAAAGGTTGGAAAACCACCTGAAGAACTACCGCGAGGAGCCTCAGCGCGACTTGTGGGAGGGAATCGAGGCTGCACTCGACAAGAAGGCGAGCCAGCATGCCCGTGTTGTAAGCCTGCGTCGTTGGATGGTGGCAGCATCGCTGGTTGGCGTATTGGCAGGAGGAGCATATTTGCTTTGGAATCATTCTGAGCCCGACGATACCATCGCGCCATCGCCAGCATTAGCGGAGGCATCTGTCCAGAATGACATCATAGAGCCAGCCATAACAATCGCCGACAGCTCGCGCACTACTATTAGTAAGCCTGTAAGTTGCGCTTACAAGCCTCTGGCTCAGGCTGCAGAGAAAGAAGAGTTGGATATCGCAGACGTTAAGTCTGAAGTCATGCGGCCCACGTCAGAACCAGCGAAACAGAAGGAAACCAGCAAGGAGAAGGTAGAGCAGAAGAGGCCCCATCATGACTATCTGCCAGAGAGGACGATAGGCCGCAGGCCGCAACCCACCAGCCGCAGGGTAACAATGAATCTCTATGCATCGTCTGCCTTAGGCGATTATAATCATCGTAATGGTGTGGAGATGAGTCCGTCGCTGTTGAGCAACTTCGCGATGACCCGTAGTGAAGCGGCCTCTACGCGTGGTGATGTGGTTTATCTGGTAGGCTATGAAGAAAGGCAGAGTCATGACCACCCCATCTCGTTTGGACTTACCTTGAGCTATCCGCTCGCCAAGAGATTAGCCCTCAGCTCCGGATTAGTGTACACCAAACTGAACTCCGATTTCCTGACTATCATGCAAAGCAATCAGGTGAGCCGCCATCAGACACTCCATTATATAGGTGTTCCCCTGAACATTCAGTTCTCATTCTGGCGTTGGCACGGACTTAACACATATCTTTCGGCAGGTGGACTGGCTGAATGGAATGTGAAGGCTACGGCCAATACCGACGGAGTGGATCAGGAGATGAAGAAAGACCGCATGCAATGGTCGGTTAATGGCAGCGTCGGCATACAATATGATATCATTCCCCAGTTCGGAATCTACGCAGAATCAGGCGTCCGCCATTATTTCGATAATGGCAGCAACGTCAGCAATCTCTACAAGGAAAGGCCCACCAGCCTCAATCTCCAGCTCGGCCTCCGCCTGAACTTAGGGAAATAAACTCAATTAAACAACATGGATATGAAACGAACATTCAAAACATTAGGTCTTTTCCTGTCGGCCCTCTTCCTACTGACTTGTTGTAGTAGCGATGATCATGAAGGAACGACTGACGCTTCGTTATTTCAAGTTAGAAACTTTGCCAACTCAGGCTGCAAGAAGGTTGGTGAGGCAACAACCAGAGGAGGATATTTCGCAGATTATCCGGAGTACGTTGAATATAAGAGTATGAAAGATGGGTTCTTGTCCCTCAGTCATGTGAACGCTGCTTTCAATTGTGAACCTGGCGAACTGAAAACTCAGGCAACTATAGAAGATAATGTCATTAAACTCTTAGAAACAGAAGAACACCCAGGAGTCAACTGCATCTGTCCCTATGATCTTTATTGCGAAATAGGTCCATTAAATGATGGCAACTATACTATTATCATTTACAATGGTTTTTACGAAAATGGTGAACGCGCCCGTTTCAGCATTACCTATAAGAACAACCTTAGCGGCAAGTACGATTTCTGAATCCTTGATTGAAAAGATAAGGCAATTCCAAAGAAAAGCGCCATCCAGCAATAGGGTGGCACATTTTTTTGTCCCTCAAGCAACCTATCCATTATTTAACCTGCATTATGCAGAGCGTGTCTTAAAGATTCTTAAATTTCGCACACCCCATGCAAGGTTTTCGTATCTTTGCAGTTATAATAGTGTACCAATAATAGGGCTTATGAATAGAACTATAAAAATTCTTGGCTTCTGCCTGATAGTGATGATGCTGCTTTCAGCATGTACCAAAGAAGATGACGGCCCTTCGACCACATGTCTTTGCGATGTCATTTTTGCAGGAACAGTCAGCAATAAGTTGGCCACCGTGAAGTATAACAAGAAATTGCAGAAATGGTATCTTGTAAGGCCGGAACGCCAGCAATATGAATTCTTTCATGAGTATTACCCCCAGAATATGGATAAGACTTTTCAGAAGGAGGGACTTGGAGTTAGATTCTCGGGCGATGCTTATTATATGAGCATTGAAGGCGATGCTACTACCACAGATGAGGATGATGGTGAGATAGTTAATCGCGCTTGCCTCGATCTGCTTACCATATCAGAGACTACCAGTCTGGAACCTCTGGAAGGAGAATGGCGACTTGTGGGATGGCAATACCAAGGCAATTGGTGGCAGCTAGATCCTTATATCGTAGGACCTTACAAGTTCAGTCTGAAGGTAATTCCCGATTATGATTATATGGTAGCTTCCTCTCTGGATCATCAGTCTGCCAGTTTTATGAAGACCACTCTCGTCGACGATAAGATCCTCTTCGACACGTGTTTTCATGAAAAAGGCCTTTCTATTATTGAGGATGCTCAATTCTTCGACAAACACATTGAAAACATCAAGTCATACCAGAGAGACGGTTCCCAGCTGAAACTCTACTTTGGTGGTTCAGATTATTTCCTCTATACCAACGACTTTGACGATAATAAGCCATTTAGCGACGACAGATGGTTTGATGGTCCTGACTATCCTTATGTGGCAGAGGTGATTGAAATTGATGATGGTAAGGGAGAAGTAACGATGAAAATCATCGATGTACCCATGTATCCCACTTCGGGAACATACCCTAGCGTCTATCTCCGTCATCCAGGAGCACAGAGTATCTGCCACTTTAAACTCTCCAATTGGGAAGAGAAGAACATGAAGGCTGGCGATAGGTTGTTCTGCAATATTACCCGTTTCCAGCAGACGGATGATAATGAGCCCAATCGTACCTATAATTGCGAGGTGAAGGCTTATAAGAATCAGGCGTTCGTAGAGGGGACTGGGTCCATCCGCTATGAAGACCATCTTGGTTGGTATATTCAAACAGACTATCCCAAGACCCGCTATTACCCAATGAAGGGCTTTGCTGAGGAATTCCAGAAGGAAGGTCTTAATGTCGTATTCTCAGGTAACCGCTATAACACGAAAGAGAATAGCGACTACTATTTCATCGACCTCACATCAATTAAAACTCATTAAGCATTAAAAGATGGTTTAAGTCATACTTTTTGTTATGATTCCTTCTCTTCTTACATTTTAAACCAGATGATAATATGAAGAAACTTGTATTGAAGAAAATGATGATTGTATTGGTGAGTATGTTTTACTTTTCACCAATATCTGCACAAGTGTCTCAGCAGCAGGCAGACAAGTTGGATTCTTTAATAACAAAACTGGTAAATCAGGAACGTTACTCGGATGCAATAGATACCCAGAAAAAACGATTGGATATTTTGAAGGAATTGCATGGCGAGACGGATACAACATATATTGAAGGCTTGGTGTTCCTTGGGAAATATTATGCAAGGAACCAGCAACTTGACGAAGCTATCAAGACACTTCGCAAGGCAACGTCGTTATACGAAGAAAATATCAGCTCGTCAGATGGCGATTTTGCTTATTACTTAGATAATCTCGCTTTTTATCTTAGTGCTGCCCAACAGACAGAAGAGGCAGAGTTGATAGGTAGAAGAGCACTTAGTATTTACGAGAAAAAAGGAAAACTTGATGAACATCTTGCTGCCATCCTTTTGCACTTGGCTGAAACTTGCCATGAGAATAAGCGTTATCAAGAAGCTATTCAATTTGAATTACGTTCACTCAGTATTATAAAGAAACTGATGGGTGAACATTCTGAGGAGTATATCAACGAACTAGCATATTTGCAGAAGTTCTATGAGTC
>Ga0310694_10006658_pt1 | contig 10924 bp, 6 predicted proteins | sample 174DNAGHGhighgp2_FD_203884 | JGI IMG/M metagenome (GOLD analysis project Ga0310694, IMG submission 203884) | Sheep rumen microbial communities from Palmerston North, Manawatu-Wanganui, New Zealand - 1742 DNA GHGhigh gp2 (v2) (version 2) | ecosystem: Host-associated > Mammals > Digestive system >... | reverse complement strand
CCAAGCCGGGGGAAAGGGTGAACATCGGCAATCCGCTCTCTTCCTTCAATCACGACGAACTGCAAAGCCCCGGAGTTGTCTTTATGGTGAGGCAGGCCAAGTACGATGCGAACTATATCCTCACGAGCCTTCAATTCGCCCAGAAGCTTTTCGAAAGGGAAGGCAGAGTGTCGTCCGTAGCGCTGAAGCTCAAGGAAGGCGTTAAGACAGACAAGGTCAAGAAACAATTGCAAGCAGAGATTGGCGGGCGTTTCGACGTCAAGAACCGCTATGAGCAGCAGAACGATGTCTTCCGCGTAATGCGCATCGAGAAGCTTATCTCCTACGTGTTCCTTTCCTTCATCCTGCTCGTGGCGTGTTTCAACATTATAGGTTCGCTGTCGATGCTTATGATAGACAAGAGGCAGGACATCCGGACGCTACGAAGCCTTGGTGCGACCGACTCGCAGATATGCACCATCTTCCGCCTCGAAGGCCACATCATCAGCCTTGCCGGGGCTTTGACAGGCTTGGTGCTCGGAGGTGTGCTTTGCTGGATTCAGCAGGAGTACGGCCTTGTCACCATGGGCGACTCTGAAGGCAGCTTCATCATAGAGGCCTACCCTGTGAGCGTCTATCTGACGGACATACTGCTTATCCTTGCCACTGTCCTTGCTGTCGGATGGCTCGCGATATGGTATCCTGTGCGATACCTTACGAACAAATTCATAATTCACAACTCATAATTCATAATTGGGAAGCGAATAGAAGCGTAAGAGCCGTTGAAAAAAACACTAACGAATTGTGAATTATGAATTGTGAATTATGAATTGTGCTTATCCATACGCCCGTCCGCTTTATGTAATGGCAAAGCCTGCAGGGCCATTATGCAACCTCCGCTGCCAGTATTGCTACTATCTGGAGAAGCAACACATAGCCCCCCTCCAAACCTCCCCCCGAGGAGGGAGGCTTTCTGCCGCGAAACACCCCTCCTCCTTGGGGGAGGGGATGGGGGAGGGGGCTGTTCTTGAGCAATACATCCGCGACTACATACAATTGCAGCAGACGCCCGACGTCCTCTTCACATGGCACGGGGGCGAGCCGATGCTTAAGCCCTTGAGCTTCTACAAGCAGGCGGTTCGGCTCCAGCAATACTACGGCCGGGGCAAGCGCATTAGCAACAGCATCCAGACAAACGGCACGCTGCTCACGCCCGAGTGGTGCCAGTTCCTTCACGACGAAGGCTGGCTCGTGGGCATCAGCATCGACGGCACCCAGGAGCAGCACGACGCCTATCGTCTCGATGCTCATGGCCAGGGAACGTGGCAGCGAGTGGTCAGCAGTATAAGGCTGCTCAATGACTATGGTGTCGAGTGGAATGCCATGGCGACGGCGAACCACATCAATGCACAAGACCCGCTTGCCTTCTATCGTTTCTTCCGTGACGAGCTGCATTGCAAGTACCTCCAGATAAGCCCCGTCGTGGAGCGCCTCAAGGAGCACAGCGACGGCCGGCATCTCGCGCAGCTTTTCGACGAGGATTGTCCCATTGCGCCCTTCAGCATCCGTCCCGAGGAGTGGGGCAGGTTCATGTGTGCCATCTTCGACGAGTGGGTGCGAAAGGATGTGGGCGAAATGTTTGTGCAGCTCTTCGACGCGACGCTTGCAGGATGGATGGGTGTGGAGCCGGGTGTCTGCGTCTATGCCGAGGAGTGCGGTCATGCGGCCGTCATGGAGCACAACGGCGATGTCTATTCCTGCGACCACTTCGTCTTTCCGCAATATAAATTAGGTAACATACGCACGCACGGCTTGCCGCAGATGCTCTACGGCACCAAGCAGAACCGCTTCAGCCGCCTCAAGAAGGAGGCTCTTCCCCGCCAGTGCCGCGAGTGCCGGTGGCTCAAGGCTTGTCACGGCGAATGCCCGCGTCTGCGTTTCCTCAAGACGGCCGACGGCGAGCCGGGGCTTAACTACCTCTGCGCAGGCTATCAAATTTTCTTCCAGCACGTTTCCCCCTACATGGATTATATGCGAAAGGAACTCCTCGCCGGCCGCCCGGCAAACGGCGTGATGAAGGTGAATTTGTAAAAGTTTTTCGAAAAACCAGCCTTTCTGGCAGCGTTTTCTTGATGTTGTGGTACTTTGAAGCCTAAAACGCGAGAAAGGCGCTTAAATCGAATGGAGGGTGATAATCAGGAAGTTGCAAAGGAGCGTTTTGGGAGTTGGTGTTAAGAAAGTGTTAGGATGCCGCATAGTTTCATCAAACAGAACAAAGTTTGGGGACAAAAACGGCACAGAAAGAGGGGAAATTTGGTGTGGAGAGATTTGCAACTTGGCGTGCCGCATTGAACAACTTAGCGTGGTGCGTTGGTTTTTGAGGCACAGGAAGACCTTCAAGACACTGCTTTTCGCGAGAGAATTTTGTAAAGGATTTTCCCTGTTTCAAAAGATAATCTTCAGCAATTTTTCACAAACTTTACATTCTTTTCTTTGTCTTAAACTTGTTTTTTTTGACAAAAAAGTGTAACTTTGTGCCGCAAAAGGAGCAAAACCTATAATAACAAAGCCTTAAAACCTTACCTTAAAGCCTTATAATTTATGACTAACAAAGCTATTACCGAGGTCACGCCATTGGGTGAGAAGGACTGCTTCCTGATGGTTGACCGTGACAAGGAATCCTTCACCTACCCCTTGCACAAGCACGAGGAGATGGAGCTGAATTTCGTTGAACACTGCGACGGCGCACGCCGCATAGTGGGCGACAGTATCGAGGTGCTTGGCAAGTACGACCTTGTGCTTGTGGGCAGCGGATTGGAGCACATGTGGGACCAGTACGACTGCCAGAGCCATTCCATCCACGAGATTACGATTCAGTTCCCGCCCGACCTGCTCGGCGAACAGTTCCTGCAGAAGAACCAGCTCACCAGCCTGCGTACGCTCTTCGAGAACGCCAAGCGGGGCGTTGCCTTTGAGCTGCCCGCCATCATGGAGCTCTACGGCAAGATAACCAACATCACCTCGGCTCAACCCGGATTCTACCGTATTCTGGCCCTGCTCGAAATACTCTACGAGCTCTCCCTGCAAGACAACTATCACCTGCTGGCGAGCAAGTCGTTTGCCAACGTGAAGAACCAACCCGAGAGCCGCCGCGTGCGTGCCGTGGAGGAGCACATCGACCAGAACTTCAAGAAGGAGATTCGCCTGAAGACGCTCGCCGACATCGCCGGCATGACACCCGCCGCCTTCAGCCGCTTCTTCCGCACCCGCACGGGCAAGACCGTCAGCGACTACATCATCGACATCCGACTCGGCTATGCCGCACGCCTGCTTGTTGACACCCACACCAGCGTGGCCGAGATTTGCTACAGCTGCGGATTCAACAACATCAGCAACTTCAACCGCATCTTCAAGAAGAAGAAAGGCTGCTCGCCCACCGCTTTCCGCGACAACTACCACAAAAGCAAAATAATTATCTGACCCCTCATCCCTTCCCTCCCTTCCCCGAGGCGAAGGGATAATAAACATCAAACGACATGAAACGCCTCGCATACATCTTCGCAATGATTACCTTGGCCGGACTCCTTGCCTGCCAGAGCGACAAACCCGACGGAAGTCCCGATTTCGTAACGACACGCGACGGGAAGTTCTATCGAGGCGAGGCGGAGTACAAGTTCATCGGTGCGAACTTCTGGTATGGGGCTGTCTTGGCAAGCGAAGGCCAAGGCGGCGACCGTGAACGCCTCGCAAAGGAGCTCGACCTGATGCAGGAAGTGGGCATCACCAACGTCCGCGTACTCGCCTCCGGAGAAGGCACGGATACGGTTGCATCGCACGTCGTACCTGTCCTGCAACCAGAGCCGGGCGTCTATAACGACACGCTTTTGCAAGGCTTGGACTACCTCATTGCCGAACTCGAGAAGCGGGAAATGACCGCCGTCCTCTTTCTCAACAACTCATGGGAATGGAGCGGAGGCTACGGCGCATACCTCGAATGGGCAGGTTGCGGCCCTGCTCCCGACTGGTCGGACTGGGATGTGGCGCAACGCTACCACAGCCAGTTCGTCAGGAACGACAGCGCAAAGGCAATGGCCGAGCGGCACGTCCGCTTTATCGTCTCGCGCACCAACACGGTCACCGGCAAGCCCTACAGCGAATCGCCCGCCATCATGGCATGGGAACTTGCCAACGAGCCTCGCGCCTTTGCCCGCGACTCCGTGACGAAGGCCTGCTTCGCGGATTGGATCGAATCACAGGCAAAACTCATCAAGAGCCTTGACCGCAACCACCTCGTCACCACAGGAAGCGAAGGCATCATGGGCTGCGAGGAGGACCGCGACCTCTTCCGCCAGGTTCATGCCTTCCCCGAGATTGACTACGTCTGCATCCACATCTGGCCATACAACTGGCATTGGCTCGGCCCGGCAAGCGGCCCGCTGGAGGTCGGCTTGGCGAAGAACGGCGAGAGCTCCCCGTTGGACAGCGTGCCGTATGCCTCCCGTATGACACACGAATACATGGTCGCTTGCCAGTATGCCGTTATGGACTTGGGCAAACCCATGGTGTTGGAGGAGTTCGGCTATCCCCGCGACGGCTATCGCATCGAGCCGGAATCGTCCACGCAAGGCCGAGACATCTATTATGAATATGTGTTCGGCTTGCTCCGTGACGGCAAGGTGCAAGGCTGCTGCTTCTGGGCGTGGGGCGGCTATGCACAGCCGAAGCACACACGCTGGCAGCGATGGGACGACTATGTGGGCGATCCGGCACAGGAAGAGCAAGGCCTCAATGCCGTCTTCGCCACAGACAGCACCACATTGGACATCATCAGAACTGCCTCCCCTGCCCTTCCGGAGAGGAGGTAACATAAATAGTTACATCGTAAATAAGCCGGACTCCGCGACTACAATCACGACTTTGTCCTAAAGAATCAAAGAAATAGTAAACCGTCAAATCGTAAAAAGAAAGATGTTATTCGACAAAAGTACCTACATCGAGCGGCGAAGACTGCTCAAAGAACGTATTGGCTCGGGCATCATCCTGCTCATGGGCAACAATCAAGCGCCTGCCAACTATCCGAACAGCGACTCCTATACCTTCCGTCAGGACAGCTCTTTCCTCTACTTCTACGGGCTTCATCGTGAAGGCCTTGCCGGTGTTATCGACATAGACAACAACAAGGAGTACCTCGTTGGCGATGACATCGACATCGACGATATCGTTTGGTTCGGTAGCGTCGATAGCGTTGCGGACATGGCAGCAGAGACAGGCGCGGCACATTCCATGCCGATGAAGGCACTCACGGACTTCATCAAGAAGGCCAAGGCCGCAGGTCAGCGCATCCATTTCCTGCCGCCTTACCGCCACGACATTATGATTCAGATAATGGACATGACGGGCATCCATCCCTATCAGCAAAGGGAAGCTGCCAGCGTGGAGCTCATCAAGGCAGTCATCGACCAGCGAGCCGTAAAGAGCCAGGGCGAGATAGAAGAGATAGAGCGTGCCTGTGCAATCGGTTACGAGATGCATACCGCCGCCATGCAGATGTGCCGCGAAGGGGTGACGGAGCAGGAGATTTCCGGCCGCCTCAATGGCATTGCCAGTAGCCGAGGCTGTATGGTCAGCTTCGGCAACATCATTACCATGCACGGCGAGATAATGCACGGCACCCCAAGCACGCGGCCTCTCGAGGCAGGACGCCTGCTCCTGGTGGATGCCGGCGCAGAGACAAACGAGAACTATTGCAGCGACAACACCAGGACAACGCCCGTCAGCGGCAGTTTCACACAACGTCAGCATGAGATATACAGCATCGTCAAGGAATGTCACGACTACGCTCTGACGCTCGCTGCACCTGGCGTGAAATGGTGGGACGTACACTTCGGCGTATGCCGCCTTATGACGAATCGCCTCAAGGAAATAGGCCTGATGAAGGGCGACACGGAGGAAGCCGTGCGTGCCGGTGCTCATGCCATGTTCTTCCCCCACGGTCTTGGTCACATGATGGGCTTGGACGTACACGACATGGAAGGCCTCGGGCAGACATACGTCGGTTTCGACGACGAGGTGCGGCCCAACCTGGAGCAATTCGGAACGAACTGCCTGCGCATGGGACGCCGCCTGCAGGAAGGCTTTGTTATGACCGACGAGCCAGGCATCTACTTTATCCCCGCACTCATCGACGAGTGGCGCAGCAAGAAGCACTGTGCCGAGTTCATTAACTTCGACCTTCTCGAGACCTACAAGGACTTTGGCGGCATACGCATCGAGGACGACATCCTCATCACTGCCGACGGCTGCCGCTTCCTGGGGAAAGAGAGGATTCCCTATTAAAGCCCCTCCCCGCTCCGTGCCTTGGAGGCAGAGTTAGATAAACATTATTTATCAGTATTAACAATAAAACATCTCAATTATGATTATTTCCTATCAGAAACACTCACGCAAAGAGGGAGCAGGGAGGGGGCTTCTCGTACTCGCAGTAGCCGCTTTGCTCGCCATGCCTGCAGCCGCAAAAGACAAGAAGAAGGAAGCCCCAAAGGACACCCTCATCTTCACCACCATCATCGAACACCCTGTAACAAGCATCAAGAACCAGAACAGCAGCGGCACTTGCTGGGCATACTCCTCGCTGGCTTTCCTCGAGAGCGAGGCGATTAAGAAGCATCCCGAGCTGAAGGACGACCTCGACCTCTGCGAATCGTTCCTCATCAGCAAGACATACGTTGACCGTGCCGACAAGCACGTCCGCACACATGGTGACGCAAGCTTCAGCCAGGGCGGTTCCTTCGAGGACGCGCTCTACTGTATGGAGCACAACGGGCTTATCCCCGAGGGCCTGATGCCTTATCCCATCACCGAGTACGGCGACTCCCTCTTCAACTTCGGACAGCTCTTCCCTCCAATGACGGCTTACTTGCATAGCATCTCCAAGAGCAGCGCAAAGAAGATATACCCGAAGGCTTGGAAATCGACCTTGCAGTCGATGCTCGACGGCTACTTCGGCACCTGCCCCACAGAGTTTGAGTACAAGGGCAAGCGCTACACGCCGCAGAGCTTCGTCAAGGACTATCTCACACTTGACCCCAATGACTACGTCAGCCTCACGAGCTACACGCACCATCCCTACTACAGCACATTTGCCCTTGAAATCGAGGACAACTGGCGCTGGGCAAGCAGCTATAACCTGCCCTTGGACGAGTTCATGCGTGTTATGTACGATGCTGTGAAGAACGGTTGGACTTTCGCTTGGGGTGCCGACGTCAGCGAGGACGGATTCAGCCGCCGCAACGGAACGAACAAGAGCGTAGCCATGGTGCCCGACACCAAGTTCAAAGGCAACAGAGTAGGCAGCGACCAGGCTCGTTGGACAGGCGAGAAAGGCAGCGACGAGGTGGAGATCGTCAGTGCCAACGCCGAGAAGACCATCACGCCGGAGATGCGTCAGGAGGCTTACGACAACTGGGAGACGACCGACGACCACGGGATGCTGATCTACGGCCTCGCAAAGGACCAGTACGGCAAGGAGTACTTTATGATGAAGAATTCATGGGGCGAGAGCGGCCCGTTCAAGGGCTTCTGGTACGTCAGCCAGGCCTACGTCGCCTACAAGACCATGAACATCGTCATCAACAAGAACGCCGTTCCTGCCGACATCCGCAAGAAGCTTGGCTTCTGACAAAGGAGAGGAATAATACACCTATATATTATATAGTTATTATTCACTTGAATTTCGTTTTACCTGATTTTTCGTCACGAAAAGACATAAAGTTCCCTGCCCTGGGCATCGCTTTGGGTTGAATGGAATGTCTCAATTATCGTCCTGCAAGGGCAAAAGGGTTAAATGGCAATGCTTTTGCTCTTGCAGGACTGCTTTTCGCGGCATCTATATACTCAGAGCGATGCCCTGGGTTGATTGTATGCGTCCCCTTGGGGGTATTTGCCTGTAAATCAAGATTTGTGACAAGATGAAACGCATTGGAATGTATTGCCTGCTGACGCTGATGTGCCTGTCGGCTTCATGCAAGACAAAAGACGACAAGAAGAGTGCCACTGCTCCCCGCAAGGTGCTGGTGCTGGCAGAACGCGGAGGGCTGCACGAGGGCTGCACGGCCGCCGGCTTGCAATGGCTTGAGAGCCAGATGGAGAGCCTCAACATGGAGCTGACGGTTCTGAACTCGGCAAAGGAGATTCCCGAAGGCGAGCTCCTGAAGTACCAGCTGGTGCTGCAGCTGAACTACCCGCCTTACGCATGGAGCGAAGCCGCGCAGAAGGACATGGAGCAGTACATCGACGAGGGCAAGGGCGGCTACATCGGGTTTCATCATGCAAGCCTTCTCGGCGAATTCGACGGCTACAAGATGTGGGGATGGTTCTCCGATTTCCTCGGGAAGATACGCTACAAGAACTACATCGCCGAGAAGTGCGACGGCAGAGTCCTTTTAGAGGACAATCAGCATCCCGTCACAATGGGTGTTCCCAATTCCTTCATCGTGGCCGACGACGAGTGGTACACCTACGAGACCAATCCGCGCCCCAACGTGAACGTCCTGGCAAGGGTGGACGAGAGCAGCTACTCCATAGCGACGGACATCAAGATGGGCGATCACCCTGTGATTTGGACGAACCCCGGGAAGAAGGCCCGCAATGTCTATTTCCAGTTCGGCCACAGCAAGTCGCTGTTCCAAAACCCTGCCTTCACCCAGCTCTTCGGGAATGCCCTCCGCTGGACGCTCAATGATGTGAACGCTGCACACGGGAACGGCGAATATGCCGCCGAATATGCCCATGGGCCGCGATTCCGTGCCTTGCTTCACTACGAGCCGGGAGCCGAGGAGGCGCATGTGCAGTTCGACAAGCAAGCCATCGACTTCTTCCACAAACTCACCTACGGCGAAGGCTGGCTCATGGATGTAACAACCTCTTTGGCCGACTTTCCGTATGAGAGGCTCAAGGACTACAATATCATCATCAGCCTGAATGCGATGCCAGGAGGTAAGGAGCAGCGCGACACTTTCCAGAAGTACATGGAGAACGGTGGCGGATGGATGGGTTTCCATGCCTCGGCCTATAACGACAGGAACACCAACTGGCCATGGTTCAACACCTTTCTGGGATGCGGCATGTTCTACTGCAACAACTGGCCTCCGCAGCCCGCACTGGTGGAATGCGACACACAGGAACATCCCGTGACCACCAGCCTGCCGCAAAGCTTTGTTGCGCCTGCCAGTGAATTCTACCAATGGCAGCCAAGCCCAAGAAAAAACCCCGACGTGGAGGTGCTGCTCTCCATTTCGCCCAAGATGTACCCCTTCGGTCTGAAGGACGTGGTTCGATGGGGCGACTTCCCGATTGTGTGGACGAACACGAAGTACCGCATGGTCTATCTCAACATGGGCCACGGCGACGAAGGCTTCATCGACGCCACACAGAACCTCCTCTTTGTGAATGCTTTCCGCTGGGTGGTAAGTCGCGACCCTAACGGCGATCCGTTCAAGAAATAAACGAGCGGGGAGACATCCTCCCTGCAAAGCGCAAAAGGGCGGCACCCTGCGTTTTTTTGACGCGGCACGCTGCCCTTGTTTATTGGGCCATAATCTTCCTGACAATGGATGCACCGTTGCGGAGGACGATGTGCGCTATGACAGGTTCTCCCACGGGCAAATCATAGCCGATGCGCTGACCTTGAAGGTTGTAGTAATAGACAGCGGCGATGTCGTCGCTGAGGGAATGTCCCTCGTCTTCATCCATTTCTCCGCCAAAGGGGAGTTGCGGGGTCACTTCGTCAATGCCCGTCGTGATGATTCCTTCGGGAGTAGTCTCGGCAAGCAAGGTCTCGCATAGGCTCGTCGGAGGCGTGAGGTAATAGTTGTCGAGCAGCTCGAAGCGGGCTGCCCTTGCGCCGCTGACGGTGATGGGAAGTTTGGTCGAAGCATTGAATCCCAAGTATTTGGTTCCACCTTCGCGGAAAGTGAACCAGCCATTCGTGGAGGCGATGTTTATCTTGTGCGGTACGGGATCTGCCGTCACTTTCGAGCCAATGGAAAGGTAGTAGCCGGTGCCAAGATTGTAGAGACAATAGTAGCTTGTGTCGTCGTGACGCAGGATAATCCAATGGTTGTTGGGGTCGGTTGCGTCGGCCTCTGCCTGCGGAACGCTGACAATCTGGTTGCCGCGCATGGCGATGATGTACTCGCCATTACCGATCATATAGGCACGGAAGGAGCAGATGTTCTCTATCTTGACGGTGTTGCCGTAGCGGAGGAACGGGTTGTTCTCGGCCATATCAAGCAGTGCCTGCCGCATCTGCAGGAAGGTGAAGTTGGTCTCGGAGAGTTCAATAATGGGTGCCAATGCCTCGGAGGTGTAGCCCTCGAAGCGGTTGGCCTTGTCCGAAAGCTCCTGCACAAGCTTCTTCAGGAGCTTCTGGGAGCCGTAGGAGCCGATGAGCGTCTGCATCGATGCCCTGGAGTCTGCCTTGTAGGCCGTCTGCAAGGTGGCGATGAGGGAGTCGAGGTTGATGCTTTCCACGCAGCTATGGTCATCGACGAGCGGCAATATGTTGGCAGAGTCCTTTGGCTGCCCGTAGCCGCCGGTCTGCATGTAGAAGGCACGAGGCACGTCGCTGGCAAGGCCATGACCATAGTCCATCCTGCGATGACGGCTCGTTATCTCGCCATCGTTGATGAAGTTTTGGTAGTCTGTTTGACTAAAGAGATCGACTTTATTGACATAGTACCACTTGCCGCTGCCCACGGAACGCTGGTAGTTGTTGCGGTAGTAAGCACGGCGGAAGAGCTCGCCGCCTGTGTCCGCCCAGTTCTCGATGAATGAATACCAGGTGTTCCAGTAGTGCGATTCGCCGCTGTGACGGATGGTTGAGATGTAGTGCCACTGTGGGTCGTCGGTGGTCTTGTACCATGTGGAGAGCAGGGAACAGGGGTAT
>Ga0310694_10006657_pt1 | contig 10925 bp, 5 predicted proteins | sample 174DNAGHGhighgp2_FD_203884 | JGI IMG/M metagenome (GOLD analysis project Ga0310694, IMG submission 203884) | Sheep rumen microbial communities from Palmerston North, Manawatu-Wanganui, New Zealand - 1742 DNA GHGhigh gp2 (v2) (version 2) | ecosystem: Host-associated > Mammals > Digestive system >... | reverse complement strand
TCTCAGCGGTGGTCAACTTCGTCTCATTCCACCTGCGTCTGTCGCGAATGAGCCTTCCATCGGCATCGAACCCCTTGAAATGTCCGCACCAGTCGAAAGTCAGATAGTCGATCTTCACGAACTTAAAGCCCCACGCCTTAAAGCGCTGCATGTCTGTGCGTATGCGCGCCAACACGTCGGGGGAGGATGGGTCGCACATCTTCCCCTCCATGCAGAGCGGACGATACCACAGCCCCGGTTTCGCGCCAAGCGCGGCAATCTTCGCGCAGAACGTCTTCATGTCCATCCCGAAGGATTGCGACGACTCCTCCCAAGGTCCGTAGCCGGAGTCAAACGTTCCTGTGAGCCGCTCCACCTCTGGCGGAGAGAACTTCTGCCAGCCGTCGTCCATCACCACATATGGCTGCACCGCCGTCCCCTTGCAGAGCGAAACGACAAACGCGGCGTCAGCAAGGAAATTCGTCGCGGTGTTGCGTCCGTATGCGGCATACCAGTCGTTGAAGCCAATCATCGGCTCTTTCAAGAGTCTCGGGCTGGGACACATCATCGCGCAAAGCCGCCGCCCCAGCGCATATGAGCTCTCCCCCTGCGCGGACACGCACCGCACCACCTCGCAGGCGTCAAGCGTACGCTCGCCCAGTTCAAGTGGCTGCCCCCCAGCGCGAACATCAAGAAGCAGTTCAACCTTGCCATGAGAAACGCGCCAGGCGCACATCGCGCGCGGCTGTACCTTCACACCGAAGCCGTACGTCTTCTTTCCGTCATGGAGCAGGACATACCAAGGCACAGTCTTCCCGGCACCGACAGGCAGCCAAGCACATCCCGCCTTGAGACCCTCTCCCGTCTGCGCCAGAACCTTCCAGTCCGGCGCAACCGGCAGGTCAAACGACACCTTTGCATACTCCGCCCTTCCGCTTCCGGATGTAATCCGCACAATGGAGTCAGAGCCGATGCTCGCCATTGCCCCATGATTGGCAGGTACGAGCGCAAAGGCAGCGCCAACAACAAGAAACGCGAATGCGGAAAGGACACTTTTTGCCCTCATAATCCTTCCTCCTTATGACCCACAATTCCATGGTAGCAAAGGTGCATGGGGCTATCGGCCCCATAGGCCTTCGCCAGATCGAGATAGCGTTGCGCAACGGCGGTTATGCCAGCTGCGTGACGATAGTTCTCCCGCGCCAGATTACGCATCCAGCCCAGCGTCCAGCGCGGCACGACGCGCTCAAACGTCTCCGGCCACGCATCCATGATATCGACGATGTATTTCGCGCCCGTTCGGGCACAGAACCGCCGCACCTCTCGTCCGATGAAGAGCGGCGGACTCGAAACGACGATCAGATCGGGCTTCTTCCGCCCCGCCGCCATCGCAGCCCAGTTCCGCGCGAACCGCCAATGGCTCCAGATGCGCTTCGGGCTGATGTTCCTGCCGTACCCGGGAACGGGGACAAGCTCCAAGTTGAATGTCGGTGGCGGAGCGTTGACAATCTTCCGTCTCGCCTTCCTCGCATGGCTCCAGTCCTGCGTCCAGAGAGTGACGGCATGCCCCGCCCGCGCAAACGCCTCGGACATCAGCCAATACCGTTGCGGACGGTATCCCTCCACCGGAAGGTTGTCGAACGGATTGACGATCCAGACATTCATCGGCGGACGCAGCACATCCCTACTCCGGCTTGGCCACTTCAAGAAGGAAGCTTGTCAGGATATTCTTCAGCTCATCCATGCTGGAGAGGGTGTCCCATTCGTCGGCGGCGTGGGCGCCGTGACCGTTCGTGCCGATCATCGCGATCGGTACGCCGCACGTCACGAAACAGCGGGCGTCCGTAGCCGAAAACATTCGCCCGAACGGAATCTCGCGCCCCATCGTCTTGCACATCGCCTGCCGCAGCTTCTCCATGAGCGGATGCTTCGGGTCGCTGTTCACCGGCGGCGAATGGCGGATGATCTCCACCTCGCTGCCCGTCACGGACTTGATCAGCTCAAACGCCTCGTCCTTGGCGTCGGGATTGACGCTGCGGAGATTGAGCACCAGATCCACCGCGCCTGGGATAAGGTTCAGGGCGCCGTCATCGCCCTTGATCACGGTCGGAGTGAGGACATCCGACCACTTGTCCTCTGGAATCGGATGGCGCTTGTCCCAGATGTCGCGAATCTTCAGATAGTCACGCGCCATCTTCGTGATGGAATCGTCGCACAGCCATGGGCGGGAAGAATGTCCGCTGCGTCCACGCATCTTCACGCGGTAGAACGTCTGTCCCTTGTGCGCGTAAAAGAGCTGTCCGTAGCCGGCATCGGCGACGATGGCCATCTTCTTCGGCGCGTAGCCCTTATCGACCACCATCCATCTGGTCGTGAACCCGCCAAGCTCTTCGTCCGCACCGAAGATGCAGCCGACGGAGAGGTTCTTGCCAGCAAGCGCGCAGAGCGTCTCGGCGACGGTCACGGCGCGTCCCTTGCAATCGTAGGCGCCACGTCCGATTATCTTGTCTCCATCCCGCTTCATCTTGAACTGCGAAGGATCGGCGGGCGGCACAACGTCAAGATGCGGCGCCAGCACGAAATCATGTCCCTTCCCGGGCGTGATGGAGGCATATAGCATCTCATGCCCGTCATCCATCTTCTCGATCACACAGTACACGCCGCGCTTCTCAAGATACGCCTTCATCTTCTGCACTGCGCAGTTGACCTGCGGAATGTCCGCCGAAACGCTCGGCGTCTCCACTATCTCACGCAGAAAATCAACGTCCACGGCCTGCACCGACGTCATCGCCGCAGCAGCCAGAAGCCCCGTCACAACTCTCACTTTACCCATTTTCTTTCTTTCCTTTCAATATGCCATTTTACTTTGCAAACATCCCGTTGATGCATTCAACTGCCAGATCGCAGAAGCGGTATCCCCCTTCATGTCCTACCTTGCCTACGTTGATGCCACCGCTGTAGCCCACCGAGTTCTCGGAGGTGAGCGTGGGCAGATACCCGCCGCTGCCGCACTTCTCCACAATGAACGTCTGCTCCGCCGCGCTTCGGGCCTTGATGACCTGCCCATACATCAGGTAAAGCTCGAACGGACACGTCACAAACGCAACATCGCCGATTCGCGTGACGTGCATCTCAAACGTGTACTCCTTCACCGTGTCCTGCTCCTTTGCGCGCGCCAGCACCGCCTTGTCCACATCCATCACCGCATAGGCATGGAGCTTCGAGTCGTACGGGCCGGGGCCGCCCTTCGCCTCGTTCCTGTGCGTCATCGCGAGGAAGTCCTGCCACGCGGAATCGCCCGGCCATTTCTTTTCGAGCTCCGCCAGCGACTTCTCGGCGGCGGCAATCTCCTTCTCCGAAACACGGCGCATCGGCACGGACACCGTACGGTTCTCGTACTTCAGCACCGCATCCCTCTGCACGGGCGACAGCTTCGCCTCCTTCACGCACTGGACAAGCCGATCCGACAGCAGCTGCACCATGTCATCGTGCCAGCCGTCAGGCTCCGTGCGGTCGCGCCGCACCAGGTCGCGCGGGCTCTGGCATCCTGCCGCCCCAATCTGGTAGATCATGCGGAACTCGTCGCCATAGACCTTCTTCAGCTTCTCGCGCGTCGCCCCAGCGAAGTCGGAGGACACCTGATAGTTCGCCTCCATCACCTGCGACGGACACGCCACGTTGAGGAAAAGCCCCGTCCGCTTTCCGGTCTCGTCCACCGTGAACAGCATCTCCACTCCGTCATCCTCACCCTCCAGGATGCCGGTGAAGTCCGGGCGGCTCGTATCTCCGTACATCTCCGTGGAACCATCCGCATAGCGCGCCAGGCGGCAGTGCCCTACACGCGCCCTGCCGAATGCGCGCTGCACTCCGCCAGGCTTGCGCGCCTTCCACGCCTTGACGTAGGCGCCCGCCACCAGATCAAGCGCGAAGTCGGAGTATTCGTTCGGTCCCAACACGTCCGGCTGCTTCCGCTCCATCGCCTCGGCTTTCGGCGTGCCGCTCGGACGTATCGCTGGTGCGCTGTGCGTATGGATGCAGCCCATGAAGATATGTTCTGGCGCGATCTCCGGCACCAGCTCATGCACCCGCGCACGGACGCGCTCCACGAACGGCTGCCAGACCGTCACGTTGTCCATCCCGCCCATGAGAACGTACTCGCTGCCCTTCTTAAGTGCCGCCGCTACGAATTTCAGTCGGCTGTGGTACGGGGCATTGGTGTCCGCCAGCCGCTGATAGTACTGCCCGCAGAGCGGAATCCGCTTCGTGGTCGGCGGCGTTATGTCCGCCTCGCTCCACCCGATTTCAAGAGCCTCACCGGACGCCGCAAAAACCAACCATGGCGATGCAGCACACACCGCTGCCGCCAACCCCAAAACAACACGTCTAATGTTTTCTGAATTCATGTGCGAAATGATATCAAATCCTGTCCCAAAAATCTACCGTCAACCTGCGCAGCACGAAAGGAAGATGGAGGTTACGTCATCCTCCGTCAGCGGCATGAACGCGCCAAGCGTGTTGCCGTTAAGCCCCAGCTTCGCCACCAGCGCGGGGATATCGGATTTCTTCGCGCCAAGCTCCTCGAACGTAAGCGGCATTCCAAGTTCACCCAGCCAGGCGCGGTAGCGGCGCACACCCTCTTCGGCCATCGCCGCCGGTTCGCCCTCTGGAACGCCAAACACCTTCGACGCAAACCTCGCGACCCGCGCGACATCCGCCTTCATCACATAGGCCATCCATGCCGGCATAACCACGGCCAGCCCCGCGCCGTGCGCACAGCCATACAGAGCCGAAAGCTCATGCTCTATCCCGTGGCTGGCCCAATCCTGCGCACGCCCCGCGCCGCAGACGTTGTTGTGGGCGAGCGTACCGGCCCACATCAGGTTGGCGCGCGCCTCGTAGTCCTGCGGCGCCGACAGCACCTTCCGGCTCTCCGACACAATCGTCCGCATCAGCCCCTCACACAGCTCATCAGAGACGGCGACGTTCCGCGTGGGCGTGAAATACCGCTCCACCACGTGCGCAAACATGTCCGTTGCGCCGCAAGCCGTCTGGTACGCGGGCAGCGTGAACGTGAATTCGGGATTTAGCACGGAGAACGACGGACGGAGCGCATCGCCCGTTGCGCCGCGCTTGAGCATCTCCGGCTCCAGCGTGATGATGCTGTTTCCGGAGCCTTCACTCCCTGCCGCCGCGATGGTCAGCACCGTCCCGATGGGAAGCGCCCTTGGCACGGGCGTCGGCTTCTTCACATCCTTGCCGAAGTAGAAATCCGCGAAGTCGCCGTCGTAGAGCGTACCGAACGCAATGGCCTTCGCCGAGTCGATAACGCTCCCGCCGCCAACCGCCAGCATAAAATCCACATTCTCGCGGCGGCAAAGCGCGATGCCTTCGCGCACAAGCCCGCTGCGCGGATTCGGCTGGACGCCGCCGAGCGGCACAAAGCCGACGCCTGCCGCCTTCAGCGACGCCACCACCTTGTCGTACACACCGTTCGCCTTCACGCTCCCGCCGCCAAAATGCAGCAGTGCCTTCGTGCCGCCAAACTTGCGCACCAGCGCACCCGTCTTCTCTTCCGCACCGCGACCGAACACAAACCGCGTCGGCGAATAGAATTCAAAGTTGTCCATTCCCGCCTGTCCTCTCTGATAGAAAGTTCTCGTTGTTCCTTGGTTGCCAAGATCCGCACGGTAGGGTCACGCGTCCCACGCCGCTACTCCACCGTAACCGTCCAGCTTGCCGCCGGCTTCTTCAGCGTCGCCTCGCCATAGCCCACGCCATCGACCACAAAGCCTATCACGCTCACCGTGTATTTCTTCAGCTTCGGCGCCTTGCCGGCTGGCGTCGTGGACTCGTTCGTCGCGTACAGCTTGAACGACCCCTTGAAGATTCCCGTCTTCGGCGTATAGGTCAGCTTCAGACCCGAAACATTCGGCTTCGCGGAATCGTCAAGCCCAATCAGCCCATACGCACCCGTCGCCCTGTCTTTCGCGTACTTCAGCGTAGCCGCCTTGCCGAACGACCATTTGCCGCCCGAAACCTTGACCGGCTCAGCCGCAGGCAACGCCAATTCCAGCAACATCCCATCCTTGCCGAAGTTCGGCACGGAATCCATATCCACGTTGAAATGCAGCGTCCCGTTCGGCATGGCCCCGCCAACGACGACCGTGATGTCCGCGCTACCGCGCGTCCGCATTCCCACCATCTCATACTTCGCGTTCTTCAGCGTGAACACGCCATCGGCATCCATCGCAAACGTCATGTCCCCGACAGGCGCCTTGAACGCAATAGTCGTGGAAGGAACGCGCTCCGTCGCGTCCACTGTGACATTCGCCGCCTTTGCCGTGATCTTCTTCGCCTTGCCGTCAACCATCAGCGTAGCCGAGCCGGAAACCTTCACAACCTGCTTCTTGTTGATCTTCCCGAACTTCAGCTCCACCGTCCCGGCATGATTCCCCTTCGCGTCGTAAAGCGCACCAAGCACAGTCTGCGCCTTGGAGAACGCCACATTCCCCACCATGCCGCCATAGTTCACAGTTTGCACCGGCGCCGGCGTAACAGGGGTGGGCGTCGGCTCCGGATCCTGTTCGGAAATCTTGGTCCAGTGCGCGTAATATGTAACGTTTGCGCGCACCACCGTTGTTGCCGTCACCTGCGCGCCACCGTTTGCCGCAGTCCACCATCCCGCGAACGAGTATCCTGTCCGCGTAGGCGTCGGCAATGTTCCCACAGCCGAGCCGCCAGCCACCGTCCGCGATGTGGGCGACACACTGCCGCCGTTCGCGTTGAACGTCACGGTGCGGGAGCCGTCGCCCGGATCGACGCTACCGTTGGGCGTCCAGTGCGCGTAGAACGTCTGCGCCGCCGTCACTCGGGCGATCGACGTCACCCTCGTGCCGCCGGATCTTGCCGTCCACCAGCCATCGAACGTGAACCCGGGTCGCGTCGGCGTGGGGAACGCCTCGACGGCAGTTCCGACATTGCGGTTCCAATAATCGGGAGACACGCTCCCGCCGTTCGCGTCGAACGAGATTCGCACAATCTGGCCTGCCGCCACCCAAACCGCGTAGAGCGGAACGATCGCACCGTTTGAAGTCGCGAGATTCTTCACCGCTGCGCCGTCGCCATATGCCACCTTCTTGGCTTCCGCGTCCGTTGGCGACAGCGCCCAACCCATGAACGTGTAGCCTGTCCGCGCAAACACGCACGGCCACAGGTTCTGCGTCTCCCCTACGGCAATCGTCTGGTTGTCCATGATGCCGGTTCCGCCGTTGGAGTCGAAGCGCACCGAGTAGCCTACGCCCGACCACACGGCGTAGAGATCGACCACCCTGTCCTGCACTTCCTCCAGATTCACCACGCTGGCGCTCTCAGCATATCGCACCTGTCCTTCCGGGGAAGTCGCCCAGCCGGTGAAGGCAAAGCCGGTGCGAGTAAACTCATGTGCCTTCAGCGCCTGCCGGACGTCAAAGACGAATGGCTGGTCTGTCATCGTCCCCTTGCCGCCGTTCGCGTGGAACCGCACGTAGTACGTGATCGGCGTCCAGTGCGCGAAAAGCTCCATGTCCGCCGCCGGAACCGCCGTAGCCTCCGTCATGCGGATGCCGTTCACGGCCTCCGTCCACCAGCCCTGGAACGTGTAGCCGCGCCGCGTCGGGACGGGGAACTGCCCGAACATCTGCCCCGGCACGTAGTCCTGCGAACCCGGCGTCACCACCGTGCCGCCGTTCGAGTTGAATTTGACCGTCATCTTGTTTCCGAGCGAACGCCAGTGTGCGTAGAGCGTGTGGGTCCGCGTAGCCGTCACAAGCGTTGTGTACCGCACCTCAGCTCCGCCGGTCTGCTCGGTCCACCATCCCTCGAACGCCCATCCGGAGCGCGTCGGCTCCGTAGAGGGCAGGGCGTACGTAGTGTCCGTGATCTGCTGCTCGCTCCAGGTCGAGCCGCCCGAGGAATTGAACCGGCCGCCGTTCGCGTCGAAGGTGACGTCGAAGCGGTTTGGCGTCCAGTAGGTGATCGCGTAGCCGTTCCACGACTGCGGCAGTACGCGCGAACCCTGCCGTCCGTCCCAGCTGCGCGAGTCCTGCAGCACGTACGTGGTCATGTTGCCGGATATCGCCGCATAAGCGCCAGACTTGCAGGCTGGTGCGTTGGTGCAAAGATAATATAGCGCGTTCTCTATTTCAATGCCGGGGGTGGGATCCGTACGTCCGCTGAAGAACTGCTTGCCGAGGTAGGTCACGCGTTCCGGCACGACCATCGTCTCGAGCATCGAACATCCGTAGAATGCGTAGTCGGGTATCTTCGTCAGGCTCCGCGAAAGCGTCACGTTCCACAGCGCCGTACAGCCCGAGAACACGGACTCGCCGATTGCCGTCACGCTGTCCGGCACCACGAACGCCGTGAGCGACGTGCAGCCCTGGAACGCCCTCGCGCCGATGTTCGTCACGGTGTTCGGGATCATCGACATGTCCGTCTGCGTGGCGCCGCCCCGCAGCGCGGTGCAACCCGCGAACATGCCGTCCATCACCACCGTCTCGCCCTCGGCGACCTCGGCCGTCTCGATCTTCGCATAGGAGGCAGGGAACAGATTCTGCATCGTCTTCAAGTGCGTGGGCACCGTCACGCCGCGGATGTTCCCGCAGCCGGAGAACGCACTGGCACCGATGTTCGTTACCGTGTGCGGAAGCCGCACGGACTGCATCTGCCAGCAATTCGTGAACGCGTTGGCGCCGATATGCTCCACGCCGTCCGCAAACGTCGCCCGGAGCAAGGACGAACATCCGCTGAACGCCGCCTGTCCGACATACCTGAGGCCGGACATGAACTGGAGGTTCAGAATGTACGAGCAGTCCTTGAACGCCCCATTTGCGATATATTTCAGCGATTCGGGCATCGTAACCGTCTCAAGATTGAACATCTCCTTGAACGCCCCGCGTCCAATGCCGACGATGCCATTCGGAATCGTCACCGACGAAGCGTTGCGGTTCTGGTAATCCAGTATCCAGTTTCTGTAGATCATGAAGCCATTGGCATCGTAGGAGAGCGACGCCCGGATCTTCGGTGGAAGTGCATCTATGCCAAAATCTACGAGAGTCGATGGCCACGTCACGGACTCGACCTTGTCGCATCCATCGAAGAAACCTATCGGCAATTCCGTAATTCCCTCCTCCAGTATCACCGTCGTCATGTGTTCATAGTCGTTGGGATAGAGCTCGCGCATCGTCTTGCCACCCATCTTGGAAGCGGAGATTGTATCCTTCCACCTCGCCCACTGCGCCGTGTACGTCACGTTATTTGCCGGCACCGTCTCTGGTAGCACGGGCTGCCAGCCCGTGAAGTCAAACCATTCCCGCGTCACCGTCGGCGCGACAATCGCCGAGCCGTAGTTCTGCTTCCCGCTCTTGCCGCCCGTGCCGCCGTTCGCATCGAACGTCACCGTGTACTGGTTGACCGTCCAATGTGCATAGTACGTAACATTAGCGTTAACAGTCGTCGAAGCTGAAATCTGCGTCCCCCCGTTCGCAGCCGTCCACCATCCCGCAAACGTATATCCCGTCCGCGTAGGCGTAGGAAGCGTACCGACCTCCGTCCCTTCCACCACTGGCCGGGTGGCATCCCCCGTCCCCAGCACACCGCCATTCGCATCAAACGTCACCGCACGGCCCCAGTGCGCATAGTACGTCACGTTGCCTGTCACGGTCGCCGACGCAGATATCTGCGTCCCCCCGTTCGCCGCCGTCCACCATCCCATGAACGCGTAGCCCGTGCGCGTCGGTACGGGAAGCGCACCAACCGCCGTCCCATCCGTCACCGGCCTAGTGGCCTCTCCCGACCCCAGCACACCGCCATTCGCATTGAACTTAACGGTATGGACTGCCTTTACCATGAACGTGACAGTATCCACCTTGTCGGCGACACCGTTCCTGTAGGTGGTATGCGTAAGCGTATGGTTGCCCAGACCTGCTTGCGCAACGTTCCAGGCCACATCGCCCGATGCGGGCGCAACCGCCTCTTTCAGCGTCACGCCATCAACGGCGACGCGCACCTTATCGCCATTGTCCCATTCCGTAGAATAGGAAAGCGCAAGAGTCTCCGTCTCCGCTACGATGTGCGTTCCCGTCGCCGCACCCACCGTATCCAGCCGGAACGGCGCGGAGTCGCCCGCGTATCCGACCGTTGCGGCAAGTGCCGCCGCCATCGTAATAATTGTTTTTATCAGTTTCATCTTGTACCTCCAATCATTTTCATAAAAATCGTTACACCGGTAGAGCGAACCAAGGGTGGGGCGAGCCGTCCCGGCGAGCCGAAAGAGCCAACACAAGGTGTGGCGAGCCGTCTCGGCGAGCCGAAAGAGCCAACACAAGGTGGGGCGCCTCGCCCCACCTTCGACCTGCGGCTCGCCCGGAGGGCTCGCCCCACCCGGCTCGGCAAGACGCGTGACCCCACCATAATCTTCAACACGTCGGGGTAGAACCTGAGGCAATCGTCCGTCACCTCCCCGAACTCTCGAAGATGCCCTTCCCAAGCCAGCACCTTGCGTATGTGCCAGCAATCGTAATGCGAGAGAACGCCCAACATGCTGTTCACCCGCGCCTGTATCCGTTTCGGACGCTCCGACCAGTCGAGCGACTTCAGTCGCCCGCGCATCCTGCGCAACGTCCGCGTCGCCGGATACGTGCGGTACGGCTTGATGAACGCGCCGAGGAATTCCACGCCCTTGTACGCATCGACGACGCGCACCTTGTCCTCGTTCAGTTCTAGATCAAGCTCGTCCCGCAGAAACTTCCTCACGCGCGGCACGAGGCCGTAGAGTTCTTCCTTCGACGGCGCCACCACGAACGCATCATCCACGTAGCGCCCGTAGTGGCGGCACTTCATCTCGCGCTTCATGAAATCGTCAAGCATTCCGAGATAGATATTGCTGAACAGTTGAGATGAAAGATTGC
>Ga0310694_10006656_pt1 | contig 10925 bp, 7 predicted proteins | sample 174DNAGHGhighgp2_FD_203884 | JGI IMG/M metagenome (GOLD analysis project Ga0310694, IMG submission 203884) | Sheep rumen microbial communities from Palmerston North, Manawatu-Wanganui, New Zealand - 1742 DNA GHGhigh gp2 (v2) (version 2) | ecosystem: Host-associated > Mammals > Digestive system >... | reverse complement strand
CGTTCAACTTCTTCCTTACCCTTGTCAATACTGCCTGAAAACAACCTCACCCCTGTCCTAAAAGCCTTTCCGGTTTTGATGTCCACGCCCTTCCGGTTTTGATTTCACCGCGACAGGCGCACACGCATTGTGCGGCAGGCGGGGGCGGTGGTCACGCGGGACGCGAGACCCTACCAAGCACGTGAGGCGGCTGGCTAAGTTCCGGACAGACTTTATGCGAATCGGGGTTGGTCCACTCGTGCGGGAATGTGCGGCATTTGTCGGGCTTTACCGGATTGATGCGGCAAAGGTTGCCGTCTGTGAGATATGTGCACGAACCGTCAGCACGGCTCTTGAGCATCAGACTTCTGCGGTCAGGAGCGATTTCAGTTTCCGTCGCGATGAACCCCTCCGCATCCATGCCAAGAAATGCGGCGATTCGCGCCACCTCCGCCTCGGACACGCGCACAATGCCGTCCTTGATGCGACAACACGCCCCGCATCGGCGGCAATGGAACTCTTTACGCCCTTTGATCACTTCTCAATGTCTTTAGCGTTAGTCCTGTCAGGTCTCGTTCGCGTTCGGGGATCACAAACGAGAGCAACCACGCCGAAATGACGCAGAGCGAGAAACCGATGCCGCCTACGAGAAACACGTGCGGACGCTCGAACGGAAGCGGCGCATAGCGCATGGCGAAGCAGACCACGTAGTTGAGCACCAGCCCTGCCACCGCAGCGCGTCCACCCACGCGACGGATGAACACGCCGAGGAAGAACAGTCCCGCAAGTCCCGCCGTCAGCACGGAGATGAACTCCTTGAACTTGTCGAAGAGCGAACGCGTCTCTGTATGCGCCAGCACGAGCGCCGCCGCAATGCCGAGGATGCCGGCGACAAAGGTGAAGACGCGTCCCCAGCGCATCTGCGCGTCCGTCGAAGTCGATGGGCGGAACTTCAGCACGAAGTCCGCCGTGAGTGCGGTTGCCGCGCTGGAGAGGTTCGCCGAGAGCGTCGAGATGGTCGCCGCGAAGAGTGCCGCCGCCACAAGCCCAGCAAGCGCGGGCGGCAGTCCGGAGACGATGAAGTACGGCAGGATGCTGTCCGCTTTCGGGAGCGACGGATCGAGCATTTCCGGATGTGAGCGGTAGTACGTCCAGAGCGCCGTGCCGATGCCGCTGAAGACGGCACACACGGCCACGGTGAACACGCCGTTGAACCAGATCGAACGCGCGGCGGCTTTTTCGTCCTTGACGGAGAGGTAGCGCTGGATCACGCACTGGTCACTCGTGTAGGAAGAGAGGTTCTCGACGACCGCCAGCACCAAAACCACCCAAAGGACAGGCTCTGTTGCGAGAAAGCGAAGGTCTATGAGAGTGGTCTTGCCGTGCGTTGAGGCGAGCGACCACGCGCCCGCGATGCCGCCGTCCGTGCCGTGGACAAGCGCGAAGAAGATTGCAAACGCACCGGAAACGAGAACTATGCCCTGCACGAAATCGCTCCAGACCACTGCCTCGAATCCTCCGAACGCGCAGTAGATGATCGTGGCCGTGCCGCACACCAGGATGCAGGCGTCGATCGATACGCCGGTCATCGCGTTGAGCGCGAGCGCCGGCAGAAGCGTGACGATGGCCACGCGCGAGATCATGAACACTACGTAGGCCCCCGATGCAAACAGGCGCACGGCGGCATTGAAGCGGCGCTCAAGATATTCATAGGCGCTCGCCACCTTCAAGCGACGGAAGAACGGCAGATAGAAGAAGATAACTACCGGGGCAAGCGCAAATATGCCGAACGTCATTGGGAAGTAGCGCCAATCCGATATGTAGTACTGCGCAGGCAAGGCGAGGAACGAAATGGATGAAAGCATCGTCGCGAAGATGCTCATGCCCGCCACGTACCACGGGATTTTGCCGCCGCCCGTAAAGTAGTCGTCAGCGGATTTCTTCTTGCGGATGAAGTACCACGCCATTCCCACCATCAGCAGGAAGTATGCCGCAAGCACACTCCACGCCACCGCGCCGAAGCCTTTCTTGACCTTCACCTTGTCCGCCATCACCCAGCGATCGGTCACGAGGTGGTAGTAGCAGAGCGGTTTGCCGTCCGCGCTCTTCAACGCGATGTGCTGGTCGCCGACAGGCTCCAGCGTTGCGCCGGCGGGCGGCATGATCGGAACGGATTCGCACTGCCGCATATCGTTGCAGGACGGTGCATCCAAAGTCTGCGCCTTGCCGCTCACCTGCCGCGCCCAGCAGTTCGTCCCGTCCACGGTAACGACGTAGCGCTTTTTCTGGCTGCCGTTCTGCTCGGCGGCAAGAGGCTCCGCTGAAGCGGAAAACGCCCAAAGGCAAAGAAGTGCTGCAGCGATTTTCTTCACGGCGCCATCTCTCCGATGTGATGGAAGTTCGTGCGCACAACATCTTCACCGCGCCGGGCGACAAGCTCCGCACGCTTCGCCTCGGCATCGGATTTCGCCCTGAACACCCAGAACTCGCACTGCGGAACGGTGCGCCCGATGATGTCGTACACCATATAGTATCCGGCCCAGGCAATGACGCGCCCCACCCACCCCGGACAGTGGTCGCAATAGCGTCCGCACGGCTCGGCGTCGTTGTCCAGAACCTTGGAGAGCGATGGACACGTCATCATCTTCAGATGATAGAAGGTCTGGTTGTAGTCGTGGGAGAGGTCGCAGTTCTCTTCGATGCGGATGCGTTCCCAGTAGTCGTACATCCCCTTCAAGCCATCCTTCTTGAACGCCTCAAGGGTGAAGTACGCCTGACGATCCGCCACGCACTTGTAGTAGCGGTCGAGTTCGCTTGGGCCCTTCTTCTCGAGATACTTGAATATCTCGTTGTAGAACTTCACGAAGTGATCGCTGGGAATCATTTCACCCTCCTTAGCACCTGACGGCATGAGCGGTCGCCCGTCTCTTCAAGCGCTATCTCAAAGGGAGAGCCGGAGCAGAAGGCTTCGTTCAGTATGCGCGTCGCCGCGCACAGCCCCTTGCCGTCCGGAATCTTGCGGCTTTCGAGGTGCTTCAGCGCTGCGCAGTCATTCACCGTCAGCACCGCGCCGTCCGTTGTCTCTTCCAGCGAATAGTCCGTCCCTTCTCGATCCAGATAGTACCGCCACCAGGCGATCAGCTCGGAAGGGTCGCCAGCGACAAGCCTCTCATGAAGCGTCTTGTACACCTTCGTGCCAGTGTTGAAGAGCACCTCACGCAGGGCTTCCTCGCCATAGTTGCTGCGCACATAGTTCGCGCCGTCCAGGATGGACGCATGAAAGTCCCGGTGAAGTTCACCGCCAGACTCGTATCGCAGAATCTTGCCCTCGGCTCCCATAAGTCAATCCTTCAATACAAAGCCCACAATATCATTGGCGTAGAGAATCGGATTGATATTTGCGGCGCCGTTGAGCGCGAAATCAAAGAAGTAGCCAATTTCGCGCAGGCAGTATTCGTTGCGTTCCTCAGCAAGGTCAATCCGCCGCCCGCTCTTCAGGAAGCGTATCTCCGCCTTGATGAAGTCGCACACCACAACATCATCCGCCGTGTACAGTTCAATTTCCCTACGAGGGACACGTCCGTAGTAGTCGAGGTGCAGCTCCAGCGTCTTGTCGGGGTATCTTCCGACAAACGACACACCATCCACGCTCTTCAGTTCAAGGTGAGAGAACTTCCCATCGAGAAGGCAGGACTTCTGCGGCATGCCAAACAGCGTAAACAGATAGTCGAACTCATGGATGAGATCGAGTTTTACGCCACCAGCGCCCTCCTGTGCGGCGTAGGTTTTGCGGTAATCCGTACCCGGCCGCCATTCCGGCAGATATGAAGAGCATATTGCGCGCGCGCAATATACGCTGTTCTGAGGCACGAATCCGGAGAGAAAACCATACGTGCGCGTGTGACGGATTGGGCACGCCACATAGAACTTCCGCTCGTCGGAGTACGGCAAAAGCTCGTCAGCCGCCAAGGCTACAGTAAAGACAGGCTTCTCCACGAAGAAGAAGTCCGCCTTGTCCTTCACCGCTTTCAGCGTCTCAAGATGGAGCTGGGACGGGTTTGTCACGAAGATCATGTCGTAGCGGCCGATCTCTGCAAGCGATGCAAAGTGCCCATGCACAAGCGCGCGCGTGGCTGCGTCAAGATAATCAAGCGGACGTGGCTCCACCACATCCGCAGATAGTTCGATTCCACGCGCCGCCGCAACGGCATGCACGTTCTTGAGATGCCGCTGGCCTATAGAACCCAGGCCAATGAAACAGGCATTCATCAGGCTCCGAGCTGAAGACGCACGAAGCGCTTCACCTCAATCGGCGCACCACAAGTCTTCGAAACGCCTTCAAGATACTTCTCGACGGTGATGTCGCCATTGGCCACGTAATCCTGCTTGAGCAGGCAGATCTGGGTGCAGAACTTGGCGGCCATGCCCTTCTTGATGCCCGCAAGCGCCTGTTCGGGCGGCAGCTTGCCTTTCTGCTCCTTGAGCGCGTTGAGCTTGATCTCGAGTTCGGCGTCAATCTCGGACTGCGGGACATCCTCCGGCTTGATGTACTTCGGCGCATTGGCGGCGATCTGGAGGCAGACCATGTGAGCGGCCTCCGCAAGTTCAGCCGATGCCGCGCACTTCTCGCACGGGGTGGCAATCTCAACCAGCACGCCAATCTTGCCGCCCATGTGGATGTAGCTGGAAAGCACTCCCGTGCCTTCAAGCTGGTAGCGCTCGGTGCGGCGGATCTTCACGTTCTCGCCAGTCTTGGTAAGAAGCATCTGGTAGTCGTCCTTGAGCGTTTCGGCAACGTCCTTGCCCTCAAGCGCGACCTGCGCGGCCTTGGCGCAGAATTCCTTGTACGCATCGGTCTTGGCGACGAAGTCCGTCTCGCAGTTGATCTCGGCAAGAGCCATCGCCTTGCCGTCCGCAGCTGATGCGGCGGCGATGATGCCCTCCTTTGATTCCTTGTCCACGCGCTTGGCGGCTACGGCGAGCCCCTTCTCGCGAAGGTACTTCACAGCCTCCTTCATATCGCCGTTCGATGCCTGAAGAGCCTCTTTGCAGGCACCCATTCCGGCGGCGGTCGCCTCGCGGAGTTCCTTGATCATAGCAATCGTGATATCCATCTCAAATTCCTTTCTTGTTTTGTGCGAGTGTCATATGGCCAATCATTCTGCGGCAGGAGACTCGGCGGCAGGTTCGGCGGCGGCGGCAGGGGCCGAGGCCTCAGCATCGGCAACAGCGGCTTCGGCGGCGGCAACGCCAGCGGCGCGCTTGGCGGCGAGATTGGCCTTTGCCTTAGTCTCGGCGGCCTCCTTGGCGGCGCGGGCTGCCTGCTTCACCGCATTCGAGACAGAACCGCCCTTCTTGCCGCGGACGGCAATCTTGACGGAAGCCTCGCCCTTGGCGGCGACAGCTTCAGCGGCCTTGGCCTTGCGTTCGGCGCGGGACGCCTTCTCGGCGGCTTCGCGATCCTTGCGCTCCTGATCGCGCTTGGCGGCTTCTTCAGCGGCCTTGGCGGAATACTCGTCGTTCGCCTCCTTGATAACCTTCACAACTCCCTTTACGATCAGCTCAATGCCCTTGACGGAGTCGTCATTGCCGGGAATCACATATTCGATCGGATCAGGATCGGCATTGGTATCGACAATCGCAACAACCGGGATTCCAAGACGCACGGCTTCCTTTACGGCGTTTGCCTCGCGGCAGACGTCAACCACAAACACTGCGCCGGGACGATCCGACATATCCGCAATGCCGGTGAGGTTCTTCTCAAGCTTGGCGAGCTCGCGACGGAGCATCGATGCCTCCTGCTTGTGCTTGGAAAGCTCGCCGTTGTTCTGGCGGGCAAGCGCCTGAATCTGGCGCATTCGCTTTACGGAGCCGCGGATCGTCTTCGCGTTTGTGAGAGTGCCGCCAAGCCAACGCTCGGTCATGTAATACTGGCCGCACTCTTCCGCAGCGGCCTTGACCATTTCCTGCGCCTGCTTTTTCGTTGCGACGAACAGCACCTTCTTGCCGTCAAGCACGGTCTTCTTGAGGAACGCCGCAGCCTCGTCGAGAAGCGTTACCGTCTGGGTGAGGTCGATGATGTGAATCCCGTTGCGCTTATCGAAGATGTAGGATTTCATCTTGGGGTTCCAGCGCTTCGTTTGATGGCCGAAGTGCAGACCGGCGTCAAAAAGATCCTTAAGAGAAAAACCCGTAAGGGCTGATGTAGGCATATCCATTTTATTGTCCTTTCTATTAAGTTGTTTAACTAATCCGCTTTGACGTGGAGTTGGATTTCTCCGCGCCATTCGCTTCATTCCTCCCACCTTTTGGGAAAAACGGGCGCGTATGATACCAAATCACCCCTTCCGTGTCAAGCAAATGCTCCGAAACACCCTTATCCCGGAAAATCTGGGATAAATTATCCCTGATATCTGACAGAACCAATAAAATCAGAGAAAAATAGATTTTCGGGACGGCGAAAGAGCTGTGGGGACTTTTTGCCGGAAGCGGATTTCGTCGCCGTATGGAGTGCTTTTGCCCTGCCTCCACATCGTGTGTCGGATAACGCGCCAACCTCGCTATCCCTTGCGCGACTCGTCCGTCTTGGTCTGCGCAAGACGCCGCGCCTGCGCTGCGCGGCATCCATCTGAACCCTATGCGAATTTAGCGGATTCCGGCGGAATCTAGCAAAGCCCCCGAATCACGACGAGACGGAAAAACCGAGCATAACCGCCAACAACCGCACTATTTGGCGATCATCTTACGGCATCTCGCGCCCCTCAATGAAAATGGGGAAAGTCCAGGGTTATTTGCAACACAAGGCTACAAACTTCCCGCAAGATTCGTGCTGATAAATTCTTTGAAGAACCGGGGAAGCTCTATTTGCCGTCCGTCGCCTCCACCTTGAAGAACATGGACTTTGAGGTGGGGGCTCCAGATGGAGGAAGCTCAATGATAAATGTTGTCGAGCCGTCCGGCTCAACAATGCGCCTTGCGCCGCTCATGTCAAGCCGCGTCTCATCGGTGTCGGGAATCGGCAGCGTCGCCGCCGCCCGCACCGTGACGCTATTGAAGAATCCTGCGAGCCAAGTCTCCGGCGACGCCGCCACGTTCATGAGGATAGTGCCGTCTTCCACGATGAAGCTGTTGATCACCAAACTCTCCACACGCAGCGCCTCACCATGTTCGGCAACAACATCGCCGCCTCCCGCGGGAATCGTCACCGTGTATCTGTAGCCGTTGGCCGAGAAGGTGTGCGTAGTGCCGGGCGATGCGCCTCCGAGGCGCGGCGAGGCGGAAAGAATACGCGGTGTAACAGGCGTCGTCCAGTCCTCCGGCAGCCAGAGATATACCGATCCTGAATCGTCGGCGTAGATGCCGCTCGTGCCGTAGTAGGGCGGCAGACCATCAAACGCAACAGCGGCATTTGGAGTGAGGCCTGTGACCGCCACGCGCGAGACACATGCGCTGGTGTTGGATGGCGCCGGGTCGATGCTGTATGATGCAGCATCGATAGATCCGCCGAGAAACGTCACATTGCCCATCAACACCGTGTCACGTCCGCGGCCCAGAGCAATTGAATATTCATTCGTCAGGGTAACGATTGTTCCGCCCAATATCGTCACGTCACCGTACGTTCCCGCCGATCCGCACGCGCCGATGGCCGGGCCATGTACGCCGCCCTGCGCGGTAATCTTTCCGCCTTTCACGGTCACGGAACCGCCCGACGACTGCTCGCCGCCACCGATGCCTGCCGCCCAATCACCGCCAGTCGCAACTACAACCCCACCTGTGATGACGATGTCGCCGCCGTAGGTTCCACCAACGGACGTGCCGCCCGTGAAGGCGCCGCCGCCAATGCCCGCGCCCTGACGTCCACCAGTCGCCGTCACCGTTCCGCCGTTGACCGTGATGGAACCGCATCCGGCGTCGTATCCGCCGCCGATGCCAGCCGCGTAATTGCCGCCGGTCGCGGTCACCGTTCCGCCGTTGACCGTTATCGATCCGCTTTCGGTCTGCTTTGCGCCGCCGATGCCCGCCGCGTTTTCACCGGCATCGGCCGTGAGCGAACCGTCGCCACCGATGACGAGCGATGCGTCTTTGGGAACCATGATGCCGGCGATGCCGCCCCCTGTCGGAGCCTTCACCTTGTTCTCTCCGATAAGCGTCAGGCTCACATCATACGTCCCGGCGATGTTCATGATGCCACGCAGACCATAGACGTTGTACGAGTTGAACACGGCATTGGAGAAGACGATCGAGCAGGAGTTGCTGATGTTGAGGAACTTGTTCGTGAGAGTGCCCGAAAGCTCGTAGTGGTCGCGTCCGGAGAGGGTAATCCTGCCGCTCACCGCATCGTCATCGTAGCTCCACCCTTCGCCGGAAAGATACGCGACGTCAACACCGTTCACCGTGAAGCCCTTCAGCACGAAGTCTTCAGCGTCGGCGGCCGCGTCGTCGACGTGCGCCCTGTATCTTCGCACGGTGTCATCTTCGTCCGTCGCCATGAATACGTAGTCGCCGTTCGGCAGCCAGAGGCAGATTTCACCGGCTCCATCGGCGCAGATTCCGTTGGTGCCGTAGTTGGGCGGCAGCCCGTCAAAGGTTATTCCGGAACGAGTCTTCAACCCTGTCACCGTAACAGGCCACACCGCGACATTGCTTCCGTTCACCGCTGCTGGGTTGACGAGGCTGGCCACCGTGCTGATGGATCCACCCGTGAAGCAGACTTGGCCGCCCGACGAAGCGCCGACACTCTTCGCAGAGCCAGAGCCAGGCATCGGCACGACCGTGCCGCCAGAGATGTAAACGTACCCCTTCGCGTTCGAACCGCCGCCGATGCCTGCGGCGGTTCCGCCGCCCGTGGCGTTTACAAAGCCGCCATAGATATACACGGTGCCGTCGCTGTTGCTGCCACCGCCGATGCCCGCGCCGCTGTAGCTGCCGTTGCCGGTGCTCGTCGCAGTCACGTTGCCGCCATGAATCTCCACGACCGAACTCCAAGCCTTGAATCCGCTGCCGATAGCAGCGGCGCCGCCGCCACCCGTTGCGGTGATGTTGCCGCCATAGATATTGATGTATATCGTCTTCGACACTTCCCGCCTTGTGCCGATGCCGGCGGCGGACCAGCCGCCGTTTGCGACGAGCGAGGCGTCCGCGGTGAGATTCGTCAGGGAGAGCGCACTGTCATATCCGCTCGCCTCCATCTGCAGAGCGGCGGGGAGGAACGATCCGCTCGCCGATGTGGCGTCAAGCGTGTTGTCGCCCGAAAGGGCCACCGTGACGTGGCTCCTGACGGAAATCGGGGCGTCGTTGGTCGCATGGAGGTTGAGGTTTGATATGGCGAAGTACACATCGTCCATCGCGACGACGTGCACATAGTCCTCCGTGTTCGTGCCAGAGACGGTGACGCAGTCGGCCGGTGACGATCCGGAAAGGATGTAAAGCGTCCTGTTCGCGGCGGTGTAGCGCCATTTGCCGTTTTCGTCGTTCAGGTACGCAACATCCGTGCCGTCCACCGTCACGCCGGAGAGCCACGGCTCCGCGACGGCTCCCGAACTCGTCACGTGGGCGAGATGCGGCACGCCGCCCAGTATGAAGATGTAGTCGCCTTCCGCGAGCCAGACATGTATATTGCCTCCGCCGTCCGCATAGATGTCATAGGTGTTGTAGCCGTCTATCTCCATCTCGACCTTCCCGTTCGGCGTGAAGCCGGGGAGCGTCACGGGATACAGGTAGTCACCGGCGGCGTTTTTAGGCCTGGTGTAGTAGAATTCATGCCCGCTGACCATTTCGGCGGCCGCCTCGATGGAGCCGCCCGTGACCGTTATCTTTTCTTCCGTGATGTACGACGAGCATGATGAACCGCACCCTATCGCCTTCGAGCCTGACCCTGCGGTCGGGATCACGGTACCGCCGGTCACGACGATTTCATAGAAGCCGTAGTCCTTGCCGCTGCCGATGCCCGCCCCCTGTGCACCGCCGGCCGCCTCCACGATTCCTCCCGCAATAGTGATCGAGCCGGTGTAGTCGCTGTTGTCGGCGCCGATGCCGACGGCGTTCTCGCCGCCCTTGGCGACGAGTTTTGCGCCTTCATGGAGATTTGTGACGACGACCCCCTGGTGCATGCCGGCGACGTGCAGTCCGGGATGCCCCGCCGCGTCCGCCGCGTCGAGCGTGTTCGTGCCGACGAGGCACAGCGTGTTCGTGCCGTGGAGAATCGTTATCGGCGAGCCGCTAGTCGCCTTCAGGCAAAGGTTGGAGACCGTGAGCACGGTTCCGTCTGCCGCATCGACGAATATGTTGATCTTGCCCTCGGTGTTCGTGCCGGATATCACGCAGGCGTTCGTTACATCAAGCCGCGATTCGAAGACCTCGTAGTTCCATCCTTCGCCCGAAAGGTTGGCCACGTCAACGCCGTCCACCTCCACGCCGTACGAGTCCGGGATGGGCACTACCGTGGCGGCGCCGTTGTTCATCTTCATGGCGTAGCGCTGACCGTCTATGCTGTAGTAGTACACGCCGTTGGCGAGCCAGATGTACACACTGCCTGCGAAGTCGGCGTAGATGTCATTGACGCCGTAGCCCGGCATCTCCATTTCGACCTTCGCGTCCGGCGCAAGGCCACCGAGCTCGACCCTGTAGACCCGGCTGCCGTCGCCGTTACTCGGGTAAACATGGCCGCTCTCGCTCTGGTTGAAATTATGGGTTTCAACGTTCGAGATCGGGCTCACGCTGCCGCCGGAGATCTCGACGCTGTACTCGTTTTCGCCCTTGTAGCCCGTCCCTATGTCGGCAGCGTATTTGGAGCTGCCTTCATAACCGCCCATAGCTCTCACGGTGCCGCCGGAAATCACTATGCTCCGCCCAGAACCGGTGGCGCTGTCGCCGCCGCCGATGCCCGCGCCGCACCATACACTAAAGGATGAATAAGAATAACGGCCTCCGAACGCATCTATCTGACC
>Ga0310694_10006655_pt1 | contig 10925 bp, 8 predicted proteins | sample 174DNAGHGhighgp2_FD_203884 | JGI IMG/M metagenome (GOLD analysis project Ga0310694, IMG submission 203884) | Sheep rumen microbial communities from Palmerston North, Manawatu-Wanganui, New Zealand - 1742 DNA GHGhigh gp2 (v2) (version 2) | ecosystem: Host-associated > Mammals > Digestive system >... | reverse complement strand
CCGACCGGCTGCCCGGGAAAGGACCTGAAGGGAGGCCTTCATGGAGGTGGGGTTGGCGTTATACACGTCGTTGAGCAGCGTGAAGCGGGAAAGCTTCTCCACAGCCATGCGGCCAGAGATGGGCGCAAACCCGGCAAGCCCCAGCTGTATCTTTTCGGGCGGCACATGGAGCGCAAGGCCCACGGCTACGGCGGAGAGGGCGTTCAGGATCATGTGATGCCCCGGGACCTGCAGCTGAATGGGCAGGCGGCCGCCGTCCCAGCAGGCGGTGAAGCTGGCGCCGAACAGATCGTCCTCCCGGGCGTCCTCCGCCCACAGGTCGTTCTGCTTTCCAAAGCCGAAGGTGAAGGCGTCGGGTATGCGGCAAAGATACTCGTCGTCTCCGTTGACGATGATCCTGCCGCCGGGACGCATATGGGGCAGCATCTCCGTCTTCCCCCGGAAGATGCCCTCCCGGGAGCCGAAAAACTCAATGTGCGCCTCGCCGATGTTGGTGATGAGGCACATGGTGGGCTCGCTCATGGCGGCCAGGGCGTCGATCTCACCGAAATGGTTGGTGCCCATCTCCACCACGGCGCACTGATGCTCGGGCATGAGGCCAAAGAGGACCTGGGGCACGCCGGTCTGATTGTTCAGGTTCCCCGTGGTGCTGTGGGTATTGTAGGCGGTGGCCAGAACAGAGCTGACCATGCCCCGGGTGGTGGTCTTCCCGGCGCTGCCGGTGATGCCTATCAAGGGGATGTCAAACTGACACCGATAGGCGTGAGCCAGAGCCTGAAACGCTTTGACGCTGTTCGAAACGAGTATATGGGGATATGGGGTATCGACTTCGGACAGGGTCAGCTTCGCTCCCTTTTCCATGGCCTGGGGGATGAATCGGTGCCCGTCGAACACGTCTCCTTTAACGGGAACATACAGAGCTCCCGGCTGCATGGTCCTGGTGTCGATGGACACGCTGTCGAAGCTGTCAGACAGCAGCGTATCCGGCCCAAAAAATTGACCGCCGGTGATCTCGATGGCGTTTTGGATGGAGAAGGGGATCATCAATATTTCTCCAGGGACAGGGCCACGATCTTTTCACACAGGGTGATATAGTCGATGCCGATGACGGCGGCCTCCTGGGGCAGCAGGGAGGTGGGCGTCATGCCTGGCAGGGTGTTGGCCTCCAGACAGTAGGCGTCCTCGTCCTCCGTGAGCAGGAAGTCCATCCTGGCATACACGGACAGCTTCAGCGCTGAAAACACCCGCTCCGCCAGCCGCTGGACCTTTTCGGTAGCCGATGGGCTGATAGGCGCAGGCGTGACCTCCAGGGCAGCGCCGGCCTGGTACTTGTTCTTATAGTCGTAGAACCCTTCCTTGGGGATGATCTCGATGACGGGCAGGGCCTTGCCGTCCAGCACGCCGCAGGACAGCTCCCGCCCTTTTATGAACTCCTCCACCAGGATCTGATCCTCCTGCTGGAACGCCAGTTCCACTGCCTGTTTCAGCTCCTCTCGGGTCCGGGCGATGGATATACCGATGGAGGAACCGCCACTGTTGGGCTTAGCCACGGCTGGCAGGGGCAGATCGTCGAAGGAGAATATTTCGCCCCGGCGAAGCAGACGGGATTTAGGCGTCAGGATGCCTTCCTTAACGAAGATCTCCTTGGCCGCATGCTTATCCATACTCAACCGGCAGCCCTCGGGCCCGCTGCCGGTGTAGCGGATGCCGTGCTCGTCGAAGACCTTCTGCACAGAGCCGTTCTCACCGTCCGCACCGTGGAGCGCCATATAGACTATATCCGCCGCCTGGCAGATCTCTATCACGTTGAGACCGATGCGGTCCGACCAGCCCACGGGACGAGAAGCGGCGATGGCGTCGAGGTCGGGCTCCATCTCCGATATAGAGGCGGGGGGCAGGGGCTTGGCGTCGGCAAAGAGCTGCTCCACAGGAACATTCAGTTCAGGCATGCCGAAAAACAGATCCAACAGGATGGCATGATGGCCGGCCTTAAGAAAGGCGTTGCAGGCCATGGTGCCGCTGGAAAGGGACACGGTCCTTTCGGGGGAAAGGCCCCCGGCTAAAACGACGATCTTCATGCAATTTTCTCCATAAAACGGTTTTCTATGGTATATCATATTTCCGACTAAAAGACAAATGAACTTTTTTTATACGGACAGCTTTGGATCGTTTCACGCATATGCTTTCCCATGAAGCGTGTTTTGAGCCTGCTGATGTCCATTTTCCTGATCACATGCGGGTGCAGTCCGGCAAAAAGGGTGGCTCGCTCCTATCTTCGAGTCGAGTTTTCCGGCGATCGGCGTCATGGATGGACACATTTTGCCGATATGGTATCAACCTATCCTGATCCAGATACCGTGATGGATGCCCTTGACCGTGCGCTGGTGGACATGGATGAATCTAACGATCCCAAAACGCTCATTTCCGTCTATGAGGACCAGGTAGAAGCGTATGGAAAGCTGGTCGGAGCGACGTCCCTCGCCTATGTGCGCTACTGCCAAAATGTGACGGATGCAGAAAAAGCGGAGGAATATGGCCGGCTGAACAGCTCTTTATATGCTATCCAGATCAGGCTCGCCCGACTGGAAAAGGCGCTGATGGATCGATGGGGATACCATCTGGAACGGGGGAAGGAATACGCAGAAGCGCTGGATCGGATCAGCGATCAAGAAGATGCCGTACTGCGTTCCCTGCGGGGGAGAGAGGATGAGCTGTGCCGCCGGTACGAAAGTCTTGAATCTGAGTTTCAGATAAAGTATCAGGGGCGGACCTGGACCATGACCGAGTTGATGCAGGACGAGGATATGACCCTGCAATCGTTTCTGGAAGCCCTGGAGCGCTACGAGACAGAGAAGAATCAAGCGGCGGGAGAAATATATCTGGAACTCCTCTCTTTGCGCAGTCAAATGGCCAGGGAGAGCGGGTACGTGACCTATGCTGAGAGCCAATATTCGGCTTTCGGCCGAGAGTATTCGCCGAAACAGGCGTTGGTGGCCGCCCAGATCGTAAAGCAGGTCTTTGTGCCTCTGTACATCCGCTTGCGGGAACGGTGTGAAAATGATCTTCGGTATCTGTGTGGGGCGTCCTTTTCGGAGGATCAATTTATGGCCGCCATGGAGCAGGCGGCGGAGCGTGCTGTGCCCGGCGCGGGAGAGGCCTGGCGGTACATGCTCGCATTGGGACTGTACGACAGTCAGCCGTCCAAGCAAAAGCTGCAGGGCAGTTTCACCACCTATCTCTCCACCTATAGATGCCCCTTTCTATTCACCCAGTGGGAGGACGACGCCTCCTCTGTCTTCACCGTGATCCACGAGTTCGGACACTTTCTCAGCTATTATACGAACCCGGAAGGCACCTATTACGCCCCTGAGGAACTTGATCTGGCCGAGACGGACGCCCAGGGGTTCGAGCTGCTGATGCTGTCCCAATACGATGTCCTTTTTGGCCGCTACGCCACTGCCGCCCGCCTTTGCTGGCTCATGAACGCTCTCTACGCCATCCTGTCCGGATTCATGGAGGACGAGTTCCAGCAGCGAGCCTATGGGCTGAAGCACCCCACGGTTGAAGAACTCAATCGCCTATATGGCGACCTTTCGAAGGAGTACGGCTTCGATAGATTGTTTGGCTACGAGGGCCGGGAATGGACCGAGATCGGGCATACCTTCCAGTTCCCCTTCTACTACGTGAGCTATGGCGTCAGCATGCTGGGGGCCATGGCCTTGGTCCGAGATGGGAACAGGGGCTATCGCCGATCATTGAAACGAAAGGCGGGGGCGTCCTTTACAGAGGTCGTCGGCCGGGACGTGCTGGCGGCGGAGACCATCTGTGAATTGGCGGCGTGGATAGAAAAAACGGCAAACGATCTGCTGCAGGGATAAGCAGGAAAGGAGAGGGAGATGAAAGAGCTAAAGTATGGAATGGAGGGGTATGCGGTAAAGCTCCTGCAATACGCCCTGGCTCGGGCGGGCATGGAGCCGGGGGATGCGGACGGGTTATTCGGAAGACGGACGGCCAAAGCCCTGCAACAGTTCCAGCGGGACCAGGGCCTTGCCGCGGACGGGGTCGCCGGTAAGCTCACCTGGGCGGCCCTCTATCCCTACATCACCGGCTATACCCTCCACCGGATCACGGCGGGGGATACCCTTTATCAGCTGGCGAAGCGGTACGACACCACTATGGAGGCGCTGCGGACGGCCAACCCTACGCTGGACCCGGAGGGCCTTTCCATCGGCTCCACGTTGACGATACCCTTGGGGTTCCCGGTGGTGACCCATGCGATCCCCTATTCGAGCCTCCTTACAGAGCTGATGCTCAAGGGGCTGGTCATGCGGTATCCCTTTCTATCGCTCCATGAGATCGGGCGCAGCGTCATGGGGCGACGCATCCAGGCGGTATCCATAGGCACCGGCAGCAGGCGGGTGGGGTATAACGCCGCCCACCACGCCAACGAATGGATCACCGTGCCGGTGCTGCTTAGCTTTCTGGAGGAGTACTCCGCTGCTTTCGCCCATGGAGGCTTCATCGGGGGCGTTCCGGCCAGGGAGCTGTACGAGACGGCGACCCTCCATATGGTGCCCCTGGTCAATCCGGACGGGGTGGACTTGGTCACCGGCGCGCTGAGCACCCAGGACAGCTTCTACGGGCAGGCCAGCGCCCTGGCCTCGTATTACCCCGACATCCCGTTCCCGGAGGGGTGGAAGAGCAACATCACCGGCGTGGATTTGAATCTGCAGTACCCGGCGGGGTGGGACGTGGCCCGGCGGATAAAGTTCGATCAGGGATATACCCGGCCAGGCCCCCGGGACTATGTGGGCAGCGCCCCGCTGATCACGCCGGAGAACAGGGCTATGGCGGCCTGGACCAAAGCCAACGATTTCTCCCTGACCCTGTCCTACCACACCCAGGGCAGGACCATCTATTGGCAGTACGACGACACAGCAGCACCGGACGCTCGAAGGATCAGGGAGGCCATGAGCCAAAGCAGTGGATACGCCCTGGAGAGAACGCCCTACGAAAGCGGTCATGCGGGGTACAATGATTGGTTCATCCAGAACTGGGACCGTCCCGGGTTCACTATCGAGGCCGGAAAGGGAGAGAACCCCCTGCCACTGTCGCAGTTTGAGGAGATCTGTGGGGAGAACCTGCCCATTTTGGTTCGGGGCATCACATTATCCCCATAAAACCCGTTGCAAGTACCTGGACATGGTTGTATACTAAATTCTATGGAACAGACGAAGAAGACATCCTTTGTTGCGGGAGCAGCCATCCTTGCCTTTGCCGGGGTCCTGTGCAAGATCATCGGCGTGTTCATCCGCATCTGGGCATATGATATCATCGGTGAAGCGGGCATGGTCTATTATGAGGTCGTGTTCCCGTTCTATTCCTGGCTGTTGATCATCTCCTCCTCCGGCGTTCCCACGGCCATCTCTCGCATGGTTTCCGAGCGCTTCAGCACGGGCGATTTTGCCGGGGCCCGGCGCGTGTTCCGGCGGGCGCTCATATTGCTGGCTGTCGTGGGCCTGTTGACCACGGCTGTACTATACTTTGGGGCCAGTTTCTTCGCCAACAACGTCCTGGGCAAGGACGACACCTATATCCTTTCCTTCACCTCCTTGGCGCCGGCTCTGTTCTTCGTTTCCTGCATGTGCGCTTATCGAGGGTATCTGCAAGGGGCCCAGCATATGACGGGCACAGGCCTCTCCCAGCTGACGGAGCAGGTGGTCAAATGTGTGGTAGGGCTCATGCTGGCCGCCCGTTGGATAGAACGGGGCCCGGAATACGGGGCGGCGGGGCTGCTCCTTGGCATCACCGTGTCCGAATTCGTGGCCTTGCTGGTGGTCATGGCTTTCCGCATCCGGAATCGACGGCTGTACATGCCCATCGACGCCAGCCGCACCCCGGCGGATGATAGGCCTGTGATCCCTGAGCTCCTTAGGATCGCCATCCCCATCACCCTGGGCGCGTCCATCATACCCATCACCAGCATGCTGGACGTGAAGATGATATTCGCCTGCATGGGCCGGTATATGGATGAGGCCGCCGTCAACCAGCGGTACGTGGCCCTGTCCACCAACGTACGTTCCCTGATCAATCTGCCCGCCTCCCTGACCACGGCCCTCGCCATGTCCATCGTGCCCGCCATCTCCGGCGCTCGGGCCAGAAGGGACAGGGAGGGGATGCACCATTTTGCAGGCCTTGGTCTCAAGCTCTCCATGGCCATCGGAATGCCCTGCGCCGTGGGCCTGTTCGTGCTGGGCGGTCCCATCATTCAGATGCTCTTCCGCAGCATCCAGCCAGAATCCCTGGCTATCGCCACCAGCATCATGCGGGTGGCTTCCCTCAGCGTCATCTTCATCTCCCTGGTCCAGACCATGACGGGAGCCCTGCAGGGCATGGGACGGCAAAGCTGGCCCGTGTGGAGCCTGCTGGCGGGCGGCATATTGAAGGTGGTTTCCAACTACATCTTCCTATCCATGCCGAAGGTCAACATCCTGGGCGCCTCCATCTCCAACGTGGTCTGCTATGGCGTGGCGGGCATCCTCGACATGGTGCTGGTCCTGCGGCTGACAGGCCTCAGGGTCCGGATCTGGAACATGTTCCTCAAGCCCCTGGCCTGTTCGCTGGCCATGGGTGCGGCTGTCTATTTTGCCTATTTGGGCCTGCATGCCATCCGACCCGGCATGATCACCACCATCGCATCCGTATTGGTGGGCGTAGGCGTATATTTTGTGATGGCCATGATGACGGAACTCTTTACGGCGGAGGAGCTGGACAGCATCCCCGGCGGCGGCCGCATCAAACGATTCTTGCGCAAGGATTGACGATATGAAAAAAACATTGACCATTGCTCCCTTGAGTACCCCCGACACGCTGACGCTCTCTGCCTGGAAAGCTGTGGAATCGGCGACCAAGCTGTATCTGCAGACCCAGGAGCACCCTTCAGCCCGCCCCGTGCTGGAGGCAGGGCTGCCCTTCGTTTCCATGGACGATCTCTATGCGGGGGCGTCCGATTATGACGAGCTCAACGCCGCCATCGCGGATAGGCTCACCTCAGGCGGGTCTGCCGTATATGCCGTCATGGGCGGGGGGTGCTTCAGCCAGCTGCCCAGCATCGAAAAAGCCTGCGAGCAAAAGGGGTTCGAGCTGATCCAGCTGCCCGGCGTCCCGTACTATACGGCGGCGTTCCCGGAGGCAGGGGAAGGGCAGGTGTACACGGCCAACGATCTGCCGCAGAACGTTGACACGGATGCGGCGCTGTATGTTTCGGAGCTGGACAACCCGTTGCTGGCGAGTGAAGTCAAGCTGAAGCTGCAGCGGTTCTATCCGGACGAGCATCCCGTCACCCTGGCCATACAGCAGCCTGCCGGGGCCTATATCAGGCGCACCCTGCCCCTATATGCCCTGGACCGGGAGAAGGGCTTTTTCGCGTCCACCGTGCTCTATGTGCCCGCTTTACCTTTCGATAAGAAGCAGACCTACGGGTATGAAGATTTGCTGACCGTGATGCGTCGTCTTCGGGCGCCCGACGGCTGCCCATGGGATCGAGAGCAGACTCACGAGAGCCTTAAGAAGGATCTTCGGGAGGAGTGCTACGAGCTCATGGACGCCATCGACGAGGGCAGCGACGAGCACATGGTGGAGGAATGCGGCGACTTGCTGATGAACGTGCTGTTCCATCCCATCATCGGCGAGGAACAGGGGCGGTACGACGACAGGGACGTGACCACCGAGATCGTCCGCAAACTGATCTATCGCCATCCTCACGTTTTCGGCTCTGTCCATGTCAGCTCCAGCGAGGAGGTCCTGAAGAATTGGGATGTCCTCAAACAGAAGGAGAAGGGCCAGCAGACGGTGACCGCTTCCCTTAAGAGCGTGCCGAGAAGCTTCCCAGCCCTGCTGCGCTGCGAGAAGGTGCAGAAGAAGGCGAGAAAGGTGGGCTTCGATTTCGACACGGCTGCCGATGCCTTCTATAAGATCGGCGAGGAGACGGAGGAGCTCAGAGCCGCTATGGCCCAGGGAAAGGACGTGGAAAAGGAGATGGGGGACCTGCTTTTTACCGCCATGAACGTCTGCCGTCTGCTGGGATTCGATGGAGAGGAGACCCTTCATCAGGCCACGGACAAGTTCATCTCTCGGTTCGAGCTGATGGAAAAAAACATAGAGGCTGCGGGGAAAAAGCTGTCGGAAATGACGCTTGCGGAAATGGACGAATACTGGGACAAAGCAAAAACAACGGAATTCCATTAATTTTTCTCAATTAGGGTCTTGATTTTGTCTGCTATCGCTGTTAAAATAAGACCCGTTCGAAAAAAGAAAATGGGAGGAATACTCATGAACAAGGCTGAACTTATTGCTGTCGTAGCTGAAAAAACCGCCGTTTCCCGCAAGGACGTGGACAAGGTCGTCAACGGCGTTCTGGATACCATTATGGAAACCTTGAAGAATGGAGAGAAGGTTTCTCTGGTCGGTTTTGGCGCCTTCGAGGCGAAGGATCGTCCTGCCCGCAAGGGCCACAACCCCATGACCGGGGAAGTCATCAGCATCAACGCTTCCAAGGCTCCCTCCTTCAAGGCCGGCAAGTCTCTCAAGGAGATCCTGAACTAAAGAAGGGACCTTAGGGCATCCTCAGGATGCAACAGCAAATATCGACCCCGTCGCCCTTTGGCTGCGGGGTCTTGCTTTTTGGTACGGCAAAGAAATATTTGACACAGGAACAAGTTTCGCCCTTTTTTTCTGAGGTATGGCATGGTATACTGTATAAAGGATTTTGTGTGCTTCATGAAAGGAACCCTATGAGCATCAGTCTCTTCGACATCATCGGGCCGCGGATGATCGGCCCTTCCAGCTCCCATACGGCCGGCGCGGTGCGCATCGGCCAGGTGGCCAATCGCCTGGTGAACGGAAAGGTGAAGGCTGCCCGGGTGACCCTCTACGGCTCCTTCGCCGAAACAGGCCGGGGCCACGGTACGGACACTGCCATCGTGGCGGGCATCCTGGGCGTGAACCCGGATCAGGGCACCATTCGCTACGCCAAGCTCCTGGCGAAAGAAGCGGATGTGGACATCCCCGTGTTCTTCAGCAGCGAGGAGCCGGAGCATCCCAACACCGCCAGGGTCTACGTGCAGGGGGAGGACGGGAAGGAGTATACCTATATCGGCACCTCCATCGGAGGCGGCCGCATACGGGTCACCTCCATCAACGGCATGGAGGTCAGTTTCTCCGGCGAATACCCGACCCTGGTCTGCTTCCATCAGGATGCGCCGGGCATCATCTCCAAAGTCACCTCAATCCTGGCGCTGGAAAAGATCAACGTGGCCTTCATGAAGGTCTTCCGGTCCGAGCGGCGGCAGGGGGCCTGCATGGTCATCGAGACGGACACGCCTGTGGATGAAGCCACCCGTCGGCGGATCGTGAACAATGTGGACGGCATCACGGAGGCTTGCACGCTATGATGGACCATACCTTTTCTAACGGCCAGGAGCTGTTGAACATTTGTCATGAAGAGCAGATCCCCATCAGCGAAGCGGCGATCCTGGCGGAGCTGTCCCGGGAGGAGATGGATCGTGACGGGATCATGAGCGAAATGCGGCTCGATCTGGAGGTCATGCGGGAGAGTATCCGGGTGGGTCTTGAGGAGCAGCAGATCTCCATCACCGGTCTCATGGGGGAGGATGCAGATAAGCTCATGGCGTTTACGGACAGCGCGGTCATGGGGCGGGAGATGACCAGGATCGTGGCCTCCGCCATGGCCGTAACGGAGGTGAACGCCTCCATGGGCCGGATCGTGGCAGCGCCTACAGCGGGAGCCAGCGGCATCCTGCCTGCTGTGCTCATCCAGTACGGCGACGCCCATGATCTAAGCGAGGAGCAGCTGATCGCGGGACTCTGCAACGCGGGCGCTATCGGCATGATCATCGCTCATAACGCCAGCATCGCCGGAGCATCCGGCGGCTGTCAGGCGGAGACCGGTTCCGCAGCAGCCATGGCGGCCAGCGCCTTGACGGAGCTTCGGGGCGGCACGCCGGAGATGTGCCTGCATGCGGCGGCCATCGCGCTCAAGAACGTCATGGGCCTCGTTTGCGACCCGGTGGCCGGGCTGGTGGAGTGCCCCTGTATCAAGCGCAACGCCATCGGCGCGGCCAACGCCGTGCTGTGCAGCGATATGGTCATGGCGGGGATAGAGAGCATCATCCCCTTCGATGAGGTGGTCACGGCCATGCGCAACGTGGGCCGCATGATGCATCCGGATCTCAGGGAGACGGCCCGGGGCGGCATCGCCGCCACGCCCACGGCCCAAAGGATCGCGGAAAAGATCAGGAGTTTTGAGTAAAGATATCTGTGATAGAGGAGGACGAGACATGTATCGTATCGTGAGGAAGGAGCCCTTGAACCCTTCCGTGACGCGCATGAGCATCGAAGCGCCCCTGGTGGCCAGGAAGGTCCAGCCGGGCCAGTTCATCATCCTTCGGGTGGAGGAGAACGGGGAGCGGATCCCCCTGACCGTAGCCGGATACGACCGGGAAGCAGGCACCGTGGACATCATCTTTCAGATCGTCGGCGCCACCACCGAAAAGCTGAACCATAAGCAGCAGGGGGAGAGCATCCCCGATTTCGTGGGGCCTCTCGGAAAGCCCACGGAGACGGAGGGCTTGAAGCGTGTCGCCGTCATCGGTGGCGGCGTGGGCTGCGCCATCGCTTTCCCGGTGGCGAAGAAGCTCTTTGAGCAAGGCTGCGAAGTGGACGCCGTGGCCGGGTTCCGCACTAAGGACCTGGTCATTTTGGAGGACGAGTTTCGGAGGAACAGCACCACCTTCGTCCCTGTCAGCGACGACGGCTCCTGGGGCGAAAAGGGTCTGGTGACGGACGCCCTGAAGAAGCTGATCGACAGCGGCAGGGAATACGACCAGGTCATCGCCATCGGGCCC
>Ga0310694_10006651_pt1 | contig 10926 bp, 3 predicted proteins | sample 174DNAGHGhighgp2_FD_203884 | JGI IMG/M metagenome (GOLD analysis project Ga0310694, IMG submission 203884) | Sheep rumen microbial communities from Palmerston North, Manawatu-Wanganui, New Zealand - 1742 DNA GHGhigh gp2 (v2) (version 2) | ecosystem: Host-associated > Mammals > Digestive system >... | reverse complement strand
CTGAGAGGCGTGAGTGCACGTCCTCCACGTCCCAAGGCATGGCGTAGTCGAGGCCAATCCAGTTGCCGCGCCAGTTGTCGCCGGTCAGCAAGCCTGCGCCCCACGATGAGGCATCCGACCAGTCGCTCAGCTCCGTGACAGTCTTCTTGCCCTTCGACTTTTCGCAGGTCACCTGCACTTTCCAATAGGCTCGCTGGTTGGCTTGGAGTGGCGTGCCGAGATAATCGACCCACAGGCTTTGCGGACTCTGCACGGTGGCATCCCAAAGGTCGCCTTGACCTTGGGCAAGCAGTTCGGGCGAAGAGGCCACGAGGATGTGGTAGCCCGTCTGCATAACATCCTGTTCGCCTGCATCGGCGACAATCTGCCAGCCGAGGCGTGGTGTCTCGACGTCCAGACCGAGGGGCTGGTCCTTGCGTCCCTCGACGCTGAGGTTGGTGACATGGATGGCTGCGTGCGCCTGTAGCGTCAGGGCGGCGAGTAGAAAGAGGTGGTATCTCATGATGGTGGGATTAAGTGATCGTGATAAAAACGAGTTGACAGGGCAAAGATAATGATTTTATTCGGTTTTCAACCATTTGTTTGCAGATTATTTGTTTTTTTGTCAATTTTTTCTCTTTTTTTGTTTAAAATGCGCATTTCTTCAGCGAAAATATCTGTTTATTTCATTTTTCTTCATGAAAATTAGTAATCTTATTAAAAAAACCTTATCTTTGTGGCAAAATAACGGAAGTCCAAATACTGGATAGATCATCATAACAATTATATGATAATGGTTTCCTATCATAACAGAATAATTAAAACAAATTTCGCAGTTTGGGTTCTTTGGCTTTTATTGATGCCAATTGCCCGTGCAGACGATGAAGAGGGTCAAACAATATTTGAGCCGCCGTACTATATGCCTCAAGCACCCGAGGCTCAGGCTTTGGCGCGTGCTATCGATATACCCATCAGCTATTATTCCGGGCTGCCGAATGTCAGCATCCCTCTTTATGAGATAAACGTCGGTAACATGACGATACCGATAACGCTCAATTATCATGCGGGAGGCATTCTTGCAGAACAGGAGGCTACATCTGTAGGTCTTGGATGGTCATTATCGGCGGGAGGTGCCATTACTCGAAGTGTCAAACATGTTGATGACTTTCTTGAGTATCCTTTGCGAAGTCAGGGTTTCCTTAACAAAGGATATTTTGATGTTACCGAGAAGTGGTCGGGTATTTATCCTGATTATAATTACATTGGTTATCGTGGATATATCACCTGCGATACCGAACCAGATATATATTACTATTCTCTGCCAAATGAGAGCGGAAAATTTGTGTTCGAGCGAGATACAACCCCGATTTTCATAAAGAAGCCATGTAATATCCAGCTGAAGACAATCTGTGCTGGCAGCAGCGCGATGTTCGAAATAACCGACTCGAAAGGCAACATTTATTCGTTCGACAAGAAGGAGAGAACCCACATTTATACTAGATCTGGGAATGACTACAGCTATAATTGGTCGTCTAACGGATATGATATAGATCAGAACTTAATAGGGGATACAAACTATGAAACAGAAGACTATACATCAAGCTGGTTGCTAACAAGAATCTTGACGGTCTCAGGCGACACTGTCAACTTCGAGTATGAGGCTGAATGCTTTCAATTGCCTTTAATGGACACCAGTATCAAGCAGTATTTAGTTTCGACTACATCCCAATGGACTGAAGCTGGAGATGCCATACTAAGTGTCCGCAAAACCTTGGTCTTAGGGTGGCGATTGAAGCGTATTTTGTGGCGTGGAGGAGTTGTGGATTTTCATTTTGAAGATAGAGAGGACATGCGACGTATCTTAAATTACAGCAGCAACAATCCCAAGCGGACATCAGGTATAACTGTTAGTAACGCTGTTGGGAATATCGTGGCTCGGTGGTTATTCTATCACAGTTATTTCAACGATGACAAGATCGGAACGTATGCTCACTTGTTCAAACGACTGAAGCTTGATTCTCTTGTCAATGTGCTCGATAGTTCAAGCTATAAATTAGGCTATTTCGAGGATAATGGCAGAAGAATGCCATTGAAAAATACCAAAGACACTGACTATTGGGGTTATTACAATGGTATCTCACAAGGAAAGAATTTCTTTTGCCCCACTATATTTGGTGATCGTATCTTGGGAGGAGCAGATAAGGAGCCACGCCCCAGTTATGCTATGTTGGGGTCTCTTTCACAGATAACCTGGCCTACAGGGGGGACGACCACCTTTGAATATGAGGGCAATGAACAGGAGGAAGGAGAATTGCGTCCTGTTAAACACAATGAGAGCCTCCACGTTTTTGATGACGAGTTCAATACGGAATACCCGACACATCTCAGTGTATCACTGACTCTAGACTATACACAGACCATCGCTTTGTCGGCTAGTCTGGATTTTGATGGTGCTGGTGTTCCTTCAATACCATCATCGACTCCGATATTCACCATATATAAAGCAGGAACTAATTCACTGAAGTATTCACTGTTCGCCCCTTATGGTTATGATTGGGCAGAGGTTAACAACTATGCTAAAACAGACAGTATAACGCTTTCAGCAGGAACATACATCATTAATGCTGATGCGATAGTTACAGATTTGCATTGTCAGCTGGATGTGAGTTATTATGATGCCGAAGTTCTCACTGCCTGCGGAGGACTGCGGATAAAGCGAATCTCGGGAGAAAAGAATATTGATTATTCATATACGGGTGGTATCATGCTCTCTTCGCCATGTTATGCATATTACGTGAGGGATATAGAGGATACGTATATGTCTCAGATTACATACGGTAATAGGTTGTGGATCAATCAATCGTCATCATCTGTGCGTCCTTTATCTACATTGAAGGATGGTTATACAATCGGCTATACCAAAGTGACGGAAACTTTTGCTGACAGTTCAAAAGTCATGTACACATTCAATAACAACAGAGAAGAGCTTTTGAGTTCCAATGACGATTATTGTCCTTTTTTCTCGACAGATTTCAACTGGTACAATGGTCTTCTTCATGTGAAGGAGATATTTGAAAGTGACGGAGACATTCTATTGAAGGAAACGACGGACTATTCGCAACAGGACTCATCAATCGTCATTTGGGGCTACATGTACAGATATTTTGAGATGTTCCCTTATGAGTTACAAATAAATTGGGCAGTTCCAACTCTAACTACTATTGAACAGTTCTTCGACAGTTTGAATTTAGTCAAGACAACCACCATCGAGAAAGAATACAACGACAACTTACTGCCGAGAAGAATCATCACGAGTTTGGGCAATGATCAACATGTGACTGAATACAGATACGCTACGGATTACACAGATTCAGTCAGCAACAAAATGAAGAAAAAGAACATTATTGGTCAGCCAGTGTCACGATTTTATTCTCGTAATGGCAGAATATTTAGCGGTAGCCGTATCGTCTACCAGTGTACGAATGGTTTAATACTTCCTGCACAGCTTCTTTCCCTCAATACGGATGGCAATCATTCCAGTTTCGAACAGTATGAGTTTGATACTCTCGTGACATATCACAATTATAACAGGTACGGCAAACCACAGGAACTTGCAGTCAAGGGTATGCCAATAGTTTACATTTGGGGGTACAAGGGCCTTTATCCGATAGCAGAAATTAAAAATGCGACGTTGTCTCAAGTCCATTCACGGATATTGCCTGCAAGAATTGATGTTTTGTTGGATAAGCCATTTGTCGGAAACAATGACAACGATTTCGTGTTTGTTTCAGATTTGAGAGGTGCATTTGGAGAAACAGCTGTAACAACATGCTTATTTAAGCCTTTGGTCGGCGTAATGAGCATAACGGATCCTAGCGGAATTAACTACACATATAGCTACGATTCAGCAGGAAGGCTGAGCAAATCATTGCGTGGAGCCAATGAGCTCTTACAACGATATAGTTATCATTATTACAATTTGGATGATTCTACAAATTGGGTGCGTAATATCGAATACCTTACCTCGGATTCGACGCAGAGCATGGTTTCTGTGCAGTTTTATGACTCTTGGGGAAGACCATCGCAAAAGGCTTCTTGCGGTTCGAACACATCAGGTAAATTCCTTTACAGTTTGCAAACCTACGATATGCTCAACCGGCCATGGCGAACATGGGTTGATGTGCCCAGCGCCAATACGCAGCCTTCTTACCTGTCGGAAGAAGAATTCTCTGCATTATCTTTTAGCAGGTTCGAGGATGAATTCGCATACGAGGAAACGACATACGACGGCTTGGGAAATGTCATCGAAAGAACCACCCCTGGGTCTGTCTGGCACTACAACGGTAAATCGACGATAAGTCGATATATCACCAATACCGTTGATGACATGGTGAAACGTTATCAGGTGTCGGCTAATGGATCCCTTGTCTCTTCTGGTTACTATGCCGCAGGCGTATTGGATTGTGTGTTGACTGTTGACCCTGATGGGCATATCAAAATGAGTTACAAGGATCTTTTTGGCAATGTCGTACTTGAACGCTGGTTTACAGGAACAGACACGCTTGAAACATACAGAGTTTATGATGATTTGAATAGACTTCGTTACATCCTTCCCCCATTGTGTCAAGAAGGAGAGAACAACATGTTGAACTGCCGTTACGAATATGGTTACAATGGAAAAGGACTTGTCACGACCAAGACTTTGCCAGGTTGCCAGCCTGTCACCTGCGAGTACGATGAAGCAGATCGGGTCACTATGATGCAGGATGGAGAACTTCGGGCTTCAGGTCGTACACGACACTATGTTTATGATAGTTTGGGGCGTCTTAAAAGACAATACACACAATCAGGAGGCATTTGTTCAGACGAGTTGATCAATTATTATGATGACTATGACTATCTGGATCAATATCCAAGCTTACCACCTTTCGCTATCGATGATGAGCTGGATAATTCTCTTAATCAACTTACTGGTCAGTGGCTGGCTACATCAAATGGGGAGGGGACTCTGACGACATATCAATATGATGATTATGGACGTCTATGTAAAACCTCTATAAGAGGGCTAGGAGGCCGAGTATTATGCTCTGACTTATCCTATACATTTTGGGATGCCCCTGATGTGCAGGTCTCCCGAGAATACGAGAGAATAGGGAATGCTTTGTCCGAAAAGTTTTATTGTGCGATTAGTAAGGATTATTACTCATTTACGAAACTTCCTCATAGGACTTTTGTTACCTTACGAGGAGCGACTAATAGTGTAACCCAGACCGACACCATAAGGAATTTCACTTACGATGATTTCGGCAATGTTACTTCCGACAAGCACGGAAGCTCACTGTCCAATATGAATTATAGTTACGATTTATTGCACGGTTGGGTAAAAGAGATTTCATCCACTGGAGGGTTCCAACAAAAGCTGTATCGTGAGGATAACACCAATCACCCGCTTTTTAATGGCTCCATTTCGGCGATGACATGGAAAGTGCCGAACAATTCGATCTTGCGCCGATATGACTTCACTTACGATGATTTGAACCGATTGACAGAAGGCTCCTATTCTCAGCTTCCTTCCATAACCCCACCAATGATCAACTCAACTGGATCCGACCCACTTGCCTTGGGTGATTTAGAAAACGAGGCCATGCTGCTCGAGCTGATTCCTGTCAGCGATGGCATGGGTGGAGGGTTGGTTGCTCCCGCTCTCCTGAATGCTATTGATAGATACACTGAGCGGATAGCATACGATCGAAATAGTAACATCTCTAGCATAGAACGTTATGGTATGAACAATCTCCATCAATATGGCATGATAGACAGCCTTGTTATCACTCGTAATGGCAATCAGTTGAAGACTATTGAGGATTATGCCGAGAAGCAGCTAACATATACGGGTGCTTCTGACTTCTACGATGGTATGACAAATAACAACGAGTACGGCTACAATACAAACGGAGCATTGGTAAAAGATTTAAATCGGGAAATAGGCATTATTGAATATGATTTCCTTGGGAATGTTCGTAATATATCTTTCCACAATGCAAATCCTAGTTCGATAGGATACATCTACGCAGCTGATGGCACCAAATTGCGCACCATTCATCGCACCTTGGGAGGCGCGAATTCATATATAGACTCCATTGATTATGTCGGTAATCTCATCATAAAAAACGGTCTGCCCTCGATGTATATGTTTGATGGAGGATATGTGTCATTCAGCAACGACACCATCGACGGCTGGCACTACTATATACAAGATTATATGGGTAACAATCGTATGGTTGTGAACAGCGATGGCACAGTTGAGCAGGTAACTCACTATTATCCATACGGCGGCATAATCGGAGACATAAGCACCAATGAAAACTTGCAGAAGTACAAGTTCGAGGGCAAGGAATTAGACCGCATCTTCGGACTGGACAACTATGACATTCATGCAAGGCAGTACTTCGCCATGGCCCCGATGTGGGACAGGATTGATCCGTTGACAGAAGATAATCCACAATTCAGCCCCTACAGCTACTGTATGGGTGATCCTGTGAACAATGGTGATTTTAATGGAATGGATACATTACAATTTAATAGACAAGGGAAACTTGTAAATACATTGATAAATCAAGACAAAAAAGCCCCTGATGTATTACAAACGGGTTCGGTGAATGATAAATCTGAATTTGTAGTTGAGTCTAGTTTATCGCTAAAGGGAAAAATGAAGAAAACACAAACTGATGTATACGAAACCACGAATGATACCGATGGTACAAACGCGTTTGAGTATCTCGCTGAGAACACGGATGTCGAATGGAGTCAAACAAAAACAGGTAAAACTTCGAATAATAAAAATTATCTGTCAACATCTCATGACGCGTTAGTAGATAGAAATATTAAAATTGTTTTAAATATTATATATAAAAATAAAGTACATATAAGAGAAGTGAATCATAGCCATCCTAGTGGTAACCTTTTGCCTTCCGGAATGAGGCCTAAAGAAGGATTCGCCGCAGGAGAATGGGGGGATATTGAATTTGCTAGGTCAACGACTAAGGTATTCGGATATCAAATCTCATTTAATGTTTATTCTCCAAAGAAGAAGAAATATATTGAATTCAATCAAAATTCAACCTATAGTTATTATATAAACAAATATAATATTTTCCCTGATTTTTCAAATCTTGTTCCCAGTTTTTTACCATAATATTATGAAAACAATACTAGCATCATTATTTTTTACCCTAGTTAGTTCTAGTGTATATTCACAAGGGATTAATATAGATTGTTCGCCCCTTATTCCGCAGAGGGAGTATTTTGATCAAATGATTATCCAATCCTTTGATATGAACCTAATTGATAAAAAAAGTGATAGACTATTTTTATCAATAAATAATAAAACTCTTCCCAATCATCAATTGAATACTGATACTATTTGTCAAATACTCCAAAACGAATATGTCATTTTGAGAGAAGATAATGCTTCAAAATTCGTTGATGAAGTGTGGGGTTATTACTCGTTTCATGGTGTAGATATAATTGTTATAGGAAGACTTGCATCTACTTTTTTTAGAAAAGATATTAATCAGCCTCCCAAAAAGTTGTTCTTCGAATACGAAGGTCTTTTCCCGACAACTTTTGAAGATCTTTTAGTTCCAACTTATGCTATCAATGGCGCAAATATAACCCAAGTGATAGAAGATATGCATTATTCTTTTTATTATGGAGCAATAATATCTGATCTAATATTGACATTGGCAAAGAGACACAATTTAGATGCTAAAGCAATCAAATTTTATAATGGTGTTGTTGACTTAAGCAAAAATTCATTTTGGGAAGATTTTGCTCCTGAACCTTATAAAAGTGCATTGAAATATAATCAGATCTATGATCCGATACGGATTAGTTATTTCATTATTGCAAATTATCATGGTAATAAACCATTGCTCATTATAACTCCTGTATTGAATCAATGTTTGGCATCATTACTGTTATTGGAAGAACAGACATATTGTTACTTTATTAGTGTTCCAAAGGTTGCTTGGTCACAATTCACGATAGAAAAAGAGGTTGCTCTGTCATGTGTCTTACCCTAAAAGAATAACATGCAATTATTAAATGTTGAATCAAAACCATTAGCCCTTTCTCGCTCTATTCTCAAATCGAAGGTGCAGAATCGTGTGTGCTACAACTTTAGAATATCTGCCTGTGAGAAATCGTCTGCCCTTTCTTTATCAGAAAACGGATTTTTGGAAGTAAGTAAACTATGATGGCATGTTATGTGGCGACAATCTAATAATTTATAGTTGCATTTATGAAATAAAATGTCCAGATGTTTCCAAATAGTTGACAATTATTGTTTGTCGGAAAGGTTTCTATTGAAATTGTGCAAGCGGGACTTGCACGAATGGGAAGCCGGGATATTCATCTTCAAACTTTTTTATGCCCATTTTTCGTTTTTGAAAATATGTGCATGGCGATGCAAGGTTTTGCAACTTTTTGCGTTTATAGGGTAGAAACATCAAAAACAATGAATATGAAGAAACTTTTTATGATGGCAGCGATGGCTGCTTGCAGCATGATGCTGCTGTCGTGTTCGTCCGCTGACGAGGAGAATAACGGCTTAGGGAAGCGGATTGTCAACATGGTAGCCGACCCGAAGCCCTTGCAACTGACCGAGGAACAGCGTGTGTTTGCCGACGACAACAACGGCTTCACGTTGAATTTCCTGAAAACGGTGAACGAGACCGACCGTTCGGGCCGAAGTTTCATCTATTCACCGCTGAGCATCACCTACGTGCTCGGTATGGTGAACGATGCCGCGACGGGCAACACCGAGAAGGAACTCGAAGAGACCCTTGGCTTCCACGAAGGCGGCATACAGGCGGTGAATGACTATTGCAAGAACCTGATCGACAACCTCCCGAAGGCTGATACGGACGTGGAACTGGATATCGCCAATGCCATCTTTGTCAACAAGAATTATACGCTGCTGCCCCAGTTTGTGCAGGATATGCAGTATTATTACGATGCGAAGGCCGAAGCCCTCGACTTCTCTTCGCCGAAGACCCTCGGCCACATCAACGATTGGTGTAAGGAAAAGACGAAAGGGATGATTCCGACGATTCTGGATGAAGTGAAGCCCGAAATGGTGTCTTATCTGCTCAATGCCATCTATTTCAAGGCAGACTGGACCAAGAAGTTCGACCCCAAGAACACCAAAAACGAAATGTTCGCGACCGGCAGGGGCAACACCGAAATGCCCATGATGAGCCAGGATGTCTATATCAGCTATGTCAAGAACGAGACCTATTCGGCTGTCAAGATTCCTTATGGCAACAGCCTATGGAACATGATGGTGATGCTGCCCGAGGAAGGAAAGACCACCGATGACATCATCAATCACTTGGTAGAGAAAGGTTTCTCGGACGTTGAGGATTATGAAAGCTTATACAATAAAATTCCGGGAGATGGTGTCTTTCGGACTTACGAAATTGATTTGAAGTTGCCGCGTTTTGAAACAGCATCCGACACCAAGGAACTGGATGGCGGCCTTATCTCATTGTTGCAGCAGATGGGCATTCGTCAGGCTTTCGATGATCATTTTGCGGAGATTCCGAATATGTGCGATAAGCCTGTCTATATCGAGATGATGCGCCAAAAAGCTAAAATCAAGGTGAATGAGGAAGGCTCCGAGGCTACGGTGGTTACGGTAGCAGGAATGGGGGAAGTGACAAGTGCTGGCCCAATTCAAGAGGTGGAGATTCCCAAAGCAACGTTCCATGCCAATCGTCCGTTCGTCTATGTGATTCGAGAAATGTCGTCCGGCGTCATTCTTTTTGTCGGCAAATTCACGGGAATGGCTTGATACAACGGAAATAGAGCGTCTGCGAACGTAGGCATACAACATCCGATAGCAAATAGTACGTCTGCGAACGTAGTCGTACAACATCCGATAGCAAATAGAGCGTCTACGAACATAGGCGTACAACATCCGATAGTAAATTGAGCGTCTACGAACATAGGCGTACAACATCCGATAGCAAATAGAGCGTCTACGAACATAGACGTGCAACATCCGATAGTAAATTGAGCGTCTGCGAACATAGACGTGCAACATCCGATAGTAAATTGAGCGTCTACGAACATAGACGTGCAACATCCGATTGCAAATTGAGCGTCTACGAACATAGACGTACAACATCCGATTGCAAATAGAGCGTCTACGAACGTAGACGTACAACATCCGATAGCAAATTGAGCGTCTACGAACATAGACGTACAATATTCGACAACAAATAGAGCGTCTACGTTTGTAGGCGCTCTATTTCGATTCTAAATAATTTTTTACAGTTTGTAAACGAGTTTTCCGAGGGTAGAACGGTTGGCGACGCGCCGACCATCGACGAGAAGGGTTAGACCCTGGCCTTGACCATAGCGTAAGCCGGTTTTGTCCCAAAGAATAGTGAGGACGTGCTCGTGATAGACGAGGCCATCGAGGCAGAAATAACTCCATTTGCCGGCGGGAATGAGCGGGTTGATGGAGATTTCGTTGTCGAGCGAAGGACGCAGACCGACGAGTCCCGAAATGATGAGGTCGTTGTAGGTCGAATGGTTGTAGTAGCGCGAACGTTCGGCATCGCCCCAGAGCCATGCCCCTGTCTTTTCGTCGAGATATTCGCCCACATAGGGACGACCGCGATGATGCATCGACTCGGTGTAGAGTTTGAGGTGCTGATAGAACAGCGAGTCAGGAAGGAGGGCTGCCGTCAGTGGATAGTCGTTCATTACGTTGGCCAGGGCGGTAAGCGTCTGACTGGTGGCGAAGGGCCAGATGGCGCCGTCCCATTCGCAAGTGGGACGTCCCGTCCAGGCATGTCGGAAGAGGGGATGACGACGTTCGGCGGTAGTCATGCCGTAGGGAGCGAGGAAGCCTTCGGGGTCGGTGAGCTGGAGCCA
>Ga0310694_10006650_pt1 | contig 10928 bp, 20 predicted proteins | sample 174DNAGHGhighgp2_FD_203884 | JGI IMG/M metagenome (GOLD analysis project Ga0310694, IMG submission 203884) | Sheep rumen microbial communities from Palmerston North, Manawatu-Wanganui, New Zealand - 1742 DNA GHGhigh gp2 (v2) (version 2) | ecosystem: Host-associated > Mammals > Digestive system... | reverse complement strand
ATCGACATATCTAATCACCTGCAATGTCGATTTTATGTCGTTTGGGGTAAAATACCCCTCTGGAAGGGGTTTTCAACATGAAAACGACACCACTGAACCGGATTCATGTCGATTTGCTGTCGATGCCGCCGCCTCGACCCGCAGGCCCCTTAAAAAATAATAAAAAACCTCTTGCCAATCCACAGATATCGGCGTACAATGTGTCTTGCGCGACTTTGAGAAGTGGCGTGAGCAGTGATACCGGAGATTGCCGCATCCCTCTGCGGGCTGCGCAGGAGAGGCGGGTAACTTCGGAGGAGCAAGTCGGAACATCGATATCCGACGATTCGGCCTAAGCCGGCAGCGTATATACTTGAACGTTGCCCAGAAGCCAAAGTGCTGCTGATGCTGAGCAGTAACTGGATGTCTGGGTTTTTGAATGGGAAAGGAAGGAACGCCCGACAAGGTTGAAATAAATAAACAGCATTTGGAGGAAAAAGAAATGGCAACACAGAAGATGAGAATCAAGATCAAGGCTTATGATCATCAGCTCCTCGACGAGAGCGTAGCCAGGATCGTTGACGCGATCCAGCGTACAGGCGCCAGCTATGCAGGCCCCATCCCGCTCCCTACAGAGAAGGAGATCGTTACTATCCTTCGCTCACCTCACAAGTATAAGGATTCTCGTGAGCAGTTCGAGCAGAGGACACATAAGCGTCTGATCGACATCTATGCACCCAGCGCCAAGATGGTGGATGCATTGCAGAAGCTTGACATGCCCGCAGGTGTTTCCATCGAGCTCAAGGCTTGATAAGGAATACTTAAAGGCTTAATCGGCAACAGAACCGCCAAGATCCGTTGTCGAGGTCACGTTCGCTAAGGCGAACCAATAACCTATTAGGAGGAATAAAGAATGACGAAGTTCGTAATTGGCAAGAAGTCCGGCATGACACAGCTGTTCGATGAGAACGGTAATGTTATTCCGGCAACTGTCATTGAAGTAGAGCCTATGTATGTGCTCCAGAACAAGACAGTTGAGAATGACGGCTACAAGGCTGTCAAAGTCGGAACAGGCACAGTTCGCGAGAAGCTCGTAAACAAGCCTGACAAGGGTCAGTTCAAGAAGGCTGACGTAGAAGTTAAGAAGTATGTTCGTGAGTTCAAGACTGACGAAGAGTACTCCCTCGGACAGGAGATCAAGGTCTCCGATATGTTCGAAGTCGGTGACAAGGTAGATGTCAGCGGTGTTTCCAAGGGTAAGGGATATGCCGGTAACATCAAGCGTCACGGTCAGAAGGGTGGTCCTTCCGGTCACGGTTCCATGTACCACAGAAGAGTCGGTTCCATGGGCGCTAACTCCACACCTGCACGTGTTCTTCCCGGAAAGAAGATGCCGGGTCACATGGGTGCAGTTAATTGCACAGTACAGAACTTGAGCGTCGTTATGGTTGACGGCGACAGGGGCATCCTGGTACTCAGAGGTGCTATCCCCGGTCCTAAGGGCGGTCTCGTAACAGTTGAGACTTCCGTTAAGGCCAAGTAAGCGACGGGAGGACAATAATAATGGCTAAATTAGATATCTATAATCTTAGCGGTGCCGTTACAGGTTCGATCGAGCTTTCCGACGATATCTTCGGTATCACACCGAATCAGAGTGCTATCTCTGTAGTCGTTCGTAATCAGCTCGCCAATCGTCGCCAGGGCACACACTCGACTAAGACAAGAAGCGAAGTAAGAGGCGGCGGCAAGAGACCTTGGCGCCAGAAGGGCACAGGCCGTGCCCGTCACGGTTCCACACGTTCTGCACAGTATGTAGGCGGCGGAATCATCTTTGGACCCACACCCAGAGACTACAGCTACACAGTTCCCAAGAAGATCAAGAGACTTGCTATGAAGTCTGCTCTGTCTTCCAAGGTTGCTGAGGGCAAGGTTATCGTTGTTGAGGACTTCAACCTCGAGAATATCAAGACAGCTGAGGCTGTTAAGGCTCTCAAGGCTCTGAAGGCTGACAATGCTCTGGTTGTTTTCGAGGATAAGAACAAGAATGCAGAGCTTTCCGTAAGGAACATCCCCAACGTTAAGTCCGCACTCGTTAACACGATCAACGTGTTCGACATCCTTAAGTATGACAGCTTCCTCGTAACAAAGGCTGCTGTTGAGAAGATTCAGGAGGTGTACGTATGACAAGGGCACCGCAGGATATTATTCTGGCACCTGTGATCACTGAGAAGTCTTCCGGTGAGATCGCAGACGGCAAGTACACATTCAAGGTTGATGTGAAGGCCACAAAGACAGAGGTTAAGATGGCTGTTGAGAAGCTCTTCAACGTTAAGGTTGTTGCTGTTAACACAGCTAACTTCGACGGTAAGGTCAAGAGACAGCGTTATCAGTTCGGTAGAACACCTGCCTACAAGAAGGCAGTCGTTACGATCGACACCGAGGGCAAGGATGTTACATATCTTGCTAAGGGCGGTAAGACGACTAAGGTCGGCGGCAAGTACAAGACATCTATCGAAGAGTTTGGTTTCGGCCAGTAAGGTCAGATAAGGAGTGAATAAAAATGGCAGTAAAAACATTTAATCCTACTTCTCCGGCAGTTCGACAGATGACCGTTACGGACTATTCCGTTCTTACGAAGAAGGAACCCGAGAAGAGCCTCCTGGCTCCCGGAAGAAAGACCGGCGGACGTAACTCCTACGGCCGCATCACCGTTCGTCATAAGGGCGGCGGAAACAGAAAGAAGATCCGTATCATCGACTGGAAGAGAACGAAGGACGGAATCCCTGCAGAGGTTAAGGCTCTGGAGTACGATCCTAACAGAACAGCTTTCGTAGCTCTTATCCAGTATGTTGACGGCGCTAAGTCCTACATCCTGGCTCCCCGTGGCCTTAAGGTAGGCGATAAGGTAGAGAGCGGTGAGAAGGCCGATATCATCACAGGTAACGTTCTTCCTATCTCCGCTATCCCTGTAGGTACGATCATCTCCTGCATCGAGCTCAAGCCCGGTGCCGGCGCTCAGCTCGTAAGAACAGCAGGTGCAGGTGCCCAGCTCATGGCTAAGGAAGATGACTACGCTCAGGTAAGACTTCCTTCCGGTGAGGTTCGTAAGATCTCCGTTAAGGCCCGTGCCATGATCGGTGAGATCGGCAACGAGGAGCACGAGAACGTAAACCTCGGTAAGGCAGGTCGTAAGCGTCACCTTGGTGTTCGTCCTTCTGTTCGAGGCGTTGTAATGAACCCGAATGACCACCCTCACGGAGGTGGTGAAGGTAAGTCTCCTATCGGACTTCCCGGCCCTGTTACACCTTGGGGTGTTCCTACTCTGGGTAAGAAGACCAGGAACAAGAAGAAGCAGTCTAACAAGTACATTGTTAAGAGCAGAAAGGGTTAAGGAGGCACGTAAATGAGTAGATCTACCAAGAAGGGCTATTTTGTTGAAGAGTCCCTTATGAAGAAAATCAAGGCTATGAACGACGCCAACGAGAAGAAGATCGTGCAGACATGGTCACGTGCTTCTACGATCTTCCCTGAGTTCGTCGGACACACGATCGCAGTCTATGACGGCCACAAGCACATCCCTGTATATGTAACAGAGGAAATGGTCGGTCACAAGCTCGGTGAGTTCGCTCCCACACGTAAGTTTGGCGGACATGCCGGCGAGAAGTCTGCAGGCGGCCGCTGATAGAAGGAGGAACTATTGTGGAAAAGATTATTTTGAGCAAAGAAAATATCGAGAAGAACCGCGAGGCTATTCTCGAGGCTTATGCAGCTCCCACAAAGAAGAGCTCTAAGCTTCCCGTTCCTACCAAGAAGCAGAAGAAGCTTCTCGGTATCGGCAAAGATCAGGGTATCGCGACAGCCAAGTATGTCCGCATCACTCCCCGTAAGGTTAAGATCGTTGCTGATCTTATCAAGGGCAAGGACATCGATGACGCTTATGCGATCCTGATGTACACACCCAAGGCGGCTTCTCCTGTACTCACAAAGGTTATGAAGTCTGCAGAGGCTAATGCTGTTAACAACAACGGCCTGAACAGAGGTGACCTGTATGTTGCAGATGCATTTGCAAATCCGGGTCCCATCCTCAAGCGTTTCATCCCGAGAGCAAGAGGATCGGCAAGCAGAATCAACAAGAGAACAAGTCACGTAACTGTTGTTCTCAAGGAAAGAGTATAAGGAGGATATCACATGGGTCAGAAAGTAAATCCCCATGGCCTCAGAGTAGGCGTTATCAAAGAATGGGATACACGTTGGTATGCCGACAAGAAGACATTCAGTGACTTCCTTGTTGAGGACAAGCAGATCCGTAGCTTCGTTATGAAGGAGACAGACGCGATCATCAGAAATGCCGGAAGGAATTCCAAGAAGCCTTTCGATGAGAACCGCAAGAATATCGCAGGTATCTCCAAGATCGAGATCGAGCGTAAGGGTGCTGAGAAGACAAACATCATCATCAATGTTGCCCGTCCGGGTCTCGTTATCGGTTCCAAGGGTTCCGGTACACAGTCTCTCACAGCAGCTCTGAACAAGAAGTTCGGCAGAGACTTTAAGGTTGATGTTAAGGAAGTTAAGAATTCCGATTCCAACGCTCAGCTGGTTGCAGAGAACATCGCTTCCCAGCTCGAGAATCGTATCAGCTTCCGTCGTGCAATGAAGAAGGCTATGTCTTCCGCTATGAAGCAGGGAATCAAGGGTATCAAGACAATGTGCTCAGGTCGTCTGGGCGGTGCCGAGATCGCTCGTTCCGAGACATACCACGAGGGTACGATCCCTCTTCAGACACTGCGCGCTGACATCGATTACGGTTTCGCAGAGGCAAACACAACATACGGACGCATTGGCGTTAAGGTATGGATCTATAACGGCGAGGTTCTTCCTGAGAAGAAGGTTGCCGCAGCTACGGAAGGAGGGGAGCTCTGATGTTACTTCCTAAGAGAGTAAAGCACAGAAAGCAGCACAGAGGCCGCCTGACAGGTAAGGCTACCAGAGGTAACAAGGTTACTTACGGTGATTACGGCATTATTGCCACAGAACCCTGCTGGATCAGGTCCAATCAGATCGAGGCTGCTCGTATCGCGATCAACAGATACGTAAAGAGAGGCGGTAAGGTCTGGATCAAGATCTTCCCCGATAAGCCTATTACAAAGCATCCCGCTGAGGCTCGAATGGGTTCCGGTAAAGGTTCGGTTGAGTTCTGGGTTGCAGTAGTTAAGCCCGGCCGCGTTCTTTTCGAGATCGCAGGCGTTACGGAGGAGCAGGCCAGAGAGGCTATGAGACTTGCCGGTCACAAGCTTCCCTGCAAGACAAAGTTCGTATACAGAGAGAAGGAGGACGTAGTAAATGAAGGCTGATGAGATCCGCAACAAGACAACAGAAGAACTTCAGAAAGAACTCGTTTCTCTCAAGGAAGAACTTTTCAAGCTTCGTTTCCAGCACGCTACAAACCAGCTTGACAACCCTCAGCAGATCGTATCTGTTAAGAGAGATATCGCAAGAGTTAAGACAGTAATCCGTGAGCAAGAGCTCAAGGCAGCAAAGTAAGGGGGATAATGCAAAATGGCTGAAAGAAACCTCAGAAAGAGCAGAGTCGGTATTGTTACATCCGATAAGATGGACAAGACAATCGTAGTTTCTGTAGAAGAGCACGTTAAGCACCCTCTGTATGGAAAGATCATGAAGAGAACTTTTAAGCTCAAGGCTCATGATGAGAACAACGAAGCCGGTATCGGTGATAAGGTCCAGGTTATGGAGACTCGTCCTTTGTCCAAGGACAAGCGCTGGAGACTGGTCGAGATCATCGAGAAGGCTAAGTAATGCAGGCTAAAGGAGGATATATCAGATGATTCAGGTTGAATCCAGACTCAGATCTGCCGATAACACAGGTGCTAGGGAGCTTGCCTGCATTAAGGTTCTCGGCGGTTCATGGAGAAAATATGCCAACATCGGCGACGTCATCGTTTGCTCCGTTAAGACAGCTGCTCCGGGCGGCATGGTCAAGAAGGGCGACGTAGTTCGCGCCGTAGTAGTACGCACAAAGAAGGGCGTAAGAAGAGCGGACGGTTCTTACATCAAGTTTGATGAGAACGCAGCAGTTATCATCAAGGAGGATAAGAATCCCCGTGGTACACGTATCTTCGGACCCATCGCAAGAGAGCTCCGTGACAAGGATTATATGAAGATCCTGTCCCTTGCTCCGGAAGTACTGTAAGGAGGGCACGAAGATATGGCTAATAAGATTCACGTTAAGAAGGACGATCAGGTGCTGATCATCTCCGGTAAGGATAAGGGCAGCACAGGTAAGGTTCTTAAGACAGAACCCGCTACAGGTCGTGTATATGTTGAAGGCGTCAACATGATCAAGAAGCACCAGAAGCAGACAAGCCAGAACTCTCCCAGCGGTATCATCGACCGTGAGGGTTCCGTAGATGCTTCCAATGTTAAGCTTATCTGCCCTAAGTGCGGCAAGGCTACACGTGTTGCTCATGTTGTTAACGCTGACGGTTCCAAGGATCGTGTCTGCAAGAAGTGCGGCGCTGTCATTGATACTGTCAAGAAGGCTAGCAAGGGGGAGTAATTAGATGTCCAGATTAAAAGATAAGTATGTATCTGAAGTTGCACCGGCATTGAAGGAGGCTTTCGGTTATAGCTCCGTAATGCAGATCCCCAAGATCGACAAGATCGTTCTGAACATGGGTGTCGGTGAAGTAAAGGATAACCCTAAGGCTCTTGATAATGCTATGCGTGACATGGGTATCATCGCAGGACAGAAGCCTGTTGTAACAGTTGCTTCCAAGTCCGTTGCCGCTTTTAAGCTCAGAGAAGGCATGAAGATCGGATGCAAGGTAACTTTGAGAGGCGAGAACATGTATCAGTTCCTCGATAAGCTCATCAGCATCGCTCTTCCTCGAGTAAGAGACTTCCGCGGTATCAATCCCAACTCCTTTGACGGTCACGGCAACTACGCTATGGGTGTTAAGGAGCAGCTGATGTTCCCCGAGATCGACTACGATAAGATCGATAAGATCCGCGGTATGGACATCATCATTGTTACAACAGCTCAGACCGATGAGGAAGGAAAGAAGCTTCTGGAACTCATGGGTATGCCGTTCCACAAGTAATCGGGAGGAAATGATAAATGGCAAAGAAGTCAATGATACTTAAAGCACAGAAGACTCCTAAGTTTTCTACACAGCAGCACAACCGCTGCAAGCTTTGCGGAAGACCCCATTCCTACATCCGTAAGTATGGTATCTGCCGTCTCTGCTTCCGTGACCTGGCTTACAAGGGCCAGATCCCCGGTGTTAAGAAGGCAAGCTGGTAATCAGCAGATCAAGGAGGAAAGAATAAATGCAGATCACAGATGCAATCGCAGATATGCTTACGAGAATTCGTAATGCAGGCAATGCCGGTCATCCGACAGTAACAGTTCCTGCTTCCAACTTGAAGAAGGCTATTGCTCAGATCCTGTTGGATGAAGGTTACATCACAAGCTTCGATGTAGAAGAGGATAACAAGCAGGGTACAATTAAGATCGATCTTAAGTACTCCGGTAAGAAGCACGTTATCTCCGGCATCAAGAGAATCAGTAAGCCCGGTCTCCGTACATATGCTGACAAGGAGAATCTCCCCAGCGTATTGGGCGGTCTGGGAATCGCCATCATCTCCACATCCAAGGGAGTTATGACGGACAAGAAGGCAAGAGCTCTCGGCGTAGGCGGAGAAGTTCTCGCATACATTTGGTAATAAAGTCCCACGGGGCTTTTGCACTCTGAAAAGCTCCGGACCTGCGGACATACAGGCTCGGAGCACAATCTAAAGAGCAGGAGGAAAAACATATGTCTAGAATCGGTAGAAAGCCGATAACGGTTCCTGCAGGCGTTGATGTTAAGATCGACGGTCAGCACATTACTGTCAAGGGCGGCAAGTCCACTCTCGAGATGGACATCCATCCCGACATGACAGTTAAGATGGACGGAAACGTTATCACAGTAGAGAGACCCTCTGATGATAAGAATCACAGAGCTCTCCATGGTCTCACACGCTCTCTGATCAACAATATGGTCGTAGGTGTATCCGAGGGATTCTCCAAGGAACTCCAGATCAACGGTGTAGGTTACAGAGCTACAAAGCAGGGAAACAAGGTAGTCTTCAACCTCGGTTACTCTCATCCTATTGAGGTAGTTGAGCCCGAGGGTATCACTCTCGACGTACCTTCACAGAACCAGGTTATCGTCAAGGGCGCTGATAAGCAGCTCGTAGGCGAGACAGCCGCCAAGATCCGTAAGCTCAGAGTACCTGACGTCTATAAGGGCAAGGGTATCAAGTATGCTGATGAGCATCTGAGGATCAAGGAAGGCAAGACCGGTGCTAAGAAGTAATAGGGGGTGACGAGTAATGATTAACAAAATCGATAAGAACGAGATCCGTAAGAGAAAGCACCTCCGTGTACGTAAAAAGATTTCCGGTACTTCCGAGTGCCCTCGTCTTTGCGTATACAGAAGCAACGCTCATATCTATGCGCAGATCATCGATGATACAAACGGTACTACACTTGTAAGCGCATCCTCTCTTGACAAGGATGTAAAGGCTGCTGCAGCTAACGGCGGTAACAAGGATGCTGCTGCTCAGGTTGGAAAGCTTGTTGCAGAGCGCGCTGTTGCCAAGGATATCAAGGAAGTGGTCTTCGACCGCGGCGGATATATCTATCACGGAAGAATTGCAGCTCTTGCAGAGGCGGCTCGTGAAGCCGGACTCTCATTCTAATCAGGAGGAGATATAAATGGCTTTTGATCCCAATAGCGTAGAATTACAGGAAAAGGTTATCCACATCGGCCGTGTATCCAAGACGGTTAAGGGCGGACGTAATGCACGTTTCACAGCTCTTGTTATCGTCGGTGACGGCAATGGACACGTTGGTAAGGGTCTCGGCAAGGCTGCTGAGGTTCCGGATGCTATCCACAAGGGTGTCGAGGATGCCAAGAAGAACATTATTGAGGTACCTGTTCTTAACGGAACTATCCCTCATGCAACACTCGGTGAGTTCAGTGCAGCAAAGATCGTTATGAAGCCTGCTGTAAGCGGTACCGGTGTTATTGCAGGCGGCCCTGTCCGTACGGTATGTGAGCTTGCAGGTATTACGGATATCCGTACAAAGTCCCTGGGCTCCAACAACCCCAACAACATGGTCAATGCAACGATCGAAGGACTTAAGGGTCTGAAGACACTCGAGGAAGTAGCTCGTCTCAGAGGTAAGTCCGTAGAGGAAATTCGTTAAGAATCTTAGTGGAGGTATAAACAATGAAGCTCAATGAATTGACTTCAGGCGCAAGCGCCACAGCATACCGCAAGGGTCGCGGTGCCGGCTCCGGTAACGGAAAGACAGCAGGTCGCGGACACAAGGGTCAGAAGGCCCGTTCCGGCGGCGGAGTCCGCCCCGGTTTTGAGGGTGGTCAGATGCCTCTTTACAGACGTCTGCCCAAGCGCGGTTTCAACAACAAGCGTTTCGCTCCTGACTATATCGAAGTAAATGTATCCGATCTTAATAAGCTCGCTGACGGTACAGAGGTTAATGCACAGGTTCTCGCAGAGGCCGGCATCATCACTCTTCCCAAGGTCAACGACGGTATCAAGATCCTCGGCAACGGCGAGCTGACAGCTAAGAACCTTAAGGTTTCCGCTGTTAAGTTCACTGCTTCTGCCAAGGAGAAGATCGAGAAGGCTGGTGGAACGGCTGAGGAGGTCTGATCATGAAAGGTATGTTTGACACACTTGTCAAAGCATTTCAGTTGCCGGATCTCCGTAAGAAGATCCTGTATACCCTTTTGATCCTCGCCATATATGAGGTCGGTGGTCTGATCCCGGTTCCGGGTATCGACCGTGTGGCCTTCTCAAATCTGATCACCAATAACTGGGGTCAGATCGGACAGCTCATGGATATCATCTCCGGCGGCGGTCTGTATGCGGCAACGATCTTCGCAATGGGTATTTCCCCGTACATCAATGCTTCCATCATCATCCAGCTCCTTACTGTTGTTATCCCTGCTCTGGAGAATCTCTCCAAGGAGGGTGAGGCAGGAAGAAAGAAGATGACAAGGATCACAAGATATTCGGCAGTCGGTCTCGCATTCCTGCAGTCCTGCCTGTTCTGCTGGTCCACCCGTTCGGCAATGGTAGATTCTCTTCCTAAGCCCCTGAACGCAGCACTCATCGTCATCTCCTTTACAGTCGGTACATGTCTTGTTGTATGGCTCGGTGAGAGGATCAATGAGAAGGGTATCGGTAACGGCGTATCACTTATCATCTTCGCCGGTATCGTTACAAGACTTCCCAGCATGCTCCAGAACCTCATCGATAAGAGCACGGATGTAAGCGGAAGGATCAATCCGGTAGCATTCGGTCTTCTCGTCGGATTACTGCTTTTCATCGCTGTAGCACTTGTTTCTATAGTGATCATCATCTTCGTAGTATTCGTACAGAATGCCGAGAGAAGGATCCAGGTACAGTACTCCAAGAAGACTGTAGGCCGTAAGCTCTATGGCGGACAGAGTTCCTACATTCCCCTTAAGGTCAACCAGTCCGGAGTTATGCCTGTCATCTTCGCAATGTCGATCCTCTCTCTTCCTTCGATGATCGTTACGCTTTTCGCTCAGAATAAGCACAATCTGGTCATCGACTGGTTCAGAGATTTTACGGGAAGTCCCTGGTATTACCTGTTCTACTTCCTGTTCATCATTGCGTTTACGTTCTTCTATTCACTGATCCAGTTCAACCCGATCGAGATCAGCAACAATATCCAGAAGAACGGCGGCTTCATCCCGGGTATCAGACCCGGTAAGCCCACAACGGAATTCATCGCCAAGACTGCTAATCGCCTGAACTGGGTAGACGCTTTCTTCCTTGCTTCCGTATGTCTCGTACCTACACTGATAAGTGCTCTTACAGACCTTAAC
>Ga0310694_10006649_pt1 | contig 10929 bp, 11 predicted proteins | sample 174DNAGHGhighgp2_FD_203884 | JGI IMG/M metagenome (GOLD analysis project Ga0310694, IMG submission 203884) | Sheep rumen microbial communities from Palmerston North, Manawatu-Wanganui, New Zealand - 1742 DNA GHGhigh gp2 (v2) (version 2) | ecosystem: Host-associated > Mammals > Digestive system... | reverse complement strand
TACCGGGCACTTCCCTGGCGGCCCCGGTCACATTGGCCGCACATATGCTTTCCAAATATCCGGGGAAAAAAGCCCTTATCTTATTGACTGACGGCGAAGATCACGCCCCGGAAGAACTCAAAAAGGCTACCCAAATTTCCCTGGAACATAACATTCGCGTATTGGCGATCGGGATCGGTACTCCTCAAGGGGCTATCATCCCCGCCCGTTGGGACGCCAACGGAAAGGTACTGGATTATAAAAAAGACAAGGACGGCAAGACGGTCGTTTCCAAATTGGATGAAAAAGCTTTGGTAGAATTGGCCAAACAAACCGAGGGTGCTTATATCACTTATACTTCCCCGGCCCGTGTGGCGTATGAAATTGAAAACAGCTTAAAAGGATTGGACCGTTCCACCTCTAAATCCGCTTCCCATAAAATTTATAAAAACCGTTACATCATTCCGTTAACGTTAGGGATTTTATGTTTAGGGGCCTATTTATTGTGGCCGCGCGGACGGAAAAAAGGAACCAAAAAAGGTACAATATAATTATGAAGAAAGCTTGGATGTTGGCAGTTTGTTTTGTGGCGGTCCCGCTTTTTGCCGGGGTCCGGGCCGATTTACGCAACGGCGGTACTTTCTATCATCACCAACAATACGGCCAAGCACTGGATGCTTACCGCCAAGCGTTACAAAAAGACCCCCAAGACGCACGTGCCTCCTTTGGGGCGGGAGCGTCTGCCTATTATTTGAAAGACTATGCAACTGCCGAAAAAGCCTTTGAGCAAGTCCTGCATACCGACAAAAAAATGAGCCAAGACGCCCTCTTTAATTTGGGCAACACCTACTACCGCGCCAACGATAAAGAAAAAGCCATTGCGTCTTACAAACAAGCCATTTTGCAAAATCCCGACGACAAAGAAGCTATCCACAATTTGCAACTGATTATAAACCAACAAAATCAAAACAACCAAAACCAAAAGAACGACCAAAACCAGGATAAAGATTCCAATAATCAAGACAATAAAGACTCGTCCAAACAAGATGGCCAGTCTCCGCAAGAAAAGCAAGAGAAACAGGCCCAGCAACAACCCAACCAAATGCAACAAGATGATGCCCAGCGTATTTTGCAAATGGCCCGGGACAATGAGCAAAAAGCCCCCTCCCGCCCCAACCAAAGCGGCGCCGGGCAAAACAGTTCCAACGTGGAGAAAGATTGGTAATGAAAAAGATTTGTTTTTTGCTTTTACTATGTTTGTTAACACCCAGCCTGTGGGGGCAACTGCAAATAACCGCCCAGGTAGATAAAACCAATCTTACCTTGTCGGACGAATTAACTCTCACTATTCACATTAACGGTGGCAGCGGGGTTCGCCCGCAACTGCCCAGCTTGCCGGCTTTTAATGTTTATTCACAGTTGCAAAGCAGTTCGTTTATTAACGGACGCACGCAACATGAATTCCGTTACGTCATGATGCCCCGTATGGTCGGCAACACTACTATCGGCCCTGTTACGGTAGATTATCAGGGTAAAACATACCGTACCAACCCGATTAATATTCATATTTATCGCGACGATCCCGGCACCCCGCAGCCGGCTTCTTCGCAAGCAACTTCTACCGGCGCCACACAATACGATTCAGTCCCCTCCTCTGCTGCGCAAGACAACACCCTTCCTCCGTTGGAAAGAAGTCTCAACGCACAAGCTGCCCAACGCGGCAAAAAAGAGGCGTTCTTTATTGTATCCGCTGTCAGCAATTCGCATCCTTACGTCGGTCAAACATTTACCATGGCGTGGCGTTTTTATTATTCCCAACCTTTCCCGGACAATTCCCCGTACCAACCCCCGTCCGTTTCCAATTTATTGATGGACGATTTGGGAAAAAATGAAGGAATCCAAAATATCGGGGGAACCACCTTCCGTTATTTTGAAATGCGCTACCAACTTTCCGGGGCAGCCGCCGGGGAAGCCATCATCGGCTCCGCCCGCATTGAGTTGGGCAATTCTCCTTTTGATTGGTTTGACCGCATTTTCGGCGGGGTTCCCCAGAGCGGGCCGCGTACGTTTGAATCAAAGCCCATTCGTTTGGACATTCAACCGATCCCCACGGAAAACAAACCCGCTTCTTTCTATGGAGCCGTCGGGGCCGGGTTTACCATGTCCGCCGCTGTGGACCGTACCACCCTGGAAGCGGGTGACAGCGTCAACTTGGTCCTTTCCGTGACCGGGCCGGGCACTCTCAAATCCACGCGGGACTTTTCCTTCCCGGAATTTACCGGTTTTAAGAGCTACCCCGTTGCCTCCACTTTCACGCCGGGCAAACGCAGCGTTAAAATTTTCAAAACGGTATTGGTCCCTTCCGCTTCGGGCATCTACACGCTTGAACCCATGGATTGGTCTTATTTTGACCCGGTTACCCAACAATACAAAACGCTCCAATCCAACCCTATTGTGCTGACCGTTACCCCCTCTTCCACCGCCAACCGCAGTGTGGACTTTGGGGCACAAGCAGCTGCCGGCACCGGGTTCCAGTCTTTGGGAAGTGATATCCACTACCTAAAATCTTCTTTAGCCCCTAAACCGTCTTTCTTAACGCGCTTATCACGGGGAACATGGATGAACGTGTTAGCGGCCGCTTTGTTGCTTTTGGGCATACTGACACGGTTGCTGGGTAAAAAAATCAATACCAAACAAACCTACAGCCAAGCTAAAACGCGCTTGCACCACGCTACTTCGTACGAACAGATTTCAGAGGCATTGAATGATTATTTATCACAACGGTTGCATATCCAAACGGGCAGTTTACCGCTCAAAGAAGTGATAACCGCTTTGCACAAACGCGGCTACACGCCCCAACAAACCGATCCCTTTACCCAATTGTGGAAACAGTTAGAAGCACTGCGCTTTGCTCCGGGGGCATCTTCACAAGCCCAAAAGGAACAAATCCGCCAATTGGCTTGCGACGCACAAGAAGTAATCAAACAATTGGAGGAAAAAATAAAATGAAAAAACAACTCCTTTTGCTGGGAATTTTGCTAAGCAGCTTTGTTTGCTGGACATACGCACAGGCAGATTTGTCCGAAGCGGAACAATTCTACCGCGATGGCCGCTTTGCCGAAGCGCTGGGTGCTTATGAAAAAGAATTAAAACTCTACCCAAACGACCCCTTTCTTTACTACAATATAGGTAACGCTTATTTTAAGATGGGAAGTAACGGGCTGGCCGTAGCCAATTATTACCGCGCCTACCGGTTGTTACCGCGGGATAAAGACATCCGTCATAATTTGGCATTGGCCTTGGCCTCGTCGGGAGAGCAACTTGTCCCGGCCGATATTCCCGCTGTAGCGTACCAAGCGTTCTTTTGTTTATCTTACGACGAATTAAAAGGCCTTACGTATGCTTTATTTTGGTTACTGGCCCTGGTTGGATGGGTTTGGCTGGTAAAACGTAAAGCAGGCAAAGTAGCCGTCGTGTTACTCGTGCTGTTCGGGATAAGTGCCACGTGGTTGTATGCGCGCCACTCGTTGCAGACACGCACCTTGGCCGTTGTGGCGGCTCCGTCGGCAGAAATACGCAGCGGCCCGGGAACCAATTTCCCCGCCAACGCTACTGCCGCACAAGGCCATTTGCTCGATATCGTAGATAAAAAAGACCAGTGGTACGAAGTGATTGTCAATTCTCAATCCATCAAAGGATGGGTGGAAAGCAGTGCAATAGAAAAAATATAAGAGGAAGATATGTTTGTCCAACAACAAGCTGATGAACTGATTGAAGCTGTTACGTACGTGAAAGAAAATCTTTCCGCTTCCATTGAAACTTTGGCAGACAACATTGTAAAAGCTTTTCAGAGAGGGAACAAAGTAATTTTAATGGGCAACGGAGGCAGTGCCTCGGATGCGCAACATATCGCAGCGGAATTTGTCGGGCGGTTCAAAAAAGAACGTCCCTCCTTGCCGGCATTGGCCCTCAATACCAATTCTTCCACCACCACAGCCATTGGCAACGATTACTCGTATGATGTTATTTTCTCCCGACAAATTGACGGCTTTGCCAAAGAAGGAGACGTGGTCATTGGTATTTCCACCTCCGGCAATAGCAAAAACGTGTACTTGGCGCTGGGGTTGGCCAAACGCAAAGGATGTTTTACAGCCGGTTTTTTAGGGAAAGACGGCGGCACCATTAAAGAAATGTGTGATTTACCGCTTATTGTAAAAAGCAACAACACTCCCCACATTCAGGAATGTCATATTTTTATGGGGCATTGTGTGTGCGAACTGGTAGATAAGGCCTATTGATATGAAAGTAGCCATTGGATTTGACCACGCGGGTTTCCCGCTGAAAGAATTTCTCGTTCAAGTCATCAAAGACTTGGGCCACGAAGTAATCGATTGCGGCACATATAGTTGTGAGCGGGCCGATTACCCGGACTTTGCCGACGCCGTCGCCCAAAAAGTGGCCTCCGGCCAAGTGCAACGCGGCATTTTAACATGCGGTTCGGGCGTGGGTATGTGCATAGCCGCCAACAAAACAAAAGGCGTTCGGGCTTGTGTTTGCCACGACGCTTACAGTGCCCAGCAAGCCGTAGAGCATGATGCACTTAATGTGCTATGTTTAGGGGCCCGCATCATTGGGCCGGCCGTAGCGCAGGAACTGGTTACCCGATTTTTAAACGCTTCTTTTTTGACGGGATCCCGCCACGAAGGACGTTTGAACAAAGTAAAACAAATTGAAGAAAAAAACTTTAAATAAATATTGTTAAGGAAGGAAAATATGAAAACTCAAGCAAACCCCATGGCAGACGGTATCATCCGCGAAGGTGCCATTAAATTAGAAGGACTGGAATTTAATACAAAATTCTGGGCCAAAGATCCTACCTTGTGGAAACACGATAAAGAGCACATGGAGTTTATTGTAAAATTTTTAGGCTGGCAAAAAGTATATGATTGGACGTTGGAACGCATTGAAGAAGTATTAGCTTTTGCCAAAGAAGCCAAAGAACAATTCAAATACTGCGTGATTATGGGAATGGGCGGCTCGTCTTTAGCGCCGGAAGTATTCCGCACCGTATTCGGCAAACAAAACGGCTACCCGGAATTGTTGGTTTTAGACACCACCAACCCGGATTGGATTTCCAACGCCCGCAACCACATTAACCCTGCCGAAACATTGTTCATTTTTGCTTCCAAATCCGGCGGAACGGTAGAACCTTCTTCCCAATTTGCTTATTTTTATGATGAAGTTGTTAAATCCGGTATCAAAGAACCCGGCCAGAATTTCGCCGCCATTACCGACCCGGGCACCGGCCTTGAAAAATTAGCCAAAGAGAAAAAATTCCGCAAAACTTTCCTCAACCCGGCTGATATCGGCGGTCGTTTTTCCGCCTTGTCTTTTTTCGGCATTGTACCGGCTGCTATCATGGGGGTAGATGTTAAAAAATTGTTGGAAGTGGCCCGCCAGGAAGCTAAAACCTTTGGTCCGCAATCACCGCTCAAAGAAAACGCCGCTTTGCAATTGGGCGCTTTTATGGGAGCCTGCGCTATCAACCAAAACCGGGATAAACTTACGTTGCTCACCCCCAGTGATATTGCCACGTTTGGCCTGTGGGCCGAACAATTGGTGGCCGAATCTACCGGTAAAGAAGGCAAAGGCATTGTGCCCGTAGCAGGGGAAACCCTCTTGCCCAACTTTGATTACCGTGACGACCGATTCTTCGTTCATATTGCTACTTCCAGTGAAGACAACAAGCACGTAGCCGCCCGCGCCCAATACTTAACCGAACGCGGTTACCCGGTACTAACGCTTGTAATGGAAGATTTGTACCAATTGGGAGCGCTGTTCTTGTTGTGGGAAATTGCCACAGCAGCCGCCGGTGCTATTTTGGCCATTGATCCGTTTGACCAACCCAACGTGCAATTGGCCAAGAGTATGACAAAAGATATTTTAACACAACTTTCCAAAGGCAATGTTCCGGCGGAAGTAACCGCTCCTATCTTGGTCTCACAAGATATTGCCAACAACGTCAAATTAGACACCCTGGCCCAAGATCTTTACTCTTTATTGGAAAGTAATGATTACGTAGCCATTCTTCCTTACGTACATGCTGCACCGGAAGTGGACAAAGCCCTTACCGCTTTGCGCGATAAAATTATGTCCAAAACCAAACGGGCCGTTTTGTTTGGTTATGGTCCGCGCTATTTGCACTCTACCGGTCAGTTGCACAAAGGGGATGGCAACAACGGTGTGTTTTTGATTCTATCGGCCGACCCGAAAGACGATATCAAAATTCCGGGGCAAGCCTACACGTTCGGGCAGTTGTGCAATGCACAGGCCTTGGGCGATTTTCAAGCTTTGCAAGACAAAGGACGCCGTGCCATTAAACTGCATTTGAAACAACCCATTTTGCAAAGCATTGAAAAAATCAGCAACTTGTTCTAATTAAACCAAAGGGCGGCCTTTAAGGGCCGCTCTTTTTTATATATGAAAGCCTATATTGAAACGTACGGTTGCCAAATGAATTGGGCCGATTCGGAGGAAATGTTCCTCCACCTCTCGGCCCGCGGAATCGTGCGCACAGACGACCTCCAACAAGCAGACCTGGTTTTGGTCAACACCTGTACGGTGCGTGACCATGCCGAACACCGCGCGCTGTCTTTTTTGGGAAGGTTAATGAAATGGAAACGCGAAAACCCGCAACGTATTATTATCTTTGCCGGTTGTGCGGCCCAGCGTTTAGGCAACAAACTTCAAAAAAGATATCCCTTTTTAGATATTGTATCCGGCGCTAAAAGCATTGAAGATTTCCCGCAACTGCTCGACAAAAGCGGTTTGTTCCCCTCCGCGGGGAAACCGCAAGTTGCTTCTGCGGGCTTGTCCTCTTACGTTACCATTATGCGCGGATGTGATTTTAAGTGCACTTACTGCATTGTGCCCAGTGTGCGCGGCCCGGTAAAATGTTTGCCGGCAGAAACTATTTTGAAAGAAGTCCAATCAAAAGCAGCCCACGGTGCCAAAGAAATTACCCTGCTGGGCCAAACGGTCAACGCTTACCAAGACGGGGGCACTTCGTTTGCCGATTTGCTCAACCGCGTCAGCCAAGTCCCGGGAGTAGAGCGCGTACGTTTCACCAGTCCTCATCCGCTTTATTTCACACCTGCTTTTTTAGAGGCTGTTAAACACAACCCGAAAATTGCGCGCCACGTACATATTCCGGTGCAAAGCGGATCTACCAAAGTATTGCAAGAAATGAAACGCGGTTATACGCGTGAATTATTTTTAGAAAAAATCGCCGCTTTAAAAGATTGCGGGTTTAGCGTTTCCACGGATATTATCGTCGGGTTTCCTACCGAAACCGAACAAGATTTCCAAGACACGCTTACGCTAGTGGACCAAGCCGGTTTTATGGCGGCTTACTGTTTTAAATATTCCCCCCGCCAGGGTACGCCGGCAGCGCAACTGCCGTTACTTTCTCAAAATGTACTGGAAAAACGGCTTGCTATTTTGTTAAATAAAGTAAGAGGTTTGGCAGATGCTTCTTACCAAACCCAAGTAGGCACAAAACAGACCGTCTTGTTGGAAGAGCCCAACAAAGGGCGCACCTCCAACAACTATTGGGTAGTGTTACATAAAAATTACCCGGTAGGCAGCCTCCTGGAAGTAACGATAGAAAAGGCCGACGGTACGTTATTATTTGCGAGGGATCTATGACTAAAAAAGTAAAAAACGAAAGAAGACGCCACCCGCGTATGCCGGTCATCAGCAATTTGATTGAACCGGTCAACCTGCATTACAAAACCGACGACGGGAAAGAAACTTCCCTGGTAGCCATCTTGGCTGATTTGTCCGCTTCCGGTATGCGGATGATTAGTTTTTTAGGAGCTCCGCTGGCAGATCATTTTTCCATCAGCCTGCAATTACCCGGTACGGAAAAAATGGAAGTACAAGCCCGTTTGGCTTGGGTCAAACAACGCGAAAACGTTTACACCATTGGTATTGAGTTTACCAAAATGGCACCCAAACATGCCAAACTGATTAGTGAAATGGCCGACGATTTTAACGATTGCGACACACGCATTCTTCTAAAGCTGCCCGAAGTGTGCACCCACACTTGCAAGTGCAGCCGCATCTGTAACAAAATTCAAAAAGATGAAAGTAAGTTTGAAGCGAAATAACTTCGTTGAATCTCTCGCAAAAAAACGGCCCCGCTTAATGCGGGGCCATTTATTTTATCTGTTCTATTAGCGTACTGTTTGATCATCGTAATTGGAACCGGCAGCAGGAATATATTCATCGAAAGTAACGCCAAATTCTTCACAGTCCGTACCGGGCCGCGCAGGGTAATTGCGATCTTTAAACCATTGGCAAATTTCTTTTTGTGCTCCTTTTATGGCCTCAATATACCAAATATCCTCTGTTACTTTTTCTCTTCTCAAAGAAATAAAAGTTTCGTCATCAAATATGTCATCCAATAAGATTGCCAGGGCGCAGAAAGGAGGATTGGCATCTACACAACCGGCGGCCCACTCTATATTCTCTACTGCACATCGTTCCTCATCTTCTTCACAATTCCCGGGCATATCCAATGTGTCTAACCGATCCCTTCCTGTGAAAAGAATAAAATCTTTTCCTTTAGGTCTTATTCTTCCGTTAGCCGACACATAATGTACTACATTTTTTCTAGCCGCACTAATAATAACGTCTAACTGGGCCAGTTTAGATTTTCGTATGGCTTTCTGATATTGCGGCAATGCAATGGCCGACAAAATACCGATAATAAGCACTACTACCAACATTTCTATTAGCGTAAAACCTTTTTTATAACTGCTTTTATTTAGCATACTACCTCCTCGAAAAGACAAAGTTAGTTTATCAAAAAAAGGAAACACGGTCAATGCTCCCCCCGTGCAGGCTGAATTAACTAAAATTTTTCTCTTTACGCAAAAACGTCTGCCCGGTGAGAGCAGACGTTTGTTTTCAAAAGCGGGAACAAATACATTTATTTACTTAGGTATTCCTGTACCTTCTTGACAGCGCTCTAAATGAACCCCGAGTTGTTCACAATCTTCCGGATTCAGCGTCTGATAATTGCGTTCTTTTACCCACTGGCACATTTCTTTTTGAGCATTTCTCATGTCAACACACCAAACATCTTCTGAAGCGGACTCTCTTATCAAGACCAGCGCCATCGAATCGTCAAACAAAGTATCTAAAGGAAAAAACATCATACAAGAAGGAGGATCCTTCTCTCCACTACAACCCACACTCCATTTTATGTCATCCGTTTCGCACATGATATCATCATTATTGCAATTTCCCATTGCCGCATCCAAAATGTCCAGACGTTGTCTTCCGGTAAAATAAACCGGTTTTGTTCCTCTGGGCCATCCGTTAGCCGCCAGGTATTGCGTCACGTTTTTCTTAGAGGCATTGATAATCACGTCTAATTGTGAAAGTTTCGATTTGAGTATTGCTTTTTGATACTGCGGCAAACCAATGGACATCAAAATAGTAATGATAAGTATTACTACCAATAGTTCAATGAGCGTAAAACCGCCTGCATGATTTTTATTCATTGTTAATCTCCTGTAAAAATATATTAAAAACACTTCTAAAAATTTAAAGCACTTGCTTGAGTCGGATAGGCAAGTTGGACTTGCGCAACACTTTAACGCTGTGCGTATTTGTTTTCTTATTCAGGCCGATTACATTCACGCGGTACGTAGCCAACACGTGGTCATCTTCGCGCGTTATATCTACCAATTCAAACATATTATCGGGCAAGTTACTGTCGGACTCTATCACCAACACACGGCTGCGTGAAAAATCTACTTCCGGGTATTTACCGCGCGCTTTTTGTTTGAATTTCTTATATTCGTCCAAGGTATTAATTACCTGGTAGCGCACAGGGGCCTGAATCATAGTAATTTTAGACTCTTCGTCGCCTTCACTTTCCTCTACAACGGCCGTCATGGGGACAATTCGTTCTTTCCCGTTTTGCAAATCTACCGGGGCCGCCTGGTGTACCGGTGTGGCAGTGGCAGCCGGGGGCGTTACGAAATCATCTTCTTCTTTTTCTTCTTCAAGGCTGGGTTTTTCGATGGATTCCACGTCGGGCAGATTGATAGCTACCAATTGCGAAGGCAAGTCTTCTCCGCTTTTTACGCGGACCCAGGAAGTGTCTTCTATATCTTCGGACCATTGGGCTCCGTCAAAATCTACCAATTCCAACGACTCGGTTTTGGACGCGGATACCGTTTCTTTTGGTTTACTTCGGCCGGGATAAAAAGCTATTGTCAGCGCACTTCCCGCCAAGGCGGCCGCTACTACAACCAGTATCCACATCACCTTATTTTTTTGCATACAATCCCCTTTTATTTTTGATACCGGGCCACAATCACCGAGCGCAACCCTCCCCGCGGCGTAAACGTAGCGGTAATGGTAGCTTTTTTCGGTTTGCAGGCACGCACCACATCATCCAAAATTTTATTGGCCGTATTTTCCATAAAAATACCCATGTCGCGGTATTCCAATAAATAGTATTTGAGTGATTTGAGTTCCAAACACAATTCGTCCGGCACATACTCAATGGTAATCACGCCAAAATCAGGCAAACCTGTTTTGGGGCAAACGGAAGTAAATTCCGGCAATTCGATTTTAATATCGTAATCCCGTTTATATTGGTTGGGCCAGCATTGAATTTCCGGCAGGACCGTGTCCGCATTTTTGCGGGCATGATCGGTAGTGTAACCGAAGTCTATATCTGTTTTATGCGTCATTTGATACGTAACATCCTTATTGAATTTAATAAAATTACCGTCAAAACGATTAATCCCCCACACATCACCGACTGCCACGGTTGTGCATGAGGCAAGCGGTGGACCAAAACCGCCGCAACAACCATATGCAATACAACTGCCAAAATAAGATTCTGCAACGTAATATGATGCAGGG
>Ga0310694_10006647_pt1 | contig 10930 bp, 8 predicted proteins | sample 174DNAGHGhighgp2_FD_203884 | JGI IMG/M metagenome (GOLD analysis project Ga0310694, IMG submission 203884) | Sheep rumen microbial communities from Palmerston North, Manawatu-Wanganui, New Zealand - 1742 DNA GHGhigh gp2 (v2) (version 2) | ecosystem: Host-associated > Mammals > Digestive system >... | reverse complement strand
AAGCCAACCAGTATGCTCTCATCCTTGCCGAAGAAGGTGCTACGGCTGCCAATAACCAGGCACGGGCTTCGCAACTTAATGATGTGTTCCAGCAGCATTTGCAGTGGGAACAGGAGAAGGCTGAGGCCGAAAGAAGGTTGGCCGAACAGGAGGCGGCACGGCGACGCTTGGTGCAGGGCGTGGTGACGGCTGTGGTGGTGTTGCTGGTTTTGGGGCTTGGATCGTGGTGGTGGATGGCCAAGCGGAAAAAGGAGCATGAGGCTGAAACGCAAACCTGGCACGAGGAGAAGCAACAGCTTCAGACGCAGGTGGACGATGCCTTGCAGCAGCTTCAGACGGTGGATGACGCGCTGCAGCAATTGCAGACGCAAGCGGACGATGCCTTGCAACAGGCTCGGGCAATGCTGCCGCAGCGGGTGGCCGACCTTTACCGCGCGAAGGTGCCGAACCGCTTGGAGCGCATCATAGCGGAGTTTGAGGCGGCCTATCCGCAGGCTTTGGAGAAATTGGCCACAGCCTATCCAGATTTGAGCGAAACGGAGCGACAAATTGCGGTGCTCAATTTCTTGCATTTCCGCGCAAAGGAAGAAGCCGATTTGCTTGACTTGAGCGAAAACACGGTGAATAAATACCGCTCCAACCTCAGAAAAAAGACCGAAAATGCCTCGTTTTCCTCGTTTTTGGATTAACAAAAACTTGTATTTCGTTATTGCATTTAGTTGATTTTCAACAAGTATTAAAAAGGAAAACTTGTACTTGGCCTTTGGGTTGATTTTTTCGTTGATTTTTGTTATAGTTTTGCGGGGTAAATCTAAAATCAATCAACAATTAAATCCAGGTATCATGAAAAAATTTGTTTTGATCGTTTTGGTCGCGCTGTTTTCAGTTCAATTGATGGCGCAACGTGTTCCAAGTGAGAAGAAAATGTCTATCTCGGCGGGTGTACTTCAAGGCGGAGGTGGCTTGGTCGGTGCCGACTTTGAGTTTATGCTTGGCAATCATTTAAGTGTTCAGGCTGGCGCGGGGTTGTTCAGTTGTGGCGCGGCCATCAACTACCATTTCAAGCCCTTCATTAACAGTTCCATGCTTTCTTTGAGCTTTTGGCACCAGGGCTTTGGTGAGGCCCATACCCAATCTGTGGTTGGCCCGGTCTATACCTTCCGTGCACCAAAGGTGTTCCAGTTCCAAATCGGAATGGGCTATAGGGTAGATGAAGGGCCTAATCTCCCAGAGGCGAATAAGAGAGCCCCTGTGATGTTGCTTTACAGCATCGGTGTTTACTTCCCAATTTAATATTACAACCAATTAAATAAGCAGCAATGAAAAAGACATTATTATTCGCAATGGCATTGGCGGCCATGATGCTATCGGTATTTGTTTTGGCGACTTGCTCGGTTGATCGTCTTTGCCATTTGGAAATTGTGATGAAAAACACCTTGCCAATGGAACTGACCATCATGACAAAGGATTGCGGTTTGGTGACCTCGCAGGATTCATCCTATCACCCATCGCAGACAATCACAATTCCTGCCCAAGGAGAGGTTTCGGTGGTTTGGGATTATCGTTATCAGATCAATTATCCACAATACTTTAATGACAACCAATGCGATTCGATGAGGATTGTTTTCAATGATTCGGTTCAAATTGAGTTTTCAAAAGAAGACAGGAGCAGGTTCAATCCCATCTTGATGGAAAACTACGAAGTGCTTGCCGCCGAGAACAGTTGGGACGGCTGCCTGCGATATACATTTACTGAAGATGACTACCAGAACGCGGTGCAGCAACGGGAATGATGCTTTATCGTTATGCGTGCTTACGTGCTATCGGGATTACGACGGACTCCCCCGCAACTTTGCGGCACCCCTGTGGGGGTGTGGTTCCTAAAACCAATAATAAAGTTTAGGAAGTGTCGTTATTAGACAAACGGGGATTTATAACAAACAAAACCATAAGCAATTATTATGAGAAAAAGTGTTTATCTACTGGCATTGCTGCTGCTGTCTTGCACGGCTTTCGCCCAAACCAACCTCCCATTCACTTCCCTCAAGCCTTTCAACAAAGGCAATTTCAAAATCGATGCGAGTTATTCGCGCATGATGCAGAAAGTCCCTATTTCTGACTATCCCGACTTCCGGGTTGGCGTTGGCTATGGCATTACCAATTGGTGCGTGGTAGGAGTCTTCGGCAGTTTCGGCACTCATGAAAGCCTGATGATAATAGGAGGTGGAACTATGTACAATGGCACAGATACCATTTATGAACCACTTCTTTTTGATGGTAAAATGATTGAGCGCTACTATCATTATGGCATCCATACGGAACTGCATCCTCTGACCCTTTTGTTGCCGAACTTTTATTTTATCGACATTTATTGCCGTGGAGAATTGGGCATGAGAACCGTAACAGAGCAGTATAAGCCTGATTACGATGGTCCTTCAGCCGAGCCTGTCCGCAACAACTTTCTTTACGGTGGCAGTGTTGGCATAGCCGTCAACCCATCGAAGTATTTCGGTGTCTTTTATGAATTGGCATTTGACAACCTAAATAAGGAATACAAACCCAAAACAGATGAAATAAAGACCAAAGCCATCCACCGCTTCGGTCTCAACGTTCGATTCCCCGGGCCGAAGAAATGGCAACGGTAATCTTTTGTAGGGCTGTCACATCGTGGCAGCCGCTTGAAATTGTTTTTCCCGCGGCTGCCGTGGTACGACAGCCCTACAACCGTGGTACGACAGCCCTACAACCAGAATGCAATAAAGCCAAAACCCCTGCGTTAACCCAATACGATTATAAATGACAAAACCACAAACGAAAAACAATTTACCAATCATGAGAAAAAGCGTTTTCATTTTGGCTTTCATGCTGACATGCTGCATGGGCCTTGCACAACAACCAGAAACAAAGCTAGAATTCCCTTACATTCGCAACCAAATCAACGTGAACATTGGAAGAATCAAGGATACCCAAGGGATGATGAACCACGAGTTCTTTTTCGGCTATATGTCCTCGGAAGTGATGTATGGCATCAACGACTGGCTTGAAACAGGGGTGTTCTGCTCATGCCTCAGACTGAGGTCAGGCGAAATCAACAACAATCAGGGAAGGCTGTACTATCCTCTTGTCCTCAATTATGGCTTGGCTGCAAAAGCCCACCTTTTCCCTGCCATCATCAATCCTTCATTTTCGTGGGCGGATTTGTACGCTTCTGCCCAAATTGGCACTTTCGCCAACACCACAGGCGGAGACCCCGAAAGGAAGTTTTCGTGTTTCAGAGGCTATAGTTTGAGAGGAATGTTGGGCGCAGGTGTCAATTTCAGTCGTCATTTCGGCCTTTTCTATGAATTTGGTTATTGCACGTATGAGCGCTTCAACCATCGCATAGGTATCAATGTCCGCTTTGGCGGGCCGAAGAAATGGCAATGGTAATCTTTTGTAAGGCTGTCACATCGTCCTTAGACAAGCTCAGGAACCATGGCAGGCGCGGGAAAAACAATTTCAAGCGGCTGCCGTGGTACGACAGCCCTACAACCGTGGTACGACAGCCCTACAGACAATAAATCAACATTTTAACATGAAAAATTCATTCATCCTTTTCCTTTTTGCTGCGCTTGTCCTCAGTGGCTGCCGCAAACAGGTCAGCGACTACGAGCGACCCGATTTTGACCCTCAACCCACTTTGAACGCCGTGCTTCAGGAAGACCAGCCTGTTTGGGCGCAGGTCTCCTTCGCTCGCTGCCTCGACTCGGTGCATTCTGCTCCTTGCACCAATGCCGAGGTGCTGCTTTATGTGGACGGACAGTTTGCCGAAAAGCTGCAACATAGCGGTGATGGCTTTTATGTCGGCGAAACCAACGCCGAGGCTTTGCACGAATATGCCTGCAAGGTCATTATCCCTGGCTTTGATACGCTTATTGCCCAAACCAAGATGCCTGAGAAGCCTGTGGTGACTGGTGTGGAGATCATGGATAATGCCACCGTTGACGACGAAGGCCGGCCTTGTCCTGCCATCTTGGTCACTTTCAGAACCGACCCCAACCAGAACTTATACTACAAATCCAACATCTACGCTGGTTTTAGAAATGAATTCTATGATGCTGAAACCCATGCATACCTCGGCTACTCCACGGCACAAGGCAACATGAGTTCGTCCATCAACACAGATGACCCCGTTCTACTCAACGAAGGCTCCAGTGCACTGCTTTTCAGCAATGAAATCATCAACGACACCACATATACCCTCAAAGTGAATGCTTATTTCAGCACTTTGGGCTGGAGTAGCGAGCATTATGGTGGCATCAAAGAAACATCGGGTGAAGTGGTGGTCAGGATGCACGGCCTCTCGGAATCGGCATATCATTACATGAAAAGCCAAAACGCCTTCGAGGAGCCTGATGCTTACTCCAATCTTTTCCTTGGTGTCATAAGCCCCGTTAACCTTTACAGCAATGTGGAAAACGGTCGCGGTGTGTTTGCCGCCATCGCCCCCATGACCTGCGACACGGTATTCATCAATCCTAAAAACTGATGCGCCATGAAGAAGACCTTTTTCTTGATTTGCGTTTTCGCTTCCCTCTTTGCCCAAGCCCAACAAATACATATTTCCGGTTTCGTCAGCGATGCCAACGACGGCGAACGCATCATCGGGGCCAATGTCTTTCTGCAAGACCGCACAAAAGGCGTGGCCACCGACCAAAAGGGTTATTTCAACCTTGCCGTTGAATTGCCTGCCACGCTTTGCATTTCGTGCATAGGCTATGAAGAAACCTGCCTCAAGGTGGATCAAGCCGACCAGCCGTTGCAAATCCATTTGAAACCTTTGACCGAAACCCTTCAATCCGTTGAAGTAAGTGCCTCTCGCATTGAGCGAAGAACAAACTTCAACACGCTAACCCTCAATGCCAAGAGCATTGACCAACTGCCCACCCTTGGCAGTCGCCCCGACATCATCAAGGCGGCGCAACAACTGCCTGGCATCGAGGCGGCCACCGAAGCCTCCAGCCTGATGATTGTGCGTGGTGGCAATCCTGGAGAGAACCTTTACATGCTCGACAATGTGCCGCTTATCTATGTCAACCATTTGGGTGGTTTCATGTCGGTGTTCAACTCCGAGATGATCAACACCATGGATATCTATAAGGGCGGCTTTCCTGCCCGCTATGGCGGCAAACTTTCCTCCATCGTCGACCTCACCGCCAAGAAAGGCGACCCCACCAAGTTGAAAGGCTCGCTCAGCGCAGGCCTCACCGACTTGGCGTTTGCCGTGGAAGGCCCTGGCGGGTTGAAGAACTCCAGCTTCATCGTCACAGGCCGCAAGACCCTTACGGAGGCACTCCTTTACATTGCCAGCCAAATCAGCAAAGAGCAGGGCGGACAAGACTATAACATTGCCTACGGCTTCCACGACATCAACGCCAAATACACTTGGGCACCCGATGCCAAAAACAGCTTTGCGTTCAACATCTATGAGGGCGATGACTACATGCGCATCTGGAAGAACAAGAGGGAGAACGGCGACATCGAGCGCAACAGCATCGGAAACATCTGGGGCAATCTGCTCGTCTCGGGCCAATGGAATAGTGCGGTCAGTTCAAGGTTGTTTATGGCCAACACACTGTCGTTCACGCAATACCGATTGAAGAACAACATGAAGGCCTACCTTAGAAACGCCGCTGACACGACGGATTTCTTTGTCAAGACCTCTTCACGGGTCAGCGATGTTTCGCTCCGCTCCGACTGGAAACTCTTTGTCAGCAATGCCTACACCTTGGAATACGGCCTGCAAAGTTCCTATCTCAACTACCGCCCCAACCACTTCACCAGCAGTTTCTCAGAAACCAATCTGCCTGACATTTCGAGTGTGTTCGACAACTCGCTTTATCTGGACAACAAGCTGAAGTTTGGCACTTGGTTCAACGGCTCCATCGGTTTGAGGGCGAATAGTTTCGTGAACAAAGGGTATCATCACTTCGCTTGGGAGCCAAGGATGAACCTCAACTTTACCATTGGAGGAAGCACCTTCAACCTGACCGCCATGCGTGTCACGCAAAACGCACACTTGATGATGACACCAGGCTCCATCATGAACAACGAGGTGTGGATTCCCGCCGACGCGCGCATCAAGCCCGCCACCTCCGACCAAGCCTCAATCGGCTGGCAGCGAGGTTTTTGGCAAGACCACATCAGCGTGGAAATCGATGCCTACTACAAACTGCTAAAAGACTTGGCCACCTACCGCGAAGGCTACAGCACCCTCCTCGGCGACTCCGACTGGCGCAACAAGGTGGAAGCGGGCGGCAAGGGCAAGTCGTATGGCGTTGAAATGATGACGCGCTTCAACTTCAACCGCTTGGACGGCTATGTGGGATACACTTGGTCGCACACCACGCGGCAGTTCGACCACATCAACAACGGAAAGGAATATGTGTTTGAATATGACCGCCCGCATTCCATCAATATCAATGTGAACTATCAACTGACGGAGCGTTGGTCGTTGAGTGCCTTGTGGACCTATCAGACGGGATTGCCTTACACACCCGTCATCGGGGTGCAGAACACACCTGTCATGACGCCCGAAGGCGATGTGCATTTTGAGCAAACCAACATCTACGGTGAGCGCAACAGTGCCAGAATGCGCGACTACCACCGCCTCGACTTGGCCGCCAAGTTCAAGACCAGGAACGAGAAAGGCCGCAAAGCCGAATGGACCTTCTCGATTTACAATGTGTATTGCCGACAGAATCCGTACTATTACTACTACGGTGACAAGAAAGGCGACCCGTTGTATTGGAACCAGTTCCCCGACGAGCCACAAACGCTATGGCAGCGGACTTTCTTCCCGATTATTCCGTCGTTTTCGTATAAGGTGTGGTTTTAGTTGGAGGCGTTATGAGGAATAGCGGGCTTAAAAGCATATTTGTATGAGAAAAGTTGTTCTTATTATTCTATCTATCAGCATTGTGTTGATGAGTTCCTGTCGAATGCCGCGCGAGATGGTTTGGGACATGGTGGTGATGCCGTTTTCGGGAATGGACAAGGAACAAGTACACAACATCGACAAATTCATGCCGGACTGCCCACACGGCCAGTTTGAGTTTGACGCGCAATACGATGACAGTTTGAAGCAGAATGAGCGATATTTCCTCAACTCGCAGAGTGCACAAAAAGGATTCTATTCGCTTATACAGACACGAATGTATGACTCAACAGGTAGTATTGTCGGAGGCTATGAGATTTGCATGGGCAACGCAAAATTCCTTGAAATCTTTGAGAATGTACCCATAGCAAGTAAATATGAGCAAGTGAACGAGCGTATTAATCGAAAAGTATGTTTGCAAAACGATGTTCAATTCCTCGTTGCCAGTGACCAGGAAAAACAGTTGCTACTGGAAGAAACTTCGGAATATGATTATACCCTCATGGTGATTTGGCCCAGCAGTTCACGCTACTACACGAAACGGCACCTGCGCCAGGTGCGGCAGTATGTGAAGCGCTTCGGGGATGACTACAGATTCCGTGTGATTTATGTGCATTTGCCGTTAAATGACCAAAACGAAAGCCATCAGGTGGAAGAGCGTGCTCCACAGTATTCATGCGAAGATTTGCAATATAAAGCTACCGAAGCCTATTGGTCTGACAATTTCCAAACAGCGTATTCTCTTTATTCGAAACTGGATTCGATTGAGCCTATTGGTGGTTTTTATGATTTGTGGTATTATTATGTCACTGCTGAAATTGAGGAACACCCATTAAAAAGCAGGGAGTTGTTGTTTCGCTTGGTGGCAAAAGGTTTGGATAGAGGTGGATCAGAGCAATTGTTCCTTCATGATATTGGCTTGTTTGAACGCGCTTATTGGCATGAATTGGATTCACTAATTAGTATTGCAGAGCATAAAAGATGTCAGCCTTTCATTGATTCGCTGGCGGCAATGGCAGAGATTGACCAAGACATTAGAAAAGAGCCCTGGTCTGAAGAGAATAGACAAAAGATGATTGCCATCGATTCAATAAATACCGCCAAGCTTGAAGTATTAATTACACAATACGGTTTCCCCACATGGAAATTAGTAGGACGCGAAGGCTCGCACAATGCCTGGCTGATTGCCCAACATTCCCCTACACTTCTTTCTTGGTATCTGAAACAGCTCAGACAAGCTGTGCAGGAAAACGATGCGGATAGTTATGATCTTGCTTATATGGAAGACCGTTTTTTGATGCATCAAGGGCGGCCTCAAATTTATGGTTCCCAAATCTCATGGAGAATTGTTGCGGGTGATACCATTAAGGGTTTTTATCCTATCGCCGATGTCAAGCATGTCAATGAGCGCAGGCTTCCTAAAGGTTTGTGCCCAATTGAATTTATATCGCGAACATATTTGGGAACGGATTCGACAATAATCAGTCCGGATGACCTGAATTATTTAGACAATTATTACCCATACGTCACAAACATGTATACTGGAATCGACACTTGTTGTCAAAAACAAGAATTAAGAAACGGGATTGGAGTTTCGTTTGATGATGTCAAAATGTATTATTTCCCACACGATTTGGAAGTACTGGCCTGTTATCTGAACGATTTTGATACGGCATTGGCTGTTAATAAAGCGAAAAGTATGGTGCTTTTCGGAAAGCGACTCGATGAAAAGTGGCATCTGCCACAAGCATTGATGGATTCTGTGGTTGCCTGCTATGATGAATTACGGGCTGATTACGAAAGGATGATAACTAAAGACGACGACCAGATGCTTAATGCCATCACTTCGTTTGACACTTTGGTGAAGGTGCTTGACAACGGCTTTTATCCGCGCTACACCATCGATGCATGGAACGGGCACATCAAAGATATGATTTCCGAAAAGGCAAAGACCTTGACAGCAGACGACTATGAAGCCTTCTTTGAATGGCTGTATGGACAGGTTGCCGTTGGCAATTATCACCTTTTTGATTATAATGATTTGTATGAGGAGGTTAAGAGGAGGTTGTTGGGGGAATAGGTTTTATTGTTGTGCGAGGGGGGCAGGATATTGCTGTTAGTCTAAACCGACATGTTATTAACCATTTGAAGAAGATGCTGTCAAATAATCATGGCTCTGAAGAATAAATACTTCTTTTTTCCTATTTTTGCGCCCAAATAGCAAAAGGAGAAAAAAATGAAAATCGCAGTGGTTGGGGCTACCGGACTGGTCGGCTCGAAGATGCTTCAAGTGCTTGATGAACAGAAAGTTCAGATTGATGAATTGATTGTGGCAGCCTCGGAACGCTCCGTGGGCAAGGAAATCGTCTTCCAAGGCAAGACCCATAAGGTGGTCAGCGTGCATGAGGCCATTGCTGCCCGCCCCGACATCGCCATCTTCTCGGCAGGAGCATCGGCATCGAAACAATATGCACCGCTTTTTGCTGCTCAGGGCACCTTCGTCGTCGACAACAGCTCGGCCTGGCGCATGGAGAATAATGTGCCTTTGGTCGTCCCCGAAATCAATGCCGACACCATCACCACCGACACGCACATCATCGCCAACCCCAACTGCTCCACCATACAGATGGTGATGGCCTTGGCCCCCATCCACAAAACCTACGGCATCAAACGCATCGTCGTCAGCACCTACCAAAGCGTCTCGGGCAGCGGCCAAAAAGGTGTCAACCAACTGAAGGCCGAGCGCGCTGGCGCGAGCGGCACGACTTGCTACCCCCATCCAATTGACCTCAACATCCTACCCCACATCGATACCTTCCTCGACAACGGCTATACCAAAGAGGAGATGAAGATGGTCAACGAAACGCGTAAGATCCTCCGCGATGAGCACATCGCCGTCTCATCCACCACGGTGCGTGTGCCCGTGTGGGGCGGCCACAGTGAAGCCGTCAATGTGGAAACCGAAAAGCCATTTGAAATCGACGATGTCCGCAGATTGATGGCTGCCATGCCTGGCGTGGTGGTGCAAGACGACCCAGCCAACAACATTTATCCGATGCCCCTCTATGCCGAAGGCAAGGATGAGGTCTTCGTGGGTCGCATCCGCCGTGACTTCTCGGTGGAGAACGGCCTCAATTTTTGGTGCGTGGCCGACAATCTCCGCAAAGGCGCTGCAACCAATGCCGTGCAAATCGCCAAATATTTAATAGAAACAAAACTTATATAATTAGGAATTCGGAATGCTGAATGCTGAATGGCCTACCAGACCTATCATTCCGCATTCATCATTCCGCATTCATCATTCAAAGATGAAGGTTTATAGAAACATCATAGAAGCCCGCAACATCCCCCACGCCGTGGTCACCATTGGCACTTTCGACGGTGTCCATCTCGGCCATCAGGCCATCTTCAACAAGATGAAGACATTGGCACAAAGCATTGGTGGTGAGACGGTTGTGGTCACTTTTAGTCCGCATCCCCGTCAGGTGCTCAACATCGACTGCTCCAATCTGCGGTTCCTCTGCACGCCCGAGGAAAAACTCAAGAAATTTGAGGAGTTCGGCATCGACAATGTGGTCATCATCAACTTCACCAAAGAGTTCTCACGCACGCCTTCTGAGGTGTTCATCAAGGACTACATCATCGACAACATCAAGCCCGCCTATATAGTAGTCGGCTACGACCATCACTTTGGCAAGAACCGCATGGGCGACTTCGGTCTGCTCAACGACATGAAGCTGAAATATGGCTTCAAGGTGGAACGCGTTGCCGCACAAGATGTTGAGAACATTGCCATTAGCTCCACGAAGATTCGTAATGCTCTTGCCACGGGCAATGTGAAGCGTGCCAACCAACTGTTGGGCTATACCTATTCCGTCACTGCCGAGGTCGTGGTGGGCAACAAGATTGGGCGCACCTTGGGCTTCCCTACCGCCAACCTTGAGTTGCCGAGAGAGTACATGCTCATCAGCAACCGAGGCGTGTATGCCTGTCTCGTCGACTACGAAGGCAAGA
>Ga0310694_10006646_pt1 | contig 10931 bp, 7 predicted proteins | sample 174DNAGHGhighgp2_FD_203884 | JGI IMG/M metagenome (GOLD analysis project Ga0310694, IMG submission 203884) | Sheep rumen microbial communities from Palmerston North, Manawatu-Wanganui, New Zealand - 1742 DNA GHGhigh gp2 (v2) (version 2) | ecosystem: Host-associated > Mammals > Digestive system >... | reverse complement strand
CCCAGCCAAGAAGACCAAAATATACGGTTATCTCGAAGCACTGCTTGGAGAGTCAAACACACAGAAAGAACTCATTAAAGAGGTAAACCGCAATTATGAGAATACCCTGCATTGGAGTCTGGATGCTGAGTATCTGGAGCCGCTGAAGGAGTTTTTGGTTAAATATTTGTGATTATGGATACAGTCATTGATCTCTTTGCAGGAGCTGGAGGATTGTCACTCGGCTTATATCAAGCTGGGTGGCATGGTCTGTTTGCCATAGAGAAGAATGCTTTTGCTTTTGAAACACTGAAATACAATCTGATAGACAACAAAGAGCACTTCGAATGGCCAGAGTGGTTGCCCAAGACTAACCACGATATCAATGAGGTCTTGAAGAACTATTCAGAACAACTTGAAGCGTTACAAGGTAAGGTGGATCTAGTTGCAGGTGGACCGCCATGTCAGGGCTTTTCGATGGCAGGCAAAAGAGTTAAGGACGACATTCGCAATCAGTTGGTGTTTTCGTATATAAAGTTTATCAAGTTGGTTCAGCCCAAGATGATTCTCTTCGAAAATGTCAAAGGCTTTACTTATGCATTTAACAAGAGGAAAAAGGAGGGCGTGGAGCCTTATTCACAGATAGTTATTAATGCACTTGAGGGATTAGGATATGCTGTCAAGCCTCATGTGATTGATTTCTCTGAATATGGCGTTCCCCAGCGTCGTAAGCGTTTCATACTCGTTGGCGTTAAGGATGGTTTATGCTCACCAAATAAATTTGAGCAATTACTTAAAGAGAATCGTGATGCATTTTTAGCAGAACGGGGGATTCGTACTACTGTCACTTTGCAAGAGGCTATTTCCGATTTGCTTCGTAGCAATGGGGAACTGCCAACTCCAGATCGTAAAGGATTTAATTCAGGTAAATATGGCAAACGCAAATTGACAGCGTATGAGAAATTAATGCGTGGGGACTATCCTGAGGCACACGATATTCCTAATAGCCATAGTTTTGCACATCATACAGCAGACAAACTGAGATGCTATAAACATCTTTTGGCTGACTATCCAGAACGAGGAAAACGTATTGACGGTAAAGCTCGTGAAGGATGGGGGATTAATCAACGAGGCATAACTGTTTTAGACCCAAACGCAGTTTCGCCAACTATTACAGGCCAACCAGACGATTATCTGCACTATGCAGAACCAAGGATTATGACTGTTCGTGAATGTGCCCGTATCCAGTCCTTCCCCGATTGGTATGAATTTCAAAAGAAATATACTACAGGTGGGCAGATGCGAAAAAAAGAAGTACCAAGATGTTCTCAGGTTGGTAACGCTATTCCACCTTTATTTGCAGAGCAGGCAGGATATGTACTTAAACAGATGTTGGAGTATGGAAAAATTGCATTTTAAAACAAATGTTCAAATAAAAAGCATTATTGGTAAGGATCTTATCAATGATGATAATATAGCCATATTAGAACTGGTTAAGAATTCATTTGATGCAGATGCTAAAAGAGTAGATATTTCTTTTTGTAATCTAAAGAGCAATGATGATAAAGGAAATGACACATTTTCAGAGAACACATCTAGGCTATTCATCCGTGATGATGGGGTTGGGATGGATTTAACTGACATTACTGATAAATGGCTTAATATCGCTTATTCTGAGAAAAAGTCACGTTCCCGCCAGTTCAACAGAATGATGGCTGGTGCCAAAGGCGTCGGACGATTCTCTTGTGATAGACTTGGGCAATTCCTCCGTCTTTATGCAAAGAAAAATGGCGAGCAGTGTATAGTACTAAATATAGATTGGAAAAAATTTGAAATAGATGATAAAACAAAAGAAATACAATCGGTAGATATAAGCTACGAAATGATTGACGACAATTCTTTGGTACAAAAAGGGTTCCGTGGCTTTGAACATGGAGTTATTCTTGAAATTATTAAGCTTAGAAGTAATTGGGTATATCCTGATGGCTCAAGCTGGGATACTGATAAATTGTCTGATTTAAAGAAGTATTTAGAAAAACTGATTAATCCCAACCAAGCTTTTGAAAAGAATGATTTTGGCATTTATCTCAATGCCGAAGAATTCTTGGTGGAGAATTCGCAAAAAGCGCATAACGACCAATTCATTGGAAAGGTGGAGAACACGATTTTCCAGAAATTGGATTTCAAGACGACAAGCATTGAATGTAAATCCATTGAAGATGGAAAGTTGATGCTTACAACTCTGAAGGATAAAGGAGAAACGATATATTGGATAAAAGAATTATCAGAGTTCTATCCAACAATACGTGATTTCAAAATCACTCTTTATTTCCTTAATACCTATGCTAAAGCATTCTTCACGAAACAAACAGGTATGCGTTCTGTTTCGTATGGATCGGTATTCCTTTTTCTTAATGGATTCAGGATTCCGCCCTATGGTGAGGAGGGTGATGATTGGTTGAAATTAGATCAAAGAAGAGCACAGGGATATGCCCGCTTTATAGGTGCAAGAGATATCGTCGGCCAAATTGAAATATTGGACAACTATGAATCGTTTCAAATAGTTTCAAGTCGCGAAGGTCTAGTAAAAAATGAAAGCTTTGACAAATTGACAGATAGAAGGGACGGCTTGTTCTATAGGGTCTTAAGGAGGTTAGAAAGATATGTTGTTGATGGTTTGAATTGGGATAGTATTCCTGAAGAAGACAAGAATAAGATACCTGAAATAGAAAAGAAAATCATAAGTGGAGAGCTATCTGAGAATGACTTGAATTATCAAGAAGACTCTGCGACAAAAAGAAGAAGGATTTATGAAAGTATTCATTCTTTAATAAGCGCTTCTCCCAAAAGGGTTGTCGAGCTCTATATTAATGAGGATTTAATAGAATCAAAGATTGCAGAGGCAAAACAATTGGCAGAGCAAGAGTTCTCAAAGTTGATGGCAGATTTTGAGAACAAGAAAATCTCAGGCGAATTTTTAGCTCAACTCCTTCAGAAAAAGGCTAAGGAGAGTGAGGCTTTAGAAAAACAACTTATAGAGTTCTCTAAATACACGACAAATGAAGCTACTGCAAAAGCTGTGGTAGAAATACAAACATACAAAAATCTCGTGGAGAAGCAAGCAAGCATTATTAAATCCTTGCAAGAAGAGCTTGAGAAAAAAAACAAAGAAATAGTTGACGTAAAGAAAGATGCCGAAAAGAAAATAAATGAGGCACAGACCCGTTTGGCTAAAAAAATTGAACAGCTGAAAATCGTAACATCTTTGTCTTCACAAGATTTGGAACAAGTAACGAATTTGCATCATCAAATCAATGTTGTTGCAGATAATATAGGAGCGACAATAACATTGTTTTCGAGAAATCTGCAGAAGGGTAAGCCTGTGCCATATTCAGATGTAATAGATTTTTTAAATAGTATCTCAATGGAAAATTCCAAAATAGTAGAATTCTCCAGATTTGGTATAAAAAATATATTTGATGATTTTACAACGAAAGGTCAGTATAACATTATTGAATATCTTAAAAACTATGTGGATAAAATTGTCTCGCAGTTTGTTGGAGGAAGCAGAATTCGAATTTCATTTGTGGACAAGGCCAATGGCGTTTTCGAAGCATCTTTTGCTCCTATAGACATTTCTATTATTGTAGATAACATGGCAAGCAATGCCAAGAAGGCTGGCGCTGATATGATGGAGATAACAACATCTTTAATAGATAATGGATTGCAACTTTCTTTCTTGTCAAACAAACCATTTAACCAATCAATTACAAATATTGACGATATATTTGAAAGAGGCTTTTCTACAACAAGAAGTACAGGAGTCGGATTGTATCACGTTAAGACAATCGTGGAAGAAAATGGATGGGAGATTGTTGCTAACAGAAAAAAGAATAATGCAGAATTTGTAATAACGATTTCATTATGAGAATAGATTATAGGATCTTATGGTTTGAGGATAATGCCTCTTCATATTCAACCAAAAAAGCATTTGTCAAAGATATAGTTGAAGACTTTGGCTTTAATTTTATTGAGCCCCGTAATGAAGTTGATGGCTCGAATATAGAAACCATTCCATATGGTATGTACGATTTGATAATTGCTGATATGTCATTGGCCAATGGCTTCACAAGTATAAAGCTAATGGATGCTATTCGCAAGAAATCAGTTTTTACCGAGGTGCTTTTTTACTCTAGTAACGGAGAAAAAGCAGTACGTGAAGAATTAGCCAATTACGATATAGATGGAGCATATTGTTCAGGTCGTGATAATGATGATTTTGAATTTAAAGTGCGCGAGGTAATATATACTCTTATTAAGAAAACTCAAGACTTAAATAGCTTACGAGGGCTTGTTATGGCTGAGACGAGCGAATTGGATAAAAAGATGGAGGATATATCTTTTTACTATTTTGTACAAAGTAAGTCAGAAGAATCAGATTCTCTCTTTGATGAGATACTGAAAAAGGTTGAGGATGATTATCGTCAGAACCTACAACGATCAACGAGTTGCGATAAAAAATGTACACATAAAATACGGAAAAAGTCTATAGAGGAAATTATCAATAGTCTTGCTTTTGATTCTTCACGGAAGGCGAGGACACTGAATAAGATAATAGAGCGTATTGGTTTTTCTATAAAGGAGTATGGCATTGAAACGCCATTCTATAATGCGTATCTGGAAGAAATAATAAGAACAAGAAATCTATTGGCACATTCCCATAGCCGAATTGATGCTGGTGGTAAAGAATTTCTTATTTCAAAGATAGATGGTAATGAAATATCATTTGATGATGAAAAAATCAAAGAGATTCGTCAAAGGATTTTGCTTTATGAGAAACTGTTAGACAATTTGTACCAGACAATAACTTCAATGTGATTATCGTAAATAGATAAAATGGCAAAAAAGAAATATACTTTCATAGATCTATTCGCCGGCATCGGTGGATTTCACATAGCAATGCATTCTGTTGGGGCAAGATGCGTCTTTGCCAGTGAATGGGATAAGAATGCAAGATTATCATACGAGGCAAATTATATAGGTATAGAACCTAACTTGTTTAAAAAAAATAAAAATGGTGACTATCTGTATTTTAACGAAGATATAAATGATGTTGTACCATCGAAGGTCCCAAACTTTGACATCTGCTGTGGAGGATTCCCTTGCCAACCTTTTTCTGTGGCAGGACTGAAAAGAGGATTTGAGGATACTAGGGGGACTTTGTTCTTTAATATTGCAAACCTTGTTAGAGAAAAGATTAGAGCTGGCTATCCCCCGAGGGTATTGTTCTTAGAGAATGTAAGGGGGCTTAAAAATCATGACAAAGGAAAAACCTTGAAAGTGATTCTTGCAACACTTGAAGAACTTGGGTATAGTTATACATATGAAGTACTGAATGCTAAATTTTTTGGAGTACCTCAAAACCGTGAGCGATTGTTCATTATTGCATGGTATAAAGAATTGGTAAACATTGAGTCTTTCAAGTTTCCTTATGGCATTGCAGTTGATGGCTCTACTATTTATGAAAAGAATAAACTAAAGGATGGGACGATTCCCACTCATGTATCAGACATCTTTGAGCCTACTAATTTCACAGAACGGTTTACCATTAGTGATAGACTTTGGGAAGGGCACAAAACTCGCAAAGAAAAGAACAAGATAATGGGGAAAGGATTTGGCTATTCTTTGTTTAGTTCAGATAGCGTATATACAAGTACAATTTCAGCAAGGTATTGGAAAGATGGAAGTGAAATATTGATAGATCAATCAGACAAAGGATTAAATCCACGTACATTATCACCAGTAGAGGCAGGAAGGCTACAAGGATATCGAATTCTTGGTAATGGCTGGGAACATCCAGAATGCGCAAGCAATCAGAACTATAATTCAAATAATTTGGAATATAGAATTGTCGTTTCGAAAAAAGAAGCATATCGCCAGTTTGGGAATAGTGTTGCTATTCCTGTTATTAAAAGACTTGCCGAAGAAATCATTAAACAATTAATGTAATATGGAAGAATTAAGAAACTTGAAACAAATTTATAGTTTAGCTGCTGGCCGTTTCAACCAATATGAAGGTAAGGATTTTGTCTTGCCAAGGATATTTAAGGAACAAGTTACGGAGATAAACAGTAACACGATTACTTATAATGACTATTCTGCGGTGATAGAAACAAGGGGTAACCAGAATGGAGTCCTAAATATTTACCTTCCTAACCAATGGTTTTATATCGCATCTTACTTCACTGATTTTTATAATGAACTTCAGCGATATAAAAAGGAAGCTCTTAAAGTCGTTTCTAAAGAAAGACTTAAAGATTTAAATGGATCCTCATTAACAGAACAAGAAGAATCACGTTTACAACGTCTATCATTAACGAATCAATCTAAGTCATATCTCCGCCGATTTATGACAGATTATTCTTGGTGGTATGGAGCTAAAACAATTGACAGAGGCGATTTTTATGTATCACCAATATTGAATAGTGCCAGATTGGTTAATGCCTCTCAATCATTTGTTGCTGATTTATGTGCATTCCTTGCAAATAAAACAGATTTGGTACAAGCAATCATATCTGGTGAAGAGGCGGCATCTAAAAAGAATAATTCAAGTGAATCTTTTTCTTTTCAGCAAATTTTCTATGGTGCTCCTGGTACGGGTAAATCGAACACTGTTAAGGGGGAAACCATGGAGGCAGAAAAAAACGATAGGGTGTTCCGCACAACATTTCATCCTGATAGTGATTATTCGACCTTTGTGGGATGTTATAAACCGACGAAGGCTAAATCCAAAAGATTACGACGGATGAATCTATCATTAGAGGATTTGGCAAAGGAATTGGGGAGTTACTATTCTAATGAGGAATTAGGAAAGATTGGAGGAATACAAAAATTCTGCTTTGAATATTATCCATATATTGACGGAGAGTATATGAGTGTCAATGTTACCAAACTTCTTGAGCTCGCTGGTGTTCCTAGAGACTATAATGTTGAAATCAACAAATACATCAAATTTTGTCACTTGCTTCCCAAACAAGATCCTGATAAAATTACGTACACGTTTGTCCCTCAAGCCTTTACCAATGCATACGTGAAAGCATGGAATACAGATGAAAATGTGTATTTGGTTATCGAGGAAATCAACCGCGGCAACTGCGCACAGATATTCGGAGACCTGTTCCAACTGCTTGACAGAAAGAATGGCGTATCGGAATATCCTATTGAGGCTGATACTGACTTGCAAAACTATTTGCAGAACGCATTGGTAGATACGACTCGGACAGACATTCCTGATGAAGTGAAGTCTGGCAAGAAACTGATGCTACCCTCGAATCTCTATATCTGGGCCACGATGAACACCAGCGACCAAAGCCTATTCCCCATTGATTCTGCCTTTAAGCGTCGCTGGGACTGGAAATACATCAAGATCAAGGAGGGTAAAGACGAGAACGGCAATAAGCTTGATTGGAAAGTTGATGTTAAGATGGACGAATCGGGCACATTGCTTCCTTGGTGGGACTTCATCAAGAAAATCAACGAGATTATTGCTTCGATGACATCGAGTGCCGATAAGCAGTTGGGCTATTTTTTCTGCTGCGCAAAGGATGGTGTGATAGACGAAGAGACATTCGTTTCGAAGGTTATCTTCTATCTGTGGAATGATGTGTTCAAGGACTATGGCTTTGAAGATGCTTCGCTTTTCCGCTATACGGACAAGGAAGGTAAAGATCAGGACTTGACTTTCCCGGACTTCTATGATGAAGAAGGTGAGAAGGTGAATACTGAGCGACTGACCGACTTTGTAAAGAAAGTGATGTCGTGGAAGAAGACAAATGCTGAACAAGACTGATGTATATCCTGTTTGAAGAACACCAGTATGAAAGCCGACTTGTTGAAGAAGTCCTAAAGGACATCTACGTTCTGCAAGATGTCAACAAGAAGGTGAGCGTGCAGTATGTGGGATATTTCTATAATCCGCATCTGCATGATTGTGTGTTCATTCTTCCTAAGGTGTTACTGACGGAGCAGGAAACGTTAGTCGGCATGGAAATGCCAAATGGTGAACAGGTAAGTCCCGAGCAAGTACTGACACCAGAGGAACAGAAGAAACTGAGTAAAGAATATCGAAAGTTTATCTACGAATTCTCTGTATGGATATATCGTGCATTGAGTGTTTTCTATAAGGCTAATCCTGACAGTAAGGCCATCCTTTACAAACATCTGCCCCAGGCAGGAAGAGGAAGGCGCCATCGGGCCAACACTTACCTGGATATTGTGTTGTCACTAATCTCTTTTAATCAGGAGAATAGAAATTTTGTCTTGTTTACCATCAAGAACTTGCATAGGGGTAACAACAAAATTAACTGGATGCGAACCATCAGCCATTCTCAGGCTTTTGTACAAGATGACGATGTGGCTTATCTGAATCCTGTCAACAAAAAGCGCATCATCAACTATGAGGAAGAGCTGTTCGTTATCTTCTATAGCATACTGAACTATTTGAATAATGAATATGGTTTCCATACACCAATCAATATTCAGTATAACTTGATAACTGGTAAGCAGTTCAAACAATATCTGCATGGTATGGGCAAGACGAGGCTCATGCAGATCAAATATAAATACTTCTCTGACAAAGCCTTGCAACTCTGGGATTTGTGCTATGCCTTTTTTGAAAACTCATATCGCATCGCTATCAATACCCATGCCCAGGAGTATATCCTGGCCAAGAATTTCAACGTGGTATTTGAAGCTATGATTGACGAACTGATAGGCACACCACACAATAGAATACCTAAAGGACTGGCAGATCAAGACGATGGCAAGCGGGTTGATCACATGTATGCAGATCTGGCCCTGACATCGGCTGATACACAGAAGAGCAGAGAGGTATATTATATAGGTGATAGTAAGTATTACAAGAGTGGGCATCCGCTGACTTCGGAATCTATTTACAAACAATACACTTATGCAAGAAATGTGATTCAGTGGAATGTCAATCTGTTTGCTGCGGATGATTCACGATTTGACAAGAAAGAAAAGGAAGCACGCAATGAAGACAAAAAGCATTTCAGCAATATTCATTTGCAAGATAACTCGCTGACGGAAGGATATGATGTAATACCCAACTTCTTTATCAGCGCTTTTGTCTATAAAGACCATCGGTATAACGATGGAGAGAACAATATACGTAAGCATACTAAAAACGGAGAACATTGCACAAAGGTGTCTTATCAGTTTCCTGACAGGCTTTTTGACAGAGACACGCTTTTCCTTTCTCAATATGATGTCAACTTCCTATATATTCTCTTCTTGTACGGGCGCAATAAAGCCAATGAGAAATCACTATGGAAACAGCATGTGCGGAAGATTTTCCGTGACGAAATACGTGCTGTGATAGAAAATGAATTCAAAATCTACGCTATGCGTGCCCGATTAGGAGTAGATGGAGCACTATATCTGCAACAACATTTCTATGAGTTAAATGGTCGGGTATTCCAACCATATGGAGAAAATAGGGAAATGTATTTTGCATACGCTCGCCCTCAGAAGAATCTGGAAGGTACACAACAGCAATATGACGACTTGTCGAAGTATTTTGTCATAACTGAGTGTAGTATGGGAAAAGACCCTCAAGAGGAACTGAAGTCTAAGATTGATGCAGAAATGAGCAAATCCGTTGGTACGCCTCAATGGCTGACCCTGCATTATCTGGAAAGAAATCCTGATGGAGGAGTCATGGTGGGTTACTATAGGTCTGAGGAACACTTGAAGTGGATTATGGGCAACAACGATAAAGGGAGTTTGGTGTATAACGTACGATTGCAGCTAAGGGGAGAAGAGCCTAGAGATGGTGCTCATACTGCTGTTTTTTACCAAAAGAAAAATGTTCAATTCGTTATTCTTTATACTGATGGTGTGGAGGAAACAGGAGAGTATCATGTGTTCCATGTAAAGGACACAGCCAGCAAGGTAACAGAGGAGCGTATGAAAGGTACGTGGTATCCATTCGAAGTAAAAGGCCCTCATTTCTTCTTCCGCTTCGACGAGGAGATAACCTTGGGGAAATTAAATATAGTAGGGTTGCTCAATGCTCTTAAAGCCAAGCAGCTCTCAGAAGGTGGCTCATTAGTCCCTGGTGAACCATTATTTTCAACAGCTAAAGAAGTCTTGAACTTCCGAACAGGATTCTGATTATGGATAAGCTCTCGGCAGAACAACGGCACAAGAATATGGCTTCAATCCACTCGAAGGACACGAAGCCGGAGTTGATTGTGCGACGTGGGTTGTGGAAGAGGGGATTCCGATACAGGCTAAACCATAAGCGATTGCCTGGGCATCCAGACTTGGTGCTGAGGAAATACAGGACGTGCATCTTCGTGAATGGGTGTTTTTGGCATGGACATAAGTGTAGCCTCACCCCCGACCCCTCTCCAAAGGGCGAGAGGAGAACAGGCTTGGAGAGTTCGGTGTGTTGTAAGATTCCTAAGACGAACCGTGAGTTCTGGGTGAACAAAATACGACGCAACAAGGAACGTGACAAGGAGGAGCAGCGTAAGCTAGCGGCAATGGGCTGGCATTGTATTACGGTGTGGGAGTGCGAACTGAAACCATCGAAACGTGAAGAAACGCTGGAGTCGATTGCTTTCACGCTGAACCATATATGGTTACAAGACCATCAGACCCGTGTTACAGCCTATCCGCAGCAGAATGAAGAGGACATGCAAATGCCAATGGCAGCAGAAGAAGATGTCGGTTGACAGAATGTTTGTTGCAATTGTCCGCAACAATTCGAAAAATTTTGAATTCGTCGGACAATTGCGATGAACAGAGCGATTTGCTGTATATTCAATCCCCACACCAAGTATTAAAGTGTGGGGATTTGGTTTCCTATAGAGTAGGTGGGCTAGTGCTATGCAACTTCCTGTTTCTTTGGCTTTCTGCCTCTTTTC
>Ga0310694_10006645_pt1 | contig 10932 bp, 11 predicted proteins | sample 174DNAGHGhighgp2_FD_203884 | JGI IMG/M metagenome (GOLD analysis project Ga0310694, IMG submission 203884) | Sheep rumen microbial communities from Palmerston North, Manawatu-Wanganui, New Zealand - 1742 DNA GHGhigh gp2 (v2) (version 2) | ecosystem: Host-associated > Mammals > Digestive system... | reverse complement strand
ACTGGGTGTAGGCGCGCAGCAGTTTGTCGTCGTTCAAGTGGCCTTCGAGTGCGATGTCCCAGGTGCCCAAGTGGTTACCCTCGACAAACGAGTCACCCGTACTATTGCCGCCGCTGCCGGCGATGAATGTGCGCCAGAAAGCCTTGGCGTCGGCTTTCATCTTGACCGTGTGATCAAGTTGACCGTCCTTGTAGTATTTGGCAGTGCCACCGAACTGGCAGGCCGACTGGGCGCCGATGGTGAACACGACGGGTTTGCTAGGGTTGGTGCGCAGGTGCAGGCTCTTGTAATGCAGCCAGTAATCGGTGGTGATAAAGTGGTTATAGTAGTTGTAATGATTCTCCAGCCACTTGTCGTCCAACTGGCGGAAGTAACCAAATTCACCTTGGATTTGCACCCACCCCTTGGTGAACGGGATGTTCTGGAAGTTGATGAAGCCGGCACGCAGGCCCACGGGTGGGCGGGCATTGTTGCTCCACACGAGGTCGCCGCTGCTCAACTCGCCATTGACGATGGGTGAAGCCTTGCGGGCCTGACCAGCCACGGCAAAGATGCTGCGGTAATTGGCAGCGAGATAGGCTTCTTGAATCCATACCCGTGCGGGATGTTGCTTTTGCTCCTCAAACTGGCCATTGCCCGCATAGCGCTGATAGCCGGCACTAGACGCATAACCGCCCCAGACTTTAAGCCCCGCGCCCCACGAGAAGCGCTTGTGCAGGTTGCTGTTCCATAGCTTGGCAGCGGCATAAACAAGGGCCGAGTACTGCTGGGTGGTGGTGCCACCGCAGTTAGAACTGATGTAGTAGGGCGCCAACTCGCTGTTGCCTGCATTGGCCAAAAAGCCCAACTTATACTTTAAATCATGAATGTAGCCTACACAATCCGCAACCTGAGTAGTAGTATCTGCCTGTAAATCAGGATAGAGGGTTGAGTCTGCTGGCACCTGTGCCGATGCGGAAACAGCACAACACAAGGTAAGAGCGAAGATAAAAGATGTAAGAACGTTTTTTATCATCATGATGAGTTCTGATTATCGTTCGATGTTCGCCAGATAGGAGTCGATGTGGCGGCGCTTCTTCTCGTCGGCAATCTCGTCGAGGTTGATGAGAATTCCGGTTTCTTCCACATCGCCAAACTCACGGTTGATGGCGGTGCCAAGCAGCAACATCTTGGGCGACAGTCCCATATAGGCATTGACAAGCGGCGGGATGTTGATGCCGTGATTGCGGATAAAGGTGTTCAACCGCTTGTAGTCCTCGCGGAAGTCGTTGCCCACAAAGTGCGCCATCAGTTCGGGATCATCGTTGCGGGTGTCGGGCAGCGGGTCGATGGGCACTACCAGGCCTTCCTTGTCCTTGAAGTAGAGGTTGAGGAAGCACAACAGCATGTCGCGGCAGTCGCGCACGTAGCTGGGATACATCGTCATCTTGCCGAACATGTACTTGACCTCGGGATAGACGATAGTCAACGCACCCAGGCCATCCCACAGGTTGTCGAGGGCGAACAGCGCACGTGCTCCCTCGCGGGTCGATTGGTACTCGGGACGGACAAACGAGCGGCCCAGCTCAATGGTTACGGGCAGAATATCGTTCAGGAACCGCTTGCTGAAGTTGAACAGATGTCCCGTGGCGATGCGCGGCACACCGTTCTCAACTTTCACGTCCCAGCCACAGATGAAACGGTAGGCGCCGATGATTTCGTGCTTCTCGGGGTTCCATACCAGCAACTGCTGGCAGGGCGGGTCCATCAGGTCAAACTCGTCGATGTCACAAGCCTTGCCCGTACCGCCGCCGGCGGCGCGGAAGGTTATCTCGCGCAGACGGCCAATCTCGCGCATCGTGTTGGGCGCGTTGTGGGCGTTCACCACATAGATGTCGTTTTCGGCCTTGTTGGAATGGCGCAACAGGCGTTCAGGAGTGAGTTCCTGTTCAATCAGTTCGACGGGGATGGGAGCAATAATCGGTTCCATAGGTAGGCGTTTTAGGGTTTGGCTGGCGTGGGTGCCAGGGAATATACGATTTCACGCAGGCGGGCTGCTTCCTGCTTGGGATGTGAATTATCCAGCGAATCCCATGGAATGGGCTCGCCGATGATGGCCCGTTGGGTTGTGCCGCACTGCTTGATCATTTCCTTGGGCAGGAAAATGAGTTCGATATTAAACTTGATGCCCAGTTTCTTGCGCCATTTAGCGAAACGGTAGAAGAGCTTGGAATTGCGGGCATCGAAATAGACAGGCACGATGTCGCGGTGGTAGTTCACGGCATGGGCCACGGCGGCCTTTTGCCACGGCAGGTCGGAGATGGTGCCGTCGGGCTGCATGCGTGAACACAGGCCAGCGGGGAAGGTGATGAACTGCTTGTCGCTGGCCAGGGCCTCATCGATCTGAGTTGCTGCTGCGCGTGACTGGCTGCCGTACTTGTTCACCGGCAGGAATACGTCGCGCAAGGGCTCGACAGCCATGAGCAGGTCGTTGACCATGAATTTGATCTGGTGGTCATAACGCTTGCCCAGCAGCGAGATGAGCACCAGCCCGTCGAGACCGCCCAGCGGATGGTTGGAGACAAACATGTAGCGGCCCTGCGGCAACCGATCCAGCCCTGTCGCCTCGATGGTGATGCCCATCTGGTCGAGCGCCGCCGTTGCGGCATCGACACCGTCCTTGCCCGCCATGTGCTGCAGGATGGTGTTGAGGCGATCCTGGCAGATGGTGCGTTCGAGCCAGCGCACGACAAAGCGCGGGATGCGTCGATAGAGCTTGGGCAGTCTTGCCCGGAGCACTTGGTCAACATCTATTTTCATCGGTTGGTCGCTCATGTTTCTGTCTTTTGGGTCTGAATAAACACACAAAGTTAGGTCTTTTGGCTGAAAAAAGAAAGCGAGATGCAAAAAAAATTGCCGATAATGCTAAAAAGTCTTACATTTGCATGCTCAAAACTGACAAAACAAACCACGAGAAGTTAAAGACACAGCCCGAATGAAAGACCGGTTGACAATGCCACAGATGCTCTTGCTCATGGCCGAGGTGATAGCTGTTGCTATCCTTGCGGTTGTGGCGTCGTCTCACTTTGGACTGGGTGGTGGAGCGCGCATCACCGTGGGCTACCTGGGCGCCTATCTCGTGCCGCGCATCCTGCTCACGCGTGCGCGTGGGACGTCAACAACGGCTTTGGTCGTGTTATTTCTCCTGGCTCTGGGCTTGTGTTACCTTAACTATAGCCGGTTGCTGATTTGGACCTTCTTTGACGAATTCTCGCTGCAATACCCCAACCTGAAAGGTGATGCCCGTGTTTTGTACAAGTGGGCTCTGAATGTGTATCAGGGTGTTGAACCTCGGGACAATGTGGTGTTCCCTGGCTTCCCCCTGTTCATGGTGGGACTGTGGAAGGTGCTGGGCCTGAGTGCCGTGTGGCCTCAGTCGATGAACCTGATGTTTACCTTGACATCGGTGGTGCTGACGGGCATGACCACGCGCCGTGTGCTGTCACATCGCGTGTCGGTGTCGCAGCAGACACTGGTTTGGGGCGGCATGCTTCTCGTGTGCCTGTTGATGTTCTATATGTTCATGTGTACGGCGATGCTCAAGGAGGCGTCAATCGCCCTGTCGGTGACTATGGCGGGCTTTGCCCTGTCGTCGATGGTGGCGTGTGACGAGGAGCGGCACCATCCGTGGCGCGACATTGTGCTGTTTGTGCTGGCCTGCATCCTGATGGGACTAGTACGCACCACCTATTTGTATATCATTCTGGTGGGTGTGATAGTGCTCTCGCTGCCCCACTTGAGGCGCGACTGGATGCTGGCGTTGCTCATGTGTGGCATCCTCATCGTCTCGCTGGTGGTGGGCAACTACTTCTCCTCTTACTCGTTTGACCGTCATGCCGAGATTGCCGGCGGCGGCTGGAACATGCAGCGCTTTTATGTCATCTCGGAGTCCCAGCGATTCTATAGCGAGATACTGGATTACTATTTCCTTAACCCCATTTGGCAAAAGTTGCTGATGCTGCCATTGACGGTGTCGGTGCAGTTTGTCATCCCCTTCCCGTGGACCTATAACGAGAACGGCACCTTCCTCAACCAGATCTCGCGCATGACCTACGGCTGGTACCTGCTGGGCGGGACATCGGTTTTCTATTACCTGTATGCGTCGTGGAGACGTGTCGGTAATATGGGCGCTTGGGCCTGGTGGCCTGCGCTGTGTTATGTCGCCATCGCCTATGTCATGGCCGGTTCGGTGGCCCGTTACGTGGTACCCATCCAGCCCCTGTTTGTCCCCGTGGCGATGTACGTTCTGTGCCGCTTGTATGAGCGTCGTTGGCGTCGGCCTTTCATCATCTGGATGATTGTCTTCATCATCCTCCTTGCCATTGCCTTGCTCTTGTGCCTTGAGATTCAGCAGGGCACCATTTCCAAGATGTTGCACACCCAATCCCTGGTTAATTACTGGCACGGACTGGATTATTGACGGTTCGAGGCCGTTTGTCGGTGCTTTTCCTCACTTGGTCGTCTCTACAGGGCGACTCATCGTTTTTGGCAGTGTAGTGCCTTAAACCTCGTGTGACGGTACATGTCTAAAAGGCAAGAAACACTAACCGATTAAACTGCACGACAATGAAAAAGACTTTTCTTTACACCATGCTCTGCCTGCTGTTCGTCCTTCCTGCGACAGCACAACCGGGTTATCCTTACGGACGCGTAGGCCAACCCAGAGTCCAGACCATCGGACGGCACGGCAACGAGTATATCGCTTGGCACCGTTATTACTTTGGCCTCAGGGTAGGCTTGAACGCTTCTCACGTGAGTAGCGAGAGCCCCGTGCTCGACGGCAGCAGCGTTAAGACCGGCCTCAACATCGGCGTGGCAGCCGGCACCCAACTCACCTATCGCGCCCCGTTGTTCCTCGAGACGGGACTGTACTACAGCCAGAAGGGTGGCAAGAGCGGTGAGGGCAACGGCAAGTTCACCTACGATCTCAACTACCTGGAGGTGCCCCTATTGATCAAGTACAAGCACTTTGTGGGCAACCAGACGAGCATTCAGCCCTATGCGGGCGGCTATCTGGCTCTGGGCACCGACGGTGACATCAAGAACTACGGCACCAGGACAGCCTTCAGCTCCTTCAGCGACGGATATTTCAACCGCTTTGACGGCGGACTCAAGATAGGCTGCGGCGTGGGTTTCAATATGCTTTACCTGGATGCCAGCTACGATATCGGTCTATCCAACATCGGACAAGACAACTTCGACGATACCCACAATGGGTGCTTCACGTTAAACATAGGTGTGAATTTTTAGTCAAGACGTAATCTCTGGGTGGCGCGTGCCACTACATCACACCGGTGGTACGCGCATTTTTTAGACCCAAAAGTGGAGACAATTGACAAAAACTTCTTATTTTTGCACATCTATCAACAACTTAAAACAATTAACGCTATGAAAAAGTTTTACTACATGCTGCTCTTGGCACTGGTGTCAATGACAGTGACGATGACTTCATGTCATGACTGGGATTCCCCCTACTATGTCGATGATATTGTAGGCAGCTGGGTTTCGGAGTATGGTCGTGACTACTATGGCGAGTATGATATCTTGGGCTATGATGTGGTCCGCTATGATTTCTACAGCAACTATACGGGACGCTACACTTACTATTCGACCTATGGTTATGTTCTGTCCTATGTGGACTTTGACTGGAGTACCCGAGGCAACAGGCTGTACATCGACTATTATGACGGCGACTGGGAAGCCCTGTACTACGGTTACGACAACTACGGTTACCTGATCATGTCACTCGATGCTCGCTTCCACGAGTACACGGCATACCGTCCCAATGGAATGTATTACGCTCCCAGCAAGGACATCACCGATGGCGGCTCAAGGAAGGTGGCTCGCAAGACTGACAGTGTGACCAAGGTGAAATCCGTCTCCCGTGGCATCAAGGCCAGGGTGACCGAGGAATAACTTGAGCTAACTGTTCCATAATAGATAATTGGGTGCTGCCCGCTGTCACAACCGACGGCGGGCAGTTTGTTTCAGGGCTCAAGGGAAAGGAGGCGCCGGATATTGGCAGAGGTGAGGCCGATGACCTCGTCGGCCGTCAGGGATAGAACCTTGCCGATGCTGGCGGCCACATCGTGAATGGAGACATCGGCCGAGTCATCGGTCTCGATGAACAGTCGGTCGGGTGGGGTGGCCTGCACGGCGGCAGGATTGAAGCGTGGCCCGAAGGACAGGCTGCAGCCGGCATCGAGCAGGGTGCGCGCCACATGGGCATTGCTCCTCATACCGTGAATAACTAGCGGCACATCGTCACAGCCCGCGTTGTGGCGTGCCGCCAAGATGTCCTGTGCCGCCTTGACACAATGGGCCACAACAGGCTTATTCAGTTCATGGGCTAGGCGCAAGTGGCGGACAAAGGCATTTGCTTGTATCGGGACCGCATCTCCCCGCAGGTGGTCGATTCCCGTCTCGCCGATGGCAAGCACCTGGGGATGGCTGGCACATCGCTCTAATAGGTCAAAATCCTCCGGTGTCAACAACCTCACGTCATGCCAGGGATGGAAGCCCACTGAGTACCATTTGCCCGGTTGCGGGTCGAAATGCCGCGGATCCACCGAGATAAGGGCTCCGTCGGCATCAGGACGATGGGTGTGGATGTCGATGATGGGAGTCATGGCACAGGATCATATCCGCTACCGCCCCACGGGTTGCAACGCAGAATGCGCCACACAGCCAGCGCCAGCCCCTTGAAGGGCCCGTGCTTGCGGATGGCCTCGATGGCATAGCTGCTGCAAGTGGGCGTGAAGCGGCAAGTGGGCGGCGTGAGGGGAGAGATGAACTTCTGGTAAAAACGGATGGGCAGGATCAGCAGCCATCCGATGAAGCGCAGCACCTCACGGCATCCGTCCTTGGCATATTTGAGGATCGTGCTCATGGCTGTTGCGGGTCTTCGGTGACGGGTTGCTGCTCGGCTGCGGCCTGGGCAATGCGGGTCAGCAGGGAGGTGACTTTTTCCTGGATAACGTCATATGGAGCCATAGTGGTGTCCAGGTAAACAAAGGCGATATCCACACCCCAGCCCTCTTGCTCCAGTGTGGGAAGCAGCAACTCGCGACGATTCAGGCGGTAGGCCTCTCGCACACGTCGGCGCAGGGTGACGCGCTGGACGGCCTTACGGATGCGCTTCTTGGGGATGGAGATGAGGAACTGCACTGGTTGCTCGCCACGTGGGCGCAGCCTGTAGGCTGCACGCACGGGGAACGCCATCAGCGACTTGCCCTCGCCGAAGAGACGCTCGACTGCCGTGCGGCTGCACAGTTTCTCGTCTTTATTTAACTTGAAATCCATTTCAGAATGCAAAATTACAAATAATGGGGCATGCACGCGTGCACGCCCCACAAAAAATATCTCGTAAAGAGTATTATTTCTGGTTTGCTTTTGCCTTGCGGGTAGCAGCGGCCTTCTTGGCGGCTTCTGAACGCTTGGCTGCGGCGGCCTTATCGGCATCGGCTTTTGCCTTGCGGGTAGCGGCAGCCTTCTTGGCGGCAGCCGAGCGCTTAGCAGCAGCTTCGTCCTCGTCAGCAGTGGCTTTTGCAGCAGGCTTTGCGGGAGCCTTAGTAGACTTAGAAGCGGATTTGGTAGCCTTAGTAGCGGCTTTCTCCTCTTCTTCCTTAGCCTTCTTGAGGTACTGTGCGATAGCGCTGGCCATTGACGGAGCCTCGCGTGAGATGGTGACGTCAACCTGTAACCCGGCCTTGCTGGCGGCCTCGAGCGTGGTGGATCCCATGGCTGCAATGACGACATTGCGCTCCTTGTAGTCGGGGAAGTTGGTGGTATAGGACTTGATGCCGGCAGGGGTGAAGAACACCAGCATGTCGTAGTCAAAAGTCTCACCAGGCTTGAAATCGTTGCTCACGGTACGGTACATCACGGCCTTGACATACTTGACCTTGTTGTTGTCGAGGACAACGGCCTTGTCATTGTGGACGTCGCTAACGGGCATCAGGTAGGTTTCCTTGTGATGCTTGGCGATAATGGGAATCAGATCTTCCATCAGACCCGTCTCGCTATAGAAAATCTTGCGCTTGCGGTAAATCACATACTTCTGCAGGTAATGGGCGACAGTTTCGCTGACACAGAAGTACTTCAACGTGTCAGGTACATTGTAGCGCAATTCCTTGCACAAGCGGAAGAAATGATCGATAGCTGTACGGGCCGTCAAAATGATGGCCGAGTAATCGGGCACATTGATTTTGGACTGTCTGAATTCTTTGGACGTGAGGCCTTCAACTTTGATGAAGGGTCGGAAAACAACCTCAACGCCATATTTTTTCTCCAAGTCAAAATAAGGAGACTTCTCGGAAGTAGGTCTTGGTTGTGAAACCAGAATCTTCTTTACGTTCATTTAAGTTCTTTAATGACTATAAAATACCTGTAAACCCATATGTTACGCTCGTCAAAATGACTAAGGGAACGATTTCGACGGCGCAAAGGTACAACAAAAAATAGAGAATGGATGTCAAATTGCTATAAAAAATTCTGAACCCTTTAAAAATAAATATTAATCGGGCTACCAAATACAGTGAGGCCCCTATGGCTAATAGCAATTTGCCATGACCCGGATAAAGCATGACGAGCACGAGGACCGGCAGCAGCAACAGACCGAGCAATGACTGCGAGGCCTTGAATCCGTCGAGCCACAATTTGGCTCCCACCTTGTCGCTGAATGTATATCCTAACACCTTGTACACCAGCCATTGCGCGATGTAAAACCCCGCTGCGATGCCACAATAGCCCAGGATGTGGGGAAAGACGCTGGCTTGCAGCACATGGGCCATCGAGGGAACCAGCTGCTGCACAGCAAAATAGATGAGGAAGCCCTCGGCGATGCAAGTGTTGGCGATGAGTGCCGCCTGAATGCTGGTCTCGTTGACCGTGTGGTCTTCAAACATATTCTCGCGCCGACGCGTCGAGAACATATAGTGGAAAAAGTTCTCGATATACTTGTAGCCCGTGTGGTAGCTCAGAGCCACGGCCAGCAGTCCTGCAATCAGCAGCACCATCGAGGGGGTGTCGTGCAGCGGCGACCGCGAGAACGGCAATGCCTCGCCCCCGGCTGGCACTTCCATTACCGCCAGCGTGTCGATACTGCCCAATGCCGAGTCACCCGCCGCTGGAGTGGGGAAGCCGTCAAGGTACTGCGGCTCGTAGGCGGGTGCCACTGAGTCGGTGGTATGGGTATTTGCTGGCTGGGCCATGAAAATCAGTATTTGGATTCAAATGACACGGGTTTTACATTCTCAAGCATGGCGATGGCTTCGGCAGGGGTCTCGGCCACTGTCCATAATTGGGCGTGTGAGGGTTTCATGAAGCCCTCATCGATGGCATGGTCCAGCATTGCAATCAGCTGGTCATAGTAGCCCAGGGTGTTGAGTATGATGACCGGCACCTTCACCAGCCCCAGCTGTCGCCACGTGAGCGTCTCAAGCAGCTCCTCGAGGGTGCCAACGCCGCCAGGCATGGCGATAACGGCATCGGCCATCTCGCTCATCATATATTTGCGCTGGTGCATGTCGGCCGTCACGATAACGTCCTCCAGTCGGTCATAGCACCACCCGTTATCCACCATGAACTTGGGGATGACTCCCGTCACCTGGCCGCCCGCATCGAGGGCACCGTCGGTCACGGCGCCCATCAGTCCCACGGCGCCGCCGCCATTTACGCAGCGCCAGCCTTCCTGAGCCAGCAGGCGTCCCAGCTCCCGTGCCGCTTCAAGATACCGCTCATCGATGTTGGCACTCGAAGCGCAAAACACACAAACATTTCCTTTCATCTCTCGTTTCATGGCCGCAAAGGTACTGCTTTTTTTTGACGTCCCCTGTAGCCTGTTAATTCAAAATTATGGCAATGAGAGCAGCGACATCATCGATATCGATAGTGCCGTCCTCGCTCTGATCGACATTGGCACAAACGGGGCAACCGTTACTGCCATTGCCCAGGACGAGGCCGATTAATTGGGTTACATCGTCGATATCGACCGAACCGTCATGGTTCACATCTCCGATACCAAATTCATGCTGGGGGACAGTGCCGTCACCATTGACGACGTCAAAGTAGATGATGCCGTCAACCTCGGCAATATTGTCAAATCCCATCTCATTTTCCTGGCCGTCCCAAGTCAACAGACTGGGCATCGTGAGATTATTGAGAGTTGTCACGTGATCGGTGCCGGGGAACGGGTCATTGTCGTTTGCGCCAGTGCCATTGCCGGCTCTCAACAGTTCGTAGTACATGTGGTCGGCATCGGCGTTGATTGTGTTTTCCCACCACCGGTCTTCGTCATACTCCACACGGGTAACGAGCATGCCGTGTCCGGGCAGATATTTATCCCATCCTGTATTCTGCCGGTTCTCGACCATGAACACCTCATTGTCTTTAGGTGTGAGCAACATGTAACCCGTGTTGCTGGTATTTACGGGTTCTAACCTGTAACCCGCCTTTTTCTCGCTGATGACCTCGGGCTCGGCAAATCCCAGGCGATAGCGTTCCCAAATAGAGTAGCCTGGCGGTGTGCGTGAAGCATTCAGGTAACTGCCACCCGACATCACATCCCATTCTTCAGGGTGATTGGCTTGTCCATTCTGCGAATAATCAGTGTCATACAAATCCATGATTCCCAAGGCATGGGTGAACTCATGGACAATGGTTCCGATACCGTTAGGATCGGTGTAACCATAGCTTTCCCAACCATAGATTTCACCGGAGCAAGAATAGCGTCCCAGATAAACGTCGTCATATAATTCGTCGGTGTAGGCAAACAGATAATACTGGTGAGGCCACAGGTAGCCGCTGTTGTTTCCTGAAAAGTTGGATGTGTATCCAGCCACGATAAAGTAAATCATGTCAACCTCTCCGTCGCCGTCACCATCATACTGGCTG
>Ga0310694_10006644_pt1 | contig 10933 bp, 10 predicted proteins | sample 174DNAGHGhighgp2_FD_203884 | JGI IMG/M metagenome (GOLD analysis project Ga0310694, IMG submission 203884) | Sheep rumen microbial communities from Palmerston North, Manawatu-Wanganui, New Zealand - 1742 DNA GHGhigh gp2 (v2) (version 2) | ecosystem: Host-associated > Mammals > Digestive system... | reverse complement strand
TTAATGGTTAATGAGATTATACTACATGCTAAACCTGGGGTTTTGAGAAATTTACATAAATTTGGTGGCGCCTCAGCCATCGATGCAAGCATCATGGCGTTCGGCTTACACAAATTTTTCTCAAAATTGCAGTCCGCAGTTCCTTAACCTTTAACCCATAACCTTTAACCAGTGAGCAAGTTAAAAACTTGCGAAACTTAAATATCAAATATAAAATGGAAAGAACAGACAATCAAAAGGCTCCCGTAGGCACGGGCATGAAGGTGTGCCGCGCGGTGGGCATTGTGCTCGTCCTGGCAGCCATAGCCTATATCATCTGGCCCGGAGACTTTGACAATAAAGGAATCGTGGGCTATGTCGATGACTTCATGGTGTTCATGGCGGCATTCACGTTTGCCCACGGCAGTTTCCAGCGTCCGGAGCGACGCTACATCCGCCGGCAGCTCTACATGCTGTCGTCGCTTTTCGCCCTGCTGGCACTTTGCTGGATCATCCTGCTGGCCTTCATGAAATAGCGGCGGCAGGCCGTGGAAGCAGAGGCAGGTGCCATCTTCCTGCTCGTCGATGACGGGGTGGTCGAGGTTGACTTCGCCTGAGTATTTCTGATTTTCCGTTTTTTCTATTTTTTCTAATTTTTCTTTGCGTGCACGTGCGGCCTCACGCCCAGTTTTTAAAAACAACTCCAGCATCTTGGCATCCGCTCCTTAACGTAAAAAGGAAAACAAGAAATACAATAAATACTAGGGGCTGCCGCATCCTCACCCAAAAAGGGAAGACAAGAAAGACAAGAAATTGATTATCAATATAATAATTGTCATTTTTGTCTTTCTTGTCTTCCCCCTTTCTTTCTGTTTTCTCGTTTTTTTCTTTGCGTGCACGTGCGGCCTCACGCGAAGCCTTACTTGGCATCCGCGCTCTCTTTTTTAAAACAACTGATTTATCTGAGTTTTCTGATTGGCATCCGCGCTCTCGTGGGCCTCTCGCTAAGGCGCTAAGGCGCTAAGTTTTTGAGGTGATTCCATTTCTCATTACTTACATGGGGAGGCTCTACATTTTGCAAGCCTCTTGCGAGCAAAAAAAAATTCTTGGCGCCTTAGCGGCTTAGCGTGATGCAAATCGGGTGAAAAGCTGCCTCCTCAATTCTAGTTCTTCATTCCTCTCTCACATCGTAATGATGACGGGGGCTGAAACGGCATCATCTACACGGGCACGACGAGCATGGGAGTATCGGTCTGGAACAGGACACGGTGGGCGATGCTGGGATTGAACAGGCGTGAAAAGATGCTGGACTTCTTGTTGGGTACAGCGATCAGCTGGATGCCCTCGTCCTGGGCATACTGGGCAAAACTGTCCACAAAGGTCTTGGCGGCGATGCGCTTGGTCTTGAATGTGCACTCGGGATAATGATCGCGGCAGTACTTCACGAGTTGCTGCAAGGACTGGTCCACCAGGCGGCGATCCTTCTTATCGACAACGGGAATGATGGTAATCTCCACCCCGCGCATATTGAACAGGCGCGCGAAACGGTCAAACGAGATCAAATCCTGCTGGACAAGGTTGGAGAAAAACGCCACGTGGGTGATGTCCGACAGGCCCACATCCGGCATCCCGATGGGTACCGTGAAGATCGGGAACTTGCAAGCATCCATCACCTCGCCGGCCACGCTGCCGATGAGGTTTTGGCGACGGCGGTTGGTACCGCTTGTGCCCATCACGATGAGCGACACGTCATACTTGTGGGCATAGTGCAGAATCTGCTCCTCGGGGATGCCTTCGGTCACCTTGGTCTCGATTTTCACTTTAGGCAGTTCCCCGGCAGCGATCTTGTCCTTGAGCAACTGCTCGAACTCGGCCATCTTTTCACGGGCATTCTTCTTGATGCTCTTGAACTCATCGTCGGGCAAATCGTAACGGTCGCTGCCAAAGGGCAACGACATCGTGTGCCTTTCATTGATATAACTATGCAGCAAGATCACACGACCACGGCTGCGACGGGCATACTCCATTCCTAGCCGCACCGACTTGAGCGAATACTTGCCAAAGTCCACAGGCAACAGAACACATCGCTTGTCGCTGGTCGTCGTCTCGGGCGACTCGATAATCTGCAGTGCCTGCGGGAGGTCACGCTCGCGGATGCGCACCCTCACTCCCGATCCCAGCACTTTCTCATCGAGGTTGACGTTATGCAACTTCACCTCGATGCCCTCTTCCTCGAGGGTATTCTTCAGTTCCACCGCACGGTCAAAGGTGTGGATGGCTACGGTTATCAGCCGATTAGGGTCGTTGTTGTTATTCTTGTTGCAGTCCATAGGAGAGTGAGAAATGAGGAGTTAGAAGTGAGGAGTGAGGGGATTAACCATTAGCTGTTTCCAGGATTTCCAGAGCCATGTCCAGGATCTTGGGGTCATCAAGCACTACATATCCCCCGTCGGGACCTGGCTCCAGATGGAAGCCCATATTGGTACCCAACTCATAATTAGACCCGCCAAAGTAGTTTCTCACCGACTGAACCGGCAGGTTGAGTTTGTCGGCGATAGTGTGAATGGAGCCTTCGGGCAGACGGCTTTTGATCCGTCGCAGTTCATTGAATGTAATAGTTCTCGGCATAGCAATCGTGTTATTTAATGCGTTGAATTTCGTGATTTTACTAATTTCCACAAAGATACGACTTTTTGGCTGAATTACAAAACAAAAAGCCGAAAAAGCGCATCCGCCTCCCAAGATTATCCGCCCGCGACCCGTGAACGAGGATTCACAATGCTTGATAGAGGGCGGTGGCGAGGAGGGCGACGAGGGTAACCGTGAGCGCAGCGGCTATAATGACGGCGTCGGTGCGGGTGTAACGGCCTGCGGGAAGGCGCCAGCGCCGTTCCATCCATCGCATGAGACGCCACACCAGCCAGCCGGCAAGGATTCCGACGAGAAGACCGCCCAGGATGTCCCCCGGGTAATGCACCCCGAGATAGACCCGACTGTAGCTCTGCAGCAGCGCCCACGAGAACAGACTTATTGTGACGGCCCTGTGGCGCATGACCAGTGACATCAGCATGGCCAAGGCAAAGGAATTGGCCGCATGGCTTGAGACGAAGCCGTAGAGGCCTCCTCGATAGCCGTTGACGACATGAACCATCGACTCCAGCGAAGGGTCATGGGTGGGCCGCAGGCGCTCCACAAATTGCTTGATGATGCCCGAGGCGACTTGATCGGCAACCAGCAGGGCGAGCACAAGCATCGCTAGCAGGAGCAAACCGTGGCGACGGTTCTGGTGCAGCAACACCCATGCCAGGGCCACGGCCAGCAATGCCGAAGCCCACTTGGCAGACATCATCCACCACAGGGCATCCTGGAACACGTCATGCATCCCATTCACTGCGAGCAGCGCGTCGGCATCGATGTTCATCAGGTACTCCAGCATCACTGTAACTCTGTTTCTTGTCCTGGTGACCGAGACAGTAGCCACGGCACAGATTAATACTGAGGGAAAACTTTTAACTCTATATTGTTAACATTGCACTCATATCACCTCTATAGCCTCGGCCTTCAGCCATGCCTTGTGGCCACCAGCTGTGGAAACTTGGAGCCACTTGCCATGGGACTTGTCGGCAATGGAATCGACAATCTCGACACGGGTGCCCTGCTGGAGTGTGAAGGCTTCTTCCTCCTTGTCACGGGGTTCGCGGGGAGCCGTGCTCAGGGTCACACTCTCGGGCATCACGATTGCTCCGTTGCCGTCGGTAGCCTTGTGATAGACGTGGAATGCCGCCAGATTAGCCAGTATGCTGGCCAGCAGCACGACTGCACCGCCAAAGAAGCCAATCTTCCTGACCAGCACGTTGTCCACGAACAAATAGGCCGCCACACCCGCCAAGAACAACAGGAAGGTGATGATGGCGATGATAGCCCACGTGTTGCTCGACAGACGGCTCACCGTCTGATCCACCCAGTTGCTGAACCATGAGTCGCCGGCATCGTCGGGCAACTGCATCTTGCTGCGCACAAACTCGAGATTGAATCGCGCGTCGCTGTTGGACGGGTCAAGCAACAGGGCGCGCTCGTAGTACAACACGGCATGCACGTTGTCCTTCAGGCGGTAATAGGTATCGCCGATGTTGCAATACAGGGACGATGACACGCCAGTCCGGTCGGCTTCCTGCAGGTAGAGTTTCAGGGCCTCGTTATAGAGTTCCTGCTTATAGGCCTGGTTGGCACGTCCGATGAAGGGGTTATCGCCAGCCATAACGGGCAAAGCCAACACGACTAAAAGTATAGTAATAACGAACTGTTTCATGACTCTACGATGGTTTTCTTGCGTTTCACACTTTCCAATCGGTCGATGATGCCTGCGGCCTCGTCGAGCACGGCATTCATGTCACCTGATGCCAACTCGGGGGCATATTGGGCAAACTCGCACTTGTCGATCAAGTCCATCGATGCCTTGCGCAACGGCTCGTCGATGCCATACTGTTCCAGCTCGGCATTGATGTTGTCCTTGCTCAACTCGCTCACCGGAATCGACAATTTATCACTCATGTAGCCCCACAAGGCACTCAGCATCTCGGCATAGAAGCCGCTGCGGTCACCACGCGAGGCAAAGCCGCGTGCGGCCTTGAGACGACGCTGTGCCACCTTGCTGGCACGCTTGGAACGCATGCGGCGCACGTCGGCACGCTCCTTGAGCTGCTTGCGGTAATACAGCAGCAATGCCGTCATGGCAAGCAGCGGCAGCAGGAACCACAGCCAGTAGGCCCAGGTGTCCACGAGATAGCCGTGAGACTTCTTCAGGCCCAGGTCACCGCTCTTGATGGGACGGATGTCCATATTCTTCATGCGGTAGTGGTTGCTGGGCTGGCCCTCTCCCTTGGCGACGCTCAGGTGGCGTGCAGGAATATTCACCGTCACATACTTGCCGGCATCGGGGTCAAAATAGGAAAACTCGCCTGCCGGGATTTCAAACTCGCCCGCATACTGTGGAATGAACGTATAGTCCATCACTACCCTGCCGCTCATGTCACCGGCACCGTCATTGACCTGGGCATCGGTCTTGGGGTCGTAAACGTCGAACTGGTCGGGGAACTTGACCTCGGGAGCCTTGATGTACTTGATGTTGCCCGTGCCGCTGATGATGTAACGATAGGTGGCGGCACTGTAGGTTTTCAGGCCCGTGGCAGGCTTGAGGTCGGTCGTGACATTGAAGTGGCCCACAGCACCCGTGAATGAAGCGGGTTTGGGCTCCGGCAGGGGCAGGATGTTGACGGTCGCCTTGTTGCTGGTCACCTTCAGATTCTTCTCGACAGGCTTGGAAATGGTTCCGAAGATGCTCTTGAAAGTATCGAACTGCACCACACTCACGTCATAGTTGCCCGACGAAATGGTCAGTTTGCCGCTCTGCTGCGGGTAGAGGATGCACTTCTTGAGGATGGCCACCATGTATTGCTGTCCATTGTAGGTCTCGACCTTGTTGAGGCTAGGTTGCATGGGAATCTCCTCGATGAGGAAACCATCAAACGATGGCTGTATCGTGGGCATGAATTGAGACACCTGGTACTTGGTATACAGCTTGATGGTACACACCACCGCCTGCTGTTCATACACGCGGGGCTTGCTCATCTCGATGCGCACAAACAGGTCATTGCCGCTCACTTCCTTGTCGGCACTCTGTGTCATGGGGTCGCTATAAGGCGTGGGAGCGCCGGGCGTGCGCTGCGTCTGCTGGCTGGGCTGGTTGCTGCCCGAAGGCAGCACTTCGATGGTCAACGCGCGGGTTGCCATGCGCTTGCCATCAACAACCACAGAGGCCGGCCCGATGTGGCACTTGCCCGTCTGGGTCGCCTTGTAGATCATGGTGTACTCCTCGCTCGAACTGTGGCTCGACTTGCCGTTGACCCACGATGAGCTATAACTGTGTGACACGCTTGGGCCATAGATGAGTTTGGCGCCTTTCACCTCGGGCGGGGTGAAATTGCTGCCCTCACCGTTGTTGAGCACAAACGTCACGTTGAACTTGTTGCCCTCAACGACCTGGCGCGGTGCCTCGACGGTAAACGATGCCGCCTGGGCCACGAGGACGCTCAGGAGCAAGAGCACTGCTATGTTGATGATTCGTTTCATTGACATCATTCAGTTATCAGATTCATTTCAAAGCATTTTACCACTTCTTGTTGGTGCGCTGGCGCTCGTGACGCTGCTGCTGAGCCTGCTGGGCATTGATGCGCTGCTGGGTGGCACGTTCACGGTCCTGCATCGCCTTGAGCACCTGCTCGGCATTCTGCTGGCTCATGCCGCCCTGTTGCTGCTGGTTCTGGTTCTGCTGATCCTGATTTTGATTATCCTTGTTCTGATCCTTATTTTGATCCTTGTTTTGGTCCTTGTTTTGATCCTTGTTCTGATCCTTGTTCTGATCCTTGTTCTGGTCCTTATTTTGATCCTTATTTTGGTCCTTGTTCTGATCCTTGTTCTGATCCTTATTCTGGTCCTTATTTTGGTCCTTATTCTTGTCTTGCTGCTGTTTCTTGAGCTGGGCAAGGCGCAGGTTGTGGCGCGCCTGCTCGTCATCGGGGTTGCAGCGCAGGGCATGCTTGTAGAGTTCTACCGCCTGGTCATACTGCTGGCGGCCATAGGCGATATTGCCCAGGTCATAACTGGCCTTGCCGCGCAACTGCTTGTCCTGAGCACCCTTGGCCAGGTTGGCGAGGATGCCCTCGGCCTGCTTCATGGGGTTCTTGTCGTCATTCTCCTGAGACGTGACGCTACCCTGGCGCATGAGCGCTGTGGCGAGGTTGAACTGTGCCTTCTCGCTGGCAGGATTGGCCTGTAACGCCTTGCGGTACTCGACCTCGGCCTCGGCATACCGCTTTTTCTCATACAGCTTGTTGCCGTTGCGCAGGCTCACACGTTCCTGCTTGGTCATCTTCGGAGCCTTGTTCTGTGCCATCGACGTTGTTCCCATCGACAGCAAGGCAACCATCGACAGCACGAGCAGCCTATTCATGCTTATCCTCTTTTTTATCCTTATCTGTTTCATTGCTAACAACAGTGTTCTCTTTCTTGTCCTTAGTGAAGAAATTGTACTTCTTGAGCCACGGGTTCTTGCGCTCGAGCAGGAGCAGCAACGACAATAGCAGCAATAGCGCGATTGTGGCAAACACGGGGAATTGCTCGTCATGCTGTGTGTAGCTCACTGCAGCCAAGTCGCTCTTGGCGAGTTTGTCGAGTGTCTCCTGCAGGGTCGAGACAGCATCTGAGGCTGTGCCCGAGATATACACGCCCTTTCCCGCTTGGGCAATCTCCTGGGCCATTTTCTCATTGAGATAGGTGGTCACGGGATTGCCGCTGTCGTCGGTCAGGTATCCTCCGTCCATGGGAATGGGAGCGCCAGTGGTCGAACCCACACCGATGACATCGACCTGGACACCCATTTTAGCGGCGTTCTTGGCGGCATCGACAGCATCGTCCTCAAAGTTCTCGCCATCGGTGATGATGATGATGGCCTTCTGTGACTTCTTGCTCTGGGAGAAGCCATTGAGTGCCAGATTGATGGCTGCACCGATAGCGGTGCCCTGGGTGGGGGCCATATTGGTGCTGATGCCGTTCAGGAACAGCTTGGCCGAGGCCGCATCGCTGGTCATGGGCATCTGCATGTAGGCATTACCGGCAAACACGATAAGCCCCACCTTGTTGTTGTCCAGACGGTCAACGAGTTTCTGAAGAATCATTTTGGAGCGTTGCAGGCGGCTCACGTCCTGGGGGTTGTCGGTGCTGGAGGCGTTCATCGAGTTGGACACGTCAACAGCCACCATCACCTCGATGCCGTGTACCCGGGTCGTGGTCTTGCTGGATCCCGCACGGGGACGGGCCAGCACCACGATGACCATCGTGAGCAACAGGAGCTCCAGCACAAGCCTTATCCATGGCTTGTAGCGCGACACCTCGGGCATCAACGGCTCGATGCTCGCACGCTTACCGTAGCGCTGCAAGCGCCGGTTGCGGTCCCGTCGGTTCCACAGGAACAGCAATGCCAGTGCCGGCAGCAACAGCAGCAAGTAGAAATATTGCGGATGAGCAAAATTGATCATATTTCCTTTCGGTTTATGGTTTCTAGCTTCTGGTTGCTAGATTTTTATCATTGTAACTATGGGATGTGCCTTAGCACTGTGTAATCCATCAGCAGGCTCAACAGCAGCAGCGCCAGCAAGAGCAGTGCCCACGGCTCGTAGTGGTCCTCGGTGTGGGTGAAGCGCTGCACGTCCATGTGGGTCTTTTCCAGCTGGTCAATCTCCTTGAAGATGCTGCGCAGCACACTGCCCGACGTGGCACGGAAGTACTTGCCGCCGGTCTTCGCAGCAATCGTCTTGAGAGTCGCCTCGTCGATGACCACAGGCATGCGTTGATACTGGATGTTGCCTGCATAATCGATGGCGACGGGATACTCGGCCGTGCCGTTGCTTCCCACGCCGATGGTGTATATCTTGATGCCAAACTTGCGGGCAATGTCGGCGGCAGTGTTAGGTGCCACCACACCCGTGTTGTTGGAACCGTCGGTGAGCAAGATGATGCTTTTGCTCTTGGCCTTGCCGTCGCGGATGCGGTTGATGGCGGTGGCAATGCCGTCACCGATGGCCGTACCATCCTCGAGAGCACCGATTTCGGTCATCCCGATGGCGTTGACCAGCGTAGCGTTGTCCATGGTCATGGGCACCTGGGTGAAACTCTCTCCCGCAAACAGCACCAAGCCGATGTTATCGTGGTCACGGCCACTGACAAACTGGGTAGCCACACGCTTGGCACTCTCAAAGCGGTTGGGCGAAAAATCCTTGGCGAGCATACTGGTGGACACGTCGAGGGCGATAACGATGTCGGTACCCTCCACGTCGCTGGTGGACCAGCTGTCCTTGGTCTGCGGGCGGCACAGGATGATAACCAGGCACGCCAGCGCACCCATCTTGAGGGCATATGACAAATGCTTGAGCCACACTTTCCAACTCGTGCCCATGCCGTCAAACGCGCGTGTTGACGACACGTTCATCTCGGGTTCGTTCTTGTCCTGGCTGTAGATGTACCATGCGATGAGCGGTATCATCAGCACGGGCAGCAGCCACAGCCATCCGGGGTGAGCAAGGTTCATCATTTCCGGTCCTCCTCTTTCTTTTCGGGTTGTTCAACAGGACGCGTTGCCTCGACAAAATTCACGGCACGCTGGTAGGCGACCTCATTGTCGTCGGCCAGGGGGCGGGCGTTGGCAAACTTCACGATGTCGGCCACCTCGAGTATCATCTCCAGTTGCTCATTCACCGCCTTGGTCTCCTTGTTTTCCTTCAACGTGTCGATAATCTGCGACGAGGTCATCTCAACGGCATTGATGTGGAAACGGCGGTCAATATACACGCGCAGGATGTCGGTCAGTCCTGTGAAGTACTCTTTCTCCTGTCCTTGCTGCCACAACTGAGCAGCCTTGAGATTCTGCAGGTTGATCATCGCTTCCTCGTAGGGCGGCAAGCGCTTCTTGGTGGGTCTCAACGGGTTGATGCCCTTCTTGTAATACTTGCGGTAAGCCCAGATGCCACCGCCGATGAGCAGCAGTGCCAGCAGCCATGCCCACCAGTAGTCGGGCAGCCAGTCCAGCAGGTTGAAAGGCACATCCTCGACAGGCTTGATGTCATGGATGTCCTTCATCTGGCTCACGTCAACGGGCAGCACCTTGAGGGTGAGTTGGTTGCAATAGGCGGTATCACCGTTTACCACATACGGGATGGGCTTGATGATCCACATGCCGGAGTCGAAACTCTGGATGATGAGGTCACGGTTAATCTGGATGCGGTTGTTGCCCAGGTCGGTGGTGTCGGCGGCAGGCCGCTCGGCTATCTCTATCATCGCGCTGAGGGTGTCCAGCTGTTCGCCGGGAAAGAAGCCACGCGCACCCCTGTCCTGGGTGATCTCCAGGTGCAGTGTCGTGGTCTTGCCCATGAGCAGCGTGGCACTGTCGAGCCGCGCTTTGAATGTGACGTTGCCGCTCCATGCACTCAGCGAGGTAGCCAGCAGCACGGCGACGGTCATCACGATATGTCTCACTTGTTGTGACATTTCAGTTTTTCAGTTTCGGTTGGCCGTGACAGGAGTCACGGCACAGGTTGACCCTGAGGGATCTATCAACTATTAACAATTCTCTTCATGCTTTTTATCTCGCTGCGCCACGGGTCTTGAACAGCCCCATCAGTGCAGTGACATAGTCCTCGTCGGTAGCGATGCTGGCCAGGTCCACGTTGCAGCGCTGCAACGTGCCGTTGACCGCCTGCTGCTGATTGTACCACCAGCGGCTGTAGGCGTCACGCACACGCTTGCTGCCGGTGTTGACCCACCGCGTTGTGCCCCGCTCGGCATCGCGCATGCGCATCAAGCCGACATCGGGCAGCTGAGACTCGCGCTTGTCATAGACCTGCACCGCAATCACGTCATGCTTGTGGTTGGCAATAGACAGGGACTTGCTGTAGTCATGCTCATCGATGAAGTCGCTCACCAGGAAGGTGGTGCAGCGTTTCTTCAATGCTCCGGTCATGTACTCGAGTGCCATGTTGATGTCGGTTCCGGTGTTCTCGGGCTGGAAATCGAGCAATTCACGGATGACCAACAGGATGTGCTTGCGCCCCTTCTTGGGCGGGATGAATTTCTCTATCTTGTCGCTGAAGAAGATGACGCCCACCTTGTCGTTGTTCTCGATGGCCGAGAAAGCGATGGTGGCTCCAATCTCGGCCATCATCTCACGCTTGGCGACTCCCACGGCACCAAAGTCCTTGCTGCCGCTCACGTCAACGAGCAACATCACCGTGAGCTCGCGCTCCTCCTCATAGACCTTCACATAGGGACGGTTGTAGCGGGCCGTGACGTTCCAGTCGATGTCGCGCACGTCGTCACCATACTGGTACTCGCGCACCTCGCTGAA
>Ga0310694_10006639_pt1 | contig 10937 bp, 8 predicted proteins | sample 174DNAGHGhighgp2_FD_203884 | JGI IMG/M metagenome (GOLD analysis project Ga0310694, IMG submission 203884) | Sheep rumen microbial communities from Palmerston North, Manawatu-Wanganui, New Zealand - 1742 DNA GHGhigh gp2 (v2) (version 2) | ecosystem: Host-associated > Mammals > Digestive system >... | reverse complement strand
GATATACTTGAACATACAGAAATATGTGAATAGATCATCGTATGTTTTCTCCAATTCATTTGGATCATGTTTACATAAGATGACTAATGCATTTGCCGGGCCGTATACTTCTTCAAGTAGTGAAAGAGGTACACGTTCCTTTATAGACATATACTCTTTTGCAAGTCGATTTACTCTGAACATACGTCCATCATCGACATCAGGAATGAATGCATCAGTGGGTGGTGTTTCCAGATCGATATCACTCAGTGCATTTCTGAAATCTTTTGCAAAAGTATCTCTGTCGATATTTGAATATTTATGTGTATTCAGCATTCTTATTGTCTGAAAATAAATATTACATGCAGCAACGTTAGCGGTATGAACCTTAAAACGTTCAGCTATTTCTTTTAATGTTATACCGGGTCCATCACCCGTACTTGATGTTTTTATAACAGAAGGGATCTTTATCATTTTTTACCTCCTCTTAGCTAGAAGAATTTTCTTTAGCCGCATAATATTGATCTCGTAATGTATTATAGTTGTTTGCTGTATAATCGATGCCGTATGATTGTATATTGATATATATGTAATCATTCAGCTGTTCGTAATAGACACTCGGTTGTTGTCCCATAAAACTCACCCCTTATATTTGTATTAGGTAAGTTCATCTATAAAGTCTTCAAGTGCTGCGCCAGCAAATGAAGGTGATGAAGCAACACGATTATTCGCAGCGGCTAGATTGCTGCGTGCTTGCTCCTGTTGCTTCATCATACTCTCTTGTTCTTTCTGTTGTTTTTCAAGCTGTTTTATCCGGATATCTCGCAGGCGATGCACAAACGGGCGCGGTAGTTGTGCCAGCATCTCTAAAGGGATAACTTTGTTGAACAGTTGTCCCATTTCGATAAGCTCTAATCCATCTCGATTAAGTTTATTTGAGTATTGCTGAGCCGTTGAGATACTTGGAAAAGCAGTGTTCTTCCTATATCATTTACAGGAATCTCATCGACATGCTGCTTACATGCATCACATGTGATATTTTTGATTTTGAATGATACGGGAGATATTCTACTTCTTGCCTCTTCGATTACCTTCAGAAGTGTTGCCGAGTCTCTTGAATCAAGAGCCTTTGTGATGATTTCTTCGATTGAACCCCAATCTGTAAATCTGTACTGTTTACCATCACGAACGATTGTCATGGCAGTTATGTACATTGCATTCGCAGACAGATATTCAAATTCCATCATTGAAGGATCATCCTGATTGAAATCTGCCATTGTTTCATCGGGACGATATCTCTTATACAGGGATTCAACAAGGGGAAGTTTCTCTGTAACGAACTCATATGCAGAAGGTTCATTAATCTCGACTATTATACCAGTGACAGGAAGTGTATAGCACACACGTCTGCTTGATGCAGTCTCCCAAACCTTAACGGCCTCATCGCCAGGAGCCGCATCCTTAGCAGCAGTCCACCACTTAGGAATCTTGCTTTCATCGATACTATGAATTGTACGAGGATTATATGTAACCCTTATGGGTTTACCACATCTCGGGTTAGCACAACGAACTTCGATGGTCTCCTCATCGTCTGATGTAGCAACGAGTAATCCCCACATGAGAAGTTCACGATCCTGATACTTTGTCTTCCTCATGAAGTCTTCAAGATCTTTGAAATCACCTATTGAAACATTCTTGATGTGATCATATATTACAGACCACTTCTTGAGCTCGTTGTCAACAGGACTGTTTGAAGATGGTGCTGCAAGCTTTATAAAGTCAAACCAGTTGATTGAACGAACAACGCAACGATATCCCGACAGAGGAAGTGTGAGAGGTACATCATTGATGCCTGAATCATACTTCTGAATGATACCTTCGATATTACTGTTTTCGATGATATTTGCTTTAAGGATTTCGTCCTTAGAAACTTCCTTTACAACAATATCAACCTGGTTTGTATATGACAGGTTTGCAGTTACGCTCTCATCAACATTCACTGTGACAGGTGTATCCTTCTCAACAGTAATGTTGATTGTGGGATTCTGTACAGGTTCGTTGGATGGCTTATTGCCCGATGCAGTATTGGAAACATCACCATTATTCTGAACATTCTGCATTGTAGCATCAACTACAACACCATCTACGATGTTTTCGGATGCAAGTGTATTGTCAGGCATGATCCAGTTATCAAGAATCATCATTTCGAATTCAGGTGTTATCTTATCACCATTCTTCTCATATAATTCACAGAGTTCTGCCTTAACAGCTACCTGATCAAGAATAATACGACCTGTGTTATCCTTCATCATTTCTGTAGGAATTCCTCCTGATATAAGCTTATACTTTGCAACAACCTTATTGATCATGGTTGTTACAATTGCAAGCTTTTCTGTCTGGAATCCGATGGCCTGTTCATGGTATTTCATATCCTTCTCATCAGGAGGCATGAAACCACTTGTTTTAGCAGCAGCCTCATCTGCAATAGCTTGCTGTTCTGCAGCCGCAGCAGCACGTGCTTCTTCACGAGCTCTGTCTTCAGCTTCGATCGCAATCTGCTGATCATTCTCACCGTAGATATCTTCATCATCGGGTATCTGAGGTGTTGAATTAGTTATAGTTGGTACCGGAGTATCGCCCGATGCAGCTTTATGCTTGTTAATGAGATCAAGCAACGGATCTTTAGACTTGTTATTCTCGTCCATTTTGTATGCTCCTTTATATAGATTTTTATTTGTATCATTATACAAATAAATCATACATGTAATTTTAAATTTCTATACATATATCATTTATTTGTATATGACAATCATATACTATTAAATTATTGATAAGGTTGTGTGAATATGAATGAAAAACTCATGTGGTTCAATCCAGATATTCAGTTTTTGTTTCATGCTAATATAGTAGAATATGATATGAAAGCTATGTCGGTAAGTATATCCGAACGATATAACTTATTAGACAAGAGTATTATAGAAAAGCTTAAAAGAATGCCAAAAGAACAAAGAACCCGAGAAGTAGGATTGATCCAAAAAGATAATAAAGAATTCTCCCAGCGTCTAATACAATGTGAGTTGGAAACACGTAGAAAATTCTTAGAAACAAATGGGTTAGATGAATCAAATGTTGTATCATTACATTCTGATGCATGTATATTTGATTCAAAGAAGAGGATAGTCAATAACATCGAGGGTGTTGAATTTAAACATGCAAACACATGGACATCATATATGAGATTCAAAGGAATTGAAATGTTTTATGATGGGGAGACCCTGGAATATAAAGGTGTTGCAAAGGAATTGTTAAATCAACATACTCTTGGTATCCATAAATATCTGTGTGATATATTCAATAAGATAGAAAACTATGATGATACGATTATCGATTATATAACACGATTTCAGATGAAGTATTTACAGGATAGACTACCTGATTATTATTACATATCATTTGGACGTGTTGGTGATTATAAGATGTCGAATCTTGAATTATTTTCGTTCATTGCAAATGTTGTAATGAAAGAGATTGGAGGTAAATAAAATGCCCGAACAATATATTCGGTTTGACTTTACATCTGTCAAAAAACAAGGATCCATGCAGTATTATGTACTTGCAGAGAATATGACAGAAATGCAACAGTTCCTTTCACAACATGGATTTCATGATGTTAATGATGCATTGAAATTGCATTCAGGTGACAAATATAGAGCAAGTGACTGTTCACATATATTGAAAACCTATCGATTCATGTCAAATCATAAACCTGGTGTATTCCCAGTTATGACATGTGCAAGTTTTGTTGATCATGCAATAGAGTCAGCAGCGAATGATCTTGGTGATCATTCAATATTTGGTGAGGCCATACTAAGGCAGGATATAGAATTCATTAAGATGATTGGTGGCGCTATAACTAAATTATCACATGGATATGTAATGGATTATACACTTGCTGATGAATCAACATTGTTCGAATGTTTTGAGAATGGTGGTACCAAAAGAGATATGATTGAAAATACTTCAGATTGGTTAATTCGTCATAGTGGTCCGAGCGAAGATCCTACATCACTAGCAATACTTCAATCATTATATGATGCTACACCGGATTCGGATAATGATTATGGTGTTTATCCAATAACCGTTGAAGCTTATGTTTCATATTTCACGGAACTAATGATTGATTGTTATAATTGAAAGGAATGGTTCTATATGGCAAAAAAGATTTTATCACCGGAAGAATTGGTTGAAACACATAAACCAAAAAATGTTAAGTTCAAATACATCTTCACTGATGATTCATTGTTAAATGAATTATTGGTTGCAAAATATCCAATGGATACATTGGATACAATCGGTGATGATAAACTTACCGAAGCAGCCATGTTTGCCAATTATAGTGATTATGAAAGAACGATAATTGGTAAATCAAATTCACCCGTCTTTTTGGATAATGGTGTCGTTGTATCAAAGAAGCTTGTAACAAAAGCGGATAAGAAATTACAAAAAGTATCAATAGGATTCTTTGTATATAATGATGCACACTATGTTGCAATAAAACTTGTATACGAACGGTTTGCAATACTTGAAATATTTTCATTAGTAAAATAAAAATACGAGGTGGGGCATATAGCCCCACCACCATATTTTTTTTTGTTTTGAGGAAAACAATGACAAACCTTATTACGAACCAGGTGTTGCTGTTGTCTCATATGGATTAGCAATAGATTTACTATCACCTTTCTCATTGATGTAGAGACGTGAGTGATCCTCAGGTACGAGAGACTGAGGAGCAGGTGCAACACGCTCAACACGACGTCTACCAGCTGTCATAACAGGAGCATTACCAAGACCAGACTGAACTGCATCGAGATAAGGACGCTCACCATTATTGAAGATAGGTGTGTTGATTGTACCGCCATTAGACGGAGTAGGTCCATTGGGATCGAAGAATGCATCGCCAGCACCAGGATTGAGGTTGATTGAGTTACCAAAGATGGCGAACTGTTCAACATACCTAGCAGCCAGGTCATTTACATATGCACTCTGGATGAACTGACAAGTGAAGTTCAGATCAAGTGTAGCGATCTGTGACTGACCTGTATTGTTCGAATTGAATATCTGATTACCAACCTTACCGGAAGGAACGCATCCGAGAGCCATTGTTGCAGCCTCAACACGTGCACCACTTCTGTCGAGCACGATAACGAGGAACTCTGCAACTTCCCATGCAGGAGAAGGCTCAAGAGCGATTGTCGATGACAATACGTTTGCTCCGGTGTTAGGTGCGAAGATTCTCTGAGGTATGAGATTCTCATCAACTGAACCAGCAACAAGACCATGGTATGTTGTAAGACCTGTAACAGGATCTGCTATACCATCAACCCACATGTTGTGGAAGTTAGCCATAGGACGGCCTACCATTTCAGGAACCTGGAACTGAATAGACTGACCAGACTGCTGATTCTGTGTTGTAGGAATCGAGATGCTACGACCTGCGAAGCCGCCCTGAAGGGTAGCCGGAGCAAGACCAGCATCACCGATATTACAAGTAATACCGGTGTTGTATGCCTCGATTATCTTCTTATACTGACCGAACTCACCCTTCGGATCATAAGCATTATTCTTATCGCTACCGAAATAATGAATGAGGAAATAAGGACCACGATACATTACAGCGATAACGCGGTTGGTAGTAAGCGGATTAAGACTTCTAAGAGTATGTATGTCGGGTGTGAGACCGCCAAGCATACCTGTGTACTGTGAAAGGTCACCATGATACTCACGGATGCCTGTCTGTAAGCTAATAGCCATAAATTAATTCCTCCTTTCTACCAAATCATTCAGAAGTTGTACGTCTCTGAACGTTAACGATGATCGGAACTCTGAGTATGAGACCACGGAATACTACGGTTACATAGCAAACAACGATCTCGCCGCCATCTTCGGGATTGATATCTCTCTTGAAATTGATATCCAGATCCTGAACGAGATTGCCAACCCAGTTAGAGAACATATTATCAACTTCATCCTTGAGGGTGTTGAGAACACCATCGTCATTATACTCAAGGAGGTAGGAGTTGATCTTATTCTGAAGCAGATATATGAGCTGTGAAAGCGTACGCATATTGCTCTCCTGGATAAGATCAGATGTACCATCGCCTCTATCAAGAGTACGCTGAGACTGTCTCTGAAGGTTTCCGTTGATGTCCATAATCCAAGTATTACCACCTGAATTATAGAGCAGCTGTCTGAGCTCCCAATCAGTAGTATCGATATCCGGGAAGAATGATGAATACTCTGTTGGAGCGATATTGGAATATTTGCCAGTAAATGGTTTATTTACTGTATACTGACGCATGTGTGAGAAGATAGAGTCAACGATCTTCTTTGTGTAGGTATATGCAATACCATCAGCAGCAGAAACGAAACCACCGATATCCCATGAAGCATTACCATTGTCGAATCTCTTGCTGAATGACTGATTTACCAGCATTGCTGTGTTAGCATCAGTTACACCAGCATCGAGATGCAGTGACAAGCCTGAACCAGGACCGAGAGGTCTCTTATCTTCAGGAATTCCCTGGAAGACACGCACGATCATCAGATCATACATTGCCTGCTTAACGTCTATATCAACAAACTCTGTGATGTTATCGATGAGCTTGTTGTTGAGCAGGATTGACTCCTTCTCATCATCGGTATAGATAGTTGAAGCATTGATGATATCGATAGGCTTGTATACCATGTAAGGAAGTATTGTCTGACCAACGATAGTATTAGTACCACCATCAAACAGATACTTCGCAGGGCATCTTGTGGGTGAAGTGATACGTGCATCGATCTCACCACGGTATGCTCTAACGAGGAGCTCTGAATAGTGCCACTTGAATTCTATATCAGAAACGTTATCATCAAAGAATCCAGCATAACCATTCTCGACGGGGATACCGCCAAGCTCTGAGTTAGGATTGATACCGTATGTTGCCGAATAGTAGTTTGAAGGAATATCGATATTGGCAAGACCATATCTGTAGATAGATCCCTGTGTACCACCGACAGCATAACGATAGATGTATGAAGGTGAAGCATCCTTAGGATCTGTTCTAACAGTGATGTTTGAAGCATCAATTGTTATAAGCAGACCTGTTCCTTCAGAACCTGAAGTGATTGTTGAATACCACATGTTGGCAGCCCAAGTATCACCTTCAACACCATTTACAATAGCATTGTCAACGATCTTGAAGTAAGCTGTAGGATCGAAGTCTGCAGGCTGCTCTGTAACGAGTCTGTAGGTATCCGTTGTCAGATACTTTGAAGGATTGATCTTGTCTTCAGATTCTGCACTTGCAGCTATTACGATCTCAACATTCTGTGCACCTGTAGGATCAGTAACATCAACGGGTGTTGCGCTTGTGATCTTGAAGTATACACCAGTGAGATTCTCAACTGCAACGAGATCACCAACAACATACTTTGTTATTGGAGAACCAGACTCTGAAGTAGGTGTACCGCCGTTAACCTTCCAAAGAACATCAACACTTGTCTGTGAGTTAGCCTGATAGATCATATCATCATATGATGTGCCAATCATGTCAGTTGAAACAGGTGCCTTTGTAGGAGGTGCTCCTATAGAGAACTTGCTGTTGCTATTTACAGCAAATACATCGTTCTCATCCTTTGCAATGTTATAACCATTTACAACGATTGAGCCATCCGATGTATCAAGTACAACAGTACCAGGCATTGTGAGATACTCACTGTCAGAACCTGCTACTGCGAATGATGTAACTGTCGATGAAGGCAGTACAAGCTTGCCGTACAGAGCATTTTCAGCGATTGCTGCTGTTGCATCAGGATCGATCTCAGGAACCTTTGTATCAGCTGTACTCTGATCAATGTATGCTACTTCATAAACAACGAACTTGTTGAGCTTGTTGTCATTTGTAACACCATCAAGACCAACAACAACAAAGTCATGTGAGAACTTTCTTGTTGTGCCATTAACTTCCTTTACACGAGGCTGGAGTTTTCTGGACTTGATAAGCTGGGTGATAGCGCTCTTGATAGCAGTATCATCATTTGTTGAGAATGTATAAGCCCTGATCATATCCTTCTCAGATGTCTCTGTATATGGACCATCGCCAACATAGAGCTGTGAAATCGGGATGTATGTTATTGCACCAGTATACTGGTTGATACCAGCGATCATCTGAAGTGACAGTGTTGTTGGTGCATTACAGAAAATGTCACCTACATGATATGCATCACTTGCGTTGAACACACCATATGTCTTTGCATTCAGAATAGACTGGAGATCAGTCGGGTTTGCTGCATACTCGGAGATATCAGTATCAGGATCAAGGAAAGTCTTGATACGATTTGAAGGATACAGCTTAGGAATGTCGAGGTCGATCATATCAACCTGGTAATATGGAAGCTTAACATCTGTATCGCCGTTATAGATATAACGACCATAGATAGCATCAAAGATATTAACATTCATGGTGTTATAAACATCATTTACGAATCTCATATCCTTTGTACCATATACAGGAGGAATATCAGCATCGATCATTTCTTTAACATGAAGCATGTATTCAGTATAGAGTTCTTTAATGGCATTCTCATTAACCGTAGGAACGATTATTGATGAACCCCTAACTCTCTTGCCGACAGCAACATTTACAGAATCGATAGAGTCTGATCTCAGAACGTTGTTTTCATTTATAAGTGATGCAGCAAACTGCTCAACAACCTGTGATGTACGAGTATCTATTGTATTGAACAGATATCTTACATTAGCAGGACGTCTTGTCTGCTGTGTGAGGTTTATAGCATAATTATAGAAATTATAAACCTTACCTCTACCTGCTGCGATACTTGTCATGAATACACGCTGCTTCCATGTTGTTCCGTCTGTTTCATCCTGTGTTTCATCAGAACTGAATCCGCGAACAAGAGCATTATTGAGACGCTCAGTGTTCTTGAAGCTGGAATGAATAACTCCAGGAGGTAAACCATTGTTACCATTACCGGAGGTAGTCTTGAAGCGAACGTGCATTGTATTGCCGTCCCACTTCCACTGAACAAGCAGACAAGAAAATGCATATGTAGAATCAGGCGGTGTTACACGCATGAACTTTATCGGAGCATTCTGATTAAGAATGGATCCGGGATATGTTACAGTCTGACCATACTTCTTAATGTCTGCAGGGCTGAGATTTCTCATACCATACGCAACGTTCAGAACGTCACTTCTGTTAATAGATATGATCTCGTTATCTGCACCCATAGGTGCTCCTGTAACAACCAATGTTGCGTACAACGAAGGATCGTCTGCAACAACAGTCGGGAGTTCACCTGCATACATTGAATTGTCAATGATATGTACAACGCTGTGAGGCATTGGATATTTTAAAGCATATCTTGATTCAAGCATATTTTCTTCTCCTTTTCTAAAAGATTAATTGCAATTGAAGAGCTTTATATCATGAAGAATCGCGATTCATGAGGTAATCGCTCGCAATTATCAATGAGTTTATATTAAATATTATGGTGGGGCATAAAGCCCCACCACATGATCATTTTTCTTTTAAAGGATATTCAACGAGGTAACCATCAACTGCCTTACGGCCATCTCTGTCGATAGTAATTGATGCAGGATCTACATCAGGTGCAGGATAGTCAGGTATCAATCTTCCTTCACTATCGTAAGTTTCAAATGATATGTCGGTATCTGAATCACCAACGACAACATATGTCTTTGGTTCAACACCTTCATATTTGAGATTTGAATTTACATTGGGAACGAGATCATCGAGTACTCTTCCAGCATCAGATGAATTGATCGGTGAATAATCGATATTAGTTGTAGGAAGATTTGCCGTTCCTGCAGGAACTTCAAATATCTTATCCAACATTGATCTACCGATGTCCATTGACGATCCAGAGTAACCAGTGTTACCAGTTGCATTTGCAGCAGCGGGATTATTTGCAAGCTGATTCTGTTTGATACGAATATCTGCAATGTTTTTCTTTATAGAAACTCTTGCATTAGCCATACCAGCTATTGCATTTCTACCAGAAGTTATTGCCGACAATGCTTCTATCTCTTCTTCAGTAAGACCAATCTTACCCTTTTCAGAGATACTCTCATAAAGTTTCTTTTCCATCATCTTTATGAGTTTTAACTGATCTGCTTCAAGAGCACGGAGAGAATTGATTTCCGATGTGAAGATCTTGTTTGGATCAACCTTATTTTCAAGAGCCGGTAAACGGGATTGATCATCGATGTATTGAAGCAGTTTACTATTACTACCCCAATTGTTTGATGAATATGGGGATATGAATCCATCCATATTATATAATACCGGTGTTGTTTTAAAATTTGAGAATGCTTCCTCCCACGTCATTGATGGTTGATCCTGATATTGTGGTTCAGGAGGTTGAGTGAATGGGTCATAACCATACGTGTCAACGCTCTGTTGTGCTTGCTGTTGATATGATGGAGAGTTATCCAGCATACTGAACATTTCGCCAAAATTCATTTATGTGTCATTCCTTTCTAAATACGCTCTTTATCTTTGAGCTTTTCTAAAAGGTTGTATTTATTACCATTTATCAGAGTTCATCCATTGATGAATACATTCTGCACATTTTATCATCTGTAACTTTCTAGGATGATTATGTTGCATTATTAAATGACAAAGTCTGCATTCATAATTTTCATCGGTTTCTGTTTCATTACCTTCATCATCGGTATATTTTGGATTCTCTTTTCTGAATTCATCTGTAATATCTTGCATCGCAAAGTTTTTTACTTTACGATCAATTGTCTCATTATGATTAATACAACGAATATCTTTACCTGTTATGATTTCGATAATACATTGGTTTTTTATAGACAAAGTCTGTTGGATATGTACCAACAGATCATAGTCGTTTATATTATTCAACCG
>Ga0310694_10006638_pt1 | contig 10937 bp, 14 predicted proteins | sample 174DNAGHGhighgp2_FD_203884 | JGI IMG/M metagenome (GOLD analysis project Ga0310694, IMG submission 203884) | Sheep rumen microbial communities from Palmerston North, Manawatu-Wanganui, New Zealand - 1742 DNA GHGhigh gp2 (v2) (version 2) | ecosystem: Host-associated > Mammals > Digestive system... | reverse complement strand
CAAGCGTGGCGGTTTCGCCAACCTTAACCGTAAGGCCCTTAACCTTAACAAGTGCGCCGTCTACGGGAACATCGTAAAATTCCGGCGTAATAGTAAGCTTAGAACCGCCGGAAGTAGCACAAATAAGGGATTCTTCAAAGTTCCACTTACCTTCACCAAACGTCAAACCCTTGTGAATCGTACCCGCGCCAAGCATTACAGTTTTTGGCGTGTTCTGCGTAATACCGGAAGATTTGAATTCGTCGCCAAGTGCCATATTAATTCACACTCCATTCTTTAACTGTCAAATTAATTTGAATTCTTTTTAATTCCGCGTCCCCCGTTGGAACGGGAAAAGCTGAATCATAAAAAACGGCAATTCCCGAATGATTTTCAAGAATTGCCGTTAATCCTGTTACTTTTGAAAATAACTTTTCAATTTGTGATTTCGCTTCTTCAAGCAAAATCCATTTCCGCGCCGTTCCGGTAAGAATAAAAGTTGTTTCTTGCAAGCCGCTTTCATCCGTTGACGGGGATTCGGAATATTCACCGACAAAGTAAGCTTCCGGAACGGGATCACTTGTCCACTCCATGAATTCATATTCAATTCCGATTTCTTCAAGCTCAGAAGAAATAAAGCCTAATACTTCACTTGTCATGATCCTAATTCCCCTTTTAAGATTGCTGCAAGTCTGCTTTGCAATTTACCTTTTGTTCCGTCCCAAGCGTGTTGTAAACTTCTTCGTGGGCGTTTTCCGTGTGTATAATGCCATTGTCCTTTAATATCTTGATAAGCCCACGGCGTTTTTCTTCCGTCCCCATGCAACGCATATTGTCCGGTTCCAAATTCGTTCCAAATGGCATTTTCAAGCGGACTTCCTATCGTGGCTTCGCCTTTTGATTCATCAATTTTATAGTCCCACGATCCCTTCAACTGTCCCGTTTGAACGGGCGTGTTTCTTTGTGTTTGGGAAACTAATTCCCCGGAAGCTTCATAAAGAAATTTTAGAACAGCTTCGTCCAGAGCGGCTTTAACTTCCATTGAATTATTTTGAAATTCAATATCCGCCATTATTGACCACCCGTATATTTTAGATAGATTTCAAGCTGATAATGAAGCTCCATAGGATCATCAATCAACAAAACATCATATCTTTCATCTTTAATAATCATCCGGGAATTTTCCGCTTTAACGGCGCTGTCAAGCTCCACATAATCACAAATAAAAACGTGTGTCGATTCTTGAATCTTAGAACTATAATTTTGATATTGTGAATCGCCCGCTTGATAATCAAGAAAGCCCGTAAGAGTATTAACGGGCTTCCAATTTTGAATCTTTTCCCCAATGGCGTTTTTTGTGAATCTGTCTTTAATTTGAAGTTCTGCAACAATATTTCCGCCTATTGCTTTCATGCTCAAAACCTCGCTTTAACATACGGGATTAAAAACGCCGTAAGCTTGCGGGGAACTCCAAGCGTGGAATCAATATCGGATTCCGTTGAATCACTCGCATAGCTCACGGAATGCCGGGAAATGGTTTCGGAAGAAATAGGCGCTTGCGTTTTATCGCCGCTGTTTTGAAGTTCATTTTTCAAAATCCATTTCAAGCAATCAATAACTCCCATTTGAACATCCGGCGGATAATAAATCTTTGTCGCAATAACTCCGATTTCATCAACCAAATCCGTGTCTTCATAATCTCCGACAACATACAAACCATTGTTATATTTGGATTCTGAAATTTCGATTGTGTCCCCTTCTTTGAAAATCGGTAAATCAAAGAAAAAAGCCCCGTTTTCAACATCGGCAGCACAACGGCGGTTTCTCTTTTGGAAATTGTTATTTGTCCGCGCCCGGATCAAAGATTCAAGCGCGGACAATTTTTCTTTGATTTGGGAATCTGTCAAATCTGTTTTAACATATTCCCGGAACTTTTCAACTGTAACAATCACGGGGAAAACCCCCTTTCAATTAAGCTGCGGAAGGATCTTTGAACTTAGCAAGAACAACCTTCGCGGCATTAGTAAGGGCCACACCGTAATACTTAGCGGTAGTAATCTCATGAACCTGGGTACGGGGCTTCCATTCGTGATCCACGGAAGTATCTTTCTTAAGGAAGATAGTAACGGCGGGAAGCTCGTCTTCCGTGTACTCGGTTTCGGCGCTGTCCGGCTCCATCTTGATAATCGGGCAAGTAAAAACATTAGATTTGGCTTTGATTTTGTTAGACTTCTTAATCCAGCAACCCGCAATCTTACCAATAGCACCGTTCACGGCAACGCCGCCCGTGAACTTATCGGCGGAAAGGAAATCCGGGTCTTTCAGAAGAACGGATTCAAGCTTGGGATTGATAAACATAACCTTGTCAATGCCGTCTTCTTCGTCCTCAAACTTGGTAACAGCATCAACAATAGCGTCATAACCAATAGCGGCGGTTCCGTCACCAACAATAGTGGTAGCGGTAAGAACCGCGTCCAGAACATCGTTGTCAACCTTGCCAACAATGGCCTTTGCAAGCTGCGCTTCCGCCTGTCCAACGGGATTTCCAAGGCCGGAATTAATGGCTTCCTGGGTAATGCCAACGGCTTTCATAGCTTTCTTAATGGTGAAAGTGGTAGAGGTTGCGGACATCTGAGTAAGGGGAACTTCCGCGCCCTCCGCAACATCGGCGGCGTCACCAATATAATTCCAACTCGGAACGGTCTTAGTATCGCCGGGAACACCAACAAGCGTGGTATCAACCTTTGCATAAGGCGTAATCTTTGCAAGGGCTTCAATCTTTGCGGTAATCATATCGCCCATAACCTGGGGATTAATCATCTGATTCATCATAGTAGTATTAGTATCTGCCATTTTTAAAATCTCCTTTCATTATTCGCCGTGCATAGCGGCATTGTATGCTTCCGGATTCTCATTAAAAATCTTCATCCGTTCCGCATACGGTTTCTTCAAAATATCCTGTTTCGTAAGAGTAGCGGAATTATCGTCCCGCTGTTCAAGTTTGTGTTCTTCAATTTTCTTTGAAGACGAACTTTCAAACTGTTTCGGGAACTGCGTCTTTAAACCGGAAATCAAATCATCAATGCCCTTGATATTTTCGTTATCATCAAGTTCAAGCGTCTTGTTTTCATCCTTAATTTTGGATTCAAGCTTGAAAGTAAGATAATCAACATCAAGCGCCTTTTCGGAAAGCAAAGCAACCTTAATCGCTGCCTTGATCTTGGTTTCCTTAAGCTCATTTTGAAGCTGTCCAACCTGTTTTTCGTAATCTGTAATTTTGCCCTGCAAATCTTCATTGCCCTTAGTGGATTTCTTAAGCGTTTCAATAAGGCCGTTTGCTGTTCCAAGCTGCTTTGTTAGGCCCTCATTATCCGCCTTAAGCTTTCCATAACGAACATCAAGATTTTCTTCGCTTGCGGTAAAGATTTTGTTTTCCTTCATTCCGGAAGTGATCTTTTCAATCACATCATCCGCAATTCCGTGTTCCTTCAAAAGTTCTGCAAGTGTCATAATTCTAATTCCTTTCTTTTACGGTTTTTACGGGCTGCGTCCCGAAAAAATTTTTTAGAATAGATTTTTTACGCCATCCCCGGCGAAATGTATATAAAAAAGCACCCGCGCAAAATACGCAAGTGCTTTTTGTTTTTACTCTTTTTGATAATATTCACATTTTTTATTATCAAAAAGAATTCCGTTTGGCTTCGCCCCGATTTCGCTTGTATAAACTTTGCAATAGGCATTTTTATAACCTATAATTCCGCTTTTACGGAAAGCGCAATCTTTACAAACGATTTTATCACTTGGAAACACCGGGGAAAGATCGTCTTGAAGTCTTTCTTCTCCGGGATTCTCCCGCATAGGCATAGCCCCCTTTCGCGGCGTGATTATATCATATATTCACGCCATTGTCAATGGCAAATTTTAAATTGTCTGATCGACAACTAAAACGATAAGTTTATATCTTCCGGAAGCGTCTCTTTCTGCCTTTAAAATTTCAAAAGTTGTATTTCTTTGAAGTAAAAGTTCATTTTCACTTTTAAAATTTGAAATCGGCGCAACATACATTCCCTTTGTTCCTTTTGGGGCGATAATTTCAAGAAAAACATCTTTATTCCATCCGGAAGATTCAATAACACCCGTTGAAACAAATCCTTTTTCAACAAATCGCTGTCCAACTATTGACCCATCATCCAACATTTGATGAATCTCCGAACGGGAAACGCCCAAAGTTGAAGCAAGCGTATTTTTTGAACCCATACCACGCCAAAGTTTTGTATCTTCCGCAATTTCACATTTTTCAAGTGCGCTTGTGCAATACTTGATTTTCGATTCATAGGAAGAACCGCTAACCCTTCCTTCCCGCAAGGCGGCGTTCATTTCGCGGTAATAAGAACCCGTGTAATCTACAACCGCGCTTCTTTCCCGTGCGCTTAAGTCATTATCCCATTTATCACGATTGAAATTCATTCTTTCGTGGTATCTTGTATCAAATCCCTTTGCGTTTTTTACAATAGCGTCATTATTTGAAACGGGCATTGTGGCTTTTGTTGCTTTCGTTGCCGCTTGTGTGTCAATCCCTAATTGATTTTGCAAAGATTCAATTTGCTTTGTTAAATCTTCGTATTTTACATATTCGTCATAATCGGCAAAAATATAAAATGAATCTTCTTTGCCATGATATTTGGAAAGAAGTTTTTCTTTTTCTTTTTGAACAATATCAAGTTGACTTTGAAGCTGTTTTGTTTGTATCTTTGCTTTTGTTTCGTATTTTTTCTTGAATTGATTATAATTTTGCGCCTTGATCGAATGATTAATTGAACCGTCACTTTCAATAATGCCGTTGGAAGATTTAATTAAATCATCTTTAGAAACTCCAAGCTTATCCGCCCACGCTTGCAACTGTTCATCCGTTGCCCCGTCAAGATCGCCCACAAGCTTGTCAAGTTCGCTTTTGTCAAGCGCCCAACGCGCCCGCTGTAAGCACGCACAACGGCAATTAATATCTTCACTCGCAATTCCAAAACCGCCCGGATATAAGGCCGTATGGCCCTTTCCGGGGATTTTAAAAGGTTGATCTATTTCCCGCAACTGTCCATCAAGTGCAACGTGATCCGGGCGCGTTTTCTTGTCAATGGTAGAATCCCATTGCTTAACAATATCCGCGCCCTTTTCATCCCTAACTTTATTAAGAGTTTTGAACTTTACTTCATTTTGGATTCTGTGTCCTTCCGTCCGTGTGATCCGGTAAGCTTGATTAATACTTGCTTCCGATTTCTTAGCAACATTCCGCGCAATATCCGCATAGCTGGAATTCATTGCAATTCCTTTTGAAATCTCCTGTCTTACTTTGTGCGCAACCTCTGTATTATTCACATAAAGATTTTGAGAAAGCTTAATTCCTTCATATTCGCTTTGCGCTGCCATTTGCGCCATTTGCTTTTGATCGAACGGAATAACTGTTGGAATTCCCTCTTTATGAAGTCCGTACATTGTGGAATAGAAAGTATCTTCGTAGCAATCTGTCAAATATTCATCAATTGTGCTGTAATAATTGCTTGAAAGCTTCCCGTAAATTTCTGAAAGTTGTTTTTCAAGTTCCTGTTGATACTTCAATTGATAAATAACACTTTGCGTTTGTTCTTTTGACATAAGAACTTGAATCTTGTTGTTTACTTCTTCAATGGCGTTTTTATAATATGCTTTAAGCCTTGAAACAACTTTTTGTTCGTCCTGTATTTGCTTTTGAAGAATCTCTTTTTCCCACTTTTTCATACAATCACTTCTTCTTCAACCGGAACTTCATTCACGGCGGAAGCTGCCTTTTCAAGCTCCGTTTCTTCATCCGGAAGCCTTGATTTAATAGATTCATAATCAATATCAAGAACTTCACAAATGTTTTCAACGATCAATTCACTTCCCAAAGTAGTTTCCAATCCAAGCAAAGTATTAATCTTTGTTTGCTGTGTTTGTGCGTCCGTAAGCTCAATTTGTGCGTTATCCTGGGCGTTCGTCATGATTTCGCGCTCAAAATCAAAATAAACATCCTTTTGCTGAAAATCCGTCCCATTCTCTTTGTTGATTTCATCAAGAACAATTCCAATGATCCTTCTTAAGAACTGTTTAAGCCGGATTTCAAGCTTGTTACACTTCAAATCAAGCAAGGCGTAACGGGATTTAATAACGATATTCGTTATATTTCCATCCCCAAGCTGCGCCGAATTAAAGCCCATTCCAAACCGATAAATATTCTTTTCATCAAGTTCAAGCTTTACTTTCCGCGCATCATAGGGAACATCAACCGTTTTGAATTCAACCCCGCCGCCGTCTTCCCCGTTAACTCCAATATGCTTTTTGGTTTTAACGTTCTGCATTAGTTCTTCCAAGTTGTCCCCTTGGAAGCCTTTAACGACAACCAAATATTCGCTTGCATCTTGTAAGTTATTAGAAAGGCCACAAGACATTAAATCATAATCATCAATTAATGATTTAATAGGCTTTAGGCCGGAAAACTTCTTTTTGCAATTATCAAGCCGGAAGAACGGGATAAATCCAAGCGTTTCATAATAAAAATCGGGATCATCGTCACGCTTTTTATAAAGAACGTGCGGGCGCGGATTTGGGCGCTCTTTCGTGGATTTATCAAGAATAATTTCCCCGTCCTTTTCGGAAGAATAAAAATAAGTTTGGGATTTATCCCAAACTTGAATTCTTTTAATCGGCGTTCGATCTTTGCCGAACTTTTCAATATACCAATAGATAATATATTCCTGTCCGTCACTTGAATATTTACTTTCAACTTCAATAACGCCCATCGAATCCGCCCATTCAAACGCAAGCTTGTTTTCTGCGTTTTTATAGACATACATATAATCAAAGCCCTTTGCAATTGCGCCTGTTAAAACTTCGTAAAGCTCCGAAAGAAAATCGTCATTTTCGTTGAAGTATTCGTTCAAGAACGATTGCAATTCCGGCAAGTCTGACTTGATAAAACCATCCTTGCCGGAAAGCATATATTGAACTTCCTGGTCTACAATTTCAGTAAAAAACGGGTGTGAAATCTTGATATTGGAACGTGTCTTATCCTCCACCAAAACCCCATCCGCATTGTAATAATAAAGCTTGTAATTTAGAATATCATGCAAGCCCTCATAATACATTTGTCCCGTGCGGGCGAACTGCTTTTGTTCACTCGCTGCGTCTTCCTGCATAAACTCTAAAATTTCGGATTCTGTAAGCATATTTGTTCACCCGCCTTTCGTAGACTTTAAATTTCTGCAAGCGCGGCTTTTGCCTGTTCTTTAAAGCTTTCGCAATCTCCAAGCATTTCCGCATCCTTCAAAATATTTTCAATATGAAAAGCGTGTGTCATTTCTTCCCGCGCAATATCCTTGAAAATAGGATCATTAAAAGCCTTGTAAAGATCAACGTAAACAATAACGTCTTTATATTCCTTTTTCAGAATTTCATTAAGTGTCGTATAGTCCATTACACCGCGCCCCCGATAACGCCAGTGGTAAGACCCGCGTTACCAACTGCTCTACTCGCATGCTCCATAATTTTTGTTTCCTTTCTTTTAATAAAAAATTTTATTTCTCAATTCGATTCTGCGCACAAATCGAATATTGAAAACCACTATCCATAAGGTACATACGCGCCGTTCTTGAAAATATAGGGCCTGTATTGAACCCATGTTCCACTTTTGCGGATATACACCTTATGAGAAACAAAATTTTCGCTTCTACGGATATAGACAAGGCCCAAAGCTTCACTTGTCGCTATAACTGAAATATCACCCGTAACCCAATAATCAAACCCGCTTTCCACAATATACCCGTTGACGGTATGCGTTAAAATAGCATAGCCATTATCCGCGCTAAACGTTACAACAATCCTATCACCGTGTGTTAGCGTTGCCCCGTTTACAAGCTCAACGCCGTTCCGCGTCACTGTCACATGGGAATGCGCGTCCGTTGTGATCGTAAGAGAATAAGTCCGCGCCGTTCCGGGAAAAGTCGTGCTTGTGCTTCCGTTGAAAACTGCTGTGTTCTCTCCAAGCACAACCGTATTCGTAAAGTTAACCGTACAATTCCCGTATCCATCATGATCCTTTTGAAAGCTCCACGAACCGGGATAGCCGCTATATGCAACATATATATCACTCCAAGTGGTAAGCAATACGGCCCTATAAGGATAACCACCATCTTCAATTCCAAAGGTTTTGAATGTTATATCGTCTGCCGTAATGCTTCCACCTGTAATATTAGCGGTATTATATTCATATGCCCCCCGAAATTGCGGCGTTACGGTAAACATAGAACGATTGTTTGCGCTATTATAACTCTGTTCAACTTTTAACCTTGTGTAATAATTCCCGGAAGCCCAACCGTTTTCATCGGGAATATAAAAGGTTGCCATAAAATCACACCTTTAAGAAGAAAATTTGTCCTTCTTCACCGCTTTGTGGAAGCGTATCACCATAATTCACGCCATCCGTTAGAATCATAGGGCCATTTACGGGAAGACCATTGGAAAAGTCCGTCTTGGGGCCAGTTACGGCGTTATCTTCGATTTTACTTGTTCCGATTGTAATATTTTCAAGCTCTGTTTTTGTGGCATATTCGGAAGTATCAATTTGGGAAATTTGTTCGTTTATTTCATCCTCAAAAGTCGAAACACGATCTTCAATTTCTGTTTCAAATGCTTCTTGATCCGCTTGAATAGCGTTATACAATGCTTCCATCTGTCCGGCAACTGTAAGCATTTGAGAATAAATACTTGCTTCCGCGCTCTGTGATCCAAGGGAAGCGGAATAAAAGCCCTCTACAATCTCATACCAAATAACTTCGGAAGTAAGAACATTGCTTCCGTTAACACCGATAACACCAAGCCAAATTTTCCCGTCCGTTGCTACAACTTCACGGGGAACAATGGCTTTTCCTTGTCCGTCAATTGCAGCTTCGTAAACATCTTCTTTGTTATCATCCCGGTAAAAGATTGCGTTCTTGCCGTAACCTTCCCATGTGGAATCAAACGTGAAAATAACAAAGTCTGTTTCAATATCCCCGGCGGAAATCATTGGGGCATTTGTGATCGTCAATGTTTGATCTACAACTTTAGCTTTAATAACGCTCATTTTTAATCCCTCTTTCGTACACTGTGAATTTCTCCATCAATGCAATAAACACAATATCTTTTCAACCGGATCAATCCACAAGTAACCGCGTAACAATCGCCCCGCGCCCATTTGCCGATATAATTAATAACGCCTGGGCGCGGAAGCTTGTTAGATTTAAAATATTTTTGAATCTTATCTTTCAAGAATAATCAACCCCGTATCGGTCAAAAAGAGTTTTTACTTTATCGTTCTTAATAATCTGCTTTTGCTGGCCGTTATTCAAAGAATCATAAACAGTTTGCAAAGCTTCCTTTGTTTCGGCTTTCACTTGTTCCGTTTTCTCTTTTAAAACAGTCTTTTTCATTCCGTTACCCCCAATTCCGCAAGGGCCGCTTCATAATCCGCAATCGTTGCTTCATCCGTTGGCATACTCCCATCGTCAATAATTTCACCCTCCGTGTACGTTCTGCCAAGTTCCGCCGGGTCACAGGCTTCGGAATACGCCACGCCATCCCGCACCACATAGCGTCCGGCATCAGAATAGGTGCGGATGAAGTCTCGACCATTCAAGTCGAAATGTTCCTGTTTGATCATGCTCTCCTCCTTATGCCGCAGTCGCCGTGATGACAATGTTGTCGTAACAGTTATCCACAAGCACAACGCCCGTCGCGCTGTCATAAGCGGTGCTTGTAATGTCGGTGCCGCCGCGAGTGACAGTCACGGACGAAAGACTATACCCCGCATCTGCCGTCAAAGTAGTTGTGAACGCCTTCCCAAGCTCTACGCTGGCGGCGTTATTGGAACTGGCACAATGCGTAAGATTTTGCGTAATTGTCATATGCAAAAGCGGATGACCGTCTGCATACTGGTTTTCGTAAATACTTCCCTCGATCTTGGCCCAAGTAACTGTTCCGTACCCATCAAGTACCGACCAGTTTGTCGCTGCCTTATAGTCGAGATCCGTGCCATCGCCGAGATGGTTGTACAACGCTTCTGGAATATAGATCGTGCCGCCCGTGCCGCCGGATTTGAAAGGCGTGTTTTGGAATGCTGCCGATGCCGCTGAACTAAGTGCATGAATTGCGCCGTTTTTCCGCAGAATCAGTGTAGTTAACTTGGAATCATATGCAAAATTTTCGCTGGCAATTGCTCCGAAAACAATGTCAATAACTTCCACATTAGGCGTACGGGCCATTGCGAGTCTTGTATTAGGGCTGCCGATCACAACGGTCTTCAGCTTTGAACAGTTTTGGCAGAAATAGCTCGTGCCCCCGGCTGTGACCAATGGTGCGTAAACAGTAACAAGATTTGTGCAATTGCTGAGGAGTCCCCCCACAGAAGTAAATCTTGTGAGAATGTTCACTTTCGTAATTCCTGTATAGCCTGTTAAAGTGACTTTTGGAACGGTATTGATCGTTATTTCCCCGGTGGGCTCTGTTTTGTTAAGAAAACCGTCTAGACTCCATCCGCCCGCTTCAACATTGACTTCCGCGCTTGCGTATTGTCTAACATCAATTGTTCCATTCTCTGTAATCTCAATTGCACCGGACGGAGAAATATATTCATTAGGAATAGGATTGATTGTTACACGGGAAAGCCCATCATATCCGTTATCCGGAACAACATTTTGAATTGCCTTTGTGGGCGTGGCGGTTTTGCTTTGTAGATTAATCTCTCCACCGCCGCCAGACCATCCGCCGGAAAGCCCGTCAAGAACCTTTTCGCGCCATTTTAAAGTGCTTGTAAGATCATCCTGTATAAAATTAACCCCAAGGGCATTAAGAACGTTTTCACGATATTTCAACGTACTTATAACATCGTCTTCCGTGGCGCTTTCCTCCAA
>Ga0310694_10006637_pt1 | contig 10937 bp, 7 predicted proteins | sample 174DNAGHGhighgp2_FD_203884 | JGI IMG/M metagenome (GOLD analysis project Ga0310694, IMG submission 203884) | Sheep rumen microbial communities from Palmerston North, Manawatu-Wanganui, New Zealand - 1742 DNA GHGhigh gp2 (v2) (version 2) | ecosystem: Host-associated > Mammals > Digestive system >... | reverse complement strand
TACCAGTGGGGCAGCAACGACGGCAAACCCGTTCAGCGCGACATCCTCCGCCTGGCTTACAACGTCACCTTCAAGAAGGGCCGCGTCATCGGTAAGAAGTACGATGCGAAACTGGGCAAGGAGGTCGACTGGATCCTTGAGAACGATGTCCACATCTCTTCTGCCGATACGCTCGTTGTCCAGACTCGTGAGTCAAACCAGAAAGTATTCTTCACACCCAAATACGTGAAGAAATAAAGATTGAACATTGAAGATTGAACATTGAAGATTGAGAATTATGAATAGAATCTTTAGAAACAGTCTCTTTATGATAGCAGCAGGCGCACTTGTCGCAGCCTGTGCCGACTATAATGTGACAGATGATTTTAGTGCGAATCCGGATCCGTCTTATATAGAGCCATATAAGGATCTGGCGCCTGTCAAATCGTATATTAACAGAGAGACATATCCAAACATGTCTCTCGGTGCCACGCTCAAGGTATCAGACTTCAACAAGCAGGAACTGGCTCATGCAGCGATTGTCACCAACTGCGATAATGTCGCTTTCGGTAACTCACTGATGTCGGGTACCATCGTCAATGCCAAAGGTGTGATGAATTTCCTTGATATGAGTGATCTGCTTTCTCATGTGGAAGAAATAGGCTATGAGGTATATGGCAGCCCTATTGTCGCCAATACCAATCAGGCTGATGAATGGCTGGCCAACCTCACAGCACCTATTGAGATTCCTGTTGACTTTGTAGAAGGCAAGGTCGTCAACTACAACGACTCAACGGAATTCCACGGTACTATCGAGAAGGGTACTAATGCATCAATTGCCAAATATGACGATCAGAACACGCTAAAAATCGGTACGGCAGTTAATGTCCGCATAGTCGAAGGTTTCGAAGTTGATCCTCTCGCCAAATACACCACGACGTTCTGGGCTAAGGTTGACAAGGACGCTTCCTATACCATCACCTTCTCGGGGAATAAGGTTAACGGAAACGGTGCTGATGGAAAGTGGACGCTTAAGCCGGGAAAATGGACAAAGGTCGTTGTGGAGGCTCAAAGTGCAGAAGGCGAAACAGAAGGTTACTTAAGGATTGAGAACTCGCGTTCTGCTGTTATCTATATCCAGAGAGTGGAGGTAGGCTATTATCCCGACAACCACCGTCCGCAGACTGCCCAAGAGAGGACTGATACGATCAATTATGCCCTTAACACGTGGTGTGATGGTCTGATGAAGATCAACAATGGCCGTATCAAGTCGTTCGATCTCATTGACGAGGCCATCGATACGAAAGCAGTATTGGATAACGGCATGTTCGACCTCAAACATTCTACCGATAAGATTTTCTGGCAGGATATTCTTGGCAGTGAGAACTATGCTCCTGTCGTGTCAAAGGTCGCAAGCGAGAAATTTACTGCTCATGAAGGTAACTCTTCTGATTTGAAATTCTTCATCAGCGAGATTGGCCTTGAAGATCAGAAGACTTTCGAGAGTCTGAAATATTGGATTGGTATTTGGGACGCAAATGGTGCAAAGATTGACGGTATCAATGCCAAGCTGAATCTCACTTATAGCGAGGATGAAGCAACTCTGGCTGCCAACAAGGCAGTGTTTGAAAAACTGCTTGGTAATCTAGCTTCTACAGGCAAACTCATCCGTCTCTCGAATTTTGACATCAAGTACCAGGATGCTGAAGGCACTAATGTAACTGCAGACAAGATCACAGCAGATCAGCGTCAGAAGCTTGCAGACTTCTATAAATACGCCATCAACAGGTATATGACCGATATCCCTAAAGACAAGCAGGCAGGCATCTGTAAGAGTAACCTCTCTGATACGACGGATCCTGTAGGTCTCTGGTCTATCGACAGCAAGAGCAAGGACTGGGTGCGCACTGCCACCTACAAGGCCTTCTGCGACGCTCTAAGTGGACAATAAAGATTTAAACGGTTGCCAGTGAGGAAAAGAAGGCATTCTGATCTTCCTGGCAATCATTACCCTGATTATTTTTTTATATTTTTTCAATTAACTTGTTTTATTAATTAAATTTTTCAATTATGAAGAAATTATTTACTCTTTTTGCTTTCCTGGCTGTGGCTTTGGGAGCAAATGCGAAAGAGATTGTTGACGCAGAGGTCGACTTCTCTAAGTACACTGATTTCTCGCAAGTCAAACTTGCAAGTTGGGGAGGCAGTGAATCAGCAAAGGCACGCCTTTCAATTAAGGATGGTTGCCTGCATTTCCACAGTGAGGAGGCTACAGATCCTTCATGGGACTGCCAGTTCTTCCCCATCGGTGGTGTTGACGCAGAGCCGGGCGTTGTCTATACGCTTCACTTCAAGATTAAGGGTACTGTTGCTCAGAATGTCTCTATGCTTGGATTCGGTCAGACACCTTACGGACAGTTCCCCATCACAACTGACTGGGTCGAGGGTACTGTTGATTACGAGGCTACCAATAACGATGGTAACATCCTCATGCAGTGCGGTGACTACGTAGGTGACTGGGATATCGCATATCTTAAGATTACCCACGAGGGCAAGGAAGAGCGTCCCGTAGAGTGGCTCGAGCAGCTCACCAATGGTGATGCTGAGACTCCTTGGACTGATGAGCAGAAGGCCACGAGATGGAATGACAAGGAGAACAACTTCAAGATTGTTGCTTGGGGTAAAGAAAAAGGCGTGAATATGAATGATGACGGTGGTTGGGATCCGTTCCCCGCTACTATCGAAAAGGTTGATGGTAACAACGTATTCGTCGTTCACGGCAAGGCTGCTGACACTGAGGGTGATGCCTCTGCTTGGGACAACCAGTTCTGGATTGAGGCTCCTAATGCAAAGGTCTTCAAGGTTGGTAACCAGTTCAAGCTGCACTTCCGTTACAAGGCTTCTGAGGAGGCTAATACCAACACTCAGTTCCACCACCAGAACCCCTCTGACTATGTTCACTGGCAGGCTGTTGGCGACGTTAAGTTCACCACAGAGTGGCAGGAATTTGACGGAGTATTCACTGTTCCCGATGCAGCAACTGATGCATGGTCTATCGCATTCAACCTGAACCCGCAGAACAAGAACGCAATCGATTTCTATTTCGATGATCTCTCTGTATCTGTCATGAAACTCGATGAGGGCCTCTTCGTTGCTTCTTCTAACACTGCCAGTGGTATTGAGTATGACTTCGACAACGCCATTGAGTTTACAGACGGTGAAGACGGACTGGTTGTCGCTACCGTTGGTACAAAGGGTAAGAAAGATACTTGGGTGAATGAGGTGATGATTTCAACCGTTCGTGGTAATGACAAGGCATTCAAGGGCGCTACTATTAAGCCTTCTGGTTCCTATATTGGTGAAGATAACTGGGGTGACTATGTTGATGGCTCAAATGCTAAGATCAAGCTCCCCGCAGCTGGTGTATGGACCATTTCTATCGATACCGAGGGCAAGCAGATCAACTTCGTGAAGGTTGAAGGTGACAAGGATAAAGAGCCTCTCGATGTGAAACCTAACCCGACAGTTGTTGTTGTGAAGGGTCTTGAGAGAGACGATATTAAGGATGATGATCATCCCGATGCTACAGGTCAGCCTTGGGACAACCAGTTCTTCATTGTTGCTAACCGCACACTCAGTGCAGGTGAGGTAACAGTTGTTGAGTTCGATTATGTCGGTACTAAGGAAGCTAAGACTACCACTCAGTGTCACGCTCAGCCTGGTGGCTACCTCCACTGGAGTTGCATTGGTGATGTCACCTTCACCACTCAGGAGCAGCACTTCACAACTACATTCACTGTTCCTGCTGAGGCCGATGGCATGCAGTCTATCGCATTCAACATGGCTGAGATCAAGGACGCTTGTGACTACACGATCAAGAACGTTATCTGGAAACTTGAGGACAACACTGAGACACTGATCGACATGGAGGGTTCAAAGAACTTCTACGTGAAGGAAGGTGCAGGCACAGAGCCTCATGTTTACGGTGCTGACGGTATCAACAGCGTAGTTTATGGCAACACCGCTTCTGACGCTATCTATAACCTCTCTGGCCAGCGTGTATCAAAGGCTTACAAGGGTATCATCGTTAAGAACGGTAAGAAGTATATTACAAAGTAAGCAACCATTGTCCATCGGTTGATGGATAATTTTAGAACTTTACATTGTTTTGGTGTGTGGTCCGGGCTTGTGAAAGTCCGGACCTTTTGTCTCATCCAGCCCGGAGGTATAATAAAGATGTAAACAATCTTCTATCTCCGTCTTTACTTGAACTGAAAGATATTGCTGAATCCCGTCAGGGTAAAGATGGCTCGCACGTTGTCAGTGATGCTCTTGATATATACATGTCCTCCCTTTTCCTCTGCATTCTGCAGGATACCTAGGAAGATACGCAGCCCTGCCGATGAGATATATTCCAATCCTGCACAGTCGATAATGATATCCTTTCCCTCACATCCGTAGAGAGGCTGCATAGCCTTTTCTGTCTCTGGTGCGGCGGCAGTGTCTAGACTACCTTCCAAAAAGGCAACCATGTTGCCGTCTTGTTCTTGAATTGTTACTTTCATTTTGATGTTATTGTTTTAAAAGTTCAATGATTCATTTACGCAGTTTCTTTCTTTGGGTCAGCACATTGAGACCATCCGTGCGTTCATAGTTGATGGAGTCCATGTTGTGGCGCATGATATGGACTCCTAATCCGCCGAGTTGACGGTCTCTAGCAGGAAGTTTTGTATCCTCTCTGCTGTCTGCTGTATTGTATGGCCATCATGGTCAGGTCGTCGCTCTGTTCGGCATCGCCCACAAACTCATGTACGGCGGCAGTCATCTGTTCTATGAGCTGATGGGGCTCCAGTTGCTGTGTTGAGAGGGCCTTGAGGGCAACCTCGTTGATGCGGTTCATCTGGAACTGGGCGCAGTCGGCATTCATCGCTTCGGTCAGTCCGTCGGTGAAGAGGAAGATAGTGGTACCAGGGGAGATCAGCGCTTCCTGCAGCGTGTACTTCCATGTCGGCATGAAACCTACAGGGATGTTCGAGTCACAAGGCAGCTCGCCGACACCAGCACCGACGAGGAGCGGAGCGTCGTGGCCGGCATTACAGTAATGTAGGCGCCCTGTTGGCAGGTCGAGCACACCGACGAAGAGGGTGACGAACATGAGAGTCTTGTTCATGTCGACCATCATCTTGTTCATCGTTGTTACAATTTGGTCAGGCATCGACTCATGGGCTGAGACAGTGCGGAAAACTGCTCTGGTGACGGCCATGAAGAGCGATGCGGGCACACCCTTGCCAGAGACATCGCCGATGCAGAAGAAGAGTTTCTCGTCGCGGAAGTAGAAGTCGAACAGGTCGCCACCGACATCCTTGGCGGGTGTCAGCGAGGCGTAGATCTGCACATCGTCACAGTCGGCCTTTGTAGGGAATTTCACGGGCAGCATGCCCTTCTGTATGTCGCTGGCAATGTGGAGGTCACGTTCTATCGATGCTTTCTGGGCCGTAGTCTCTTTCAGTTCCTCGATATATTTCACAAGCGACTGCTGCATGCCCGCAAACGAGTGGCTCAGCTGGCCTATCTCATCAATGCGCTGGAAGTCGGGCAGCTCTGCTTCGAACTGTCCAGAGGCAATCGTCTCGGCCTCTTGGGCCAGGCGTCGCAGGGGATTGAGCTCGCGTGTAATGATGCGGATGAAAAGGTAGAGCATCAGCAGCAGACCTATGATGACGATGGCCATGACGGATTGGCGCAGACGGTTGAAGCTACTGAAGACATCCTTCTCCGGGCATACGATGGCCATCGAGCAACCCGTCTGACCGAGGGGTTTGTAGAACACGTAACTGTCCTCTCCGTCAATAATCATATGCTTCATGCCTTCCTCCCCGCGTTGCATGGCATGTCCTAATGCCTCCAGCGCCGTGTCTGGCTTTTCAATAGTCTGGGTATAGATGGTCTGGCGGGTAATCTTGGTAGTATCCGGATGTACGAAATAGGTACCGCCACGTCCAATCATGATGCTATAGGAGTTTGGATAGGGTTTTGTGGCAGAGATGGTCTGCGAGAGCCAGCTGATAGAGAGGCTGGTGTTGATGACACCGATCTTCTGTCCGTGGTGGTCCTTAATGGTCTGGCAAAAGCTCGTCACCATCTCGCTCGTGTTCGTAGCCACGTCATAGTCCATGTATGGCTCCGTCCAGCAAGGCTTGTCGAGCAGCATGGGCATGAGGTACCAGTCCATGAAGAAATATTGGTACTTGTCGCTGCCGCCCTGTATGGTTCGGATGCTGTCGCCGTCATGCTTGGTGTAGGCCGAGAAGTACCGGCCCTTGTCCTCGAAATAGTAAGGCTCGAAGGCGATGGAACAGTTGTAGAAGTCGGGGTTATTCAGTAGCATGCCCCGACTGTAGACGAACATCGAGTCGGGCTTGTCTGGATGTCGCTGTACGAGCCAGGTGGTCATGTTCGACGCCACCTCTACACGGTTCAGGATGCCCTCAACGCGCAGCGAGGTCTTGTCGAGTATCTGCATAGCGTGATTGACAGCCTCCTCGCGAACGGCATCACGTGACTGGAAGAACAGGAAGCCGAGAGCGACGTTGAAAATGATGGCGGCAAACAATACTACCCACAGGCTGACTCTGACGGATAGTTTGCGGCGGATAAGTTGGTAGAATTCTTTCATCTAATATTAATTTCAGTCTTCAGTTTTCAGTTTTCAATAAGTTCCTCATACGTCACCTCACGGCTCAACATCTGGTTCTCCACCATCAGGCGGCTGGCCTGTTCCACCATGTCGGGGCGAAGGCGGAACTCACGTTTCTTCGATTCGCGGTCCACCTGCAGGCGCAACACTTCCTTCAACATCAGCCGTTGCATCACGCGGTTGGTGGCAATGCTGTTTTTTTCGACATACTTCATGACGATGTCCAAAGTCTCGTCGGGATGCTGGGCTGCCCATTCCCAGCCCTTCCGACAGGCATTGGCAAACTTCTTGGCCTGCTCGCGGTGCTTCTCGTAATAGTCGCGTGTCATATAGACACCATCCTCCTGCACGTTGTAGCCATGGTCGCAGAAGCGGTACACGTTCTTGTCGTTCAGCTCTATACCTGCCTGCATCAGCTGATAGTATTCATTGTAGCTCATGGCCAATGTGGCATCGAGGGCACCGGCCAGGAACAGGTTGATGTTCTGGGCAAACCGCACCCATTCGTAGTTCAAGTGCTCCTTGATGCTCATGCTGATGGCCAGCTGCCCGAAGCCCACACTCCAGATACCGACTTTGGCGCCCTTCTGCGTCAGTGGATCCTTGCCTCGGGCAGATACGATGACCATGCCATTGTTCATCGACGTCTGGAGAATATTCACCAGAGGTATGCCTCCATCCACAATCTCCAAGGCCTGACAGAGTTGCAGCGTCGTGGCCTGAGATACATTTGTCCGGAGCCGGCTCATGGCGGGCAGCGTGACTGAGGGATGCTCAATCTTCACTTTCACCCCTGCCTCGCGAAAGAATCCCTTGGCCTCGGCCACATAGAAGCCGGCGAACTGTGCCTGTGCCGTCCATTGGGGGGTAAACACAATGGTTGCATCTTGTGCCGGCATGACCTGAACGGCCGCCACCAGTGCGATGAAGATAATCAGAAGTCGTTTTATTGGCTGCATAGCTATTCATTAATAGTTTTGTTTGTAGGTTGCAAAGATAGTTAATTTCTTACTTAATTTATCATTATTCAATGGATTTTTGTGTTAATAGATGCAAATACTTCTGTTATGCCACTGTAACATAAGAAATCTTAAAAAGTATGGCGCTTTCCGATTATTTTCGTATCTTTGCCACAAAAAAAGAGATATGAAGCAATTTTGTCTGATGACGCTGGCAGTCATGTTCTTCTGGACAGCTGGCTATGCAAAGGTAAATGGGACGGAATCCGAGGCCGGGACTCCGGACGGAGTGGAAGCCGTTGACTTGGGGCTGAGTGTGAAGTGGGCAAACATGAATGTGGGTGCCAAGAAACCCTCTGGTTTTGGCTCGTATTTCGCGTGGGGCGAGACCAAGCCCAAAGAGTACTACTCGTGGGGTACCTATATATGGACCAAGGGTGACAGCCAGTATCTGACCAGATACTCGCCCAACGACAGAAAGACCCAGTTGGCGCCCGTTGACGATGCAGCCCATGCCAATTGGGGCGGTGATTGGCGCATGCCTACTGCCGACGAGTGCGAAGAGTTGGTCAATCCTGACAACTGCACATGGGAATGGACTACTCAGGATGGCATCAACGGCTATAAGGTAACAGGTAAGAAGACGGGCAACTCCATCTTCCTGCCTATCACGGGGTTCCGTTTCTATGCCGACATACAGTTTCGTGCCGTCTACGGTTACTATTGGACCTCATCCCTTTACACCACTATTTATAACAAAGCCTGGTGCCTGGAGTTCAATCTCGACAACGCATCCGTGACCTTCGGAAAGCTTTCAAGCAATCGCTTCAGCGGCCGCTGTATCCGTGCCGTAAGGTAGCCCAAACTCTCTATCTTGAATTATAAGAGGGCAATCGCGTCAGCGGTTGCCCTCTTATGATTATTTTCTCAGTATCGACTTACTTGAACAGGCTCTGGGCCATCTGGTAGAGGCAGCGGCGCCAGGTGAGGAACTCGTGTGCGGTGCCCTCAGAGATGAGACCCTCGGCGTTGTAGCCGGCAGCCTTCAGATCAGCGACGCTCTTGTTGATGCCGTCGGGATTCTCCTTGTCGCCGCAACCCTCGAAGATGTACTTCACGACCTTCGGATCCTTGATCTCATCGGGAGCGTACTGGCCGCCAGAGAGCAGACCCCAGTAGCCGAACACCTCGGGACGACGCAGGGTGATGAGTTTCGTCTCCATGCCACCCATAGAGAGACCTGCCAGAGCACGGTTCCACTTGTCGGGCTTGGTGAGGAACTGCTTGTCGATGACGGGCATGAGCTCGTCGATGAGCAGTTTTTCGAATTCCTCGGCGGTGAACTTGCCGATGGTGCCGAACTTGAAGTCGTTGGTCAGACCGTAGGCCATCACGACGATGAAGGGCTTGATCTTGCCGTCGGCAATCAGGTTGTCCATGATGATGCCTGCCTTACCCTGTACGGGCCAGCTAGTCTCGTTCTCACCCCAGCCGTGCTGCAGGTAGAGGACGGGATAGCGTGTCTGCTCGAGCTTGCCGTTCTTGCCTTTCACGAGCTTGCCGTAACCACTGGGCAGATAGACATTGGCAGTCTGCATCTTGCCGGTGCTCTCAGACCAGAAGTTCACCTGCTGGATGTTGCCGTGAGGAATGTCCTTGCGCCAGGCGTAGAAGTCCTGATCAGGAGCAGGAATCTCAATACCACTCTCCCAACGGCAGGAACCGAAGTAGTTGTGAGTGCCAGGATCGTTGAACACACCGCCATCGATAGTCAGGTGGTAGTAGTGGAAGCCGGGATCCATCGGACCCTCGGTGGTGCCTGTCCACACACCGTCCTTATCCTTGCGGAGCACGGTACCGCCACGACCGCCGAGACCGAGGCTGACGATGACTGATTTGGCTTCGGGAGCCACCACGCGGAAGCGGGCAAAACCTTCTGAGTTCACCTGCGGATATTCCTGTCCGGGCTGGTTCATGGGGTTGGGAACCCAGTCATCCTTCGGAACGCGTTTGTCGGCCACAGGGTCGAAATCGCGAATGATCTGCAGTGAGCGCTTAGCCTTGAAGTTCTCGTCGAAGGGCAGCGGATGGTTGTTCACACCCAGCCAGGAGTCCTTGTCGCTGAGGTTCCAGAAGGTGACATTCTTGATGACGTCGGCGTGCTTGCGGAATACCTTGAACAGACGGGCATACTGGTCTTCCTGCAGAGTGCCGATATAGGGGGCCTGTGGCTTTGCCTCACCACGGGCGAAACGCAGCTGTCCACCGCTCTCCGTATTGGTACGGAGGTCGAGCTCGGTGATGTGGATGATGTTGACGATCTCCTTGAAGCGGTTGATGGCCTTCTCAAGCTGCTCCTCGTCGGGGAAGTAGATATTGTAGTGGCCCTGCATGCCGATACCGTCGATGGGCACACCAGCGTCCTTCATCTTCTTCACCATGTTGTAGATACGTTCACGCTTGCCGTTGTCCACGCAGCTGTAGTCGTTGTAGATCAGCACACCTGTGGGATCTGCCTCACGGGCGAACTCAAAGGCCTTGGCGATGAACTCGTCACCGCAGAGCTTGAAATGACGGCTCTGACGATAGGGGCTGGCAGGAACCATCTTGCCATCGACGAACTCGAACGGACGGCCGTCGTCGGCCATAGCCTCATTCACCACGTCCCAGGCATAGACCACGTCTTTATAACGATTCACCACTGTGTGGATATGCTCGCGCAGACGCTCGTAGAACACTTCCTTCTTCACAGGCTTGCCCTTCTTGTCGGTGAACATCCAGTCGGCAAACTGAGAGTGCCAGCAGAGGCAGTGGCCACGCATCTTGATGCCGTTCTCGCGGCAGAAGTTGGCGATGCTGTCGGCTAAGCCGAAGTTCCAGACACCCTCTTTCGGATGAATCTCGCCTGGTTTCCAAGCGTTCTCGGCTGTCACGCTGTTGAACTGCTTTTTGATGATGGCGGTCTGAGCGGGATCAGAGATGTTGGTCTTGTTGACGGCAACACCAATCGTGAAATAGTTCTTGTAGGCATCCTTGAGTCCGGGGCCTGCTGAATAGTCAACGGGACGTCCCCACTGTGCCAGGGTAGGTAAGATGCTCATGCATGCGAGCATCAGACCGGTAAAGATTCTTTTTTTCATATTTACTTGATTAATTAATATTGGTTTATTGAATAGTTACAGTCAGTTTCTGGAGGTCCTTGTCGGCGGAGCTGGTGCCATAGAGCAGCTCGAATGTGCCAGACTTGGTGCGCATCGTGTTGGTCTCGGCATCCCAGAACTCGAAGCTCTTCTTGTCGAGGG
>Ga0310694_10006632_pt1 | contig 10943 bp, 24 predicted proteins | sample 174DNAGHGhighgp2_FD_203884 | JGI IMG/M metagenome (GOLD analysis project Ga0310694, IMG submission 203884) | Sheep rumen microbial communities from Palmerston North, Manawatu-Wanganui, New Zealand - 1742 DNA GHGhigh gp2 (v2) (version 2) | ecosystem: Host-associated > Mammals > Digestive system... | reverse complement strand
AATTATTGTCAGCTTTCTCATTCTCATCCTCTCCAATCTCTACTTTGGCCCAACCTTTGTGTTTTTTACTGATTGAGCTGTATACGCATCCGACTGTGGTACCAACCATTTCAGCAAGCTCTTTGGCTGTATCTGCGACAAATATCGGTAATTCATTTTTATCGGCCGTGGTTTTCATGTAAACAATCATGTTTTTTCTCCTTATCCAAGCGGCACATAATAGATCATTAAGGCCGAGGCGGCTATATATGCAAGCCAAAGCAAAGCGCTAATTATTTTCCTGGTCACTTCCCTCTTCTTCATGTTCACCGTCCTTGTCTTTAACCTTGAGGTATATTGCTACGACTACTGTGATTATTGCGAATAACAGTATAAAGAGCACTCTTCCCGTTCCGGGATCCCGTTCAAAGCTAAATATGTCCTCTAAAATCGCCGCCCATCCTTCTCTTGTCATTGATGTCCTTCCTTACTCCATATATTTTTTGATTAATTCGCCGCACTCATTTGATACGGGGCCAACTGTTTGTATAAAGGTCTGCAATGCGATTGCCTTCATGGCTTTGTTGTCCTTGTTTTTTTCGATAGTATCAATGAGTATTTCCTCTGCAATTGTTATGTTTTTGTGAATAGGGTCTCCCATTTTTTCATTGTTTTTAAATCTTAATGCGTCATTTAACCTGACTATTGTCTTCTCATAGCTTTTTGCAAGGTCTTTATAGTATGTAGCTGTCTCTACGGCCTTGATGGCTTCATTCAGATATTTGTCAGGATTCCACTGTGCTAAGCCTTTTTTAATATTTTCAAGGCATTTTATTGTTTCTATTGCCTCTCTTCGCTCCGGAGCCGCAATTTTGCATTGTTCTACAATTTTCCTAAGATCTGCGCATTTGGCCTCATCTATGTGGCCGCCTAAAATCATCAATGATAAAAATAAATCTGCGTTGATTATGTTCATTTGTCTTTACTCCTTCAATCCCATGTACTTGTATCACCTTCATGTTCTTCAGGGCTGCTGCCAGGACCGCCAAAAAGGTGAAGAGCTCCGTACATGCTTAGTATTGCCATTGCGTATGTGGTCCATATTCCTAATATGCCGAAGAACATCTCAATGGTTGTTTTTGTTTCGTATCCGGTCAATGCTTTAATCATTTCTTAGCTCCACCTTTGTCCCCTGAGCAGGCAGAAGCTCATTCTGTGGTTGTTCTGCCATGCGTATTAATTCCTCAAGTGAATCTCTTGAGATTGTAACAGTCAGCAGGTCGACGTTTCTTTTTACTAATATCGTCTTTCCATTTTTTAGCGTGTATTTACAAATGTTTTCGCTAAGATATTGATTTTTCATTGTCCTACTCCTTTACGTAGAGATCGCATTCGCCATTGAGAAGAGCCTCTTCGTCTTCTGTGAAGCTCCATCCCCACTTTTCAAGGACCTTGAAGCCTCTCATTAAGCTTTCTGCCGGAGATTTCTCAAAGTTTCCTCTCCACCCAATAACTCTTTCTTTTCTTTCATCCATGGTGTTGGCCATGAGTATCAACATCTTCTCTATAAGCTTGAGGCTCTTTGCTTTTTCTCTTGCTGCGTTAATCTCTTCTTCTGTACATTTATAGAATTCTTTCTCTGCTAAATATGCCAGGAGTTGATGACTTGAAAGCCATGTCTCCAAGTCGGTGATGCAATCAAATATTTCAAGGAGATCTTCCTGAGTTTCTTTGATGCCCTCAATCTTTCCCTCAATGATTTCTTTGATAAATTCATCTTTCTTTTTCATGAGGGCCTTGAGCCTTGACTTTATTTCTTTTTGGGCCTGGGCTTTCTTCTCCTGTTCAATTTCAAATTTGGTCTTTTTCTTTTCTTTCTTTCCTGCAGGCTTTATTATTGACGCCGCATAGTTTCCGTACCATCTGACGAAGAGAAGAGCCTCTTTTTTCTCTTTGTCAATCTTCTTGGGAAGCTCAATCTTTTTATTGGCTTCTAAGTCGACTTCAAAAACAATCTCCCACTTATCTCCATATCTCTCATTTTTAACTTTTTCCGGGGCTTCTTTTATGCCTGCTGCCTTGCATAAGCTTTCAAAGATCTTGTATTGTTCGTCACGCTTTTCTTCATTGGCCGCCTGCTTTGCTCTCCATGCAAGGTCTCGTGATGAGTGACAATTCTTTAGGACTTCATTCCTTCTCTTGATGTCCTTTATCTTCTCAAGCTCATAGAGGTCTGAAAGCGTAAGCTGAAATGACTTGTCATCCTCTTTTTTCTTGAGAAGTTTGCTGTCAAGCTTTGCAATCTGCAATCTGTGCTTGATGGTCTGCTTTGAAAAACCTGTCTTCTCTGCAAGATCATCCTCTGTGTCTCCCAGGTCAAGCATCATCTGAAAGCCCTGAGCCTGTTCCCAAACTGTGAGGTCTGCCCTTTGCATGTTTTCCTCAAGCATTGTCGACACCTGTTCGCGTTCATCCATTCCGGTAATAATTCGACATGGTACCGTGTCAATACCTGCTGCCTGGGATGCCTTGAATCGTCTGTGGCCAATAAGAAGCGTGTAACCTTCTTCGTGATGCTTTCCTCCTTCATCCCAGTGTCCGGGGATCACCGTGAGGTTCTGCATGATTCCATTCTTCTTGATGGATTCCGTGAGCTCTGATACATCACCCAGGTCTCTTCTAGGATTCTGAGGATGTGGGTGAATTTCGTTTAAAGCGATCTGTTTAAGTTCTTCCATTTGATTTCTCTCCTTTACGTTTGTTTTATCTTATTCCTGCATGTCCGAAGCCGAAGCCGTGTCTATTCTCCCATTCTCTCTGTTTCATGACTTGGTATTGGCCATAACTCATGTGGAGCCTTGAGGCTTCATTTGCTTCCCTTCTTAGATCTTCCATGGTTCCCGGAAGCTCTTTTGTCGCTTGCTTGTCTAAGAATGCGCCGCGGTCAGGCTTCTTGTTTTCTTTTGGTGCCGGCTGTGTATCGTCGACAATATCAATGTGACTCACTCCAATAAAACATGCTTTGATGATATTGCTGCTTTGCTCCAGGAAAACCTTGCTTTGCAAGCCTCTTCTGCTGAGCTGTTGAGCCCAATTTCTTCTAGTGACTCTTGCAGACGGGACATCTTTGCATTCATAAACAACTTCATGCGCTTTGGACTCATTTAAGTCTTTTATAATGTCATTTATCATTGTTCCCTCTTTATGAGGACCGCTTCCAACAGGGCTGCTGCCTCTCCTGCTGTAATAAGGTCCTCTTTTCCATGTTTGATTTTGAACTGTTTCAAAAGCTCCTGCCCCTGCAGCTGTGCGTTGATGCACTGAATGCCTTCATCAAGGGCGTCAAAGTATTCCGGCATGTCCTCATAAAATTCATCCTTGAAGGAATATCTAAGAGCCAGTGTTTCAATTGCTTTCTTTAAAAGTTCCATTAAGCCGCTCCTTTATTTCCTCGACATCAACGCCCATCTCATCTGCTATTTTGTAATTACTCCATCCGGCATTGTGAAGGGCTTTCATTTTCCCGGTGTCAAACTTCTCTACGTTTTGGGGGAGTCTCTTCTCTCCCCTCAAGCTTTTTACATAGTCGCAGCTGCAGCCAACTGCTTCTGCAATTTGAAAATCGGTGTATCCGTCATTGTAGAGTTTCCATATTTCGTCATGATCATACTTCTTTTTTCTTCCTGCCATATGTCACCTCACGAAAAAGGGAGTTCTTCATCTATCCCGTCAGGGATATTCATGAAGCCATTCTCATCTGTAGAGGGCTCAGGCTTACGAGTATTTTCGCCGTTTGTGTGGCTTTTGCTCTCAGCAAATTCCATATTGTCGACTATGATCTGAACTGAATAAACCATCTGACCATCTTTGTTGGTGTAGTTATTGTTTTGAATAGCTCCCTCAACGAGTATTTTCGAGCCTTTTCGGAGATATTTCTCCGTAAACTCGGCCAGCTTCTTAAAGCATACGCATGTAAAGAAATCTGCATCAGGATCCCCGTCTCTTTTAAATCTTCTGTCCACTGCAAGGCTAAACCTTGCAACAGCTGACCCTTCAGGTGTCTGTGGGTATCTTATTTCGGGGTCTCTAGTGAGGCGGCCCATCAGTATTGTTTTATTCATTGCTTTCCTCCAAAAATTTAATAATCTCTTCCTGCTCAACTGTGAGCTCTTTCTTCTCAATCTCGATTTCGTCTATGCGCTTCTGCAGCGCCATGATAACTGGGAGAGGAAGCGGCTCCTTTTTCTTTTCCGGTACCCGTACAACTTTCGGTTCTTCTTTCGGTACCGGCAAAACATTGGAGGCTTTCTTTATATCTGCTGCCTCTCTCTTCTTTTCAATCTTCTCCTGGGCTTCTTTTATTTCCTTTTTGGGTCTTCCCGGAGTGGGAAGCTTTACGCCATGATGGATGAGTATCGTCCTGATCTTCTCTTTGTCACATCCATTCAAGTCGGCCAATATTCCGATCTGCTTCCGTTGGTCCTTGCTCTGTGTGTATGACCTTATGATTTCCTCGTTTGACATTGTCATTTGCTTTTTCCTCCATTCCTTGAGTTTTCATATCTTGCTATGGTTTCTATGGCGTGGAGCATCATAGCGAAACCTAATATCATTACTGACGCAATGAGAGCTATTGCTCCCAGTATTCCTATAATCAGGAAAGTAATTTCCATAAATCCTCCCTCGTTGTGTTAGATGTAATTTTTCCCAAATATCTGTCTAAAATCTTTATCCGGATAATGCTCATTAAATGCCTGCTGCCCCAGGGCTTTTAAAAGCATCATCTTTTCGTGATTGTTATGGACTGCTTCCTTACCTTCTCTGTGATGATAAATACAAAGCCTTACGGTCAAGCCGTACTTTGTCGAAAGCTTTCTATTTGCCCCACCGAAAATGTGATGCTCTTCTGTGTACTTCTCGGAGTAATCTCCTTCCATCCGGCAAAGAAAACAGGTACCATCTTTCTTGTGGATTATGCTTTCCACTTCTGTTGGTCTTGTCGCTCTTCAATCTCTTTCATCTTTGCTGATATGATGCTTAGCTCTTCCCTGTTGAACCTTCTTAGGGTTCTCCAATATTCCATATCAGCATCAATGTCCTTCTCCAGGTTGTTAATTGCCGCCCTCTCTACAACGACGGCCTCTTTAATTGTTGCCTCGTTCATTTTTCTCTCTTTCTGCTTCTGTTTTTAACCAGGTCAAATATTCATGCCCTTCTTCTCTGACCTGTGTGGGCCTCGTAACGAGTAAATTCGCTATTTCTTTGTATATTGGAGCAATGATTTCACCCTTTGAGTTGATGCCTTTTCTCATCCACTCATGAAGCCAGCTGTTCAGGACTGCTGCCAGGTATGAGCTTTGAGTGAACAAGATCACTGTATTGCCCTCTTTTACTCGTTGTAAAGCTTCCTTGAAGACTTTAATTTCAGCTTCATTTTTTCCGGCGTTTTCCATGACCCCAGTCTTTGAAACCGTGGCGGCCTTGCCGTTGATGATTGTCTCCAGGACATAAGCAAAGCCTACTGTTTTATTTCTTGCGCCTTTGGCTGTTGTGTATGTGTATATATTTACTGTCATGGTCCTGCCCTCTTTATGACTGTATAGGTGTAGAATTCAAAGCCTGTGAATTCTGATATTCCTCTATACTCTGAATCCTTTTCAAGATAGTAGCCTTTGGGAACCTTCGCCTCCGATCTAAATTGTTTGGCCGTGATGATCTTTCTTTTAATCTTTGGCTTCTCAAGATTTTGGGAGCTGTACCATCTTTTCCCTACAAGCTTCCCCTCTGTCTCTTCTGTCTTGGCTGAATACTTGATAAAATACTCGGCTATCTTTCTATATTGGCCGTCAGTGTAGAGGATCTCACCTTGAACGCTTCCGTACTCCCAACAGCTTTTTACTTCTTCAAGGCTCAGCCCCTTAATTACCATGTGCGTGTGCTTGCTTCCCCTGGGACCAATCTCTTTCACGTACACATATTTGATGTCGGGATTGATGCGCCTCATCTTTCTGATGGCTTTACTCATAAAGCTCTGCATCTCCTGGGAGTCGCTTGGTGGATGCAGGTGGAAGGATAAGGTTGCAAGAAGATCTCCGTCTTCAAAGTTGGCATTCAATAACCACCGGAGTCTATCCCCTGCCTTTTTTCTATTCAGTTTTTTCTGAGCCTCCGGGGTTTCATTCTCCCTCTTACCCCTCGGCCCTCCATTGTTAAATTTATAGGTGTAATACTTACGGGTTTCTTTGGTTCTACCTGCTATGACTGTTTGTTGAATGTAAGACATGCATAACCTCTGTCGAATAGTTAAGAGTTTTATCAAGTTACTAAAGCGGCGGCGCCGCTCTAGCACTTGTGTTTTTCTTTGGGTTATGCTACAATATATATGGTCTTAATTTTAAATCGCTCTTAGATTTCCCCGGCTGCCTACCGGGGATTTCTTTTTGAGACCACTCTGTAACATCTCTGCACCATTCCCTCATTGAATAGCCCTGTGCCTTCAGCATCAAAGGAACGGCCCCCAAATAATTTAATCTGATCAGCTTCATCAAGCTCCACAAAGACTGCAATTTGAATTGCATCGTCATAGGCTGCTTTTGCCTGTGCAAAATGTCCTTGATTGTATTCTTCCATAAAGCGTTCAGGAAGCTTGAAAAGCTTCTCTTTTATCTGCTTTTGATTGAGCATGATTTACCACCTTATTTGTTGATAATCTCCCTGAACTTGTCTCTGAGCTTTTCCGCTTGTTTGAAGTCTCTTCTCAAGGTTTCAATCCTCTGAGGGCTTACATCAACAGGTTCGGAATTCAAAACAATTGAGGTTATGCCTTCTATAATCAAATTAAGATCTGTGAATCTTCTCCGGAGCTCATCAAATAAGAAGTCTGTTTCAACACCTTCAAGCAGTGCCATCTTCTCAGCTTTGGGAGTGGTCTTTCCTAAATTCACATAGAATTCTTTCACGCCCTCTGTGAATTGAGGCTCTATCTTCTTTGCGTCGATTGCCGGAGTGCTTTCTGTCTCGTTTTCGTTAATAAGTTCAATGAAAGTTAAATCAATGTCTGCCATTTGTTTGGTCTCCTTTTAATAACGCCCCTATTTTTTCAGCTGGAGTCTTTAACTTGTCAAAGACGAGAATGAGGTCCTCTGATGATAATGAGCAAGCCTTCAACTTCTGTGAGAGGTTTGACTGTGTCATGTTCAGGACTGCTGCCATCTCAGCCTGTGTGATCCTCTGAGCCCTCATTTCTCCCAGGATGTATGAGGATAAATCTTTTAATCTGTATTCAGTTTTCTTTAAGATTATCCTCGGCATCTTTTCTATTCTGTCTCCATCTCTGTGACTTCCAGTTTCTTGCGTTCAATAGCAATATGGGAGTTTTTAAGTTTTATAGTTGCAGTTACTTCCTCGGAAAGCTTAAAGCTTGCCTTATCAATGACTTTGTCCTCGATAGCAACAGCGGCCTTGTAAAGGATGTCGTGAACATCATCCGGGAACTTAGCAAATAATACTGTGATGTTCTCCTTCGCTGTCTTAAGGTCAAATACTCTTGAGCGGTACCGCTGGCCTTCTTTACACTGGCACTTTATTGTTGCCTCTTCGTCTGCTTCTTCGGCCTCCCATTCTTTAGGATCCGGCAAAGCTATCATCTGACCGCAAAACTTGCAGGTACCAATGAGCTTTTCTTCCTTCTTGGTTTCTTCCTTACTCATTTTTTCCCTCCTTTTCTTCTATGATGTCTTTTACAAAAAACTCAAGCGGTACACCCAGGGCTATGCAGATTCCAACATACTCAGTAACCTCAATTTTTCTGTCATGAATCAATATGTCCGAGAGGGCTGAGTCTGAAAGTCCTGCAGCCTTTGCAATGAATGTCTGCTTGAGACCTTTTTCTTTAATGTAGGCTCTTATCTTTGCACCTATCATGCTTTTGCTCCTTTCTGTACTAATTTTTCGTACCTATAGGCGTGTACTAATATTTCGTACTCCCTATGCCTCATATATTAGTACTAATTTTTTGTACTGTCAATATCTTTTTCCATTTTTTATATATCTTTTTATGGATTTTACCGATAAGTGTAATATAATACTATATATTAGTATCTAGAAAGGAGTGGAAATATGAGCGAATTAAGACCTACTGACTCCAATTTTGACTACATTATCAAGACCAATGTACGGAATATTTTAATTGAGTGCCGTCATGAAAAGGGCCTTACTCAAACAGATGTCGGAAACATTGTTGGAAAGTCAAAAACAGCTGTCGCTTCTTGGGAACAGGGCTTGGCTCTTCCGGATATTGCAACCCTATATAGATTAGCACTCTATTACAGAAAAACCCTTGAATATATGTGCGGCCTTGAGGATAAAAAAGATGACCATTGAAAAACTCCCTTCCGGCTCTTATCGTATTACCCAAATGTTTCAGGGCAAGCGGTACCGGGCCACAGTCGACTTTAAACCAACCACCAAAGAAGCAATCAAAATTCTTTCAGATCTGATGGAAAAGGATGAGGGACCTGCAGACGGTTATTCCGTCGGGTTCTATGTTGACAAATATCTGAACACCATCAGGGCTGCAGGCAAATTGTCCCCGGCAACTATAAAAGGATACGGGAGCATTTCAAGGAGCTTGTCAGAAGACTTTAAGGCTAAGCGGCTTTCTAATCTTACTGAGGAAGATATTGGCCGGGAGCTGAAACGATATTCTGATAATCATGCTGCTAAGTCGGTGAAGAATATGAAAGGCTTCATTGAGGTTGTACTTAAAGAATACCGGCCTAAATTCATATGGAATTATGTTATTCCTCAGAAGGAACGAAAGAAGGAATATGAACCCACTACCGAGGATGTCATGAGAATATTGGAGGCTTCAAAGGGCTCACGCTTTGAAGTCTCTCTTAAGCTTGCCGTTCTTGGTTTGAGGCGTGGGGAGATTATGGCTTTGACTCCCTCGGATCTGTCTGATGATGATATGCTTTCAATCAATAAGGCAATGGTTCTGAATGAGAACAATGACCGCGTCATCAAGGAGCCTAAGACAGAAGCCTCAAAAAGAACTATCCGCTTGCCTCATGAGCTTGCTGAATTAATCCGGGAGCGTGGTTTCTTCAAAGGAAACCCTCACATGATAAACAAATACATTCATTCCCTCCAGGATAAGCTTGGAATTCCTTCTTTCAAGCTGCATATGCTTCGACACTTTGCCGTGGCTTACATGCATAAGGAAGGCTTTACCACTGAGCAAATACTAGCTTTTGGTGGATGGTCCACCGATTCTGTCATGAAAAGGGCCTACAGGTACAACCTTGACCCCAAAGAAGCTCAAGAGGCTATTTCAAACAGATTCTCTTCCCTGATGTAGGGCGTGGGTAATTTCGTGGGTAAATATTTATAATTTTGACTAATATTTGAGAAATGCCACTGATAAAACAGGCATAAAGAAAAGGCGAAAACGCGGCTTATTTTCTAAGGATTGCCGTATTTTCGCCCTTTTTGATTTCGTGCAGGAGATGGGACTTGAACCCTTCGATAGCAACTCAAATGTGCCGTTTTCTCGGCCTTTTTGTGGATATGTGGGTAAATCTGTGGGTAATTTCTTTTGCCTTTTCTATTTTATCACAAATGAAAAAGCATTCCCACCCCAGGAATGCCTTTTCTATCTCTCTGAAGACCTGAAACAAGTCTCACGGGGATTGTGCCATAAAAATGCAAAATAAAAAAGCCCTCTCCGGAGAGAGGGCCTTCTTGGGGGATAAGTATTTATATGGAATTTATGCCAGTGTTCCATGAAATAGGTCCAACTACTCCATCAACTTCAATGTTGTGGAGCTTTTGGAAGTCTTTAGTTCTTTGGAGGGTAATCGGTCCGAAGTTTCCATCAGGCTCAGCATCACAAATAATTTGCCATATCTGTACTGCCTTCCCTGTGGCTCCCTTCCTTAATACAGGCATGTTGGTAATGGTTCGCTCCGGTTTGTCCGGCTCAATAATTTCATTGGGATATATGGAAGCGTCAACCCTGTCGCGTATGCCGGGGATGTATCTCCTTGATGTGAACTGAAAGAGATCATATTTAGGGAGCTGAATGGAAGAAACCACTTCCCCGGTGTTCTTCCCGTAGTCTGCCACCCAAACATAGAAGTCTTTCACATCATTATAAATTAGATGCTCTGTGAACCAGCTTTCACACGCGTAAACGCCGCCAACATATCCAAATTCATTAATCTTGTTGCAGAATGCTTTTACAACAGCTGTGCGCTGTTCTCTTGACAGGAAGTCAGCTCTTCCGTCATGAGGTTCATGGCTCCATTCACTGTCAATAAAAAGAGGAAGCTCCGCATTGTACAGCTTTGCAGCTTCAATGGTATAAAGTGCTTCCTCAATAGCTTCCTGCTCATTTATTGCCTGGGACATGAAATATATACCCAGGGGAATGTTTCTCTTGTTGCAGGCTTCGGCGTATTCGTCAAAACGTGGATCCCTTTTAATATTGTTGTAGCGGTACCCTCTAAGAGCACACCGGAGTATTACCCCAATTACATTCTCTTTGACCTCGTCCCAATTTGTTACCACATTGTTCTGACTTAAGTCTACTATCATTCTTTATTGCTCCCATCTGCTTTGTTGTTTCCGTCAGCAAAGCCTTCAGCCAAAATGTAAGCTATCAAGGTGCCGCCGGCCATAACGATTGATGTGATCTTTTCAATCGAAGCTGCGTCGACATTGAAGCCAATTAGCAGGGCTGTGATAAAGCCAATTAATGCAACCCAAAATTTCCTAGATGTTAGTTTTCTGATTATGTCTTTCTTGCTCATAGGGTTCCTCCTTATTTGCTTTTTTCTAAAAGCAGTATCTTCTTTTCGTGTTCATGAAGTTTGTCATCATGCTCTGATACATCTTTTTTCACATCAACAACATCATTGTTGATTTTTTCCATTGTGTCATTCAGTTTTTGTATAGCTGTG
>Ga0310694_10006631_pt1 | contig 10944 bp, 5 predicted proteins | sample 174DNAGHGhighgp2_FD_203884 | JGI IMG/M metagenome (GOLD analysis project Ga0310694, IMG submission 203884) | Sheep rumen microbial communities from Palmerston North, Manawatu-Wanganui, New Zealand - 1742 DNA GHGhigh gp2 (v2) (version 2) | ecosystem: Host-associated > Mammals > Digestive system >... | reverse complement strand
AGTGCATAGTACTGGAAATAGTCAGCTGGGATACCCTGTGCGCTGGCACCTGTTGACTCGTAGGTCGTCTGCTCGGCAGAGTACATGCCAACAATATTCAGGTTGTGCTTCTCAGCGAAGATGCGGTCGTAGGTCACGAGGTTCTCCACAGCCCAGTTGTAGGTCTGGTTCTCGGAAATCCCGCCGCCGTTGATGGCGTTCTGGTCCTTGTTGTTCACACCCGTACCGGTGAAGTTGCCGCTCTTTGAAGAACGGTAGTTCAAACCAATGTTGATGCGGTAGCTCAGTCCTTCTACCCACGGGCATTTCAACTCGCCGAAGAGGGTGTTGTAAGAACCGATACCCTTGTTCTCATTCAACCACACATTCTTGTCGCGCTTCACGGTTTCCTTGGTGACAACGCTCTGGTCGTCGGCAGGAAGAGAGACATAACGCTTCAGGTTGCCATTTTCGTCGTAGGGACTGGCCAAGGGGCTCTTGCTCAGCACACCATACATATCATTGACACCCTGGTTCTTGCGGTAGCTGTTGTTGGTGCTCAGACCGAAGTGGAACCACTTGCCCACCATCTGGTCGAAATTACCACGTACGGAGATACGGTCATAACCCTCAGTAGGAACAACAGACTCATCATGGTAGTAACCTGCGCCGAAGCTGTAGCTACCTCCATTGGTGCCACCCGACACACTCACGTCGTGGTTGTGGCTCACGCCAGTCTGGTAGTAGAGGTCCTGCCAGTCGGTATTGGTATTGTCATTCTCGTCGAGAGAGTTCTGGTACAAGCCAGCATACTTACGGAACTGCGAGAATGTGGGTCCGTCCATCATGGGATACTTGTGGAATACCTTCTTGAAACTGACATATCCATTGTAGGACACCTTGGCGGGAGCGCCCTGATAGCCCTTGGCTGTTGTGATGATGATCACACCGTTGGCACCACGGGAACCGTAGATAGCGGTAGCGGAGGCATCCTTTAGGATATCCATCGACTTGATGTCGGTGGGGTTGATATCAGAGAGCTGTCCCATGAAGGGGATACCGTCGAGAACGATCAGCGGGTCGTTGCTGGCACTCAGAGAGCGCTGACCACGGATACGGATCTGCATTTCCTCGCCTGGTTTGGAAGATGTCTGTGTCATGAGCACACCAGCCACACGACCCTGGAGAGCCTGTGCGGCATTGGTAGCAGCGATCTGGTTGAGTTTTTCACCATTGACGTTAGCCACCGAACCAGTGACGGCCTCACGGCGTTGTGTACCGTAACCGATGACCACCACCTCATTGAGGTTGCCGCCCTCGGCCTCAAGAACGATGTTAAGGTTGGACTGATTTCCCACCTTCACTTCTTGCGTGACATAACCCACGTAGGAGACGACCAAGGTAGCTCCCGGTTTGACGTCGATGGTGAAGTTGCCGTCGAAGTCGGTGATCACACCATTCGACGTGCCCTTCTCCAAGACGGTGGCACCGATGAGTTCTCCCTCGGAGTCGCTCACCCTACCTGTCACTTTCTTGCTTTGCTGCACTTCACTCACGGCATTGGAATCCGGAGCAGCCATGGCAGCCTGTGGTGTGGCCAGCCCAAAGAATGAGCAGAGCCCCACGAAACATACTGTTTTTCTCAAGTCTACATGCATAGCATTTTTTTTTAGTTGATAGTAATTATAGAGTATAAAATTCAGATTCAGTTTTCAAATTTGGTGCTGGCACTATATATTATAGGTTAATATGACCGGATTTTCATTTTAGTTTCATGCCGCAAAGGTAAATTAAAAAATGTAACATCAGATTAAAGATTGTTCCAAGGCTTTTAGAAATTGTTTCATGCATGAAAAAAGGGCCAGACAGTGTCTGAAGCCCTTATGATTCCTTGTTTTTGAAGCTCTCTGCATACTCGGTTGGAGTCATGCCGTAATGTTTTTTGAACACGGTGGAGAAGTAGGTTTGGTTGTTGAAACCGACGGAGAAAGCCACCTGTGCGATATTGACCTTACCCTCCTGTATCAGTCGTGCCGCCTGCTGCAGGCGATGGTTGCGGATGAACTCACCGGCCGAGATGCCTGTGATCTCCTTCATCTTCCGGTGCAACTGCGTGCGGCTCATGCCCACTTCCTCGGTCAGCATGTCGACATTGAAATCAGGGTCGGTGAGGTGCTTGTTGAGCGCTTTCATGATACGTTCCATCAGCACGTCGTTGTTGCCTTTCACCTCCACGTTCGACACCTTGTCTTTCTGTTGCTGCGCTCCTGTGAATTTACCACGCAAGCGTCTGACGTTGTCGACGAGGTTGTCGACGAGGATATGCAATTCCTCCATGTTGAAAGGTTTCGCCAGATATGCGTCGGCGCCTTTCCGGAGTCCTTCGAGCCTGTCGCTCACCTCGGTCTTCGAGGTCAGAAGGATGACTGGAATGTCGCTGATGTTGGGGTTGGCCTTCAGTTGGCGGAGCATGGTGATACCATCCATCTCCGGCATCATGACATCGCTGATCACGAGGTCGTACTTGTCACCGGTGAGCAGCACCTTGAGTGCTTCCCTGCCGTTGGCGACGGTATCGATCCTGTACCAGTCGCCCAACTCGTTCTTGATGTATTGTGCCACCTCTTGATCGTCGTCGACCACGAGCAGGCGGAAGTTGCGCGAGGCTTGTCTGCGCGACTGTCTCTCCTTGTTCGCCTTCTCGTCCTCGATCTCCTCGGGTTTGAGGTGCGCGTTGCCCAACGGGATGCTCACGTCGAGACAAGCTCCCCGCTGAGCGTCTGGGCGGTTGTAGGCTTTGATCTTCCCGCCATGCATCTGCACGATGGCCCGGCTGAGGTTGAGCCCGATGCCCGTTCCCTCGATATGCAGGTCGGTGCTGTTGTTGCCTTGGTAGAAGCGTTCGAAGAGGCGTTCCGTATTGTCTTCCTTGAATCCGATGCCGGTATCCAGCACCTTGATGACGGCTTGGTGCTCGTCTTGGGAGAGCACCACTCTCACCTCTCCGCCATCGAAGGTGTACTTGAAGGCATTGGAGAGCAGGTTGCTGATCACCTTATCAAACTGTATGCGGTCAATCCACGCCATCACCCTGTCATTGTCGTGCTCGAAGGTGAAACGGATGTTGCGCTGTTGGGCGTTGTAGTGGTAGAGCGAGCATATACCCGAGATGAAACCGACGAGGTTGGTCTCGGTGCAGTGCAGGTGCATCTGCTTCTTGTCGATCTTGCGCTCGTCGAGGATCTGGTTGACAAGCAGCAACAAGCGCTGTGCGTTGCGGTCGATGGTGTCAAGGTCGGAGATACTCTCCTGGTCTGTGAGGCGCGCCTTGAGCTTGTTGAGGGGTCCCATGATCAGGGTAAGAGGTGAACGGATGTCGTGAGTGGCATTGATGAGGAAGCGCATTTTCTGCTCATCGAGGTCGGCCCTCCGCTTGCGCTCCATGTAATATGCAGCCAATACCACGGCACCCACAGCCAGGAGAGCGTAGAGTAGGTAAGCCCAGGTGGAAGCATACCATGGAGCTTCCACCACGACAGTGATGGTAAAGGGCTGGAGGCCTTCCTCTTCCTGGTCTTGCAATCTCACTCCGATCACATATTTGCCAGGGGGCATTCGATTGAAGGAGATGTTATTGACACCCTCAGCCAGAGGAATCCACGCACCCTTGTTCAACCGATACTCGAATACGATGTTGTCGGTATTCTGGAAATCGAGGAGCGAGAACTCCATCGAGAAGGTGTTCTGGTCATAAGGTATCTCGAAACGGTCCTGCTGCACGCCCACGGGTTTCCCGTCGACGATGAAATGCGTCAGATGGATGTTGCGGCCCTTTTTCCCCACGTTCCCTTTCAGGTCATCGGGATAGAACGACACGATGCCCTCATTCGAACCATAAAACACCCTGTCGTCGTCGGCATGCACTGCGGCACCGAGGATAAACTCCCTCATCTCCAGTCCGTTGCCATGCAGGTAGTTGACCATGCGGTCCTTATGGGCATCGTATTGCCAGATGCCGTTGGCCGTACTCATCCACAGATTGCCTGAGCGCGAAGAGAGGATGGTGTAGACAGGGATGTTCCCGATCTCCTCGCTGCCCGGATAGGGCTTCACGGTGTTCGACTCCCGGTCATAGCAGTAGAGACCGCTCTCCGTCCCGATAAGGATCTGCCCCTCACGCTGCTCATGAAGCGAGAAGCATTTCATATCCTTGAGCTGCACATCCCATCCGAAGATGCGGAAACTGCGGTCGGCGGGATTCATCACGCACAGGCCGCTCATCGTGGCCACCCAGAGCAGGCCGCGGCTGTCGACCAGCATGGCTTTCACCCAGTCATTGCTCAGCTTGCCTTTCTTGGGGTCGTTCTGATACATGCTCAACTGATACGACTCGCCGCTCTCGGTATTGAATACGCAGATGCCTTTGCCGTAGTTGCAGATATAGAGGATGCCGTCGCCGTCATCCGTCATGCAGTTGATGCCCCAGCCATCGACTTTCAGCCGGGGCGCGCTGACACCTGTCACTGGGTTGTAACTGTAGAGCGTGTTCTCGCTCCCCACCCAGTAATGCCCGTTTTTGTCGCGGTAGATGCAGTTGGCTCCTGCAGGTGAGGCGGGAGCCGGGGAGATGCGGCCGTTCTTGTCAAACTGGTAGATGCCGCTTTTCTGCACGGTGCACCACACGCTGCCGTCATCACCCGGCGCCACACTCGACACGCCGCTGCCCAGGATGATGTTCTGCGCCGAGAAGCGCCAGGTATTGAAGATCTCCCGGCTCTGGCTGATCTTCATCAGTCCCTTCTTGTAACAGCTCACCCAGAGGTTGTGACTCTTGTCCTCGAAGATATAGTTGACGTTGGCCGACCCCAGTCCGTAGCGGTTTTCCTCGACTTTCCGCAGGGCTTTGCTGCCTTTCGGAATGACATAGAGACCATTGCCCGAAGTACCGATATAGATATTGCCGTTGTGATCGATGAGGGCAGATCGGATAGACCCTTTGCCTTCGAGTTCTTTCAGGTCGTAACCGGCATCGGCCATTTGCCCGGTGGCATAGTCATATCTCAGGATGCCATAAAGGCACACAGCCAGGAACCCTTTCTTGTCGGTGCGGAGGAATGTCGCCACCGGGCCATAGGGCGAAGTGAAATCCTTGGTGGCTGTGGGATGCAGGTTGCTGACCTTGATTTTCGTGAGTCTCGACGTCTGCGTCCCTTTCCAGAGGGAATGCTGGTCGTCCTCGAAACCCACCATGAAGAAGTCATTCCCGTCGTTGGCCGACAGCATCTTCTCCGCCGTGATGACATCTTTTCCTGCCCGGATGGCAAAAAGTCCGTAGCCGGCCGTACCGACGAGGATATTCCCGTCGGTATCCTCGAAGATGCATTCCACCCTCGTTCTCAGATGATTGGGGAAATGATAGCGTACGAAGCAGTTGCGTTGGTAATCGAAACGGCTCAATCCCTTGGACCCGCCGACCCACAACCGGTGCTGGCTGTCGACCAAGAGCCGGGCCACATCATTGTCCTGCAACGACGTGGAATCATTCTTGTCGTTGAAGAACTGCGTGAAGCGGTAACCGTCATACTGGTTGAGTCCATACTGCGTGCTCACCCACAGATAGCCGAAATGGTCCTGCACGACGAAGTCGACCATACTGCTCGACAAGGTACCAGCGGTGTACAGTCTCCCCTCCACGGCCTTCAAGGGCATGGCGGTGAGGAGAGCGCCGCAAAGTGTGCAAACGATAAGATAGAAACGTCTCATTACCACGAATTTCATGTTTTCTGATCAACACAAGTCATTCTCTTTCATGCAGGAAGAGGAGATGGGAGGGATGCCTCACTCCTGACGTCTCGGCGACTCGTCGCCATGGAGATAGGAGGGGCGGTATCCACCGCAGTCGACCACCACTTTCTCGAACACGATGCCCGGGTCGAGGGGTTCTATGCGGAGGGTGTGCTTCCCGGCACCCGCTTTCACAGGCACTTTGGTCTCCACCACGCGGCGGGCCACTGTGGGATAGTAGATGCTATAGATATTCTCTGGACTCTCATTCAGTTTGGCGTTGAAATTGATGTCGACAGGTTGCCCGTCGTCAAGCGTCACACGGTAGCAGAGTCCTCCCTTGTTGAGGAAGTCGAGCGTCGATTTCACCACGACGAGCACCTCCTTCACCTCCGACGACGTGTCGAAACGGTAGGTCAGCGACGCACCGTCCACCGCTTTGTCGTAAGGATAGACGGAGAGGCCGCTCAGGGTGCGCCCCATGAACGGGATGACCCGCCATGCCGCTCCGGCAGCATCCGTGCGCTGGTAGTAGTGCTCCGCTTCCATGGCCACCATACCGTTGCGCTCGCTGAAGACGTTGAACCCTTCCTTGACCTCAAGCCGCTTCACCCTCGGCATCACGTCGCGGGGACCGAAGTCATCGTTCCACGATCGGTAGCCGATATGCTTCTGGGTCATCATGCCGTTCCACTTGCCTCCTGCGATGTCGTGGTTATAGGCTGCGCAGAGGATGGAGTCGCGGCGGAATGCTTGCTCCACCTTGTCTGCCCACAGATTGGCATCGGGGTTTCCTTGTTGGTAGAGGGCCTGGTTCATGGCCTGTGCGTAATACATCTGGTAGACATTGGCCATGGCCTGGACGGGGAAGAGGATGATCTGCTGATAGGCATCCCGGTATTCGGGTTTCAAGGTGGCATACTGGCGCAGGGCCTCAGTCTCCAACTGGTTGTAGTCGGCCACGACCTTGGCCCATTCTCCGGTTTCCAGGTTATAGGTATGGCTGTCGAGCATCTCTGCGGTGATGCGCCCGTTGTACTTGCACACCAGATTGAGGATGCGGGCGGCCTCCGCAGCCTGGTCTGCTCCGAACGCCTCACGACAGAAACTGAGGGTGTGGTCCGGAATGGTCTCCCCGCCCTTCCATGCCATGTCCATGAAGAGTTGGATGGGATACTCCATGGGTTTCAGATCACCCACATTGAGCACCCAGATGCGGTCGATGCCATATTGCAGGGCGAGGTTGAGCTGTTCCCACATGTTCTGGATAGGTGTCACGTTGAGCCATTTCGAGTTGCGGGGCGCTCCCACGTAGTCCACGTGGTAGTAGAGGCCCCACCCGCCTTTGTGGGCACGCTCCTTGGCATTGGGAACACGGCGTACGTTACCCCAGTTGTCATCACAGAGCAGGATCGTGACATCATCAGGCACACGCATGCCCTTGTCGTAATAATCCATAACCTCTTTATATAGGGCCCAGACCTGAGGGGTCTCCTTGGCCGGACGGCCGGTCACCTCGCGGATGATCTTGCGCTGGTTGTTGACCACATCGAGCAACAGCCGGGTGTCGGCTTCCTCGCTCATGGCTTCGTCGCCGTCACCCCGCATACCGATGGTGACGATATCCTCGGTGCCTTTCATCCGCTCGATGCCCTCGCGGAAGAATTGGTCGAGCACTTTCTTGTTGGTATGATAATTCCAGGCTCCGTATTCTTTTCTGTGTCGTGCCCACTCCTGATGGTTGCGCGCCATCGGCTCATGGTGCGACGTTCCGATGATCACGCCCATCTCGTCGGCGGTCTTCGAGTTGAGCGGGTCGTCGGCATAGAATGCCCAACTCCACATGGCTGGCCATAGGAAATTGCCCTTCATGCGGAGTATCAGCTCAAAGACCTTCGCATAGAACTCATGACCTCCATATCCGGTGCCAAACGTGTTTTTCACCCATGAGGTGAGGCAGGGGGCCTCGTCATTGAGGAAAAGACCACGGTAGCGCACGGCGGGCTCGCCGTCGGTATAAGATCCCTGGGCCATTCCGATCCGCTCATGCCTGACCACGGGCACGTCGGCCCAATAATACCAAGGCGACACGCCGATCTGACGGGATATCTCATAGATGCCATAGATGGCACCCCGCTTGTCACTTCCGGTGACCGACACGCCTTGCTGCCCGACGTTAATGATGAATTTCTCGCGGGCCTTCATCTTCGGGTCCACAGTCACGGTGATGCGGGCTGCCTCACGATTGTCGGTCAATGAGCACTCGGCTCCACAAACCTTGTGTAGGTCCATGCAGAGGTCTTTGGCGGCCCGCAGCACACCTTTGTCGGCACTTTTGTCGACGAAGATGCCGATTTTACCACCTTCATTGAGCCACAACCCGTGGCCCTCGAAATTGACGAAGCTTTCGGCGGCCTCTACTCCCATGGCGAGGAAGAGTACGACGACAAACAACAGGAATCTCAGTTTTGCTTTCATAAACGATCACAGATTATCGGAGTTGTAAAAATTAAGTTAACAATGCAAAATTAGCGTTTTTCCACGCATTTATAAAATAGTTACAAAAAAAATTGTTCCAATGAAACAAAATCAAAAACAATGGAGATTAATTTGCTGAAACATATTCATCACTGCGTCATCTTGTGCGGAAATGCGCAATTCGTAATTTGGCACCTTCCTGGCTTATTCGTATCTTTGCATGGATATGTGCGAAAAAGAGCTTTTGACGACCGTCTGATCAAAGACATCATCGACGATGTGATCAAAACTTCGGATAATATGGCCTAAATCTTTTCAAAAACTCGCTCATATCAAAAAAATTCTGTATATTTGCACATCAAATGAAGGAAGGCCCGCCTCTATCTTCACGGATTGGAAAAGCAACCCCACACTACGAATATGGAATCCATCAGAATCAACATCAACAAGCAATTGGGTCGCGAAGGCCTGGTACCCGTGATCACGTATCCTGCGGAATCGTCGTATGACTTCAGACTACGCAGTTGCAAGGAGGACATGGGCAACCTCACCACCACCAAAGCCTACCACATCTGCATCTACCCTGATGGCAGCAACATGCAGGTGTCGCTGCTCAAAGGTATTGACGACGGATTCATCGAGTATTCCGTACTCACCGACCTCCATCACCAGACCATCGACGGACGGAAACTGATGGAGGCTCTGAGCGACCTGGAGTCTGCTTACTCCGCCGTGGCTGGCACAGCCAAACCGATTGAGAACAAAGCTTTCCAAGATGCTGTGGCCAAGGTGCACAAGAAACTGGTGGCCGAGGCGTCGCCGGGATACCCCCTTCCCCTCCCCGTCTGCAAGACGAAGGAAGACAACGTGCTGACGTACTACATGAACTACAAGACGGAGGGCGAGATCCTCACGCTGATCAAATATCCCGACCAGGAGTTCTTCAAACAGACCACCAACATCTATCTGGTCGACGAGAACGTTCACCCTGGCCATCCGCAAGCCTGCAAGCACATCCACTCCCTCGTGTTGCGTACCTTCAAGATCAAGTCGCCCGACGGTTATGAGTACGGACAAGTGAAAGAGGGCGAGACCACCCGCATCAGCCTGAAGGGGAAAGAGGGCATGCTGCCCATGACCATCGACGTGAAAGGCGACGTGACAAAACCGACGGCTTACGGCTACTACGACACCGCCACCAGCACCATCCGCGTCGATGAGCGCACCATCAAGTTCTATTACGAACTGAAGTTCATCGTGAAATACAACGACCGCCGCCTGCGCAGCTGCATCATCCGCTACAACGGCGAGCAGGTGATGCCCGACAGCAATGGCTGCTACCTCATCAAGGTTTATGAGGATAAAGTCAATGATGCGGGATATATCCACTTCACGGGCGAGAACCTGAAAGACGCTCGCATACAGGTCACACCGGGCATCGTCAAGCAACAGGAGTATGTCTTCAACCCTGAGCCCATGCACGACATGACACGCATCACCCTCGACTTCGGCGATGGACGACCCATCGAGGCCCGTGTCGATGTCGGCACCAACGACCGCCTTTTCCATCAGTTGAACCAGGGCAAGGTGAAAGGCTATCGAGTGAAGAAGGAGGGCGACGACTTCAAGATGTTCATTCCACGCAAACTGACCGCCTCGTCGAAAAACATCCTCCGCTTCATGAAATTCGTCGCTATGGTGGTGTTCACCTTGGCCGCATACGCCTTAGCCTCTTGGCTCTTCACCCAGCACTGGCCCTGGCCTATCGAGCGCCATGCACCCGTCACCCAACAGGTGAGTCAAGACAAGATGGTCAATGAGCGGGGTGAGGTGACTTCCGTGCCGGATGACGAGCAAGCCAGCGGTCTGATCACCGACCAGACCGACCAGGTGACCCTTGAGAACAAGGATTTCGCCTATCTGCAGAACAACAACTTGTGGCGTAGGGACTCCATTCGCAGCAACAAATACCAAGATGTGATCAACACCATTTTCAACGGACGGCTGAGTGAGATCAAGATGAAGGGATACAACGCCAAGGTGATCTCCAATGAATGGTGGGAGCAAGTGTGGCGCAACGTCATTGTGCCCAACAATATCCACAGCGATGCGGCCAGGGAGGTGTTCCAACAGGTCATCACCCCCGACCACAACAGCCTCGATGTGCAAATGCTCTATGAGGAACTGTCCAAGCGCCTCATGCCTACCGGCGACGCTATCAGGCAGAGCAATGGGGTCAACAATACAGGAGCGAGCACCTTCCCGAAAGCGGTTCAAGGAACGACCGCCCCACGACCCGCACAAGGAACAGGCACACCCAAGGCGGCACAAGGGTCTGGCGCGCCCAATTCGGCACAAGGAGCGAACAGCCTGCCATGAGTACTGACAACAGACACAAATGATTAAATATTGAGATTATGTTTAACACAATTATCGGTTTGGCGGCATTCGCTGCCATCGCTTTGATCGGCTGGGCTATTGCTGAAATCAAGGGCAAAGCCTGTGGTTATGAGAAAAACCAAATGGAAAAAGACGTGGATGAACAGCAGGCGCAGTTGCTTCACAAAAACGGCTTCCATGAACTGAGCATCAAGGATGTCATCAAAAGCATCAGCACCAAAGGTTTCAAGACAACATAGGCTTGTACCTTGTGCCTTGCTGGCACTATGAGTTTTTTACCCCACCCCTCCCCCTCCCCCTCCC
>Ga0310694_10006627_pt1 | contig 10947 bp, 9 predicted proteins | sample 174DNAGHGhighgp2_FD_203884 | JGI IMG/M metagenome (GOLD analysis project Ga0310694, IMG submission 203884) | Sheep rumen microbial communities from Palmerston North, Manawatu-Wanganui, New Zealand - 1742 DNA GHGhigh gp2 (v2) (version 2) | ecosystem: Host-associated > Mammals > Digestive system >... | reverse complement strand
GTCAAAAGACTTGAATCCAGGAACACCTTCCCAGGCTTTTCTGGGTTCTGTGGGTGAAATGATTTTTTCCATAATATCTTTTTATTATCAACTCGAATAAATGCTGGATTTTATCAATACCATAAATGTTCATACCATTCGGCGAAAAGGCGTAAACCTTCCTTTACCCGAATTTGCTCTTCATTGGTAGTGACGAGGCGGCGGGCATAGAGGTCGTCGTAGTACTCGAATGCGAAGAGCATCTTGTCGAGCATTGACTGCCAGCACTCAAAAGCATCGTTGCCTTCCGGACATTGCCGGTTGAGTTCGTTGGGGTATCCGTGTGTTATCTTCCTCAATAGCTTAAGCCGAGGAACGATGTACTTGGCAGCATATACATCAAGACTCCACGCCTCCTCGATTCCCACGGCCCGGTGGTTGCCCATCAACCGGGACCATTCATCGTTGCGGATCTTGCGTTTCAGTTTCCTTTGCCTTGCGCGAAATGTCATCTGTTTGCTCATCGTGTTTTATGTTTTAAAAGTTGAAACCAATTCGTTTGTTGTATGCTGATTGGTCGATACGCTCGGAGTCGCAATGTGATGCCAGATTCTCGGCGGTGGGAACGGCGTTCCCATGGAGGATGGCGTCGATGGCGTAGTGGCGGGCGATATTCTCTATCTGTCCGCCGCTGAAGTCGTAACGCTCGGCCAGTTTCTTGGCGTCAGCCATATCTAGGGTGGGCATCATCTCGCGCCAGATGGCGGTGCGGGCTTCGACGGTGGGCTTGTCGAAACGAATCTTGTAGAGAAATCGGCGCTCGAAAGCCTTGTCCATGTTCTGTGCGAGGTTGGTGGTGGCGATGAGGATGCCGTCGAGAGACTCCATCTCTTGCAGGATGATATTCTGGAGCGAGTTCTCCATCTTGTCCACAGCACGCTCGGCGCCCTCCTGACGCCTGCCTATGATGGCGTCGGCCTCGTTGAACAGCAGTATGGGCGCGATGTGGCTTTCGCCGACACGCTGGCGGTAGGTGTCGAATAGCGCTTTGATGTTCTTCTCGCTCTCACCCACCCAGCAGCTCTTCAACTCAGCGATGTTCACCTGCATGATGTCGCGTCCCGTGCGGCGCGCCAACTGCATCACCGTCTCGGTCTTTCCGGTGCCCGGTGCACCGTAGAAGAGACAGGTGAAACCGCAACGGAACCCCTGCTCCTGCAGACGGGTATGGATATCGATGTAGTTCTTCTCGTCAAGCAGGCCTGCCAAGTCGTCGATGCTGTGGGTTATTTCCTTCGAATAGAATAGCGCGCGAGGTTTGATGTCGGCTGCCTTTATCATGTTGCGGAGCGACTTGGAGGCCTCCAATGATGCAAGCTGCAGCTCGTCGAGCAGTTCACGTTTGGCCTTCATTGTGAGACGGAAATAGTAGCGGTCACCCATGCCGTTGCTGTTGCTGAACTCCAACAGTTTCATGTTTTGTAATTCGTTCTCTCCTCTTTCCAGTTCCGATCTGATACTACGCATCTCGCTTTTGCTGAACATACAATCAATATCATGGAAACCAACCATATCGTCGTTTTTGTTTACGAACAGATGGCAGAACAGCAGCAGTAACAGGTCGTCTTGCATATACCTATTAGGGCAGTGTTTTTTCAATGCTTGAACAAATAATAAATGTTGGTTGCTTTCAAGCAACATGACAAACCGTTCACGTGCAGATTTGTAATCCATCTCATCGTCTTCAACCATATCGACTATTATGGCAAGTTCATTGAACAGCTCTCGGCAAGTCAGCCCAGACAATTTTCTAGGGGCAAATACCTCGTTAACTTTAAAGGCATCAACCACCTCCAGAGGAACACGGTAGGAAACTCTATCGGTGGCCCGTTTTCTGATAATCAGCCCACGATTGACCAGTACGTCTATGTCGTTGGTGTAGCGGATGACGCGGGTAGTACGGCAACCTGTTACCTTGACGATGTCGCTTGCGTAGATACTGCAGTCGTCGCTCTGGTCGATGAACAAAGCCAACATCACGCTCTGTTCTTTCGTAAGATCAAGGCGCGTGGAAATATGTTTTATATAACGGCTTGCCTTACGATAGAACTCCGGCGACAGCTGGGAATCTTTCGACAGATCTACGATGTTTTCTACAGCCGTAAGCAAGTCCAACTTACTTCTACTCTGTTTTTTGCTCTCGCTTTCCATAACTAACTTCTTTTCTTGTTTTCGACTGCAAAAATACAAAAACGGTGTGCCATATCGCGACACACCATTATGCGACGTTGTGAAAAAGACAACTATTTAATCAATCTTTGCAAAAACATCTATCATGCGACTGGAGATCTTGGGTAGCAATTCCAGTAGCTTGTCTATGTCGTTCTCCTCAAGAAAGAATATCAGGACCTCGCTCTCTTTTGTTCCTCTGTCCGTAACCTTACCCGGATGCAATGCCGGCATGCTTGCCACAATATCAGCCGCTTCCTTGCGCAGGATTTCCAGCCGCTGCATCTTGTATTCGACTTCATCGTTCGACGGCTCGCCGTATTGATTTAGCCGGATATAGAACCTCCCGGAGCGAATATCCACCCGCCAAAACAGGCTTTCGCAATATCCATCATTTTTTCTCGCTATATCTATCTGTGTCCATGGTCGGCCAAAACTGGTCCCATTCCTTATTTCAAGGTACGGAACACCCTGCTCATGCATATTCTCGACAATACAATCGCACAAGTATTTCTGGCCATCGGCGCTCCATAGCACATCATAATCATGCTTCTTGAAGAGTCTTTCATGTAGCGAATTTATATTCTGCAGAAATGCAATCGTGATGTACTCGTAGTACATCTTTATCAGCGGGTGCAGGTCGACCATCCTTTCCAACACGGACGCCATCTCACCAACAGAGATAATGTCATAATGCTCATTGGAAACCTCTTTGCATTCCTGCAAATTCATATAGGCCAGTTTGTAGTAAAAATAGCGATAGCAATCGGGATAGATCTCCCTGTATCGTGCCAGTTGTCCGCTATGGGGCATGCTCCATGTCTTGTTCTCAAACAATGCCATTTGCCGTTCGCCATTATCCTCAAAGCGGAATGTCAGCAGCACGTCGACATTGTTTTCTTGCCGCTTCATCTCTATGCCGCCAATCGGTCTGCCGCGATCCGCCTTCTTCAATATTAACCTGTCGAAGAATGTCTGTTTCTGTGTTTTGTATGCTTCCTCCGAATCAAGGAAGTAGAGCAACCACACGAGGAAAGCATCCGTTGTCAGCTCTTTGGGAGCATGAAAGAAAATGTTTGTTTTTGCATCCATCGTTATTTGTTTTTCATTTCGAGATGCAAAAATAAAAAATAGGCGCGCCACATCGTGACGCACCCTGTTGGAAAAATTAAAAAAATTACAGAGAAAGTGTAGGCATGATTTTTTCTTCAATATATTGTAGTTTATTTGCACCTCTTTGCCAACACGATGGATGATAGGCAACAACTACTTTGTATCGTTTCATTAAGTCATTAATTCCACAATTATCAATGCCTGTCGTTCCTTGAAAAACAATAATATCTGGATTGAAAACTGAAATTTCGTCCATTAACAACTTACATTCTTTTTCCGCATTAATCCATTTCCTATCAGAGCCTCCTGTTCTTTCCTTTCTGTTTATAGTGACGAAACGGAATCTATTTTCATATGCGACATAAGACATTAAGTCTCGTGGAAGTAAACTGCGTGCATCAGCAAACCGAATTGCCTTCTTTGCAGTATACTCATTATATTTCCACAAGGCCTCCCAGGCGTCCTTGAGTTGCATCTTGTCTTTCAATAGTCTTAATGCTGTTGCATAAACTCCGGCAATGTGATCGTTAAAATCAAGGCACCCACCTTTAAAAATATCTTCCCTACTCTCAAATGAGTGGTAAGTGTTTTCGTTTCCACATTCGTCCTCTCCACAATCCAATGGAACAAACAGAATTCTTACCGGAGCCGAGACATAGTTTTTCCCAATGTATGGGAAACCCGAGAATCTTTTGTCTGTGCCTTTCACAATGCCTGTTTGGAAATCAATGTCCATTTCTTTGAAAAACTCCATGTAGAGTGTTTCAATTTTTCTTTTTAGTTCTTCAAAATCCATTTTATATAATTTTTTATTTGTTGATTCTGTCGCCACAGAAGGCTTCTCGTTTGCACTTGGTACATCGTCGCCCTTGCCAGACACTGTCGAGGTGGTCGGCGGCGGCATCGACCAGTTGGGGGGCGTCGGTGAGGATGCCGGCCTCGAAGTTGCGGTTGTTTTCGCCTTTCATACCCATGCCGGCGCCTGTGAGGTTGGCGGAGCCGATGTAGGCGGTGGCGCAGTCGAAAATCATTATCTTGAAATGCACCCTTGGGCAGAGCCTCCGCTCCAACCTGCTCCACAATCCTGGATATTTGTCGAAATCCTCGCGGAAGTTCTCTCCCGGCTCTTTGGCATGAAGCAGCCGCACATCGACACCACGTTTCAGCAACTTGTCTAGCACCGATAGGAACGGCACCACATCCCGACCACCATCCACATACAAATCCTTCAGGTCGGCCGTACCAATCCACAAATCGTGCTTGACCTTCTCACAAAGTGATAGCACCTTTGTGTAGTGTTCCTTGTCTGCGATGTATTGTATCATTAGTTGTTCATAACGTTTTCTCACATATTTTGGCTTTATTGCTATAATGACATCAATGGCCTCCGGATTACCAAAGATGTGGTCTCCTATCTGACTTTTTCTCATTTCCCCACCGCGATGGGCGAAAAATGTCATATTCCCGTCTCCCTCAGAGCTGGGCATAGTGGTGAACAGAATAATTACTAATCCATGTCGGAAAGTTTAATAATGCTTGGGGAAAATCAAGAACCTGCCCATTCCAACAACTTTTCAAAGGCTTTTTGAGGACGATTTGCACCCACGATTTCAGGTGGAAGGGCATGACACTCGTTTAGGCCCCAACTGTATCGAAATTGAGAACCGTAGGTTTGGAAGATTGGATTGTGACCTGGCTCACTAAACCATGGATCACCTTCGATGCCTTCATGGAAGAGTGAAGTGAATCCCTTTTCCTTTTCCAGCCATCCTATCCGCCAACCATTTCTGAAGAAGTCATTGACACTGCAATCCATAATACGGTGTGTGAGTACATAATAAATGTATAGTTGCTGTTTAACATTACGGATTTCGCCTAAATCTTCATGCTTTTTTGAAAACTGACGAATTTTTCTTTTCTCTGTTTTGATAAGAAATGATTCTAAATCATCTTCTCTTGAATCTGTATAAGCAATAGTTAGAGCTATCATTGCAGGATTCTTGCTGTAATTATCATCAAACAACATTCGGCCAAAATCCTTGTTATGTGTATATAGCATTGAGTCTAATAGATCACCCCAGACAGATGAGAAATCATCTTGGCCAATTAGTTCATAATGTTCATATAAACTTTTCAGCCGCAGAAGGTCAAACGAAGCGACCTTTTCATCCGACAATTCAAAGGACGCAATGTCTTTGGCAGAAGACACATAAATTCCAGAAAGCAGACTTGTTATATTACCTCGCAAATTCATGTCATCTTCTATATGATCTATTAATTCTTCAATGCCAACATGCTGCTGGCGAAGTAGCGCTTTGAAATGTTCTTCTCGGCATTGTGACTCACGCAAGCCTTCGAGTTTAAGCCCCTCAACAGCAAGGGTCTTAAAGACATCAACTGTAGCGCCAAGCTGGTCAATGCTTCGTAGGATACGAGGTTGGTCACGTTCTGATTTGTCGTTTGTATTGTATATAAGATTACGAATGACCCGTACAAAACTGTTTAGTTCTGGTATGTTTCCATGTTGCTGTAGATATATTAAGGAGGAATAGAGAATGACTATCATGTCAATAGTCATATTGCCCCCTCGGAGCAATATAGAGAGAAGGTCTGCGAGAGAAGTGTTATTACCCTCCCACAAGAGATTTCCGTTATTGTGTTTAGCAATTACGGGAATAATGTCTAAAGCAAATTGCAGAAAGTCTGTATTGCTTGGCACAGAATAAATAGTGTGTAGAACGTTTATGTCCAAGAAATCGTCAGCATAGCTTTCTGCTCTTGGCTTTGCCTGTCGGAAATATAAGCAGCGAGTTATGAACTGCAGATAGTTCATAAAACACTGATCGATGACATATGTATCTTTCTTCCTGTAAGGCCACAAGTTTTCCACCCAACTTGTTTCAATTTTGTTCTTAACATCCTCCAATTGTGGATAATCCTTCAGTATCTTGTAAAATTCGGACTTGAAGTTCTCAAAGTCAGTCAGCACCTTACCACGTGCATTCATCCTTATATAGAGTTCATCGGAGAGGCCGAACAGTTCCAACGGAACAAGATAGAAAGAGAACAATCCCCCAATAAGTGCATCTACGGTGGCTGTACCATCGAGCAATACTTTTTGTTGACTAAAATCATGCAACATCTGCAACATTCCGCTTACAGTGCCGTCATTCAGCCATTCATTGTCAAACCATTTCTGATTTTTGATAAATTCATCTATGTTCTTCAATTCCTCAGAAGGGAAAGACTCACTCAAAAGTCTTTCACAAAAACCATGAGACGACGGACGAGTCTCGTAAGAGAACTTACGCATCCACGAGACAATTTCCCCTAATCGTCCTTCCTTAACAGACAGGAACCAATGTAACAACCAGAGGGTGGTTAGTCGTTGCTGCCCATCAACAGGAATAAAAGTATGCACAGACTTATCATCTTCCTCACGCACGTTTCCATACACGAAATCCAATTCCACGGGAGTCTGTGTGACGAAAGCTTGAATTAGGAACTCCACAAATTTGCCACGAACTTTTCCCTCTTTTTTGCGCCCTTGCGCATAGTCCCGCTGAATAATGGGAATTTCTATCTTTTCATATTGTTGACACAAGGACATCAATGTATGTTTGCTGCTCATAGTTCTGTCATATTTTTAAAATCACTAAAAACGTTTTCAATCTCTGCAATATAATCGGCTTTATCCCGTGTGCTCCAGAAATAGGGTTGGTTATCTGCTTTGCTATAGAGTTTCAGGAACACGTTTCTTGTGCAAGGCGGAATGAAACTGCCCTCTCGTTCCATTTGTATTATTCGGTCACGCTTTACTGGGAAAATAGCATTATTCAACCTAGAGTTATCTGGACACGACAATAGCGCCATGTTTTCCATCGCATGCTTGGTGCCTGTGGATTCGAATGCTTCTATAATCCTAACCCGAATACTATTGAAAGCATCTTTATCAATCTTTTCTGCTGTTAATATTGAACGAAGTTCTGATTTATACTCCGATATATTAAGAAGTATCTGTTGCCCATCTTCACTTGTCCCTTTGTCAATCGTATCAATATGTTCAATGGATGAAAGTGTGTCTTCTATCCATTCCCGTATAGCCTTTTCGTTCTGCATTGGGTCTTGCGATTGTTGAGCGTGTATATGCTCCAAGCTCCATTTCGTACTGGTCCTAATCTTATTATACAGATTAAATGGGAATCGTAATTGACTATCAGATTTCATTCGCTCCACGGAGAGAACATTGAAGAGAAGGAGCACTCGCTTTAGTTCTTCCTGATTTCCGTCATAAGACAGTTGTTGAATGTCAATTTGATCAAGATAGGTTTTAATTCTCAAGAACAACTCACGCTTAAATGATTTCTTGTCGGTTTCTGAAAGTTGCAAAAGTTCTGGTAACGACATTTTTCCTGCAGACAATAGGAATCCTACATAGTGGTAAAGTGTCCGTTCTTTGAACCAATAGCGGAAGCGTCCGAAAATATCCTTAGTCTCTTTCCATAGTTCAGAAGAGCGCTCTACAGGCTTATCACTATTGTGTATCGCTTGTTCAAACCATTTGTAGGTGTTGTAGTTCTCCGAATTCTTATTATGCGCCTGTAGCTCAAAAAACAACTGAATATGATTAGCCATAGTCTTGTCTGTTAAGAAGTCCCATACTTCGGGATTTCTTAACCATTGTTCTATCTCATACCACTCATTAGAGAACTCCCCCTGACGCATCAGTTTCTCACGCTTTGTATTACCCTCAATACGGCTCATTAGCAACGCCCTCACAAGTTCAGCATCTTCAAGTGGGATTTTGCCAATATTCAGACGGTTGAAAATGTCTATTTTCTCGGTCTCTTGCTCCTTGGCATCTTTTGATTTAAGAGCTACCTCATACCAGATGACTTGCACTCGGTTTAATAGTTTATTTGCGAAGTCATCAGGATATCCGATATCCTCATTCTCTTTTTGCGTAAACCAGTTGTCGATGCATCTGTAGGCTTCGCTCATGAAATGAAAATCAGGAGTGTCATGATTTGTAACTCCTTCAGTAAGTGATGACAAAAACAAGTTACTTGCTGTTCGCTTATCGAACGTAATTTCAAAATGAGGTCTTTTTAAGCGTTTTAGTATCAGATACAATGTGGTTAACCGCTGTTGACCATCTACTAATTCCCATTGCCTTAGTCCATCTTCATCGGTTTGAGCAACGACGACGATAGGCTGTAAGCAGTAAGATTCATTAATAGCACCTGGCTTGTTCTGACTTTTCAAAAAAATGTCAATATCTTCCAGCAATGCCTTAACATGCAGCTCTGTCCATCGGTATCCACGCTGGTAAGATGGAATGCTATAGTGCTCCACCTTAACAGTTCTGTTTGGGGTGCTATCATTACGTATAAGCTTCCCTATTGGGCGTGTTTCAATATTATTCATTGGTTTCTTTGGTTATACGAGTTAAGTGTTATTTTTAATAGCCTTTTCGTTATTTTCAGCGAATCATAAAATAAAATGCAAAGATACAAATATTTTTGAAATCATTGCTTTTACCCTTCAAGCGGCACGTGGTCGACGTTTGTGTTTAGCTGGTAGTTGAAGGCGTAGGTGGTCATGCGGAGGAGGTCGGGGATAGAGTAGTTCATATGGGTGCAGAGGGCGTGGACGGCGTAGCAGACACAGAGGTGGTCGAGCTGGGGGATGCGGAGGGGACCCTCGGCCCAGGTCTGGCCGTCGTCGAGGTTGCAGATATGGTCACCACAGCACCAGCAGATGTCGTCCAACCGTGAGTTCTCGCCGATGACCCACAGCATCTCGTTCCACCGTGAGCCATAGAAAGCATCCTCCTCCATCGTGAAGAGTTGCGGGTCTTCGTCGTTGTGACTATAGAGGAGCGTGGTCTCCAGTTCAAAAGGTTCGCCGCCGAGGGTTTGGATGGCGGACATCTGGTCCTGCTGCGTGCGGTGGCGCTCGTTCAACTGCTTGGTCAGTGTCAGCAGCCGCTCGTTGACAACCTCAAATCGCTGCACCTCGGCCTCGGTGACATGCTTTGCAAACATCTCGTCAAGTATCCATTTTCGCGTGCCCAGGTGGTCGCCAATCACCTCCTCCGTTGCCTTGTCCCAATAGCCGTCAAAAGGCTTTGCAATACGCAGAATATAATCCTCGCAATCCTGCAGCCGCTTGCGCAGCTGGCTGATATTGTCTTTTTGTTCTTGCATTTTCTGATTTTTTTTTCGGCCGCAAAAATAGCAAAGCGGTGCGCCACATCATGACACACCGCTAAAATTCTTTATAATTTGTGAGAATGACTAAACGAACTTTTTTATATAATCGCCAAAATTAATATGAATTTGGGGATTTCATTCCCCAAATTATATATGAATTTGGGGATTTGATGATGCCGTAGACGTCAGTTCTCCTACTTGAAAGGGTGGAATTAATATTACACGTTTCCTATTTTACTATGCAATCATATTACATACCCTTGGCATCGGCACGTAAAGTTAAGTAAAGATTGGCGCGGTTCTGGCGGTTGCTCCAAATACTGACAATGTAAATCTCGTCTTTATATATGGAGGTATGCGGCTGTCTCTGCAAATTCTAAAGCAGCACGTTCTGACCACCTTACCTTCATACAGCCTTGGCTATTGCATTGTCGACAAGCTGCATCACATCTTCGTGCGAGAGTGTCTGCTCTCGTTCGCTGAGGATGTCTTGCATGCGTTGTTTCGACAGTTCCATCATCTCCTCGCGGCTGTGCATTCCAGGCATTTGGACAGCATCACAAACCTCACGGTCTTCCATCCTGACACGGGCAAGGAAGGCGTTGCGCACTTTTAGCGTCTGCTGACGATAGAGCGTCCACAAGGCATCTTCCGGTGAAGCACTATGATATGTAGCATTCGTTTCCATTCTAATCTTAGAATCTTATTTCAATTTGCAAAAGTACAACTATTCCCCGATATGGCAAAAAATAAATTGCGTTGTTGCCGTCTCACTTTTGGCGGCAGAATCGTCACAGAAAGTTTTCTTTGGACAAAAGAAACGAGAACAGGCCCATAAATTGTATACCCTGCGAATCGGTATAGGTGGCAATGTCATCTCCCACAATAACAATCTTCCTGAAGCTATCTCCTGTCTTTCTTAAAGAGTATAACTCCTGCTCACGCTTGACCACGTCGGGCAAACGGTATGCAGATTGGATATAGGCTTTCTCCCGACCGTTAGTAATGACAAAATCAATCTCATGCTGGGAAAACGTTGATTTACCATCCTTCATTGTTCGGCTCTCTACCACTCCGACATCAACCGCATATCCTCTACATCTTAATTCGTTGTAAACAACATTTTCCATAATGTGGGTTGGTTCCTGCTGCCGAAAGTTAAGCCTTGCATTCCTTAACCCCACATCCACTGCATAGTATTTCTGGATAGAGTCATAGTATCTGTTCCCTTTCACATCGTACCGCTTGGCGCCTTCAAACAAATAGGCATTCTGCAGGTAGCCAATATAACTATGGACAGTTGCGACATCCACTTTCACCCGTTGGACACTCTCCAGCAGATTCTTTATTCTGTTTGCATTGGTGAGAGACCCTACCGACGAGCAAAGAGAATCGGTCAAAGATTCAAGCA
>Ga0310694_10006625_pt1 | contig 10949 bp, 17 predicted proteins | sample 174DNAGHGhighgp2_FD_203884 | JGI IMG/M metagenome (GOLD analysis project Ga0310694, IMG submission 203884) | Sheep rumen microbial communities from Palmerston North, Manawatu-Wanganui, New Zealand - 1742 DNA GHGhigh gp2 (v2) (version 2) | ecosystem: Host-associated > Mammals > Digestive system... | reverse complement strand
CAAAGGTTAGTACATATGACGAAAAGCAGGACCCCACCGTGATGAAGTCCTGCTAATGTTATCCACTCATTCAAGTCCATGCCGTTCCAGAAATCCCCTAAGCCTTTCTTTCGGGAACTCAGAATCTTTATATGTCATTCCTGTCCCTTCTGAATCACCTGGAATAACTGCCACAAACCTCTTGCCCAAAGGAACCGGACATGATAGTCCCCATTCAGACTCGGCAAAGGAAGGCAGGAGGAACATATCATCGGTATAGTCTTCAGCCCTTATGAGAAGAACTATCCGGGATAAAGAGTTTCCAGGCCGACTATGAAGTTTCTGTGTGGCAATGATATACATAGAAACAAACTACTTATTCCGCTTCTTCATGTCGGCAATAGAGGCTTTTTTGCTACTGATTTGCCTGGTTAAAGATGCGACAATCCCTTCCCAGCCCGGATTCTTGTATTTCTTGTACATCGAAATCTGGTCCTTCAAGCGTTCGATTTGTTCTTCTGCAAACCGAATAGATGAATCATATTTGCCCATAACCATTAAACCACGTTGAAATCCTCCGGGTAATACTTCGGTTTTTTGTTGCAGAGTTTTTCATTCCAGACCGTCGTTGAAAGGCCGTCAACACCGGACGATTTATAGAAATCAACAGCTTTTTTCATCTTCTCTTCGCCAGCAGATGGGACAAAACAAGATAGAAGGAGTATGTCTACAATCTCCTCGGGGTACTTAATAAGATGGTATGGGGCGAATACATCACATCCGTTATTACTATTTCTCATGTGTCTTAAGGAGTCCTCGACTATCACAAGGCATTCTCCAGATGGAAGATTGTAAGCATTGGTTAGTCTTGAATAGACCTCTGGTAGGACTTGACTTGCTATTTTAAATAACTGAGCATTGACCTGCTGCGCTAGTCTACGCTGTGTGGCCGATTCGGTGCAGTCCCAACTATCTGGAATCGAATAGACCCATATACCTTCTTCTTCGTTATACTTTAGAGAACAACTCTCGTCTACCGTTTCCTTGATCAAAAGCCAGGCATGGGCAAGTTTCAGGCATGAACCGGGCCATAGGAAATGAGTCAATCCCAAGTTCTCCTCGTCGAGTGAATACTGCAAATAGGCAGGCGAAAGTGAGTCTTCATTGTCAGAGAAGAGAATAACACCAGCGAGTTCATTGAGTTTTTCTATTCCGATGAGGTTTTTCAGACTCTCCAAGAAGTACCATGTGGGCAGACAAGGAGCCACATACGCCACCACAGAATCCTCCTTAACGACATACTCCTCAAGCTTTTTAAACCATCCGCAAACAATCTTGATGCTGCCAATCATTGCAATGCCATGAACAATGTCCCCCAGCGCCTCGAACGAATAATACTGATTATCAGATAATGCAACAAATGTCGCATAGCGAGCCTGTTCATCTTCATCTAAATCCATCCGCATTTTCCCTTCTTCCGGAAAGGCTTCATAATAATCTTCAAGCAGATCCTCGGCAATTTGAATCGCCTCCTCGGCAACAAACTTCGCCTCCGACTCTTTTTCATAGAGTACAGCATGAATCCATACTTTTGCCTGCTCGATTTCGGCCCTCTTTCCGGAATCTGCCAACATATGGGTCGCATATAACAGTAAGGCCGCGACGCGTCCTTTTCGGGCCACACTCATGACCAGCTCGGCGCCTGCTTCCTGGTCTGTCTGATTATCGATTCGAATCAGTTCAAAACCCTTATCCAGGTCATCCTCCATCTCCTCCAGAGTCCAATGTGCACCGGTCTCGTGGTTAATGTAGGCAGAATAGACTCTCCTGCCAAACACATCATCCCTAAACTTTTCAATGTATGGTAGTGCCTCCCGAAGAAATGCAGCAAAAGAGGTTGGAGACACACCATTCTTGGCCGTCTTAGTGCCCGGCTTTTTCAGCCGCTCTGACAAATAATTATTAAGAAACTCTTTCATTATCATTGTGGTTAATGTGTTTGTTCGTTGTTAAGAATGGACGAATCATATTTGCCCATATTTTTAGACAATTATCTTCGAATTCCGATGTGTTCCTCAACACGCTTCAACATCTTCGCCGTTAAAGCCATTTTTTTCTCTGGCAGTAATAATGGTATTCATGGTTTGTTTCCCATTAGTTTTAGCTCCTCGTCCGAACATAGCATCCCCACCCGGTTCTTGATATAGTCGGACAGTTCTTGAATATTGGTTTTATTCTGCGGTATAACAAGGGGGTTGATAATGATTTTGCCCTTAGATTCTATATGAACGTCAGATTCTTGAGTTCCATCTGCTACAACCCGGACCCTGACATTTTCACCAAGAGGAATCAGCGACCAGCCATGAGATGCCGAAACAATGAATCTCTGGTCATCACACTTCACCCGCTTCATTCCTGGGGTATTCTGGACAACATGCTTAACCGCAGCATATACACGGCGGGCAGGTTGTGTGAAATGGAGGCTGTTCGTTGGCATTGACTTTTATTCGATGTTATCTGGTTTAGGCTTATTCAAGTATCTTGTCCTTGGGTGGTTGCGGAATTATCATCCTTCTGATCTCCATCAATCTTCCCGCCACCGAAAACAAGCAAACCCAAAAGAATAAGCACTTCGATTACAAGGAGAATGATATCGAACGTTCGCCAGAAAGGAGAAAGCTCTAGCGCCGTGAGTGCATAGATACCCCGTGCTATATCCAGGATAAGAGCAACGATAAGCAAACAACCCATAATGAACGGGAATTAAGGACATAGAAGAAAATCAAAATGCTCCTCTTTTTCAGCTCTCAAGAAATTTAATGGTATATGAAGCCACAACTTTTCTGGTTATTTTCTTGGACTGAGTATAGGAGCCTTTAATTTTCAAGGCTCCACCGGCACCTTTTAACTTTGCTGCAATTGCCAAATCCTCATTCATGTCTTTACTAAGAGCATAAGTCAAATGCATTTCTTTTCTTTGAGTCTGCGAGGCCGGATTCCTTCTCTCAAGCATATCCTTTGCCTGGGGGTCTCTCCTTAAATACTCCGAGTTTTCTAGTCTATGTTTTGCCTTCTCATATTCATCTACAGATAGAATTGTTGAACCATCTACGCGATAATTCTTATATCTCATATTAAGTTGTTGCCAGAAATGTTTATCAACTTGATTTTTGCATTCCGCATCTCCTTCCCCATGGGGACTTTTGACAGAGTATTTCATTTTTAGCCCTAGAAAACTCCTCTTCTCAATAGTTAAGTCATATACACAACTTATTGCCCCAAGGTCCTGTGCCAAATTAAACACTTCTTGGATGCTGTTTCGATAAATCTCTAGTTCAAGATTTTCATCGTTAGGGATGTAAATGTCCAGGAAGGGATGCTTAATGAAAACCATACCGACCTCTGGTTTTACAAGAAAACGCTCATCATCAATAACATCATTAATTGCTTTCAGCGTTGCGTTGTTAAGGACTTTCCCATATTCATCATTATATGGTAGAGCCAGATCTTTGTTTTGGCCGATAAGAATAACGTTCGACATATGATTATTTGAGTTCTGTTTGAAGGAAATATGCAAAAGAAATGTTTCTGACGTACTGATTAACGTGTTTCTTCGATTGAACAATCCGCAGCATCAGGACTTTTTTCCGAGGCCGACAACTTGATTAAGAGAGAAACTGCGATTATCCCCACCACCATTAATGCGGCAATATACCGACATCTTTTCTTGAGAATCCTCTTTTCATGAGGAATTGTCCTCTCCATGATAAGAATCTCGTCTTCCGGGATTATTAGCCCTTGATCTTTAGCAAGTTTTACTAATTGGGCAACGGCGGCTGTGCTATCACTGTTCGTGATGAAAGAATAAGGAACACGTCTATATGCTTCATCGCGATTTGTGAAATTTCCAGATATTGAAACATATGATAGCGTCAACCCTATGGTTATACCATTGTTTTCCAATACAATTCTTTGTCTCTTTAGAAGAGAGTAAAAGGCATTATATTCGGCAGGATAATCATCTGAGTCATCACAAATCCGAACACTATTCTTAATTAGGACGGTGGGGTCTTGATTGCTCTTTCCTTGAACCCATAGATAACTAATCTGCTGTTTCATTTTGCGTATCGATAAATTTTGTCTTCAAGGAATTCTTTCACTTTTTCCGGGTTTTTATCTAATTGAAGCGCTTCAAAACCGTAGAGATTCCCCATTTCCTCCAAGCCTTCATCTTTTAGGAAAGCCATAAACCTCTTTTCAAACGCTCCCGGAGTCATTCTATGCGTTTTGAGCTTATCTTTCCTAGAACCAATAAAATACACGGGCTTGTCCTTTATTTGTTTATTAAGTTCGCCAAGCATAGCGGCAACCTGTTGTTGATATCCTTGGCCCGGTTTGCTGTTAAGGAATTCATCCATATTGAATACGAACAAAACGATGTCAGCCCCCTTGAACAGAGGTTTATAGTTTTTTGTCGCAGAAAGCTTGCCGTCATAATCTTTAGTATCTTTTATCACGAGAGATTTCTCTCCAAAAGGAATTGTTATTTGGGGGAGAGTTCTGCCTTGGGGAGACGTTCCACGACCGTCTTTGTTATCCTCAACCGCATTATGCTCATTTCGAATAATATCAAATAGTGTGGTTTTTCCACTGAGTGAAGGTCCGACAATTGATATACCGATGGACTTCTTTTTCTCAAAAAGGCTTTTTAGAAAATACTCCCATAGAAGTTCCGATAGTTCGTCCGGAATTGACAATGCCATTTTAATAATTTCAAAAACAGAAGAAGAGTCCATGGTAAATACTATCTAATCTGTTTAACATCAAGATACACGGGGCTGCAAACACCGGCCTTTTTGATATCCACCCCATAGATTCTCATAAAGGCATCTACAACGGGCTGACCTCCATTCATGGTTAGAGGATTGGTCATTTCTCGGGTGATGACCTCGACGGACATTCCTGGCTCTATCCGGATGCCATTGAATTGAGAGGTTTGTTTCGTCGTAATACGGAATTTAGGCATTGTGTTATTGTTTTAGTTTGTTATTTCTTTGGTATCAGACAAATATAAAGACAACCATTCTTTCGGCAATTTGTCTTTCTTTGTCTTTCCCGTCCACCTCCCTAAGACGGCATTAAAACAAAAAGGCGAGGAGATTCAGTAGCTTCACGACATCCACCCGAAGCCCCCGCCAAGAGGCCCATCAAGAATACCGTTGAAGAAACATCATCCCTTCGCCCGCTTGTTATGGGGACGATGGATGAAAACGCCCCAACATAGACAATGGGAAAAGAGAGCATTCACTTCTCGGCCTCTTGAAATAAATACTTGGCGGGTATTTGGGGTGGGGCCAAAATGCTAATGCACCTTTATCAGAGGATTTCTCCCTCTAACATCCACAAATATAGCATTTTTCAGTGAATTGCTCTCCGGAAAGATGATGTTTCTTCAAGGATAAGGCTTTGAGACAACGAAAGACAATTCGCTTCAAACCCTTATTACTGTAGGAGAGCACTCTATATCTCAATCCCACCTCCATCTCTTGCTTAACCGGCGTATCTCTCAGCCAGAATAGGGATTGACACTCTCAACTACAGCCCACGTCGAGATGATGATGGGCTTTTCTTTTGTTCCTTCCCATTTCGTCCAAGAGCCTTATTTATATACGGAAACATTTAATTATCAACACTTTAAACACAACACATCATGAACAAATTCTTAGGAAAAATCTATGGACCGCTTGTCGTACTTGTAGACATTGCGCTCCTCATTGACATCTGCTCCGATCTGTGGAAGAAGCACAAGGATCGGAAAGCACAGAAGAACAACACTGAGGTCATCGATGAAGAAGACCCCCAGCCCGAAATCGCACCTGAAGTGTAATGGCTAAGAAGGGGTCCGATGACATAATCGACTTAATCATTGCCCTTGCTGATATGATTGGAACGGTGGCCAAGAACATGAAGAAAATCTTGGCCATCGTCCGGAAAAAGTCAAAGGGCATCAAGAAACCTATTAAAACAGAAACAATAACAACAGATGGAAAACAATCGACTTTTGATTCCTGAAAGAGTCCGGCAATATCCGACTCTCAGGGGATTTGATGTTCCGGAGGCTCAGATAGTCTCCGTTGAACCGTTTCCAGTAGCCACAGAAGAAGAGGTTCCATTGCCCTTCATTGAGGCTAATTCTGCTGCCGTCAGCTGGAAGGAGCTTACAGAAGAAAGCATCCTACCCTCATATGCCGACGGAGAAATCGTCGTGCCGCATAGCCACTTCATACAGGCTCTTGTGATGGCGGCACACGATGCACTACCACAAGACACTTTTGGACCGGTCGAAATCAGGGCCTCTCATTTGACCCAAGGCCGTGTCCCCAGTGCCATCTACAAGAAAACATCCGAACTGCTGGAATCTGACAAGACGAAGTATTGGGAGCGTATCTGCTTCTGCGTCCAAATCACTTCCAGACAGACTTACATCCTGGGAGAACCGGCGACTTTAACGTTCGGAGGTTGCAGAAGTCTCCAGGATATCAACTTCCATGGTCGCAAAACCAGTGAAGTTTTCCAGGCGTTTATCTCATATCGAGCTAGGATCTGCTCGAACTTGATGATTAGCCTACAAGACGGCTTGAAAGACCGGATTGAAGCCTCCGGCCCTGCTGAAATATATGCTGCGGCCTACCAGCTCTTTTCCCAATTCAATGCCGAGGAAAACCTAAGGTCCCTTGATGGCCTCGGGCGAACCAGAATCACCGTAGACCAGTTCACCCATCTCATTGGGAAGCTGAGATACTACAACTGCTTAAGTACAGCGGACAAAAGGGAACTTCCATTTCAGATTGAACTTGGAGATTCCCAAGTCTATGCTGCCACCCGGAATTTCGTCAACGGCCACTTCGGTCTCAACGGACGGGATTCTGTAGATCTATTTCAAATGCTGAACTGCTTTAACCAGGCATCGAAGTCAAGCTATCTTCACAACTTTCTGCTGAAGAACGCTAACTGTACCGAGCTTGCTCTGGGTGTTCAGCGGTCTCTTGAAGGAACCAATCACGATTACGACTGGCTCCTGTCTTAGTCTGTGGCCTTCAGTGCCAAGATTACATCCGAGGAGGAGGGTATCAACACGATGCTCTCCTCCTTTTTTGTTTACATCCGATACAAAACCATATGCTACGATTCGATTTCAACGGATTCGAAGGGTTCAAGGAACGCTTTGGAATCCAGGAACATGGCAACGGAAGTAAGAGCAGGAAAAACAAGATCCTGCTCGCTTTTGTAAAAGACCAGTTCCTCAAAAAGAACTACGAGGTCATCAATTTCACCTCGATGACCGAAATGCAGGCTCATGTCTGGCAACAAATCCTTACCAGCGGAGCCCAATCTGACAATCTCCCTTATCGTGTAGAACTGATGGGAGACACTTTCTACAGCGACCTCTATTCGACAGATTCTTACTGTGGAATATGTGAGGACCATTCATGTGCAAGTATCAGATACTGCAATATGGAACAATCCGGCCGTGTCTACAAGATGAAGGCTGGGAAGATGCTTCATCACCTTATCGATGCCACAGAATACGGCCGAGAACTTCCCGAACCAGTGAAAAGATGGCTTGAAGAAGATTTCACTCAGCGGTGGACGTCCTATTGTATGGGAATGCTTCCCGAGAATCGTCTTATCGTGAATGATGATTTCAAAAGAATCTACAGTTCCAGCGAGTGTGTGGGATGCTTTCACAGCTGTATGGTCGACCAGGACCACCACCCTTTCTATAAGAATGCAGTCGAGGCAAAGGCTGCTTTCCTAGTAAATGAAGATGACCTTGTTATAGCCAGAGCAATCTTATGGCCCAAGGTCTATGACGAGGACGGGAATGTCTATCGCTATCTGGACCGCCAGTATGCTACGGACGGCAACCAAGTTCTCATGAGGGCCTTGATCGATGAACTCATAAAAGCCGGCGAAATTGACTGCTACAAAGTCCCCGGAGCCGGCTGTGGAGATGCAAATGCAATTGTTGACCTACAGGGAAACTCTCTTTCGCATAAGATGTTTCATGTCAAATGCGATCTTGCCACTGATGATGTCCTCAGTTATATGGACACCTTCAAGTGGTATGAATACAACAACGAGAAGGCTTACAATTCCGGCCGTTGCTGCTATGACTACTGCCTGGATACCACCTCGTACAGTATCGATGATGACGAGTGTGATGATGACGACCAGAACTGGGATGAATTTCACCAAGAATGGGTCGATCAAGAGACCCAAACAGTCTATTATCATGGACAAGCCATGTCCTGCTCCGAAGACTGGATGGAAGATTTCAGATTTGTAGATTCTGATAACGAATACCACCACCTCGACGATGTCTTCCAGTGCCCCATCTGTCAGAACTGGGAACTGAAGGAGAACGCGAAACACTCCGACCTCATCAATATGGATTTCTGCTGCTCCGACTGCCTGGAGGAAGCCGAAAAAGCATACAAGGAGAAGAATTGGTATTTCAGCGACTACGACCAGGCTTACTATGAGACCCTGGAAGAACTGACCACTTTCAACTGCTGGAGTCCGGAACTGCAAGTCTATCTCGTCCGGACCATCAGCAAGAAATCTCTCGAAGAAACTGTGGCTCAGGGAAGCATGTTCCTCTTTGCCGGGGAATACTGCAATGCCCTTAACCCTAAAACCAACAAACCCTACACTAACGCCTAATTATTATGGAACTCCCACTACTCAAACAGCTTTATAAGATTCATAGTCCCTCCGGAAGCGAAAAGAAGCTCCGTAAATTTATAAAGGACTGGATAAGACGAAATGTTGCCGATGCTGAAATGGAACAGGATGCCATCGGGAACCTCTATGTCAAGAAGGGAGCCTGTGAGACTTACCCTTGCCTGGTAGCTCATATGGACCAGGTTCAGAAGATCCATAGCCGTGATTTTCAGGCGGTGGACACAAAAGGTGCAATTTTAGGATTCTCCCGCGGAAATATGCAGGTAGAAGGCCTTGGCGCAGATGATAAGAACGGGATATGGATAGCCCTCAAGTGCCTCCAGAAATATCCTGTCATGAAATGTTGCTTCTTTGTCCAGGAAGAGGTCGGATGCATCGGAAGCAGCAAGTGTGATATGGACTTCTTCATAGATTGTCGCTGGGTAATCCAATGCGACCGGAAAGGAGGGAGCGACCTCATCTGGAATATCGGAGGATGGACTGAACTCTGCTCCGAAGAATTTCTGAAGGACCTCGGCTATGAGAAATTCGGCTACAAGAAGGCAACCGGAATGATGACCGATGTCGAGACTCTGAAAAACCGCGGCCTAGGAGTATCAGCTTTAAACCTTTCAGTGGGGTACTATAGACCACATACTTCAGAGGAATTTACGATTATCAGTGAGCTCCTGAACTGCTTGGCCCTGGTTGAAAACATCATCACCAATTGCACCAAGGTCTATCCACACGAGGATGACTATGGACACTACAGAGGATTCGGAAAGCTTGATGACCCTGAGGATGAAATCTGGGACCTCATGGCTGACTTCCTGTTCACTTTTCCTGATGCCACACTCGATGATGCAATCTGCCAATTCTATGGCTATGATCAGTCTTTCGTCGAGATGGCTTATGAAGATGTCAAATCAATGTATTTCTAAATCATGAAGAAGAAAACCTACAAGTACAATGGAAAGACCGTCAGCCTGAAAGCCTCCCAATACCAACACGGAGGCACGCTTGCGGTCGTGATGGAAACGGAAGATGGTGAATCCTATGTGATCACCACCAACCTCAGAAGCCCATTTCAGTCAGAATCGATGGCCTTCCTCGACACCAACAACTACCCCAAGATTGAGTCGTTCATCCAGAAGAACAATCTGGGGATTCAGATGGGGGTGAACGAGACCAGCGGTTTTTGTGAATATCCCCTTTACACAATCTTCAAAAACCAGTTATCATGAAAAACAACATCCTCATTGACCCATTCCCTCAGACTTGGGTGCTGCTCAAAGAGGTCGTTAAGACCTGTGTGAAAATCGTCAAAGCCAAAATCAAGAAGATATGGAACAATTGTCAATGACCCTTCAGATGGCCGGTTATATTCTGGAAATCTTCAGATACTATCCGGCGGTTGTGATGTCCTGGGGAATTAACCCGGACAGCATCAAACCTTGCTCCCTGTCGCCGGACCGTTATGGAGTGGAATTCTCTGTCAACGGTTTCAAGCATCAGGGAAAAGTTCAGATTCTGTACGATGACGGATCTGACACATTCATGTATCACCTCCTGGACGGCTCTGACAAAATCACGGCTACCAGAGAGTGCATCTTCGTTGACAATCTCGTTCCTTCCCTTGACGCGGATGTCGAGAAAGTCGAGAACTATGAGGAAAGGATACGTCAGGAATACTGTCGTCCTTGATTCCATTTCCAGAGGAAGTGTGTTCAAACGGGGAGTGTGTTCAAAAAATTGAAAAAACATGCTCCCCGTTGACATTCACGACAAGAAACTGTTGCCAACGAATTCAAAGAAATATATGAACCGAAATTGCGTTATCTACTGCCGAGTCTCAAGTATCGGGGACAGGCAGAGCAACGAACGGCAACTGAGAGATCTGGAAGAATATGCCAAGTCCAGGTCTCTCATAATCGCCAAAACCTACGAAGAAAAGATTTCAGGCGCCAAGAAGAACGACGAAAGACCAGTTCTCCTAGAGTGCCTGGATTATTGCTTTTCAGAGGGCATCGGGGTTCTCCTTATCTCAGAATTAAGCCGTTTAGGTCGTAATGTGGATGAGGTGCTGAAGAATGTGATGCTCGCCAAGGAAAAGGGACTCAACATCTATTTCCAGAAAGAAGGCTTGTCCATATTCGATGAGCAAGGAAAAGAGTCCCCGTTCCTAACCATCTTTATCGCCGTCCTTGGAACTTGCGCCCAGATGGAAAGAGAGAATATCCAGT
>Ga0310694_10006624_pt1 | contig 10949 bp, 10 predicted proteins | sample 174DNAGHGhighgp2_FD_203884 | JGI IMG/M metagenome (GOLD analysis project Ga0310694, IMG submission 203884) | Sheep rumen microbial communities from Palmerston North, Manawatu-Wanganui, New Zealand - 1742 DNA GHGhigh gp2 (v2) (version 2) | ecosystem: Host-associated > Mammals > Digestive system... | reverse complement strand
AAAATGGCCAGAAACGGGGTACGGTTTCCAGCCATCTATAATTACGCTTTTAGGAGTTTTCAAGCGTCAGCGTTTCAGTATGAGGGTCAAATTTTTTGATGCGCAAATGTACTGACACCTCATCACCTATGATTATGAAAAACGCCAAAAAGCGTTTGGATAATTTGTGTTTTTTTGACCCAAAACTTGTGTTTTTTTGACCGAATATCATTTTAATTAGCTATTGTCCAGTGAATTACAGAAACAATCAGGAGAAAGCAACCGCAACAGCACTTGTCCCATCAGTATCGCCCCATGACACAAGAAAAGCCGGCCCGCAAGCCAGCTTCTCCAGTGCTATATTTTATTCTACAATTTGTCAATGGTCTTTCTCGCCCGTGATAAAATTCTTGATCTTATGCAGCGTGAAGCCAAACACCCGATGCGACCACCGCGACAAGCGCTGCTTCAATGGGCTACGGTTCTGCCATGTGCGAGCATACCAATGTATCGACCTCGTGTTTTCGGTCTTTACCAACCTGCCGGTCAGATCATCAAGTGGATTGAAATACTCCTTGGGATAAATCCATATCCCCGCCACCTGCTGCATGGCATGGCGCGGCTCAAGGCCCTCCTCGACTAGCAATGCCGTCGTGCGGCGCACCACCGTCTCGTGGTCATAGCTTCCATCTGGCTGCAAGAAATGCACGCCAGCGTAGTAATCCAATTCCTTCTTATAAAATTCATGGCCAGCTTCAACTGCCATACCCAAGCCTGGAGCCACTAACGGATATGGGTCATGTTCAGGATAAATATCCTCGATGCCCATGAAAGCTCCTCGCTCCAGAATATCATCAATCGGCTTAATCAGCTCAACGTCAGTGTCAAAATACACCCCACCATAGTGATAGAGGATCCAAAAGCGTGCATAATCGCTCACAAAAGCGTATTTCTTAGCCGCATAGGCCTCGCTAATATAAGGAATGCTGTTGACATCAAAGTTGTCCTCGTTCCACTCCTTGATCTCGTAGCCTGGCATATATCGCCGCCAGCTCTCAATGCACTTGACAGCACTGGCAGGCAACGGATTCCGCCCAAACCAACAATAATGAATAATCTTCGGCGTCATACTTAATTCCTGCCACCAGTTACCAATGCTGTGAAACCAGTAAACAATTTATTCAAAATAGTATATGCAAAAAGCCCAAAAACAACAATTACGAATACAACAAGGAAATAACAACTCACCGCATAAAAATCATCATGAATAAACTCAGTTGCTATTTTTCCTAAAAAAGTCGCAAAAATGCCATGGTAACAATAAATAAAAAAAGACGATCTACTTAATGCATCCCAAAACGGTAACGAATTATCACCTTTCCTTTTGCACTCCATAGATGCTATTTGTAAAACCGCGACACACCCTACAATGATTTCCAGTCTTTTTAGATAAGGCAAGGAATAACCGACATCAATTATAACTAATAACAGATACAAAACAATGGCTAACATTTTGTTCTGAAGTGAAGAGAATATAAAAGACTGTTTATTAATTCCGAAATAAGACCCTGCTGAAAAAAAAGAGATTGCAGAAAAACTGAATCCACTCACACTTGGTACACCAATAACATTAAGGGCAAATGGAAATAATAGCCACCAAAAAGAGAGACGTTTGCAAAGCCAATAAATAAGAGGGGCAATTAATGTTACACACATTAAATCACGCAAAAACCACAACTGATAAGCAACAGGCTTATCAGTGCCTAAAGCACAATAGAACAAACATAGCCAATCCCTTAAACTAAAATCAACCACAGATTTAAATGCACCACTAAATAACGATGGAGCAAACAACTGGCCAAAAGCGATTATTGCTATGTAAAAGAGATTCCAAAAAACATATGGTATTAATAACGATTTAATTCTTCGTCCGTATTTATCTTTGATGATTTTCAACGACAAGGTTTCAACATTAGCAAAAAACAGGTATCCCGAAAAGAAAAAAAATAAAGGCACACATACCCCACAAAGACAGTTCTTAAAAATGTTGAAGAAAAAATCATATATTGGATAATTACCTGAAGGCAACTCAATTGAGTGAATAAAAACTACACCTATAATCAATGGAAACCTCAAAAGGGATATCACATTAATATTATCTTTAAATTCCTTTTGCATTGTATTTATACTAATAACTATAAAAATATCAACACTAGGAATGAATTCAACACCACAATGCCATAAAATCCAAAGCCACAGAAAAAGTATTCTAACTTAATAACAAACTATATATTTTCTCCACTTCACACTCGTTTCCGAAATCGTGGGTAGAGAGGTATTCCGTTATTGAGTTTAGTAATTCTTTATCCTTAATGGCATTGATTATTCCGTTAGCACAGCCCTCATTATCCATGGGCACAATCACACCGTCAATGCCATCCTGCACTTGGCTCTTGGCTGTGGCGTAATTCGTAATAATCACTGGTTTACACAAAACTTGGGCCTCACGCACAGTTACGCTTTTCCCTTCGTAACGACTAGGCTGAACATAGATGTCACAAGCCTTAATGTAAGGATAAGGATTCTCTTTTTTACCCAAAAGAATCACATGTTCTTCCATTCCTGCTTCAGCAATCTTTTGCTTGATCAAGTCCTCATCAGGCCCGAAACCGATGATGTACCAGCGCAAATCTGTTATACCGCTCTTTATAATTCGCCTTGCTATATCCGGAACATTGTCATAATTCTTGGGGTGGCAATAGCGGCCAATTGACAAAAGTTTAATTCCAAAGGAGGGTATTTCTTGCTCCACATCCATCTGGCCAGCTTGCTCCCGAACAAATGCAGTGGAGAGTATGTTTTCAATTTCGACTATCTTAGGCTCTAAAGATGGGAATGTCTTCAAGAAAGAACGAGTGCAGTCTGGCGAAATTGACGCAATATGGTCAAATGCTGACCACACAGGAAGTTCTTTCTCCACATTAATGTGGATTGTTGAATAGTCGGTGTGAATCCAAGCAATCCTTTTCTTGGCCCGAACTTTATTTAGAACAATATTGTGAGGTTGAAGAAAACTGATTGCCAAGTCATATTCACCCAAATCATACAATGAAGGCAAATATGGATCTACACCATCGGCTATGTACTGGAAAGCGCTAGCATCAACTGCCTGGTAGTTTTCTGAGAGGGAATGATGATACTTCAAATATTGCCCCTTTGCCTTCAATCGGCCGAACAGAATCCCAATTTGTCCTTCAAACAAAATCGTCTTCATGGGGCGTTCTATTGCATTATAACCACGCCTTTCAGGAAGGAGATTGATTTTCTTGGGGATTAACGTCATAAACTCTCCCTCATGCTGATTGAGGAACAAATCCACATCCACTAGATCGGTATCAATAGCATTCAACAGCCCGAGCAAGGCACGCTCTGCCCCACCCAACACCATGTAATGCATATTGATGAAAATCCGTGGTTTCACAATGCTATTTGACTAAAAATTTTACCAGTTTCTTAATAAAGGAAGAATATTATTGGATAACCCACCTAAAAGCTCAAATCAAAATGTGATTTAACAAACGGCAATTAAAAACTCTATATTTCGATTCGATATGAAATAACATTTGAATATCAATCCATGTCTAAATTCTTCCCAAAAACTCAATAATATCATTTCAATCGTTTCGGAAACGAAAATACGTTACGCAATGCTCGGCGAGTGGTTTTGCTGTCTGTCGCAATGACATATTGCCCCTTATACTCGACATATGTAAGATGATGCCCCCCACCTTTAAAAGTTTCACATGAGCGATCAAACACGTTCCGGCAAAACAAACTCTCCTTATACTCTGTCGGAGTCAAGCGGTCAATCGACACAAGAGAAACATTATCGCCATAGCCATTACTACAATCTTGAGAAACACGACACACTTTCCCTTCTAGTTCTATAATTCTACCTCCACTGCGGCTATATTCAGTATCACTACATATAGGGGACAGGGGATGCTCGGTATAAGGGCCTTCTAATGTATCAGAATAGAACAAATGCAATACATATTGGCGGTATTGCTGTTCGTCACTTGTGAACAAAAAATAATAGCCATCTCGCTCAAGAATCACACTGTCCAGATACCTACCAACCATTAAGGATTTAACAAGTTCAAATCGTGTCAAGCTTTCATCTTTCGCCCTATATAAACAAAGTTGCCCACCTTCTCCAGACTCTGGCATCATATATACCTCACCATCCTTTTCAAAGGTAAACGGATATGACAAATGAAATGATTCCTTTAGGACAATCTTGGGTTTTGTCCAATTTCTCAAATCTGTCGTTGAAACCATTGTAATTACTCCGTGCCCCAACTTATAGCTAGCTGTTTCATAAAACAAGAAAAGGCGATCTTTATATACGAACAAAAACGGATCGGCCTTGGTGTGCTCAGGGTTAGGGTTCAAGCCACAAACTGTTTTAAAGCGTCGAATCGGTCTTTCAGAAAGAGATGTTAACGTTTTAATATTCAATACATCTCTAGTAAATATATCGATTTCAAAACAACTTATGTTTGTTAAAATGTTCATTAATCTCAATCAGTTACCTAATCTTCAATTTCCGCTTAAGAATTGAGAAAAAGTTTTGACTATAATAGCGAATAAGTCCTTGGCGTTTTGCCTTATCAAAATCAAAACCAAGGAACCAATCGACAAATTCCTTATCCTCAATATTTTCATAGTTCTCGAGCATCCTTTTTTTCGAATAGTAGTAGTAGTAGTTCTCTTTGGATACGCCCCACAAAGCAACATCTCTATTAATCACAGATTTCCAGTGCTCTGTGACCGAGCCATTGTGGTAGAAACCAAAATCTCTAGGGTCTGCACCTTCTGCCACCAATTCAACAATTGTTCGAAAACATTTTTCACATTTACAACAATTGTGATCATTAAATGAACAGGCTTGTATTGGATAGGAGCCCCCTGATAGTTTCTGGTATTCTACAAGATACTTCACTTTCTCTTGACGATTCAATTCAAAACCGTCGTGAAGGGTATGGCCATTTAAAGCAAACTTAAACTCACTATCAGTTGTAATAAATGATCCACAATGCACATCGGCCCTATCCTTTGTAAAGGAGCTTGCAATCATTAAATTGGAACACTTATTGAGCCATGCTATAGGCGCAGAAATGGCAAGAAATGCCATACTGTGGAGAAATCCATACCAATATGAAGTATGTAATTTGCGACAAAGAACATTATCAATCTCTTTATGATTAAACTGAGATGCAAAATTCGTTGACACATGAAATGAATTAATTCCAAATCTATCAGCAAACGATTGAGTGCTCTTTTTATCTGATTCATCTATTTCCGAAAAATCATTCATATTTTTTGACCATCCAAAAATATTGATTACAGCCGACACTCGATCCTTATTTCTTAAATATGAACTATGACAATCCACCCCTCCACCGAAAAGAAGGAGAAATTGATCATTCTTTGGTATTTCATTTTTTCTGATAATTGATGGGACAAACATACCACTTAGAGGCGTATCATGAAGTTCAGAATAGGCAACTTTGAGTTGCTTAAGTGCCTGATAATAAGTCTCATCAATCTCATCAACAAAAAGCATGGCGCCAGTCAACCAAGAGAGGCCTGCCATACAATTGACAAAGGGAATACTAAGTATCGATAGCGGCACATCGGTTATATTGTGTTCATAACGCAGAAACATTGTTTCTGTATTAAAGAACCGTTTCATCTCTTGGTTGACCAAGAATTTGTATTTAACCAAAGAGCCATCAATAGTGATACTTTGTAGGACAATCTTATTCATCATTTATCACAGAATTGATTCTTCCATTGTTCTATTGCGTTCCTATCCATAAGAACTTTTGTTTCAAACTCAGAGTTGATTAAATCTGACAATTGATTGATTGATTTTTTGTCAATGCAAATGATGTGATTTGATTTGTTTATTTCTCTCGCCCGCTCATCTATTGCAATGATTATTGCTCGACGGCCATGTCGCATTGCATATATACCTCCATGTAAACGGGTGCCCACATAATCAGTTTCGTTTGCAGTTAAGAATTCATCATAGGCATTCTTATTCGCTGGCAAAACTTTGATATTATCAATACCACTAAAGCCGTGAAAATAATCATAATCATCAATCCCTTGGGGCCAAAAAAAGACTTTATGATAATTATCAGTTATGGTATCTATTAAGAATTGATCCCTTTCATCATGCTCATCCTGTTTTGTCAAAGTAAATACCACCCGATCAGATTTTTTAGCAGGAATGGTCTTGCAAAACTCTGGTGTCAACATCCACATGGTCACGCAGCCTGTATTGATTGCCTTCAGCCCTAAACTCTCGACATATTTTTTCGTGCGTTCATCCCTCACACTGTGAAAAAAATCATGACTTAATACCCGCTGATACATCTTGCGAGTATACCAATTTGTAGTTTCACCGGCACCAGCACCAATACCAACACCAATGCTACCTGCCAACGGTTTACAATTAAACCAATTAATATTCCATTGCGGATAATGAGTCATTAAGTTTTTGCAGAGGATATTTGACCCCCCAATAAACTTCAGTTCACAATCAGCATATGATCGCAATCGGTTTGAGTTGCGCCAAATCTGATACCAATGGAAAGGACTGACTTGAGTAGGTAAAGTGTATTCAAAATTATCTTCTAGAATGAATTGCATTTCTTTGCGAACGCATTCCATGATAATATCGTCACCTTTATTGTCAGACGCAACCGAAGTGTCTAGAAGAAGAATATTCTTCATTTCTGGTGTAATTTAGTTTTAATAAAACCAACCGCAAATTGACGTTGATCTCGATTAAAACACAAAATAAAAAAACATAAGACAACAATCGACACAGCTATAATTGAATTTGTTATCATGTGAATTCGAATAGGTGGAATCCAACATTTGATGTACAGGCACAAAAACAATGCGACCAAACTTGTTACCAGGACCCTGCCGATTGCGTTCAAGAAGGGAGAAATGTTAACCTTACAATAAAATTGAACAAGACCAACATTAATTAAGCAAAGCAAAGCATTGGCAATTATTATTATAATAAACGCTGCCTTTACACTTAAACCCAAATAAAAAAGCAGGTAAGTAACAAATGGAACCAGCAAAAAGACCGATCCAGAAATGATACTCACAAGTTTGACATTGCCCGAAGCATGGATATCGATGATTAGCAGATACCTTATTATTTCAAAGAAGATACTAATCAATAACAATCGGCAAAATACTGATGCATACTCGGGAACATCAACCAACCAAATCTGCAGCAGATTCTCTACTTCAATAAAAACAGGGGTTGCTACTAGACAATAAATGAACATAATAATTTTAATGGCCAGTATTGTCAATGAGCTCATTCCTTGTTTATCACCTACTGAATATTTCTTAATTATTTGCGGACGGAAAGCAAGCATTACATTGGACGCAAATTGATTTACAACGTTTGCTACCGTTAAGCCTATACTGACTGCCGCATTCATTACCACTCCAAAGAAAAAATTCACGACAAAATTAGTTCCTTGCTGCTGAAAAACACCTCCCATATTACCATAAAGATTCCAGCCAGAGAAGGAGAGGAGGGGTTTAAGGATGGCTTTGTCCCAGACGAAGTGGAAGTGTGATTCCTGGAAATGGCGGAGGCAATAGATGCGATAAACCATCATGATCAGCGCACTGACGGCCAAGACAAGAATCGCATAGAGGATGAGTTTATCGAAGTTACCGATGGTTAGCAGATAGACGATGAGTAGCTTGAGTGTTACGTTGAGAATCTCAACATAGGCATAGACATCCATCTTCTCGTGGGCGATGATGGCAGCATTGTATGGCACCTGAGTAATATTCAGCATGGCACTGATGATGCTGCACTGATACACCCAATGCGCCGCTGGCATTCTGCTCTCAGGAATGACCAATTTGTGGTTTAAGAACCACAGGCCTACAGTTTCTGCAACAATTAATACTATAACGGCTATACCTATATGGGCAATCAGTGCACTTGAAAATGTGTCAGCAAGGCGCTTTTGATTCCCCCTACCCAACTCGAATGTCAAGAATCGGCTCGTGGCACCACTCATCGATGCATTGAGGAAGCCCAGCATGGCTACTACGCCACCAACCACACCATAAATACCATAATCCTCTACACCCAACACATTTAACACCACTCGTGAGGTATATAGCCCCACAATCATGGTGAGGAACATGCGGATGTAGAGCATCAGCGCATTTTTAGCGATACGGCTATTGCTGGCAGCGGCCTCGGCCGAGGCATCCCGAGGGGTGTTGCCCTCGGTCCCGTTGCTGGTCTTTTGGGAAGAAATTTCAGTCAAAAAACAGGGCACTAGAATGGATATGACAAGGGTCACCGGGGCCGTGGGGCGGCGGTGGATGGGTGGAGAGCAGGTAATGCTGGGGACACTATCGCAGTAGTCATTATCAGCGGGTTACCTTATTGTGTCATGGTTGTGACGGGCGGCTGGGCTCCGAAAAGGCGGCTGCGGCCACAAACATTAAGCTACAAAAGTAACGCTTTTTTTTGATTCCCGCAAATCTTGAGTCAAATATGCACAATAATGCGGCCTAATAATTCTCAAATGCGGCCTGAACAATGAGCCCAATGCGAAGAGCATAACCAGAAACCATAGCGCAAGTCCCATAACTACATGCCTGAACGCAGAGCAAGAACACAAGCCAAGAAGCTGGGGCCATAACCATGGGCAAGACGACAGGCGCCCATGAACTGAACGGAGCAGTCGGTTGGGAGCCTGTCGTAATAAAGCGGATTATGCTGAAAATCAGCGTGGTTGATGTTTAGGACCTGACGTAGTGGGGCATTTCCTGTGGGATGACCATGGAGATCTCGACCATGCCGCGTGCATTGCCGTCACGATCGCGCCAGGGAGTCTGGTAAATCATTTTCTTAACGCCCTGCTTGTCAATGGTGTAGCAGTTGACGGTATCGGTGGCGATCATGTGGCGAATTTTCTCCTGTGACTTCGGGCTATGGCATGGCATCATGTTCTGGCCCAGCATGGTGCGACCGTCCTTGTCGAAGGTAGCCCTCGACCGCTCGTTCATAAAAATTACTTTCCCTTCCAGGTCACTCACGGTGATGGCGCAATGGGTTCCCTCGGCCCAAGCGAGGGCCTCGTTGATGATATCTTGTTCGTTCATTGGTATTTAAGTTTATCGGTTAACAACATTGACGGGTTTACCGTCGAGATAGGCGGCGACGTTGCTGGTGATGACGTCCATTAGGCGCACGCGGGCCTCAAAGCTGGTCCAGCCGATGTGCGGCGTGAGGTAGCAGTTGCGGGCCGTGAGCAGCGGATGATCGGCTGCGGGCGGCTCGACGCTGGTGCAGTCCACGGCGGCGGCATAGAGGTGCCCGCTGTTCAGCGCGTCGGCCAGTGCTTGCTCATCGATGAGCGCGCCACGGGCCATATTGAGCACGATTGAACCTTGTTTCATCATCGCCAAGCGCTCGGCATTGATCATGCCGGTTGTGTCGGCATTGAGCGGGCAATGCAGGGTGAGCACATCGCTGGTGCGCATCAGGTGCTCCAAGTCATCTGCCTTGAGGATACCCTCGGGCAACTGGTCGGGGCTCTTGCTGGTGAATGCCATCACGCGCATGTTCATCGCCTGGGCGATGCGTGCCACAGCGCTGCCGATGTTGCCCATTCCCACGACACCCATCTGCTTGCCAGCCAACTCAATGAGCGGAGTATTGAAATAGGCGTAGCTGCCACAGTTGGTCCACTTCAGGTCACGGGCCTCGTCGGTGTAGTGCTGGGGTTGCCAGCAGATGTTGAGCAAGTGTGCTATCGTCAACTGCGCCACGCTGTCGGTGCTGTAGGCCGGCACGTTGGTCACCACGATGCCGCGGCGGCTGGCCTCGGCAATGTCAGCAACATTGAATCCTGTCGCCATCACGCCGATGTATTTCAAGTCAGGCAGTTGGGCGATGGCATCAGCGTTGATGGGTACTTTGTTGGTCAAGACCATCTCGGCCCCCTGGCAGCGCTCGACCACAGTGTCGGCCGTGCCAAAGTCATAGATGTCACACGGGGCAAGTGCCCTCATCGGTTCCCACGACAGGTCGCCAGGATTACCTGCATAACCGTCAAGAATGACTATTTTTCTCATAATTCTTAATTTTTTCTTGTCAATAGGGTGTTTTACAAGGTCACAAAATTAAAAGAAAAATGTCGAATAACAAAAAATATCGCTAATTTTGCAGATTGTAAAAACAAAGAATTTCCTATGGATAACAAGAAACTGGTTGATACCGTCGCTACAAACATGGGGCGCACGCCACAAGACATCAGCAAGCTGGTCGAAGCGTTTGCTGACGTGCTGCGCACTCGTTGCGGCGAGATGGATAGCGTGATTGTGCCCGGATTTGGCACCTTCGAGCCCAAGAAGCGCAACGAGCGTGTCATGCAAAACCCCCAGACGGGCAAGCGTATGCTTGTCCCGCCCAAGATCGTGCTTGGCTTCAAGGTGAGCAATGTGCTCAAGGCTAAACTCAAGTAAACAGAAAGGAGAGCAAAGCATGAACACAAAAATCACATTTGTCGAGCTCGTGGACATGATTGCCGCGTCCACCTCAACGACCAAGCGAGTGTGCGAACTGTTTGTTAAAGAACTGTTCGCAACCGTATCCCAAGCACTCATCGACGGCGAAACAGTGAAGATCAAGGGCATCGGCACCTTTAAGGTGACTCCAGTCAAGCCCCGCAAAGGCGTGGATGTCAACACCGGCGAACCCATTCAAATCGAAAGCCACAACAAACTGACCTTCACACCCGACAAATCGTTGGCCGAAGCCATCAACCAGCCATTTGCCCAATTCGAGACCGTAATGCTGGATGACGCCGTCACCGACGAGAAATTGGCGGCCA
>Ga0310694_10006620_pt1 | contig 10951 bp, 9 predicted proteins | sample 174DNAGHGhighgp2_FD_203884 | JGI IMG/M metagenome (GOLD analysis project Ga0310694, IMG submission 203884) | Sheep rumen microbial communities from Palmerston North, Manawatu-Wanganui, New Zealand - 1742 DNA GHGhigh gp2 (v2) (version 2) | ecosystem: Host-associated > Mammals > Digestive system >... | reverse complement strand
TGGGTACCAACCGCATGAACAAATATACGGTAGGCATGGCCACACAAGGCCTGGCCAACTATATCAAAGCGCACGTGGAAGGCGCCGCCAGCGTGTGCATCAGCCACGACAGCCGCAACAATTCCCGCCTGTTCGCGGAAATATCGGCCGAAGTGCTCTCCAACAACGGCATCAAGGTGTATCTGTTTGAATCCCTGCGCCCGACGCCGGAGCTCAGCTACAGCATCCGGCTGAAGAAAGCCACCGCCGGCATCATGGTCACGGCTTCCCACAACCCCAAGGAATACAACGGCTACAAGGTCTTCTGGAGCGACGGCGGCCAAATCACGGCGCCCGTCGACAAGGACATCGTGGCCGAGGTCGCCAAGATTGAAGACCCCGCCGACGTCCGCTTCGAGCCCAAGCCCGGCGAGCCCAAGGCCCCCATTGAAATCATGGGCGCCGAAGTTGACGACTGCTACCTCCGCGACATCACATCCCTCACCTTGAGCCCGGAGGCCGTCGCCCGCCACAGGGACCTCAAGATTGTCTATACCCCGCTCCACGGCTGCGGCGTGCGCCTGATGCCGGAAGCGCTGCGCAGAATCGGCTTCACCAATATCATCCATGTTCCCGAGCAGGATATCCCGGACGGCAATTTCCCGACGGTGGCTTCCCCCAATCCGGAAGAGCCCGCCGCCATGGCCATGGCCCTCAAAAAGGCCGACGAAACAGGTGCGGACCTCGTCCTCGCCACCGACCCTGACGCCGACCGTCTGGGCATTGCGGTAAGGGACGACGACGGCCGCATGGTCCAGCTCACCGGCAACCAGACCTGGAGCTTCCTCACCTACTATGTCCTCACCCGCTGGAAGGAACTGGGCAAGCTCAAGGACGGCAAAGGCTACTGCGTCAAGACCATTGTCACCACCGAGCTCATCGCCAGCATCTGCGAGAGCTTCGGCGTCAAGTGCTACAACGTCCTCACCGGCTTCAAGTACATTGCCGAGGTCGTGAAGCGCAACGAGGGCAAAGGCACCTTCATCTGCGGCGGGGAGGAAAGCTACGGCTTCAACCTCGGCGAGTTCGTGCGCGACAAGTGCGCGCAGGTGGCGGGCATCATGGTGGCCGAGTGCGCCGCCTGGGCGGCCGAACAGGGCCTTACCCTGTACCAGCTGCTCCAGAAAGTCTATGCCCGGTACGGCCTGTACGTGGAAAAGATGGTCTATATCGTGCGCAAGGGCAAGTCCGGCGCAGACGAGATTCAGCAAATCATGGCCGACTACCGCGCCAACCCGCCCCAGGAGATTGCCGGAAGCCCGCTCGTGAAGGTCATCGACTACAACAAACCCGAGGAAACAGGCCTGCCCAAGTCCAATGTCCTGCAGTTCTACAATGCCGCCGGCGACGTAGTGACCGTCCGCCCGTCCGGCACCGAGCCCAAAATCAAGTTCTACTTCGGCGCCAAGGGCAGCGACGCCCCCGCCAAGATTGAACAGCTGAGGGCACAGTTCATCAAATAACGGCATCGGCCAAAAATATAACGGGGTTTCTTGCTTTTTTGCAGGAAATCCCGTATTTTTGCAGTCCTGTTACGGGGTATTAGCTCAGTTGGCTAGAGCGATAGGTTCGCAATCTATAGGTCAGGGGTTCGACTCCCCTATACTCCACAAAAACACTCTTCCACGTTACCCCTTTCCCAAACCCATTCTCTCGGGGAAAGGGGTTTAGTCGTTCTTCAGACTCCAAGTATCTTGGTCAATCCGTGACCTCTCCAAACCACGTGTTTTGCCCCTGTCTCCTTTTTTTTGTGTAAAAGAATCGCTAAATTTGAAAACTAAAACTGTTTCCAATGAAAAGAATCGTGGAATGTGTCCCCAACTACAGTGAAGGGCGGGACAAAAACGTAATAAATGCCATTGTGGCGGCCATCCAGACCGTGGAGGGCGTGAAAGTGCTGGACGTGGACCCGGGTGAAGCCACCAACCGGACGGTGGTGACCTTTGTTGGAGAGGCGGAGCCGGTCTGCGAAGCGGCTTTCCGCGGAGCGGCCAAGGCACAGGAACTCATCGACATGCGCCGGCATCACGGCGCCCACCCCCGGAGCGGTGCCACGGATGTGCTGCCCCTGATTCCGGTGAGCGGAATCACCCTGGAAGAGTGCGCGCAACTGGCCCGTCAACTGGCCGAAAGACTCTACAAGGAGCTGGGCATTCCCTGCTACTGCTATGAGGCGGCGGCTTTCAAGCCGGAGCGCAAGAACCTGGCCGTCTGCCGCGAGGGCGAATACGAAGCCCTGCCGGAGAAATTCCAGGACCCGGACCGTCGGCCGGACTTTGGCGGCACGTGGGATGACACAGCCCGGAAATCCGGCGCCACCAATGTGGGCGCCCGCGGCTTCCTGGTGGCCGTCAACTTCAACCTGAACACCACTTCCACGCGCCGGGCCATGGCCGTGGCCTTCGACGTCCGCGAAAAGGGGCGGAAAGCGCCCGACGGACAAAGCTGGATTCCCGGCACGCTCAAAGGGACCAAAGCCATCGGCTGGTACATTGACGAATATGGCATCGCGCAGGTGTCCATGAATATCACGGACATAGACGTCACGCCGCTGCACACGGCCTTTGAGGAGGTGAGCCGGAAAGCCGCCGCCAGAGGGCTGCGCGTCACCGGGGCCGAGATTGTGGGCCTGGTGCCCAAACGCGTCCTTCTGGAGGCCGGCCGATACTACTTGACGCAGCAGCAGCGCTCCCTGGGCGTGAGCGAGGCCGAGCTTGTCAAGATAGCCGTCAAATCCATGTCGCTGGACGACCTCAAGCCATTCAACCCCCAGGAAAAGGTCATCGAATACCTGATGGCCGACAGGAAGAAAGGCCTGGTGGACCTCACCCTGGAAGACTTCGTGCGCGAAACCGCCTCGGAATCCCCCGCCCCCGGCGGCGGGTCCGTATCGGCCTCCATGGGTGCCATGGCGGCGGCCCTGGCCACCATGGTCGCCAACCTGTCTTCCCACAAACGCGGCTGGGACGCCCGCTGGAAGGAATTCTCCGACGTGGCCGAGAAAGGGCAGGCGCTGCTGGACGAACTTCTGGCCCTCATCGACGAGGACACGGCCGCCTTCAACCGCATCATGGACTGCTTCGCCATGCCCAAAGGCACGGAAGAAGAAAAAACGGCCCGTAGCCAGGCCATCGAGAAAGCCACCCGCTATGCGGCCGAGGTTCCCCTGCGCACCATGGAAGCCGCCCTCAAGACCCTTCCGCTGGCGCTTGAGATGGCCCGAAGCGGCAATCCTGCATCGGCCTCAGACGCCGGAGTGGCCGCACTCGCCGCTGTCGCCGGCATCAAGGGCGCCCGCCTGAACGTGCGCATCAACGCCGCCGGCCTCGCGGACAAAACGCCCGTCCTGCCGCTGCTGGCGCGTGCCGACGCCATCGTCACTGAGGCCCGGACCATCGAACAGCAAGTCCTGGACGCTGTAAATATGCACATTAATTTATGATGAGGGAAATATGACCTTTCAAGAAGAAATTTTGGCCGGAATTCCGGTGGACAGACTGCCGGAAGCCAAGCCTTACGACAAAGAGATGAACCACGCGCCCCGGCGCAAGGACATCCTGACGGCACAGCAGAAAGTGCTGGCGCTGAAAAACGCCCTTCGCTACTTCCCGGAGGCCCTCCACGCGCAACTGGCGCCGGAGTTCGCAAAGGAACTGAAGGACTACGGACGCATCTATATGTACCGGTATCGGCCTTCCTATAAGATATATGCCCGGCCGGTGGAGGAATACCCCGCCAGAAGCTGGCAGGCGGCCGCCATCATGGCCATGATTCAGAACAACCTGGACGAGCGCGTGGCGCAGCATCCGCACGAGCTCATCATCTACGGCGGCAACGGGGCCATCTTCCAGAACTGGGCACAGTACCGCCTGGTGATGCAGTACCTCGCCACCATGACCGACGAGCAGACCCTCGTCATGTACTCCGGTCATCCGCTGGGCCTTTTCCCCAGCCACAAGGACGCCCCGCGCGTCATCGTGACCAACGGCATGGTGATTCCCAACTACTCCAAACCCGACGACTGGGAGCGCCTCAACGCCCTGGGCGTGAGCCAGTACGGCCAGATGACCGCCGGCAGCTATATGTATATCGGCCCGCAGGGCATCGTGCACGGCACCACCATCACGGTGATGAACGCCGCCAGGAAACAGGGCGGCAGCCCCGCGGGCAAACTCTTCGTGACGGCGGGCCTGGGCGGCATGTCCGGCGCACAGCCCAAGGCCGGCAACATCGCCGGCGTGGTGAGCGTCACGGCCGAAATGAACCCCAAGGCCGCGCAGAAACGCTACGAGCAGGGCTGGGTGGACGAACTTCACCAGGACCTGGACGAACTCGTTCCCCGCATCCGCCGGGCCGTCGCCGCCAAGGAAGTGGTTTCCCTGGCCTACGTGGGCAATGTGGTGGACCTTTGGGAGCGCCTGGCCGACGAAGGCGTCCATGTGGACCTGGGCTCCGACCAAACCTCGCTGCACAACCCCTGGGCGGGCGGGTACTACCCTGCCGGCTATTCCCTGGAGGAATCCAAGCAGATGATGGCCGAGCAGCCCGAACGCTTTAAGGAGGCCGTACAGGCATCCCTGCGCCGGCATGTCGCCGCCATCAACCGCCTCTCGGCCCGGGGCATGTACTTCTTCGACTACGGCAACGCCTTCCTCCTGGAGAGCTCCCGCGCCGGGGCCGACATCCTCAAGCCCGACGGCAGCTTCCGCTACCCCTCCTACGTGCAGGACATCATGGGACCCATGTACTTCGACTACGGATTCGGCCCGTTCCGCTGGGTCTGCATGAGCGAAAAGCCCGAAGACCTGGCCCTGACCGACGCCCTGGCCGTGCAAGTCCTTTCCGAGATGGCGGCCGGAGCCCCCTCCGAGATTGCCGGCCAGATGAAAGACAACATCCACTGGATTGAGGAAGCCGGCCGCAACCACCTGGTGGTGGGGTCCCAGGCCCGCATCCTCTATGCCGACTGCGAGGGCCGCACCCGTATCGCCCTGGCTTTCAACCAAGCCATCCGCGACGGCCGTCTCAGCGGGCCCGTCGTGCTGGGCCGCGACCACCACGACGTCTCCGGCACCGACTCCCCCTTCCGCGAAACCTCCAACATCTATGACGGCTCCCAGTTCTGTGCCGACATGGCCGTCCAGAACGTAATCGGGGACGCCTTCCGCGGGGCCACCTGGGTCTCCATCCACAACGGTGGCGGCGTGGGCTGGGGCGAAGTCATCAACGGCGGATTCGGCATGGTGATTGACGGCTCCGAGGACAGCGACCGCCACATCCGCGAAATGCTGCTGTGGGATGTCAACAACGGCATCGCCCGCCGCAGCTGGGCCCGCAACAAAGGGGCCCGCTTTGCCATCGAGCGCGAAATGGCCCGTACGCGCGGCCTCCGCGTCACCCTCCCCAACGAGGCCGATGAAAACTTAATCAGAAAAGCTTTAGACGAGTAATATGCATTCCATATCATTTGAACACCTTTCCCTGGAACGGGTGAAAGAGATTATCGACCGACATGAAAAACTGACGCTTTCCGAAGAGGCCGTCCAGGCCATCGTCAAGTGCAGGCAGTACCTGGACAGGAAAATGGAAGACATCGACCGGCCCGTTTACGGGGTCACCACCGGATTCGGCTCCCTGTACAATGTGACCATTCCCAAGGAGGACCTCAGCCAGCTCCAGCACAACCTGGTGATGTCCCACGCCTGCGGCGCCGGTGAAACCGTCCGCCCGGAGATTGTGAAACTGATGCTCTTCCTGAAGGCGCAGTCGCTCTCATACGGACATTCCGGCGCGCAGCTCATCACCGTGCAGCGCCTCATCGACATGTTCAACGAGGACATTCTGCCCGTCGTCTATCAGCAAGGCTCCCTGGGGGCTTCCGGCGACCTGGCTCCCCTGGCCCACCTGAGTCTCCCGCTCATCGGCATGGGAGAAGTGCTTTACAAGGGGGCCGTGCGTCCGGCGGGCGATGTCTGGAAAGAAAAAGGCTGGGAGCCCATCCGCCTGCAGTCCAAGGAGGGCCTGGCCCTGCTGAACGGCACGCAGTTCATGAGCGCCCATGCCATCTGGAGCATCCTCAAGAGCATGCGCCTGAGCCGCTGGGCCGACTTGATCGGCGCCATGTCCCTGGACGCATACGACGGCCGCATCGAGCCGTTCCTGCCGCTGACGCACCAGCTTCGGCCCCATACCGGCCAGATTATGACCGGTGCCAAATTCATGGAAATCCTGGAAGGCAGCGAACTCATCCGCCGGCCCAAGGAGCATGTCCAGGACCCCTACAGCTTCCGCTGCATCCCGCAGGTGCACGGCGCGGTGAAGGACAACATCCTCTACGTGAAGTCGGTGCTTGAAAACGAAATCAACTCGGCCACCGACAACCCCAACATCTTCCCGGACGAGGACATGGTCATCTCTGCCGGCAATTTCCACGGCGAGCCCATCGCCATCCCCATGGATGCCCTGGCCATTGCCATGAGTGAGCTTGCAAGCATCTCTGAAAGACGCACTTACCAGCTCATTCACGGGCTTCGGGGACTGCCCAAATACCTGGTGGCCGAGCCCGGCCTCAACAGCGGCTTCATGATTCCGCAGTACACGGCCGCCTCCATCGTCTCCCAGAACAAGGGACTGTGCTGGCCGGCGTCCTGCGACTCCATCCCGTCGTCCCAGGGGCAGGAAGACCACGTTTCCATGGGTTCCAACGCCGCCACCAAACTGGTGCGCGTGGTGGACAACGTGGAGACCGTGCTGGCCATCGAACTGTTCAATGCCGCACAGGCGCTCGAATTCCGCCGGCCGGCCAAGAGTTCGCCCAAACTGGAAAGCGTCTTTGCGGCTTACCGGGAGACGGTGCCCTTCCTGAATACCGACACGTACATGCATCCGTACATTGAACGGTCCGTCGCATTTTTGAAGAACGAGCAGTTTCTTGCGTAATGATTATTTATAACATCGGGCTTCTGGCAGGCATTCAGCCGGAGGGCTGCCTGCGCCTGGAAGGCGCGCATCAGGGCCGTACCGGCCTGCTCGAGCACGCCTGGCTGCAAATGGAAGGCGGCCGCATCGTGGCCTTCGGCCCCATGGCCTCCTGTCCCCTCTCCGTCATTCCCGGCACCGACCGGGAATCCTCCTGTCCCCTCTCCGTCATTCCCGGCACCGACCGGGAATCCACCGGCACCGACCGGGAATCCCTCGACGCCGCAGGCGGCATGCTCATGCCCGGCTTCTGCGACAGCCATACGCACGTGGTCTATGCCGGCAGCCGGGACGGGGAATTCCTGGACAAAATCAACGGACTCAGCTATGAGGAGATTGCGGCACGGGGCGGCGGCATCCTCAACTCGGCCGACCGCCTGGCGCAGACTTCCGAGGACGAGCTCTACCGGCAGTCCATGACGCGGGTACAGGAGATGATGGACAAAGGCACTGTAGCCATGGAAATTAAAAGCGGTTACGGCCTTTCACCTGAAGCGGAACTTAAAATGCTGCGCGTGATTCGGCGCATCCGCGGAACCGTTCCGGCCGCCGTGAAAAGCACTTACCTGGGCGCGCATGCCGTGGGCCGCGGCTACACGCACGAAGCATACGTGCAGGCCGTCATCGACCTGCTGCCCCAAGCGGCCGAACTGGCCGACTTTGTGGATGTCTTCTGCGACGAAGGGTTCTTCACCGTGGAAGATACGGACCGCATCCTCAGCGCCGCCAAAGGCCTGCTCACCCCCAAGATTCACGCCAACGAACTGGCCGTGAGCGGCGGTGTGGAAGTGGGCGTGAAGCACGGCGCCCTGTCAGTGGACCACCTGGAGCGCACCACGGACGCCCAGATAGCGGTCCTGCGCGGCACCGCCACCATGCCCACCATGCTGCCGGGCTCCTCCTTCTTCCTGGGACTCCCCTACGGCCGGGCCAAAGATTACATCAAGGCCGGCCTGGGCGTTGCGCTCGCCTCGGACTACAACCCGGGCTCATCCCCTTCGGGAGACATGCGCTTTGTCATGGCACAGGGCTGCATCAAAATGCGCCTCACACCGGTGGAAGCCTTCAATGCCGTCACTATCAACAGTGCATACGCCATGGGTCTGAGCCGGGAATACGGTTCCGTCACGGCGGGCAAGAAGGCCGCGCTCATCCTCACGGAGCCCGGTTGGGACCTCACCAGAGTGGCTTACCAGTACCAGACCCCCTTCATCCGTAAAATCTTCTATTAAAAAAGCGCAAAAAATGTTTGCTTATTCATAAAAATGTAGTACCTTTGCGGTCCAATCTTCTGGATGTAGCGCAGTTGGTAGCGCACCTGGTTAGGGACCAGGAGGTCGCTGGTTCAAGTCCAGTCATCCAGACTTCTAAGCAGTCAAGCACTTACAAGTTTTTGTAGGTGCTTGATTTCATTTTGGTAATCAGCCGAAATATCAGTATCTTCGTGCCCAAAACGAATAGAAACATGACAGAGTTGGAAGCCATCAAGGCACGGCATTCCGTGCGAAAATACACTGACAAACCCATCGAAGCCGACAAAGCGGCAAGCATCTGGGCGGCCGTCGAGGATATCAATGCTCAAAGCGGCCTGAACATCCAGCTGGTGCTCGAGGAGCCCAAGGCCTTTTCCTCCGGCATGTGGAAGTACGGCCAGTTCTCCGGCGTGAAGAATTACTTTGTCATGGCGGGACCGAAAGGCAAGGAGGCCGAGGAGAAGGTGGGCTATTACGGCGAAAAACTGGTGCTGCTGGCTCAGACTCTGGGACTTAACACCTGCTGGGTGGGCCTGACCTACAAGAAGATTCCCGGAACCTATACGCTGAGAGACGAAGACGTCGTCCACTGCGTCATCGCTTTGGGCTACGGCACCATCCCCGGCGTGCAGCATCCCCAGAAGCCGGCAGAGAACTTCTATGAGGCCGAAGGCGTTCCTCCGCAGTGGTTCAAGGACGGGATGGAAGCGGCCCTTCTGGCCCCCACCGCCATCAACCAGCAGAAATTCAAGTTCATCCTGCACGACGGCGACAAAGTCGGGACGAAGACGCTCTTCTCCATGGCGGGCTACACCAATATCGACCTCGGCATCGTGAAATACCACTTCGAGGCAGCGGCCGGGAAAGAGCATTTCTCCTGGGTATAGCGCGCATGACCGGCAAGAATGACACGCTGATCGGAAACCTGGCATGCTTCACGGCCTATGCCATCTTCGGTTTCAACATCATCAGCTGCAAAAGCATCGCCATGGACGGGAACATCACGCCCATGGCTTTATTCTGCCTGCGTTCGTTCGGCGCCACCTTCCTTGCGAGATGCATCCAAAATGCTTAACTTTGCAAACCCTCTGAAGGAGACGCCGGGTATTGCTGCAGCCCTCGTGAGGACAACACGGAAAGTATGAATTGGATCATTCTGATTGTTGCCGGGCTGTGTGAATGCGGCTTCACCTTCTGCTTGGGCAAAGCCAAGATGGCCGCCGGCTGGGAAGCCGCCGCATGGTACGCCGGATTTGTAGTCGTATCGGCCCTGAGCATGATTCTCCTGGCAAAAGCCACCAAGACCATTCCCATCGGCACCGCCTATCCGGTCTGGACGGGCATCGGCGCCGTGGGCACCGTGCTCATTGGCATTCTGGTCTTCAAGGAGCCCGCCACGTTCTGGCGGATGTTCTTTATCGTGACGCTGATTGCTTCAGTTATCGGGCTGAAGATGGTGTGACTTTCTGAAGAATCTCGGTCTGCTCGAGCTCCATATTCACGCTATAGACATCGTGACGGACATAGCCCATGCCCGGAACATACCAGTTTTCCACGTAATTGTCCAGATGGTGCAGCGGGGCGTCCTCCTTCTTGCGTTCCCGCACGACGACACAGTCGAAGGTACCGGCCGGCGTAGCAAGCCGTTCACGCCTGAGCACCAGGCGTTCCGTAACGTCAATGGTCACGCCATAATAGGCGGACAAAACCCCCTGCTTGTTCCGAACCAGCGAGTCGATCTCGAAATCGGTGAAAGGAGGCTCTCCAGCCATGGCATTCAGGCAAAATAAGACGGAGAAAATACAGAGTAATTTCTTCATGCTGTAAATGTATGAAAAAAAATGAGTAATTTTACCAAATGAAACGCCTGGCTGCGGCCACCACTTCTGGAAGGGACATCAAAAATGAGACAAGACTGACATGGCACTGTATCGCGAAATAGCACCTGCCGAATACCGGGACATTGAAAGCCGGATTCTGTATGAAGACAACCATCTGCTCATTCTGAACAAACGTTCCGGAGAGATAGTACAGGGAGACAAGACCGGCGACGAGCCGCTGTCCGAGACCCTCAAGGCCTTCATCGCCCAGCGGGACGGCAAACCGGGCCAGGTGTTCATGGGGGTCCCCCATCGGCTGGACCGCCCCGTGAGCGGGGTCGTGGTTTTTGCCAAGACGTCCAAAGCGCTGGAACGCCTGAACGCCATGCTCCGGGAAGGCGGCATCCACAAGACCTACTGGGCGCTCTCGGCCGGGAAACCGCCCAAGGAGAGCGATATCCTGACCGACTTTCTCATCCGAAACGAAGCCCAGAACAAGAGTTACGTCTCCAAAAACGGGAAGGAAGCCAGGCTCAAATACACCCTCATCCAAACCACGGAGCGCTATTATCTGCTGGAAGTGGAGCTCTACACGGGCCGGCATCACCAAATCCGCTGCCAGCTCGCCCACATGGGCTGCCCCATCAAAGGAGACCTCAAATACGGCGCCAAACGCTCCAACCCCGACGGCAGCATCTCGCTGCTGGCCCGCCGGATACAGTTCATCCACCCCGTCAAAAAGACCGAGGTGGATGTAACCGCCCCTGTTCCAAGTTCCTGGAAAGGGATTGCGGACTGACGTTTCCCGAGAGAACGCCCGGCACTGGTTTCAGACAGTTTTTTTGGCGTATTTCCGGCGCA
>Ga0310694_10006619_pt1 | contig 10951 bp, 6 predicted proteins | sample 174DNAGHGhighgp2_FD_203884 | JGI IMG/M metagenome (GOLD analysis project Ga0310694, IMG submission 203884) | Sheep rumen microbial communities from Palmerston North, Manawatu-Wanganui, New Zealand - 1742 DNA GHGhigh gp2 (v2) (version 2) | ecosystem: Host-associated > Mammals > Digestive system >... | reverse complement strand
GCCCCACAAGTTCAAGCACGCTGGGTGACGGGTTGTAGAGCGTCATGTGGGTGTCACCCCCGCTAGCGGTCATCAGAGCAGCGCCATCGTCAATCAGTGCACACAGGTGACCATGCTGCAGGGCCTCGTCGAGCCACGCGGCCAGGGTGGCAGGCTCGGGGTTCTTGGCCCAGTCATCGCCGCCAGGATTCACCGTCAAGTCATGGTAACAGTTCAAGCCCAGCACTACATCGGCAAACTGGCGGCACAGGCGCTCACGAGGTTCACCGGATAGATAATACTGCTCCACGGCAAAGAATTGTCCGCCGCTCTCTTGCGGCACCTGCCTCGGCAGGAAGTCAATCACCCAGCATGGAGTCTCCAGCAGGTGCTCCGTTATTTCGTCATAATTCTTATCCATATTCGCGCACAAAGATAGCATTTTCCCCAAATGCAAGAAAAATAAGCCGCTGATTTTTGATTTGCCACCAATTTGCACTAATTTTGCAAGTTGAAACTAAAATTTGAATCACCGTGAGCAATAATAACGACAACAACAAAGCGGCGGGCGGCTTCAACCGCTTCCGTGACCGCCATCCCATCCTGGTGAACTCCTTGCTGATGGTGGGGGCGCTGATCGCATTGGGCTATATCGCCCTGCTGTTTATCGACGTGTTCACTTCACATGGCCAGCAGGTACAGGTGCCTGACGTGCGCAATATGCCCCTCGAGAAAGCGATAGAGATTCTTGAAGATGCAGGCCTGCGTTGGGAGATCAGTGACTCGACCACATTCTATGAGAACTACAAGCCTGGCACGGTCATCGACCAGGATCCCAAGGCCAAATCCTATATCAAGAAAATCCGCATCATCTACCTGAACGTCAACGCGATGCATGCTCCCATCATCCCCTTGCCCAAACTGACGGACCTGCCGGGGCGCCAGGGTGCGGCCATGCTCAAGGCGATGGGCTTCAAGCATGTGGATATCGACAGCATTCCCAGTGAGATGGGCGGCTTGATCCTGCAAGTGACCGTCGATGGTCACAATGTGGCACCTAACACTGGCGTGAGCGTGAACAGCCAGATCAAGATCATCGTGGGCGACGGCTCCATCGTCGACGTCAACCCCGAACAGATCCTCGATCCCGAGATGATGGACTCGATTGAAGAGGCCAACTATCAGGCTGCCCAGAAGACCTACGAAGAGGAGCTGAAGGCTGCCCAAGAGCGTGCCGAGCAGGAACGCAAGGAACAGGCTGCCAAAGAGCGGCGAGAAAACAAGGAGAAAGAAAAGGACAAGAAGTCTGACAAAGATAAGAAAAAGTGATTAGGCGCCAGGCAGATGCCACTGACAACTGAAAACGGACAACTGAAAACTGAATACCGACGAGATTCAATATGACTACAGCGAACCCGACTTCACCGAGGACGGGCGTGACTACTGGGAGCACTACCACTATGAGGTAGAGCCAGGACAGGTGTTGCTGCGCATCGACAAGTACCTGGTGGAACGCATCAAGGGCACCAGCCGCAACCGCGTGCAGCATGCTGCCGAGGCCCAGTGCATCCGCGTGAACGGGCGCCCCGTCAAGAGCAACTACCGCGTCCACCCCGGCGACGTCATCAGCGTGGTGATGGACCGTCCGCGCTACGAGTGCGAGATTGTCGCCCAGGATATCCCCCTGAACATCGTCTATGAGGACGCCAGCCTGATGGTGGTCAACAAGCCCGCGGGCATGGTCGTCCATCCCGGTCACGGCAACTTCGACGGCACGCTGGTCAATGCGCTGGCCTGGCACTTCAAGGACAACCCCGACTATGACGTCACCGACCCTCGCCTGGGCCTGGTGCACCGCATCGACAAGGACACCAGCGGGCTGCTGGTTATCGCCAAGACGCCTAATGCCAAGACCTCGCTGGGCGCCCAGTTCTTCAAGAAGACCACCAAGCGGCAATACATCGCCGTGGTGTGGGGCGAGATGAAACAGCAGGACGGCACCGTGACGGGCAACATCGGGCGTGACCCGCGCGACCGCGTGTTGATGAAGGTCTTTCCCGACGGCGACCAGGGCAAGCATGCCGTCACCCACTGGCACACCGTCGAGAACCTGGCCCACGTGGCCGTCGTGCGTTGCCAACTGGAGACGGGCCGCACCCACCAGATACGCGTCCACATGAAGCACATCGGCCACCCGCTGTTCAACGACGCCCGCTATGGTGGCGACCAGATCCTGCGTGGCAACCGCTCATCGAGCTATGCCCAGTTCATCCACAACTGCTTTGACCTGTGCCCTCGCCAAGCCCTGCATGCCAAGACGCTGGGCTTCGTCCACCCCGAGACCGGCGAGCAGATGGACTTTGACAGCGAATTGCCCGCCGACATGGCCGCCCTCATCGCCAAGTGGGAAGATTATGCCCGCAACCTTGCCGTCAAGTCTTAGGCCTTAGCTGCGAGCAATTTGGATGATCTGCCTAAAAACCGACAACCGACAACTGAAACCCGAAATATTACAAACATGAGTATCACGAGAAAAATAACCTTGACAGCCGCATTGCTGATGGCCATGGCTGTCACAGCACAAAACAATCCGTTGTGGATGCGATTCAGTGCCATCTCTCCTGATGGCAGCACCATCGCCTTTTCCTACAAGGGCGACCTGTTCACTGTGGCAACCCAGGGCGGCACAGCACGCCAGCTGACGTCCAATGCCGGATATGACGCCTACCCCGTGTGGAGCCCCGACGGACAGCACATCGCCTTCGCATCGGCTCGAGAGGGCAGCCTCGACGTCTATGTCGTGGAAAAGGACGGAGGCGCCCCCAAGCGGCTCACCACCGACAGCGGCAACGAGACCCCGTTGTGCTTCCTCGATGAGGGGACCGTGCTGTTTGAAGCCACCATCATGCCCACGGCACAGTCAATCCTCTTTGCCAGCCGCTCATTCCCGCAGGTGTATCAAGTGAGCACCGCTGGCGGCCGGGCACGCCTGTTCTCGGAACTGCCGATGCAGGACCTCGACATCAATGCCGGCGGAGACATCCTCTACCACGACATCAAGGGCTACGAGGACCCCTACCGCAAGCATCACACCAGTTCCATCACCCGCGACATCTGGCTCAAGCAAGGCGGCAAGTTCACCAAGCTGACCTCGTTCAATGGCGAGGACCGCACGCCACGCTGGGCCCCCGACGGCAAGGCCTACTACTACCTGAGCGAGCAGGACGGCACCTTCAACATCTATAAGAACACCCCTGGCGGCCAAGCCGTGCAGCTCACCCGCCACACGACCCACCCCGTGAGGTTCTTGTCGGTGTCCGACAACGGCACCCTCTGCTATGGCTATAACGGCGAGATCTACACCCTGCGCGAGGGCGGCGAGCCGCACAAGGTCGATATCACCATCCATGCCGACCGCAGCGAGAAAGAACTGATACGCCAGATCAAGAAGGACGGCGCGACAACCATCAGCGTCTCGCCCAGCGGCAAGGAAGTGGCCTTTGTGATGCACGGCGACGTGTACGTCACCTCGGTGGACTACAATACCACCAAGCAGATCACCAACACGCCCGAGCAGGAGCGCACCATCGACTTCTCGCCCGACGGGCGCAGCATCGTCTATGACAGCGAGCGTGGCGGCATGTGGCAGATTTACCAGACGTCGATCAAGAACAAGGACGAGAAACTCTTCACCTACTGCACCGACCTGGTGGAAGAGCAACTCACCAACACGGGCCACACGTCCATCCAGCCGCAATACAGCCCCGACGGCAAGAGCGTCGCCTTCCTCGAGGACCGCGCCACCCTGCGTGCAGTCGATGTCAAGACCAAGGCCGTGCGCACCCTGATGGACGGCAAGTACATCTACTCCTACAGCGACGGCGACGTGTGGTTTGAGTGGAGCCCCGACAGCCGATGGCTCCTCTCGTCCTACATCGGCACTGGCGGCTGGAACAGCCAGGACATCGCCCTGGTCAACGCTACCGGCAACGGCGAGGTCCACAACCTGACCCAGAGCGGCTACAACGAGGCAGGCGGCAAATGGGTCCTCGGAGGCAAGGCGATGATCTTTGAGAGCGACCGTGCCGGTTACCGCAGCCACGGCAGCTGGGGTGCCGAGGGCGACATCTACATCATGTTCTTTGACCTTGATGCCTACGAGCACTTCACCATGACCAAGGAAGAGAAGGTGATGCGTGAAGAAGCCGAGAAGGAGAAGAAGAAAGAAGCCGAACAAGGTGATAAAACAGCCGACAAGGGCAAAAAGAAAGACAACAAGAAGAAAAAGGGCGACAGCGTGGAGCCCGCCGTCGAGCCCCTGGTGTTTGACCTGGAGAACTGCCGCGACCGCATCGTGCGCCTGACGGTGAACTCATCGCGTCTGGGGGACGCCGTGTTGTCTAACGGAGGCGACACGCTGTACTATCAGGCAGCATTTGAGGGCGGCATGGACCTGTGGAAACACGACATGCGCGAGAACAAGACCGAGATTGTCCTCAAGGGCGTGGGCGCCGGCCCCATGCAGGCTGACAAGGACGGCAAGAACCTGTTCCTGTGCACCGGCAGCGGCATCAAGAAGATTGACCTGGCCAAGGGCAAGCCCGAGCCCGTCAACTTTGAAGCCAACTTCAACTATCGCCCCTACGAGGAGAGGGCTTACATCTTTAACCACATCTGGCAGCAGGTGAAGGACAAATTCTACGTCGAGGACATCCACGGCGTGGACTGGGAGGGCTACCGCAAGGCCTACGAGCGATTCCTGCCCTACATCAACAACAACTATGACTTCCGCGATATGCTCAGCGAGATGCTGGGCGAGCTCAACGGTTCCCACACGGGAGCACGCTACAATCCCGAGGGGCCAGCCCTCAAGACAGCTGCCCTGGGCCTCTTCCTGGACGACAGCTATCAAGGAGATGGCCTGAAGGTTCAGGAGGTCATTAAGCGAGGCCCCTTTGACGTGAAGAAGACCGGGGTCACCGCCGGCTGCATCATCGAGAAGATTGACGGTCACGACATCCTCGCCGGCGAGGATTACAACTGGATGCTCGACGGCAAGGCCGGCAAGCCCATCCATGTCACCGTCTATAACCCCCAGAGCAAGAAGCGCTCCGACGTCACTGTCAAGGCCATCAGCAAGGGCGAGCAGCAGGAGCTGCTCTACAAGCGCTGGGTGGACCGCAACCGCGCGCTGGTCGACAGCCTCTCGGGCGGAAGGCTGGCCTATGTCCACGTCAAGGAGATGGACAGCAAGAGCTTCCGCACCGTCTATCTTGAGCTGCTGAGCGACAAGAACCGCAACCGCGAGGCCGTCATCGTCGATGAGCGCCACAACGGCGGCGGCTGGCTGCATGACGACCTGTGCACCCTGCTCAGCGGCAAGCAGTATCAGGAATTTGTGCCTCACGGCAAGGTCGTCGGCGCCGACCCGTTCAACAAGTGGACCAAGCCATCGTGTGTGCTGATCTGCGAGGACGACTACAGCAACGGCCATGGCTTCCCCTGGGTATATCGTGAACTGGGCATCGGCAAACTCATCGGCACACCCGTAGCGGGAACGATGACCGCCGTGTGGTGGGAAACGCTCATCGACCGCTCGCTCATCTTCGGCATCCCGCAGGTGGGCTGTCGCGACATGCGCGGCAACTACTGCGAGAACACCCCGCTGGTGCCCGACGTTGAGGTCTATAACACGCCCGAGGACTACATCACGGGACACGACCGCCAGCTCGAGCGCGCCATCCAGGAGATGCTCAAGTAAGCCCAACACATCATGCATCATGACCAATCAGGCCGGGTTCCATGACGGAATCCGGCCTGATTGGTTCCTTACTGCAGGAGCGCCGTTGCGCAAACCTTGGTTACTTCTGGTTGAGGGTCGCGAGCATTTCGACCAATATGTCGAGAGCCTCGTTGGCACGGCTCATCGGGCTCCGGATTGATCCCGAGAAACATTGCGGCTCCTCGGTGATCATCAAGAACCACACTTCTACGGTTTGCGTGCCGTCGTCCTCATCGGTCAGTATCGACCGCACAAGCGCATAGTCGTCCTTCACCAGTTTCTGGTCCACCTGACAACCATTGTCCTTTTTCATGTATTCCCAGTTGTCAACAGCCATTTGTAACTGGTTCTTCATGGGACCCTCCTCATTGTAAGAGACATCAAAACAGATCTCGTCATCGTCGGTAGCAATATTCACCCAATCACTGCCTTCAAAGGTCACCTCCCAGTCGGCAGGGTAGCCGATAGTGAATTTCTCGTTCTCATAGGTTTTAAAATCGACAGCCCCCGCGGTGAGGCTCACCATCAGTGCCATCAGTGAAATCATCAAAACTTTCTTCATCATCTATACATTTTAAGTTGTTATTCAAGTTTCTAAAGTAGCTGCGCCTCTTTAAAAACTTGTAAATTGTTATTTGACATCTACAAAGTTAGGCATTTTTTTAGAAAATATTCACATTCTCCTCATTTTTTTTGATTTTTCATCCCTTTTCATCACGCTGAGACGCTAAGTCATTAAGGTTTTAAGGGTACCGGCCAACAGCTTAAGCCTAAAAGCTTCACGTTGTTCATTGAAAAAAATGGGTGAAAATTGGTCATTTTTCAAGAAAAACGCTATCTTTGTGGGTTGAGAGATAACAAACCCAAAAACCGAGAGGGGTTACAGGACTCCTTTCCCAAAAAGAATCACTATGATAGAGAACGAGAACATACCCATTCCAGTGGAGTATCAGGACATCTGCCCGATTCCTGACAAGGATTTCCAGACGGCAATGACCATCCTGGTCCAGGAGCCCGGCTTCCAGAAGATTGTGGCCATGGCATTGCCCAACTACAAGTACTCGGAGCTCAAGCATGTGCTGCTGGGCATCAACTCCAAGCACGAGTTCCAGGTCAAGGTGATGAAGCCCTTCCTCGAGGGACTGATGGCCAAGACAGGAACGACGCTCACCACCAGCGGCACCGAGCACCTGGATGGTGAGGTGCCCTACACCTTTGTCACCAACCACCGCGACATCGTGCTCGACTCGGCACAGCTGAGCTATCTCCTCATCAAGGGAGGCCGCGACGCATGCGAAATCGCTATCGGCAACAACCTGCTCATCTATGACTGGATCACCAAGCTGGTGCGCATGAACAAGTCGTTCATCGTGAAGCGCAACCTGGGGCGCATCCAGACGCTCACCGCCGCCGTGCAACTGTCGGGCTACATGCACTTTGCCGTGGAACAGAAGCGCGCCTCGCTGTGGATTGCCCAGCGCGAGGGACGATGCAAGGACAGCAACGACCGCACCCAGGAGAGCCTGATCAAGATGCTGGCCTACGGCAACCGCGACAAGTCCTTCATCGAGAGCCTCAAGGAGCTGAACATCGCACCCATCTCGATCAGCTACGAGTATGACCCGAACGACTACCTCAAGGCCAAGGAGTTCCTGTGCAAGAGCAAGAACCCCAACTGGCGCAAGGCGCCCGAGGACGACCTCATCAGCATGAAGACGGGCATCGTCGGCCACAAGGGCGAGGTGCATTACGCCTTCACGCCATGCATCAACGAGGAGCTGGACAAGATTCCCGAGGGGCTGGACAAGTTCCTGGAAGTGGACCGCGTGTGTGCCATCATCGACCATGCCATCCACCAGAACTACAAGATCTACAAGACCAACTACATCGCCCACGACATCCTGTTCGACGACAAGCAGTTTGCCGACAAGTACACCCAGGAAGAGCGCGAGGCCTTTGAGCAGTACCTGTCGAGCCAGATCGACAAGACCGAGGGCATGAAGTTGAGCGAGGCCGACCGCTTCTACATGTACAACAAGATGTTGCAGATGTACAGCAACCCGCTGAGCAATTACCTCGAGGCCACTAAGTAGCCAGGAATCAGAAGTCCTCTTTTAAGGTTTTTAAGTACCTATACGACTTTATGGGTCCTCTGGGGCCTTAAGGCCTGAAACAAAAACTCTGGTAATGAAGATCCACTGGTTAGGATTAATCGTCGTGGCGGTGCTGTGCATCGCCATGGACGTTTACATCTGCCGGCGGCTGCGTCACAGCGGCTACCGATGGCTCGCGTGGTTCAATGCCGCGCTGGCGGTGCTCTCGGCCATCCTGGTCACCGCTGTTGCCGTCATGCCGCTGAACGACGCCGAGACACCCAACAGCACCTTTGTCACGGACCAATACCTGCTCTACACCTTCTTTGCCATCCTGGCACCCAAGGTATTGGGCACAGCCATCTATGCCATCGGCCGATGGCTCAAGCAGCGATGGATGACCGTGTGTGCCTTGATTGTCGCGGCACTGGTGTTCGGGGTGATGTGGTGGGGAGCCATCGTCACGCCCGGCAAAATCGAGGTGCGCGAGGTGGAACTGACGTTTGACAACCTGCCTGACGCCTTCGACGGCTACCGCATCGTGCAGTGGAGCGATGCCCACCTGGGCACCTATAACGGTCGCACGTCCATCGTCGCGCGGCAAATCCAGACCATCAACGACCTGCACCCCGACATGATCTGCTTCACGGGCGACCTCGTGAGCCGCATCACCGCCGAGGCCCTCCCCTATCGCGAGCTGCTGTCCACACTGAGAGCCCCCGACGGCGTGTTCTCGGTGTTGGGCAACCACGACTATGACGATTACGTCCAATGGGACGATGAGCGGACCAAACAAGCCGATCGCAAGGCCCTGTGTGACCTGCAGGCTGAAGCAGGCTGGCGGCTGCTCAACAACAGCCATGCCGTCATCAGTCGCGGCAGTGATCAGATTGTCATCATCGGCACCGAGAACTATGGCGACCACATCGGGGACAAGCGCGGCAACATCACCAGTGCCTACAGCGGCGTGCGAGACGGCCACTTCAAGATCGAGCTGCAGCACAACCCCTACGCCTGGCGCGCCAACACCCTTCCCAACAGCAACGTGGACCTCATGCTCGCCGGCCACACCCACGCCTGGCAACTGATGCTGCAGGTGGGCGACTGGCGCTGGTCACCAGCCTGCTGGCGCTACCCCGAGTGGGGCGGAGCCTATCACGAGGGCCAGCAATGGCTGTATGTCAACATCGGAACCGGCATGGTGGGCACTCCCATGCGCATCGGTGCCACTCCCGAGATCACCGTCATCACCCTTCGTAAGAGACGTTAGATGTTAGATGTTAGACGTTAGGTTATCAAACAGTTACAAACAACCACTTATTATGACAGACAAACTTTCAGCCCTCATCTCCCAGGAACTCAATATCCCTATCAACCAGGTGGCCGGCACCGTCGGCCTGCTTGACGACGGCGCCACCATCCCGTTCATCAGCCGCTACCGCAAGGAGGTGACCGGCAACCTCGACGACTTCTCCATCCAGTCCATCGACCAGCGCCTGCGCTATTACCGCGAGCTGGAGAAACGCCGCGCCACCATCCTCAAGACCATCGAGGCACAGGACAAACTCACCCCCGAGCTGGCCGAGCGTATCAACAATTGCTGGGATGCCAATACACTGGAGGACATCTATCTGCCCTACAAGCCCAAGCGCAAGACGCGCGCCGAGGCAGCCCGCCAACTGGGACTGGAGCCGCTGGCCAAGATCATCATGTCACAGCGTGGGGGCGACATAGACGGACGCGCACGACAGTTTGTTGACGGTGACAAGGTGCCCGACACCGATGCGGCCATCAGCGGTGCCCAGGACATCATCGCCGAGTGGGTGAGCGAGAACGAGGCGGTGCGCAACACCGTCAGACGCGGTTTCAGGTATGACGCGCGCCTGGTGTCCCACTTTGTCAAGGGCAAGGAGATCGAGGGTCGCAACTACGAGAATTACTACGAGTTCTCATCGCCCCTCAAGCGCATCTCATCCCACCAGCTGCTCGCCATCCGCCGCGGCGAGAAGGAGGGCTTCCTCAAGGTGGGCATTGAAATCAACGACGACCGCACGCTCGACAATATCGCCCGCATCGTCGTGAAAGGCAACGGTGAAGCCTCACAACTCGTCGAGGAGGCTGCCGAGGACAGCTTCAAGCGCCTTGTCAAGCCGTCTATCGAGACCGAATTTGCCACAGCAGCCAAGGAGAAAGCCGACGATGAGGCCATCGAGACCTTTGCCCAGAACGTGCGCCAGTTGCTGTTCGCCCCACCCCTGGGCCGCAAGCGCGTGCTGGCCATCGACCCGGGCTTCCGCACGGGCTGCAAGGTGGTGTGTCTCGACGAGCAGGGCAACCTGCTGCACAACGACGTCATCTATCCCACCGCACCCCATAACGACATTGAGGGATCGACCAAAAAGATACACACGCTCACCGAAGCCTATAAGATCGACGCCATCGCCCTGGGCAACGGCACCGCCAGCCGCGAGACCGAGCGTTTCCTGAAGCGCATCCGTTACCGCCGCCCCATCGACGTGTTTGTCGTGAGCGAGAACGGCGCGTCTATCTACAGCGCCAGCAAGATTGCCCGCGACGAGTTCCCCGACAAGGACGTGACGGTGCGCGGAGCTGTCTCCATCGGCCGTCGCTTGCTCGACCCGCTGGCCGAGCTGGTGAAAATCGACCCCAAGTCCATCGGTGTGGGCCAGTACCAGCACGACGTGGACCAGACAAGGCTCAAAGAGGCCCTCGACTTCACCGTGCAGAGCTGTGTGAACAGCGTCGGGGTGAATGTAAACACGGCCTCCAAGGAGCTGCTCACCTATATCGCAGGCCTGGGTCCCACCCTGGCCCAGAACATCGTGGACTATCGCATGGCCAACGGCCATTTCACCTCACGCCAGCAGTTGCTCAAGGTGCCCAAGCTCGGTCCCAAGACCTTTGAACAGGCAGCCGGCTTCCTGCGCGTGCCCGAGAGCGACAACCCGCTGGACAACAGCGCCGTCCATCCCGAGCGTTATGCCCTGGTGGCGCGGATGGCGAGAGACTGCGGCTGCAGCGTGGCCGACCTCATCAAGGACAAGGCCCAGCGCGACAAGATCGACCCACGTCGTTA
>Ga0310694_10006618_pt1 | contig 10952 bp, 10 predicted proteins | sample 174DNAGHGhighgp2_FD_203884 | JGI IMG/M metagenome (GOLD analysis project Ga0310694, IMG submission 203884) | Sheep rumen microbial communities from Palmerston North, Manawatu-Wanganui, New Zealand - 1742 DNA GHGhigh gp2 (v2) (version 2) | ecosystem: Host-associated > Mammals > Digestive system... | reverse complement strand
TCATAATCAGATGACCTGTATTTCCGGATCTCCTCAATCACATTTTCAATCCGGCTGCGCAGGTTCGGGGTCTGCCTGACGTTTTCTTCACGCAGCAGCTCAATGATGGTATTGAAATACTTGACGCCGCGTTTTTCGAAAACAGCCGGATCGGCACCGGCGGAAGGAAGGCACATGCAAACGGAGAAGACCGCCGTGAGCAGAATAGAAACTGCCGCCCTCCGGAATGGAAAGCAAGACTTCCTGATCAGTTCTTTCACGTCCAATCCCCGCCGATCTTCCTGTTTTCTTAGCGTTTGCTGATATTATAGCGCTGAGGGGAAAAAAGTCAAACAAGCCGGAAAAGCACAAAATTATTTTGTTCCCCTTTACAAGCACAAAATAATTGTGCTATTCTATAAACGGAGAGGAGTGAAGCGCATGAGCAGGCAGGAACAAAAGGAAGCCGGCCTTATCAACGCAGCGGGTATTTCCTATGCGGAAATTATTCGCCGATGCCGCCGGGAAAAGGGCCTGAACCAGGAAGAACTCGGCGCAATGGTCAGCGTCGGAAAGAATGCCGTCGGCGCATGGGAATCCGGAAGAAGCCGGCCGGATCTGAGCAGCGTCCCCGTGATCTGCGAAGCGCTGGGCCTTTCCCTGGAAGAGTTTTACGGTGTACGGCAAAAGAAAAGAGCTAAAAACACGGTACCGGAGGAGTTTGCATCCAGATACAGCGCGCTCACGGAGTATCACCGCAAAATTGTACTGCGGGAGATGGATGCGCTTCTTGAAATGCAGGAGCATAACGCCCAGCCGCGCAGGAAACTGATCCGGCTTTTCAGGAATGATCTGTCAGCCTGTGCCGGGCCAAGCTTCACAATCGGCGAGACAAGCGGGGAGGAAGTATGGGTTGAAGAGACTGCGCTGACATCCAGGGCAGACGAACTGATCCGTGTCAGCGGGAACAGCATGGAGCCCGCTTTCCACGACGGTGACCAGGTGCTTGTCCGTCACGGATCGGCCCTGCAGCCGGGGGAAATCGGAATCTTTACGAACGGGGATGCAGGATATATCAAAGTTTACCAGCGGGACGGGCTCCACAGCCTGAACCCTGCATACCCTGTCATTGAATTCGGGGACGGCGATGAAGTTCGTTGTATTGGCAAGGTTCTTGGAATTGCAGGAGATGAATTGTTCGCCCGGGAAGATGAACTGAATATGATTGAGAACGAAAAGAGAGGATGAGACGGATGAACAGCCGGAAACCACGAAACAAGAAGACCAGAGACACAATCCTGCGCTATATGATGACCTTTGCGGATGAACAGGGGAAACAGCCGAGCGTCCGTGAAATCGGAGAAGCCGCCGGGCTGACGTCCACTTCGACAACCGCCGGATACCTGAGGAGAATGGTGAATGAAGGGCTGCTGATACAAAGTACACAGTCCCGGAGGAACTACTTTATAACCCCAAACGCCATGACGATGCTTCGGCACGCCGGATAAAGCCTGAAATCCCCTTCGGGGGATTTTTTGCTGCGTTGTTTTTCATGCGCTTTCGTGATAAGATAACGGAAAAGGAGCGTGAAAGAACATGGAAAGACCGAATGCATGGAAGAATTATAAAAAAACCGAAATGAAAAAAGTGGAAACACTGGCTGAAGCGTACAAGGAATTCCTGAACAATGGGAAAACGGAACGCGAATGCGTCATCTATACAGTGAATGCGCTGGAAAAGGCAGGATATATTCCGCTGGACCGGGCCATCGCCGGAAATAAAAAGCTGAAAGCAGGAGATAAGGTTTACCTGAACCAGATGAACAAAGCCATTGTCGCTTTCCATCTCGGCAAAAAGCCCCTGGAAGACGGTATGAACATTGTCGGCGCCCATATCGATTCCCCCAGGATTGACCTGAAGCAGAATCCTTTCTATGAAGATACGGATTATGCGCTTGCGGATACCCACTATTACGGCGGGATCAAGAAATACCAGTGGGTAGCAAGGCAGCTGTCCCTGCACGGTATTGTTGTGAAGAAAGACGGAACTGCGGTGAACATCTGCATCGGTGAAAAGGACAGCGATCCTGTTGTCGGTGTGACCGACCTGCTGATCCATCTGTCCCAGGAACAGTCAGCCAAGAAGCTGAGTGAAGCGATTACCGGTGAAAACCTTGATATTGTACTGGCGGGGAAACCTTTGGCCGGCGAAGAAAAAGAACCTGTCAAAGCACAGCTGCTGAAGATCCTGAAGGACGAATACGGGATCGAAGAGGAGGATATGCTTTCCGCTGAGATTGAGGCAGTTCCGGCTGAAAAAGCGAGGGATTTCGGCCTTGACCGGTCCATGATTATCGGCTACGGCCATGATGACAGAAGCTGTGCGTTCGCCGAACTTGACGCTTTGCTGAGCATAAAGGAGATCCCCGAGTATACCTGCTGCGGAATGCTTGTTGATAAGGAAGAAATCGGCAGCGTCGGTGCAACCGGCATGCAGGCTAATTACCTCGAAAATGCTGTGGCTGAAATTGCAAACCTGATGGGACAGTACAGCGAACTGACCGTCCGCAGGGCACTGCGCAACAGCCGGATGCTGTCCTGTGACGTCAGCGCAGGTTTTGATCCGCTGTATGCTTCAGCTTTTGAAAAGAAAAATGCCGCATTCCTGGGCAGGGGTGTCTGCTACAACAAGTTTACAGGCCGGGGCGGCAAGAGCGGATCGAACGACGCGAATGCGGAATTTATCGGAAAGATCCGCCGGATCATGGATGACAACAAGGTCTGCTGGCAGACGGCTGAACTGGGCCGTGTGGATCTTGGCGGCGGCGGAACCATCGCTTATATTTGCGCGTTATACGGCATGGAAGTCATCGACAGCGGCGTTGCTGTGCTGAATATGCACGCACCGATGGAGATCATCTCCAAGGCGGACCTTTATGAAGCTGCCAAAGCTTACAGGGCCTTTATGCTGAACGCTTAAACCCCGGCACGAGGATAAACCTTCGTGGTCTCGCATACTCTTTTGGCATCAACAAAGCATCCACCGGCGATCTGCCGGTGGATGCTTTGTTGTGTGCTACGCCTGCAGGATATGCCGCGCTGCCTGCAGCGGGACATTCATGGCTGCAGGGAAGGCAAGCCCGCTGAGGGTTTCCAGGGTAACCCAACGGAAATCAGCAGGATCCGGCAGGCCTGGTTCAGCTATCGCCGGAATAACATCCATTTCCCATACGAGGTGTGTGAAAACATGCCTTGCGTGAACAGGATCGCCTGCGGCTAGCGCACGGATACGGTATTTTTTTTCAAGGAAACGGAAGACGCTGCCCGGATCGCAGTCCAGCAGCGGGAAAGACCACATACCGCGGAGAAGGGATTCCGTCCGGCAGCGCACGAGGGTGCGGCCCCCCGATATAATGACAGGAACTGACCAGCGGACAGCCTTCGGCGGCCTGGATACCGGCATGATGGGCAGTGATTCAGCATCTCCATGGGCAAAGGCATCACAAAAAGAAGAAAGGGGACAACGGGTACAGTCCGGCGTGCCGGGTACACAGACGGTTGCGCCCAGGTCCATGACTGCCTGGTTATAATCACCGGGGCGTTTCTCCGGTACAGCTGCTGCAGCCAGCGATTCAAGCTTTTTCCGTACTTCAGGAAGCCCGATGTTTTCCCGGATTCCGCAAAGCCGGGAAAAAACGCGCAGCACGTTGCCGTCAACAGCAGGTACACGGACATCATATGCAATGGAAGCAATTGCTCCGGCCGTATAAGGGCCGATACCGCTGATTTTCCGGAGCAGCGCAGGCTCGCTTGGAAGCTGACCGCCAAACTGCTCCATGACCTGGCGCGCACCTTTCAGGAGGTTTCTTGCCCTGGAATAATAACCGAGTCCTTCCCATTGCTTCAGGACGTCCGCTTCATCTGATGCGGCAAGGTCGGGAAGGGCAGGAAAACGCTGCAGGAAACGTTCATAGTATGGCAGTACGGTGTCTACCCGGGTTTGCTGGAGCATAGCTTCACTGACCCATGTCCTGTAAGGGTCATGGATTCCGCGCCAGGGCATTGTTCTTGCACAGCGGTCATACCATGCCAGCAATGATGCAGAGATTAACGAAAACTGTTTCATCCCATGATTCCCTTCCAAGGACAAGCAGGTAAACAAACCTGCGAAATAGCTGAATGGATTGTAACACAAAGGTTCGCAATGATGAATTAAAGGAAATGAAAGAATAACGGAGATAATCGGAGCAAAACAAAGAAACATTTAGAAAACTACGCATTCCAGGCCAATAATCCACTTGCGTGAAAGGTACAAATGCTATATATTACATCATGTTGTTAGCACTCCTGCATGATGAGTGCTAACACAGAACGAGAGATGTTATGACAGGAGGAATTATTCATGACCGTGAAGCCGTTGGGTGACCGCGTTGTCATCAAAAACTGTGAAGCAGAGGAAACCACCAAATCCGGCCTGATCCTTGCGGGTACCGCCAAGGAAAAGCCCCAGATGGCGATGGTTATAGCTGTTGGTCCCGGGGGAAATGTGGATGGAAAAGAAATCACCATGCACGTTGAAGTCGGCCAGAAAGTTATCTATTCAAAGTATGCCGGCACTGAAGTGAAAGTGGACGGGGAAGAGCTTATGATCGTTCGCCAGAGCGATATCCTGGCGATCGTTGAATAATCCAGTACAGGAACGGGTAAAGGAGAAGATATTATGGCCAAGAAGATTCAGTACGGCGAAGAAGCACGCCGCAGCCTTGAAAAGGGTGTCAACGCCCTGGCGGATACCGTGAAAATCACCCTCGGGCCGAAAGGCCGCAATGTTGTCCTCGACAAAAAATACGGTGCACCCCTGATCACCAATGACGGTGTCACGATTGCAAAGGAAATCGAGCTTGAAGATCCCTTTGAAAACATGGGTGCCCAGCTGGTCAAGGAAGTTTCCACCAAAACAAACGATGTTGCCGGCGACGGCACCACAACGGCTACGCTGCTTGCGCAGGCAATTATCAGGGAAGGCCTGCGGAACCTGGCGGCGGGCGCCAACCCCATGATCCTGAAGAAGGGCATTGAGGCAGCCACTGAAGCAGCTGTGGAAGGACTGCGGGAACAGAGCCAGCCGATCAACGGCAAACAGGCGATTGCCCAGGTTGCTTCCAACTCTGCTGCTGATGAAACAATCGGCCAGCTGATTTCAGACGCAATGGAAACTGTGGGCGCTGACGGCGTGATCTCTGTTGAAGAGAGCAAGACCATGACCACCGGTATGACCACTGTGGAAGGTATGCAGTTCGACCGCGGATACTCTTCCGCCTATATGGTTACTGACACCGAAAAGATGGAAGCTGTCCTGGACGATCCGCTGATCCTGATCACTGACAAGAAGATCAGCGCAATCCAGGAAGTACTGCCCGTGCTCGAGCAGGTTGCCCAGGCCGGCAAGAAGCTGCTGATCATTGCCGAGGATGTTGAAGGCGAAGCCCTGAGCACCCTGGTTGTCAACAAGCTGCGCGGTGTATTCACCTGCGTTTCCGTCAAGGCTCCCGGATTCGGTGACCGCCGCAAGGAAATGCTGCAGGATATCGCGATCCTGACCGGGGGTACCGTGATTTCTTCCGAAACCGGTATGGACCTGAAGGAAGCGACCCTGGACATGCTGGGTAAAGCCCGCCAGGTGAAAGTCAACAAGGAGAACACCACAATTATCGACGGTGTCGGCGACAAAGCAGCCATCAAAGCCCGTGTCGGCCAGATCAAGGCGCAGATCGCTGAAACCACCAGTGATTACGACCGTGAGAAGCTGCAGGAACGCCTTGCCAAGCTGGCCGGCGGTGTGGCAGTCATCCAGGTCGGCGCTGCGACCGAAGTTGAAATGAAGGAACGCAAGATGCGGATTGAAGACGCCCTGAGCGCCACGCGTGCCGCAGCAGAAGAAGGTATCGTCCCCGGCGGCGGCATTGCCCTGCTGAACGTAATCCCGAAGGTAGCGTCCCTGCTGGATAACTTTGCAGGCGATGCAAAGACCGGTGTACAGATTATCCTGCGCGCCCTGGAAGAGCCGATCCGGCAGATTGCCCTGAACGCCGGTATCGACGGCAGTGTGATCGTGGACCACATCAAGAATGCCAAGAAGCCCGGTTACGGATACGACGCCCTGAAAGGGGAATATGTCGACATGGTGGAACGCGGCATCATCGATCCTACCAAGGTTACCCGCAGCGCGCTGCAGAATGCAGCTTCCATTGCTGCGATGGTTCTGACCACTGAATCCCTGGTGGCTGATATCCCCCAGCCCGAACCCGCAGCACCTGCCGGCGGCGCCGGAATGGGCGGCATGTATTAATCGGTTCCTGCCTTTCTTCAGTACCCGTTTTCGAACGGGTACTGTTTTTTTCATGGATGAACGATCCTGAGGGTACTGCTTTCCTTGAGTAATCGGTGAAGATGTGCTAAACTAACTGCTAATTACCGGATTTGACCGAAAGGAATGAGCAACGGTGCCAATCAAGATTCCGAATGAGCTGCCTGCATACAAAACGCTTACAGAAGAGAATATTTTCGTAATGACGGAAACCCGCGCCCTGACGCAGGATATCCGCCCGCTGCAGATTGCCATCGTGAACCTGATGCCCACAAAAATCGATACGGAAACACAGCTGCTGCGGCTTCTCGGTAACACTTCGCTGCAGGTGGAAACAGAACTGATCAAAATGCAGAGCCATGTTTCAAAGAATACATCCGCCGAGCATCTGACAGCGTTCTATAAAACATTTTCCGATATCCGTGACAGGAATTTTGACGGTATGGTAATTACCGGAGCGCCTGTGGAGCACCTGGCCTTTGAAGATGTCGAGTATTGGGATGAACTGTGTGAAATCATGGAATGGAGCAAAGACCATGTACATTCCACGTTCCACATCTGCTGGGGTGCGCAGGCTGCGCTGTATTATCATTTCGGAATTCCGAAATACCCGCTGGAGAAGAAGCTTTTCGGGGTATTCCCGCATCATGCCGAACGAAAAAACTATATTCTCCTTCGCGGGTTTGACGATGTTTTCATGGCGCCGCACAGCCGCCATACGACCGTGCGCAGGGAAGACCTGGAGGCTTGCGGGCGGCTGAAAATCCTCGCGTCATCCGATGAAGCCGGTGTATATGCCGCTATTACGGAAAACGGACGCCAGGTATTTATCATGGGCCACAGTGAATATGACCAGAGGACGCTGGAAAGGGAATACCTACGGGACAAACGTGCCGGCCTTCCGATTGATGTTCCGAAAAACTATTACCCCGGGGATGATGATACAAAGGAGCCGCTTGTATCATGGAGAAGCCATGCCAACCTGCTGTATGCAAACTGGCTGAACTACCTTGTTTATCAGACCACGCCATATGATCTGAACGAGATTTCAGGATAATGCGAAGCGAAACAGAACTCTTTTCACCCGCTGAACTCAGGATCTATTCATTGATTGCCGCAGGTGACGGAATCAAGGCACGGGAAATCAGCGCCCGCCTCGGTATCGATAAGTCAGAAATCAGCAGGATGATGGTATCATCTGCGCTCATGCGTGAACTGTGTTACCAGGACAGGGAATACAGGTGGCATGCAATCGTACGGCAGCAGGCACCGCATGAAGGCTTGTATGAGTTTTCCGGGTGGTACGGAACAGTCGCGGAGTTTCTTGCAGAAAACGAGGAACAATGGCTCCGGGAGCTGGAAGACGGCTGCAGGCGGATCGGGCGCAGCCTGAATGATAAGCGGGGGCTGATTCATTCTTTTACGGACTGCCGCAAAACGATGAGAGCCCTGTTTGCAGACCTGCGGGATATGTCGAATCTTGATTTCAGCGAATGGGAGATTGTATTTGAACTCAGGTTCAATCTGCGCCGCTATTTGCGCATTTATGCGGACGTGCTGGTGATTGCAGGCGGAAAGGTTTTTTCCCTTGAGTTCAAGATGAAGAATAAAACGGATCCGGATGAAGTCCTGCAGGCCGCAAAATATGTTCCTTACCTCGAAGTGCTTTTCGGGCAGCATACGGATGTTTATCCGGCACTTGTACTGACGGGTGCCTCCGAATTGTTTGCTTATGAACAGATCGGAAAAACCGACTATGTCCTGCCGGTTTGCTCGGGTAACATGTTATTCAATGTGTTCAATGAATATCTGGGTTTCCTGAACTGACGGAAAAGCAGTCATGCAGACGGCAGGGGATGAATTCAAGTTGACAACATCAGGGAAAAAATGTATAATCCCTGCTATCGTCAGAAGATTATCTGAAACACCTTGTCTCCCGTAGGACGGCTGCAGGGTGTTTCTTGTATGTGAAAGGAGCCTGAACGACCCATGGCTGAAGAAAAAGGTGCTGTACTGACTGAAAGCGGCCTGAAAAAACTCCAGGAACAACTTGACTATCTTGTGTCCGTCCGCCGGAATGAGATCAGCGAGCAGATCGCGATCGCCCGCGGGTTCGGCGACCTGAGTGAAAATGCCGAATATGACGAAGCAAAGAAGGAACAGGCCAAGGTAGAGGAAGAAATCACAAGGCTGCAGGCAACCATCCGGACAGCGACGGTTGTTGCGGACGATGAAATTACAACCGAACGCGTTTCGATCGGCACCATCGTAAAGGTGAAGGATCTGGATGAGAACGAAACCTACGAATATGCGATCGTCGGCGCGAACGAGTCGGATCCTGCCAACGACAAGATTTCCAACGAGAGCCCTGTCGGTGCGGGATTGCTGGGAGCAAAACGGAATCAAACCATCACGATCCAGATCCCGGCAGGTGTGATCCGTTACAAAATCCTGTCCATCAAGAAGATGTAAGATAAAGGAGATACAGCATGGCTGGCACAGAAACCGGAAATGTCAACGAACTGCTTCAGATCAGAAGGGACAAGCTGAAAGAACTCCAGGACGCGGGCAAGGACCCGTTTGTCATCACAAAATACGATGTTACGCATCACAGCGCTGATATCAGGGACAACTATGACAAACTGGAAGGGCAGGAAGTTTGCATTGCCGGACGGATGATGTCCAAGCGGATCATGGGGAAAGCTTCCTTCTGCCACATTCAGGACCTGAAGGGCACGATTCAGTGCTATGTAGCCAGGGACTTTGTCGGTGAGGATGCGTACAAAGATTTCAAGAAGATGGATATCGGGGATATCATCGGACTGAAGGGTACGGTTTTCAAAACAAAGACGGAAGAGATCTCTGTACACGCTGTGGAACTGGTGCTGCTGTCCAAGAGCCTGCAGATCCTTCCGGAAAAGTACCATGGGCTGACGAACACGGATATGCGCTACCGGCAGCGGTATGTGGACCTGATTATGAACCCGGAAGTGAAGGATACCTTTATCAAACGGTCCAGGATCATCAGCTCAATCCGGAAATACCTGGACGCACAGGGTTTCATGGAAGTGGAGACACCGATGCTGGTGGCCAACGCAGGAGGCGCAGCAGCGAGACCCTTTGAGACGCATTTCAACGCACTGGATGAGGACTTCAAACTGCGGATCTCCCTGGAACTGTACCTGAAGCGGCTGATTGTCGGCGGACTTGAAAGGGTTTACGAGATCGGGCGCGTTTTCCGCAATGAAGGCCTGGATACCCGGCATAACCCGGAATTCACATTGATGGAGCTGTACCAGGCGTATACGGATTACCATGGCATGATGGACCTGACGGAGAACCTCTACAGGCATGTTGCACAGGAGGTACTCGGCACCACGAAGATCGTATACAACGGCATCGAGATGGACCTGGGCAAGCCTTTCGAGCGGATCACCATGACCGAAGCTGTCAAGAAGTATTCAGGCGTGGATTTCGACGAGATCCATACATTGGAAGAAGCGCGTGAAGCCGCCAAAGCGCATCATGTTGAGTTTGAACCCCGCCATAAGAAGGGCGAGATCCTTAATCTTTTCTTCGAGCAGTTCTGCGAGGAGCACATGATCCAGCCGACATTCATTATGGATCATCCGACGGACATCAGCCCGCTGACCAAGATGAAACCCGGCCATCCCGAATATGTGGAACGGTTCGAGTTCTTTATGAACGGATGGGAAATGGCAAACGCGTATTCCGAGCTGAACGACCCGATCGACCAGCGTCACCGCTTCGCCATGCAGGAAGAACAGTTTGCTGCCGGGGATGAGGAAGCGAACCATACGGATGAAGATTTCCTCAATGCCCTGGAGATCGGAATGCCGCCGACCGGCGGAATAGGGTTCGGTATCGACCGTATGTGCATGCTGCTGACTGATTCCGCAGCGATCCGCGATGTCCTGCTGTTCCCGACAATGAAACCGCTTGACAGGAAAGAAAGCGGAGAAGCCGAAGAAGCAGAATAAAAGCATCCACACCCGCTGATCATTTGCAGCGGGTTTTTTCAAAGCGTATCCGGAAAGGAAGCTGCCTGCTGAATGACTGACACAATCACGAAAAAGCAAAATCAGAAGAGGGAACCCCCGAAAAGGTCAGTGCTGGAAGAAGTAGGGAATGCAGTTACGCACGGGACAGGCGCCCTTTTAGGTATCGCGGGCCTGGTCCTGCTTCTGCTCCGGTCCGATACCGGTATAAAAGTGTTCTCTTCCGTGGTATACGGTGTATGTTTTATCCTGATGTTCCTGATGAGCTGCCTGTATCATTCCTTCAAATGGGGAACGGCTGTAAAACGCGTGTGGCGGAGATTTGATTACCTGTCGATCTACCTGCTGATCGGCGGAACGTTTACGCCGCTCTGGCTGCTTTACCGGGGCGGAACTGCCGGAACCGTATTTTGCATTGCTGAGTGGGCTGTTATTCTTGCCGGAGTAACGCTGATCAGTGTTTTCGGGCCGGAGAAGGCGCGCAAAATCCATATGGCACTGTATATCGTCCTTGGATGGAGCGGCCTGGTTTTCCTGCCCCGGATGGCCAGAGACAACATTCCGCTGCTCATTTTTATCCTTGCGGGC
>Ga0310694_10006616_pt1 | contig 10953 bp, 3 predicted proteins | sample 174DNAGHGhighgp2_FD_203884 | JGI IMG/M metagenome (GOLD analysis project Ga0310694, IMG submission 203884) | Sheep rumen microbial communities from Palmerston North, Manawatu-Wanganui, New Zealand - 1742 DNA GHGhigh gp2 (v2) (version 2) | ecosystem: Host-associated > Mammals > Digestive system >... | reverse complement strand
AGTTGCAGGGGTTGGGAAATGCCTTCCGATCGTATATCGTAAGTGGGGTACCACCCAGCATTCCTGACGTAATAAGAAAGGTCGAACTCAGCGCGGCATGCCTGAGGCACATTGACCTTGACATCCACCTCTGTCACGGTTTTCAAGGGCAGATGAGCGATGGAGTCGGCAGTCGTCTCAAGCTGTCGGGCCTGTTCCCTGACCTTAGCCAGATCCTCATCAATGGCAATCAACCGTTTTTTCAAAGCAAGAAGTTCCTGGGAATAGTAGCTGTTGAGCTCTTTGATGCCCGCCAAAGGTGTGACCGCAGTTCGGTTGCCCACCGAGCAGTTGGTCTTCACCATTTCGAGCTGAGCCTCGACTACCTCACGCTGGGCGCGCAGTTCATTCATCTTATCGGCAGCCGTCTTCACTTGTTCTTGCGCTGCTTTCAGCTGGCGCACCTGCTTGACACTGTCGGGATGCGCCTTGCGGTAGTTCACCCCGATCACGGTCAGTTTGCCACGAGCCCTCATCTGCAGGCTTTTCATGTCGGTATAGGGCGAGAGGCCCGTGAAGGTGATGGTCTGCTCGCCAGCGGTCAGATTGACCGAGAGCGTCCGTTCGACCTGGGCGCCATTGGCGAAAACCGTCACATGCTGGATAGGCGCCTCATGCTTGTCTGTCGCATGACCTTGCCATGCGGCCATCACAAAAGAAAAAAGAATAATCAATCTCAAGTTCATAGTTAGCAGTAAAAAAAATGAATATACGACAAAAATAGTACAAAAAGCTGAAAGGCAAGTCATTCTGAAAGAAAAAATAACATCTGAAAAGAAATAATAACATTGGAGGGCAAGTATTTGGAGAAGACCGGAATATTGTTTATATTTGCAGCAAACTTTCCGAAACGGCAGAGACGAAACTGCATAATCAATAGTCACAAACTACATACCGAAAGATGAATCGCCTTACGATCAGAAAAGCAGCAAAATCCCTTATCACCACCATCCTTGTCATGACGCTTTGGCCGACCGACGTCCACGCCCAGCATCACGACTGGGAAGACCAAAACGTGCTGCACATCCATCGTGAACCCGCTCGGGCCTCTTTTTTCAGTTATGCAGTGAAGCAAGGAGACAGGCAGCAATCCCTTGACGGCCGGTGGAAATTTCACTGGACGAAACGTCCTGAGCAGCAACCGTCAGGGTTTCATCAAGCGGATTTCGACGACAGCGGATGGCGTGAGTTCCCCGTGCCCGGAGACTGGGAGATGAACGGTTTCGGTACACCGATCTACAGCAGCAGCGGCTACACGTTTAAAATCGATCCGCCAAGGGTGATGGGTGATCCCAAGAAAACCTACACTGCGTGGGAAGAGCGCAACCCCACCGCCGTCTACCGCCGTCAGTTCACCATTCCCTCTTCCTGGCTTGGCGAAGAGGTCTTCATCCATTTCGGAGCTGTGAGCAGTGCCTTTTACCTCTGGATCAATGGCCAGATGGTGGGCTACTCACAGGGCAGCATGGAGCCAGCGGAATTCAGGATCACCGACTATGTGAATCCCGGCTCTCCCAACCAGATCACACTCGAAGTTTTCAAATACTGCGACGGCAGTTACCTTGAAGACCAGGACATGTGGCGCATCGCCGGCATACACCGCAGCGTGACGCTCTATGCTGCGCCCCGCATCCGCATCCGTGATTTCGGGGTACGGGCGACCCTGGATGAGCATTATCAAGACGGCAATCTTGTCATCCATCCCGAACTCACGGTCAGCAAAGGACAGCGCGGCGAGGGTTATACGGTTGAGGCACGCCTTTACGACGAGAACGGCACGATGGTGCTCGACAATGCTCTGCGCCAGGATGCCGTCGCCATGCTCAACCTCGACCACAAGGCAGCCATCATGAACGACCGCAACCCACAGCGCGGCTATCCCAAGTGGGGATGGTTGTCTGCCAAGGTGGAAAAGCCGAGGAAATGGACAGCCGAGAATCCCCACCTCTATACCCTCCGTCTGTCGCTCGTCGACTCTTTGGGACACACCATCCAGCAGATCGACAGCAAAGTAGGATTCCGGACGATAGAGATCCGCCACGGCGATTTTCTCGTCAACGGCCAGAAAATCCGCCTGCGTGGTGTCAACCGCCATGAGATGGACCCCATTACTGGACATGTGATGACAGAAGAGCGGATGCTGCAAGACATCCTGCTCATGAAGCGCGCCAACATCAATGCTGTGCGCACCTGCCACTACCCCAACACCGAGCGGTGGTATGAGCTCTGCGACAGCATCGGCCTCTATGTGATGGACGAGGCCGACATCGAGGAGCATGGTCTCCGCGGACAACTGGCCAGCGATCCCACATGGTCGGCTGCCTGGATCGACCGCACCCAACGGCTTGTCGTGCGCGACCGCAACCATCCCTCCGTGGTGATGTGGAGCCTGGGCAATGAGGCCGGATGGGGAACGAATTTCGCCATGACCGCCGCCTGGATACACGAATACGACCCCACCCGATACGTGCATTACGAAGGAGCACAAGGCACGGGTGGCGAAGCCTTCGGCCACCACGGCGACCCTGCATCGGTGGATGTGATTTCCCGTTTCTATCCCCGCACGCAAGAAGAATACCTCAACCCCGGCGTGGCCGACAATAACATGGAACGACCCGAGAACGCCCGATGGGAACGGCTGCTCTCCATCGCCCGCGACACCACCGACCACCGTCCTGTCGTCACCAGCGAATACGCCCATGCCATGGGCAACGCCCTCGGCAATTTCAAGGAGTACTGGGATGAGATCTACAGCCATCCCCGCCTGCTCGGCGGTTTCATCTGGGAATGGGCCGACGAGGGCATCTTCGTCGACAAGGACGGCAAGCGAATGACCGCCTATGGAGGAGATTTCGGCGACGTGCCCAACCTCAAGGCATTCTGCGTGAAAGGCATCGTGAGCAGCGACCGCCAGACCACCCCGAAATACGAGGAAGTGAAGGCCGTCTATTCCCCCATCCGCTTCAGTTATGACCACGGCCAGGTCGTGCCCCATCTGATGGATGCCACTTGCAAGATGGACAATTATGTCATTCGCCAGACCGAGAGAGACGGACTCATCGATGTCTATGCCACCCTTCGCCACGACACTCGGTGGGCGAAAGCCGGCCATGAAGTGGTGCATCAGCAGTTTGTGAAAGACCCGAGATGGTTTGAGAGACAAGTGAGCATAGCGAAGGATGACGAGGCCACCCAAACCTATAAGTTCTGGAGCTGGGAAGGAAAGGAAAGTTTCCTCCGTGAGTTTTTCTCACGCCTCAGGCCCCATTTCTTCCGAGCTCCCACCGACAACGACAAAGGATTCGGCAACTGGATTGCCAAGGACTGGAAGAACCAAGGTCTCGACCAGTTGCGTGACTCCACCATCCGCCCCCTCACCCTCACCCGTGAGCACGACGGTGTGCTCCAGGGCAAAGCCATCATGGCCTACAAAACCCTGGAGGGATATCTTCGCGTGGAATACAACCTTATCCTTAAACCAGGCCGGATTATAGATCTCACGGCTACCTTCACGCCTGTCGGCGCATTGCCACCGCTGCCCTGCATCGGCGTCACCCTGATGCTGCCCCGGCAATACCACAAACTCGCTTATTTCGGCCGCGGGCCCATGGACAACTACCCCGACCGCCATGCCGCCTCCACCATCGGCCTGTGGCAGAGCACCGTGGCAGAGCAATACGTGCATTACCCACGTCCGCAAGACAGCGGCAACCACGACGACGTGGCATTCGTCAAACTCAGCGATGACGAGGGAAACAGCTGGCGCGTCGACTGCACCGACCGTCCTTTCTCCTTCTCCGCCCTGCCCTACAGTGTGGAGCATCTCTATGCGACTGCACATGACTGTGACCTCATCGAGGATGCGGAGCATGTCTTCCTCAACCTCGACGCTGCCGTGATGGGACTCGGCAACAGTTCCTGCGGTCCAGGCGTGCTCACCCGCTATGCCATCGACACGAGTCGTGAGCACACCCTGCACTTGCTCATCCAGTCTGTCGGCCAGTGACTTTTGCACAGATGGTGTAGGTCTTGTCGCCAAACTCTTTCTCGCCCACCTGCTTGAAGGAACTGGGAGCCTGAGAGCCGAGGCCAGTGGCAGATAATCCATGTTTTTTTATACATTGAAAAGAATAAGACCGTGCAAAGTTAGGGTATTATCGTTTTTTTTTCTAATTTTGCGTCAGATATTTCAAAACCCACTACCAACCTGCCATGATCAAACGACAACTCACCTTCTTTCTCTTGGCGCTCTGCGCCTTTAGCATGAGCGCTGCCACCTTTGAAATCGATGGAATATGGTATGAGACCACCTCAGACCAGACTGTCAGGGTTATCCCCGAGACCAATGCCACCGACGGAAGCGGCACTTTCATCATTTTCAACTATCCCTATGAAGGCGATCTCACAATACCCTCCAGCGTTACCTACGGATCTGTCACCTACACGGTGACAGCCGCCAAGCCCGGCACCTTCCGGGAATCCAGCAAACTGGTCAGTGTCAGCCTGCCCGCCACGCTCACCGACCTGGGTGAGGCGCCCTTTGCCTCATGCAGTCGGTTGGAAGCCATCACCGTGGCAGAGGAGAATCCCGCCTATACCGTCATTGACGGACTGCTCTACGACAAGACCGGAAGCACACTGCTCGCTTGTCCGGGAGCCAGAGAAGACAAGGTGACCATTGTTTCCAGTGCCACAGCCATCGGAGCATCAGCCTTCCACGGCTGTTCGAAAGTCACCTCCGTCGACATCCCCACAAGCGTGACATCCATCGGCGAGGAGGCCTTTCGCGGGTGCAAGAAGCTGTCGGCCATCACCCTGCCCGGAACCCTCACCACCATCAGCGACCGCACGTTCTACAACTGCCAGGCTCTCCATACGCTGACCCTGCCTGAGACCATCACCAGCATCGGAGAGAACGCCTTCTATCAGTGTATATCCCTCAACCGTCTCACGCTCCCTGCCTCGCTTCGGGTGATCGGCGACTATGCCTTCAGCCTATGCAGCGGCCTCTCCTCTGTCACACTGCCTCAGGGACTGCAGGAAATCGGTTTCCGGGCTTTTGAGAACTGCATCAGGATCACCTCCATCACCATCCCTTCATCGGTCAATACGATTGCCACGATGGCTTTCTGCGGATGCAGTAACCTGAACAGCATCAATGTAGCCGGTGACAACAAGGCCTACAGCAGCCAGGACGGCGTGCTGTTCAACAAGTCGAAGACCACCCTGCTCTGTTGTCCGAGTGCGAAGTCAAGCAGTTATGTCGTCCCCTCAACGGTCAACACCATCGGCGAATACGGCTTCTACGCCTGCAAGTCGCTCACCAGCATCACCCTGCCCCACTCCCTCACCATACTGAGGCCTTACAGTTTCCGTCTCTGCACGAATCTGAAGACCATTGCCCTTCCTCCCACCGTCAGTCAGGTGGGCAAGAATGCCTTCAATGGCTGCAATGCCCTGCAGTCGATACTGCTCTACGCCAAGGAGGTGCCCAACGCAGAATCCAACACCTTCACCCAAGTCAACCTCGAGGTGCCCCTCTACGTGCCCGCAGAATCCGTGGAAAGTTACAAGAGCGCAGACTACTGGAAAGACATCATCTCCATCCTGCCCCTCAATGAGGAGGTCGTCGCCGGAAAACTCGGGGATGTCAACAGCGATGACAAAGTCAATGTGACCGATGTCATGCAGACCGTCAACGTCATCCTTGGCAATCCCATCACGGTCTTCAGCTGGCAGATGGCAGACCTGAATTTCGATGGGCTCATCAACGTGACGGACATCATGAAGATCGTCAACATCATCCTCAACGACTGAACAAATCCACGATATGAACAAACTACTTACACTCTTCATTGCCACGGCATGCACCTGTGGCATCCAGGCACAGCATCCTGACATCAGCACTCACCGTCAATATCTGAGCGGGACAGGTTGTGACGACATGGTGGAATGGGATTTCATGTGTACTGACGGCCGCAACGCCGGCCAATGGACCAAAATCGGCGTACCCTCCTGTTGGGAACTGCAAGGATTCGGTACCTATCAGTATGGCATGCGCTTCTATGGCAAGGAAAAGCCAGAAGGAATAGCCTCCGAGAAAGGCCTTTACAAGACAGAATTCACGTTGCCCGAGTCATGGGCGGGCAGACAGATCCTGCTCGTTTTCGAAGCCGCCATGACCGATGCCAAAGTGACCATCAACGGCCGCAAGGCTGGCAATGTGCACCAAGGCGGATTCTACCGTTTCCAATATGATGTCTCCGACCGCATCTTCTTCGGCAAGAAGAAAAACCGTCTGGAGGTGGAAGTGAGCAAGGAGAGCGAGAACACTCAGGTGAACATGGCCGAGCGACGCGCCGACTACTGGAATTTCGGTGGTCTGATCCGTCCGGTCTTCGTGGTGAGCAAACCGGCAAGGAACATCCGCCGTGTGGCCATCGACGCAGACATGGACGGGCGATTCAAGGCCGACGTATACCTCAACCGGGCTCTCGAGGGAGCCTCTGTCGAAGTGGAGATCGCCGATGCGCAAGGCCACACCCTCGGCAAAGGGAAGGCTCTGGGAAGTTCCGACCTGTACAAGGTCGATTTCACCGTCAAAGCTCACAAACTATGGACCGCTGAGACCCCCCATCTCCACACTGCCACCTTCACCCTCAAGGACAGCAACGGCAAAACGCTGCATGTGGAACGAGAAAAATTCGGTTTCCGCACCATCGAATACCGAGCCAGCGACGGCGTATATATCAACGGCCGGAAAGTGATCTTCAAAGGCGTCAACCGCCACTCCTTCCGTCCTGAGAGCGGCCGCACGTTGTCAAAGGCCAAGAACATCGAGGATGTGAAGCTCATCAAGAGCATGAACATGAATGCCGTGCGCCTCTCCCACTACCCTGCCGACCCTGAATTTCTCGATGCCTGCGACTCCCTTGGCCTGTATGTGGAGAACGAGCTGAGCGGATGGCACTGGGCCCATGAGACCATCGTGGGACAGCAACTCGTCGAAGAGATGGTGACCCGTGATGTGAACCACCCCTCAGTGATTTTCTGGAGCAATGGCAATGAAGGCGGTTTCAACTACGAACTGGAACCCTTCTTCGCACAGTTCGACCCACAGCAGCGCGTGGTGCTCTATCCCTGGGCCAACCGTAACGGTTTTGAGACCAAGCACTACCGTTCATGGGGCGAGACAGCCGACTACATGCGGCAGAAGGAGATTTTCATGCCGACGGAGTTTCTACACGGCCTTTATGACGGTGGTCACGGTGCCGGTCTCAAAGACTATTGGGAACTGATGATGTCGAATCCACGCTGTGCCGGTGGCTTTCTTTGGGACCTGGCCGACGAGGGAGTGGTACGCACCGACATGGATAACCTCATCGACTGCGTGGGCAATTTCGGTGCCGACGGCATCGTGGGACCCCATTTCGAGAAAGAAGGGTCGTATTATACCATCAAGGAGGTATGGAGTCCCATCCAACTGAAGAGGACGGGTGATGACCGTTTCGAGATCAAGAACTGCTATGATTTCACCAATCTCAAATCGTGTCGCTTCACCTATAAATATCTGAAAATGCCAAACTATGGTCAGTCGGCGGTGGTAGAAGTGGGTAGCGGCAGTCTCCCATCCCCCGACATAGAACCCGGCATGTCGAAGACCATTACCCTCCCCAAAGGCACAGGAGATGTGGTGCAGTTGACAGCCACCGACCCCTATGGCGAGGAAGTCTTCACCTGGAGTGCTCCTCTCCAACCCGGTTCACTCCCAAGCGAACTTCCCACGTCGGCCACGATGACAGAGACAGACGACGCACTCACCATCACCGCGGCCGGCAAGTCATACGTCTTCTCCAAGTCAGACGGGCAATTGCAGCATGTGACCATCGGATCGCGTACCCTCTCCTTCGGTCATGGTCCACGGTTTGTCGCCGTTAAGCGTAGCGACCGTTCCCAGGATGGTTTCTACAACCACGACGACAAAGAAGCCTTCCAGAAAAAGACTCAATACACGACCTACGAAGACCAAGGACGTTTCGATGGTTTCCAATTCGAAGACGGACAATTGACCGCCCGCTATCAACACGGAAGCCTGTCACGCGTCGTCTGGAAATTCCATACCGACGGCAGCGTCCAGATCACCGCCTGTTGTTCGTTCAATGGCGTGGTCGACATGATGGGCATCACGTTCGACTATCCCGAGACACTGGTAAGAAGCAAGCAATGGGTAGGCAACGGTCCCTACCGGGTGTGGCAGAACCGTCTGGAAGGTCCCCAATACGGTTATTGGAAGACAGGTTACAACGATCCCGTACCGGGAGAGACCTTCGAGTACCCCGAATTCAAGGGCTATTTCTCTCGGGTAAACTGGATGCAGTTGGAAACCAGCGAAGGCAAGATCGGCATCCAACCCATCCAGCCCAGTTCAGGCGCCCCACTCTACATCGGAGTCTACCAGCCACGAGACGGGCGCGACCATATCCTGTACGACCTGCCCGAGAACGGCATCTCCCTTCTGGATGTCATTCCAGCTGTGCGCAATAAAGTGAACACCACCGACCTCAACGGTCCCTCCGCCCAACCCCATTGGGCAAAGGGCGTGCATGTCTACTCTTCTAAGCTCTGGTTTGAATGAAAGCAATCACCACTCTTCTCTCTACCCTTGTCTGCGTCCTCACCCTATCCGCCGCAGACATTCAGGACACCTACAAGCCCTGGACTTTCTGGTATTGGATGTATGGTTGCGTGAGCGACGAGGGAATACGTCTCGACCTGCAAGGGATGAAGGACGCAGGCATCGGCGGGTTTTACCTGATGCCCATCAAGGATGTCAGTGACGGTGCCCAATACGGAGGGACCGCCCGTCAACTATCCGAAGAATGGTGGAAACACGTCGACACCACCCTCCGACTGGCCGACAGTCTGGGACTGGACGTGGGCATCCATTTTTCCGACGGATTCGCTTTGGGCGGTGGTCCTTGGATCACACCCGAGGAGTCGATGCAGCGAATTGTCTGGACCGACACCATCGTAGAGGGCAAGCAGCGTGACCTCCAGCTCCGCCAGCCTGCGGCTGTGGGCGATTATTACGAGGATATCGCTGTCTATGCCATACCCGTCAAAGAGAAGATGTCTGCTGCGCAACCCCATGTCTCCGTAGACTTCCCCTTCCGCAGTACCGAGCCCTGCGATATCCTCTTCACCTACGAAGAGCCTTTCACATTGCGCCATGTGCGCATCATCACCGGAGGCAACAACTACGAGGCCCATCGCTGGCAAGTCTATGCTTCCGACGACGGTCTGAATTACCGGCATGTGCGCGACATCGAACCTGCCCGTCAAGGATGGCAAAACACCGACGCACACGCCACATATGCCATTCCACCCACCAAGGCCCGGTATTTCAAGTTTCACTGGACCCCCGAAGGCAGCGACCCGGGCAGCGAGGACATGGACGCCGCCAAATGGAAGCCCACCTTAAAAGTAGCCGACATCCAGTTGGGCAGCTTGCCGTTACTCGACGGTTATGAGGGGAAATCGGGAGCTGTGTGGCGTGTCAGCCGGTCGTTTCCCATCGCAACGTCAGACTGTGCCGCCCCGGATGAGATACTCCGTCTCTCGTTGGTCGACGGCAAGATTTCCCGGTTGCCCAAAGGCCGTTGGCACCTGTTGCGCATGGGACACACCTCTACGGGGCACCAGAACGCCACAGGAGGAGGTGGCCGTGGACTGGAATGCGACAAGTTCTCTCGTCCAGCCATCCGCAAACAACTCCAGCATTGGTTTGGCACCATCCGACAGCACGATCCCTATCACGCCATCAAACGGTTGCATGTCGACAGTTGGGAATGCGGCTCTCAGAACTGGAGCAGCACATTCGCTCAGGAGTTTCACCTGCGCCGCGGCTACGACCTTCTCCCCTGGTTGCCGCTCTATGCTGGCATTCCCATCGCCGATGGTGAGCGGAGCTATCAAGTGCTGCGCGACATCCGGCTGACCATCGCCGAACTCATCGACGAGGTGTTCTTCGACGAGATGCAACGCGCCGCCCGTCAATACGAAGTGAAGCTCTCCGCCGAATGCGTGGCTCCCACAATGGTAAGCGACGGACTCCTGCACTACCGCCACACCGACTACCCCATGGGTGAGTTCTGGCTCAACTCCCCCACCCACGACAAACCCAACGACATGCTCGATGCCATCAGCGGAGCCCATATCTACGGCAAGAACATCATCCAGGCCGAGGGATTCACCGAGGTACGAGGTACATGGGACGAGACCCCCGCCCTGCTCAAACCGCTGCTCGACCGCAACTATTGCCTCGGCATCAACAGCCTTGTGTTTCATGTCAACACCCACAACCCATGGACCGACCGGAAGCCTGGCATGACACTCGACGGCATCGGCACTTTCTTCCAGCGTGACAACACCTGGTGGAGGGAGATGCCTGCGTTCACCCAGTATATCACCGCTTGTCAAGAACTACTTCAGCAAGGCCGGCCTGTGGTGGATCTCGCCGTATATACCGGAGACGAGGTGCCGCGGCGAGCCATCCTGCCCGAACGGCTCACTGACATCCTTCCAGGTCTTATGGGCGACTCCATCCTCCGGCGAGAAGCCAACCGTTTGCGCAACGAAGGTCAACCGATGGAGACCAGTCCTGTAGGGGTCAGTCACACCCGTAACATGACGAAGGCAGAAGACTGGATCAATCCGCTGCGCGGCTATAAATACGACTCCTTCAACCATGATGTGCTCCGCGGCATGCGGGTGGAGAACGGCGAAGTGGTGACCCGCGACGGCATGCGCTACAAAGCCCTCGTCATCCCCCAAACCAGGAAGATGAACCCCGACAACATCAACACTGGCCTTCAGGAGATCGAGGCATTGCGCCAGCAGGGAGCGGTCATCATC
>Ga0310694_10006613_pt1 | contig 10954 bp, 15 predicted proteins | sample 174DNAGHGhighgp2_FD_203884 | JGI IMG/M metagenome (GOLD analysis project Ga0310694, IMG submission 203884) | Sheep rumen microbial communities from Palmerston North, Manawatu-Wanganui, New Zealand - 1742 DNA GHGhigh gp2 (v2) (version 2) | ecosystem: Host-associated > Mammals > Digestive system... | reverse complement strand
CCACAAAGCACCCTTCGCCGCTTCCTTCCTTATAACCTTCTTCAGATTTCGGCAGATTTACTTTTATATGCTCCATTGTTTTTTCTCCTTTCTTTTATCTTTCGCTCGGATACATTATTAAAGTTTAACTGTAATTTATGTCATTTAAATGATCTTTGTCAAAATGAGCTTCTATGTAAATATCCCCGGTTAACTTGCCTTTTGCCTTGTATCTCGCTAACACATGCCCGGCGCCTTCTGCCAGGTCTTCGTTATTATATGCCGTGTCTTCTTCGCAGATTTCGCCATAGTTGCCGCTATAAAAAGCATTAAGGCATTCAAGCAAATAATAAAAGGTCTCTTCGTCTGCTGCCGCTGCTGCTATTGCTCGCGTATGGAGTAAAGGCAGCTTCTTTAAATCTTCTAATGTCATGTTTGCTTTTCTCCTTCCGTCTTCGGTTATATTCTCGGATCTCTCAATAAATTATTATATTTATTGTCTTTTTTGTTTAGGTTTAGGGCGCATAGTTAACCCCCATTAAGTCAACTCAAGAGACAGTTGTAAAGCCCTCCTGGCGCCGGTATCCTTTATTTGTGCGTTGTGGGGGTAGTAGGGGGGGCGTACTCTTTCGCTGCTTGCTTATATCCATTATTAAACCCGGACAAATAAACAGTCTCGATAGTATGTATTAGTTCGTCGCTGGGTTTTGCTCCGCAGCTCATAAACAAATCAATTAAGATTGTCAGCTCTGCCGTTGTCAGATCGTGCGCGGTTGTGATTTTCTTCTTTGCTTCTTCTGCTTGCTTTGTGAAGTTCTTCATTGTGTTTGCTCCCTTCTGTTTTAATGCTTTGCTGGTTGCTTCTGTAAATATTCTGAATATTTACCCTTGTATTATTATCTTTATTATCAATCGTGTCAACTGCTTTGTATGTCTTTAGTGTTTCAAATATTTCGAATATTCAAAATATTTATAATGTTTGCTAAAATCAAAACAGATAGTCTTTTAAACTGGATCTATATAAAGGCGGTGTCTTATGGATAAAAAAGAAGTGATAAAGCTATTTGACAGACGGAAAAAGGACAAAGAAGAGATTGAATTCTTCAAAAAGCGGTTTGCGGTTGATATATATAAGGATCTCAACAAGCCCACACAATATTATGATGATTGTCAGTTTGAATTCCTGGATCGATGGGCGCCGCATTGCCGCGAAATACTCAAACGTGAAGAGACAATAAAAAGGATGATCGCAGTTTTGAGCAAACAAGCCGCCCGGGATCTTATGACAGACAGATATATAAATTGTCTGTCATGGTCTCAGATCGCAGATAAATATTATCTAACTGAAAGAAATTGTCTATACATCAATAAAAGCTGCATAAACGAAATATCAAAAAACATTTCTGTATAGCTCTTTCCATAGCAAAAGACGGGCTGCCCTGGTTGTGGTAGTCCGTCTTTTTGTATGATCCTACGCGCCGGCGTGATAGCGCATTACATAATGTTTAATAAAAAAGCCTTGCCGTCTCTTTCGGCTTCTTTGTCGCAGAATGACATAAAGTTTGAAAAATGATCGAAACTGTTATACTCCCCCGGCAGTATCATTAAATGTGCGTTATAGTTTCCGGGTGAAATATACGGCTTTGCTGCTACGGCATTTAACAAAGATTTTGTTGTTGTGAGACTGTGAACGGCTTTGTTGTATGCTTCTATCTTCTCCATGATCGCTTCGAAATCTGCTTTTATGTCTTTTCTCGTGTTAGCAATAAGCGCTTCTAACTCGGTATCAATAAAGGCAGCTGCTTCGATATATTCGCCTTCATTTATAAGGCGCTTATGCTTATGCTTCTGTCTCTCATAAAAGTCTATGTCTTCGCGTGCGTCTTCGATTGACTGCTTCGCCAGTCTGAATTCGTCCGGATCGTCAGCGGTCTCGATTGCTATCTTTGCCGCTTCAAGCTTGCGCCTTGCTTCCCTTAACTTCTCTTCGTCTTCTGCTCTGTCTGCTTCGGCTCTTCTGTTTAACATCAACAATTTGTCATTCAGCGCCTTCAATTCCTTCTGTTTGTTCATGTTCTCTTGTGTCCTTCCTTTCTTATTCTTTGCCGCCGGCTGCTATCCTTGCCGGGCGGTTTTGCTTCCTTCTTGCGTAATAGTCCACAAAGTCCGCAAAGTTATCATATGCACGTTGTCCGCCTTCTATGTCTGAGAGCTTCCTTATACTGTCGCCCCTTATTAAAACCGGATCGCGGTTACTCATGATCTTCAACTTGTTTTCAATCGTCGCAAGTTCTACCGCTTCTGCGTCGTATTCATCCAGTAAAGAAGACAAAGCAATAAAAGCTTTTCTGATATTGTCGCTATACTTTACAAGCAAACTTGCCTTTTCTACGTCTAACAACTGCTTTATGCCGTTATATTCCGCTTCTTCGATAACGTGCTTGTGCTTTGCGTTCTGCTTCTCATAGAATGACAATTCTATTTGTATGTCTGCTATTTCCTTTTGCGCTGCCGCATAGTCTGCCGCGTCTTCCGCAGCTTCTAACCTTGCATTTGCCGCTTCAAGGCGTGCGCGTGCGTCTGCAATCTGCCGGTTGCCTTCTTCGGCTTCCTTCTTCCAGGTTGCCGCTTTTGCTTCCAGGTCTCCCCGGATCTTCTGTAACTGTTTGTTCATTTCCTTCTTTTTCCTTTCATCAGTTTTCGCTTATCGTGTAAAACAATAAAAGCTTCATAAAGCTAATATTTTCTTCTTTGCGCATTTGATAGCTCAACTCTGTCAATACGCCTTTCCGCAGTCCGTTCAAAAAGTCCACGGCTTCGCATTCTGTAATAGGTCTTGTCAGCTTATCCATATAAAAGCCCCCTTCTGTCTCTTTATTTTCAACTGTCCCATTTATCGGACTTGTTGTTATAATTCCCAGATTGTCCCTTCATCTTCCAGGGCGTTTATCTTCGCTTCAAGGTTGTTAACGTCTGCTATCTTCTCGGCGTGTCGTAGTATGCTTTCAGCACATGACAGACGCGTTTGAGCTGCAACTTTTTCATCCTTCATCAAATCATATATAACTTTGATTGCTTCCCCGGTCTTTGCTTGCAAGCTGGCTGCCGCGTCTTCTAACAAGTCCCGGCGTGCCTTCAGATATAAAAGCTTGAATTCTTTGTTCTTCGCTCTCGTGTAAATGGTTCTCTCTTGTATTCCAAGAGACGCCGCCGCCTGGCGTATGCTCCCGGCTTCAAGGATCGCCGCTATTATTTCTTCGTCGCTTCTTCTCTGCCTTGCCATGTCCTCAGCTCTCCCCTTCTGCTTGCTTCATCCAGTAGCGCGCCTGGATCGCCTTTACTTTGTCCGGGTTCTGCTTGCTCCATTTTCTGTGATAGGCGTTTACTTTTGCTCGGTTCTTCTCCGTCCATTTCTTGTGATATTCCCGGCGCGCTGCCTTCGCTGCTTCGTTATTCTTCATCATTGCTGCCCCCTTCGTCGTAGTCTGCCCCTTCTAACTGCTCTAAAATGGTATCAATCAAACTTTTCTTGCTCTTTATCTGTTGCGCTGCTTCTGCCGGGTTTATCCGTCGTAATGCTTGCGGCGTTAGTCCAAGTTCTCGCATATAAAGCAATGCGCATTTGTTACAATCGTTAAGCATTCTTAAAGCCGGGTTCTGCTCCCAGTTTGTCGCGCCGGCTTTGTTCGTGTGCTTTATTATCGGCTGCTTATGCTTCAAATAAACTTGCTCTACTTCGTCGCGTCTCTCCAGGATCGCCGCAAGGGCTTCAACTGCTATGTCATATTGTGGCTTGTTCGTGCCGTTCATTGCCATAGCTGCCCTTATTACTTCTATATGCTCTTCTTTAGTCATGGTTCTTTGTCTGTCCTATGCCGCCGCCGTATAACTCGGAGTCTAACTTGTTGATTGCGTTATGAATAACGGATGGATCTGCCGGCAGTTCTACCACTATACGAGCATAAAAAGCTTCTATTGCTTCCCCGGCGCATGTAAATGTGTATTCTTCGCCGCTGCCCTTCTCCAGTAGTCTTCTTTTGTAGTTGTCCATTGCATAGCGAAGTACAACAATTAAATCTATTGCGGATTCTGCCGTCAGCGCTTCTATTTTTTCATTCAACTGCTTTTGTGCAATGATCTTTAAGCAATTATCCATTTTTGTAAACTCTCCTTCGCTGGTTGTTGCTTATATGATTATTATATTCTTTATGTTTGTTATATTCAAAATATTTCAGACATTTTAAATATTACATTTGTTTTGAACATATCGCATATTATTATTAAACAACAATTCAGAAGTACATAAAAGGGCTTTGCTGCAAGTGTGCATTTGCTTGCATACCATTTCACACCAAAATAATAAATAGATTGTCTGTTATGTGATATAGCAATAAAAAAATACCCCCTTCGGCGGCTTTCGTAGTCCCGGAGTAGGGTATTTTCAAGTTGAGGATCTTTGACGAAATCATCAGAAGAAACATTTATATTATACTGCTCATTGCTTCAAACAAATATTACATTGTGTCTGCTCCTGGATCGTCAGCAAAAAGACTATTTCCGAAAATCGAAAATAGTCTTTATTCGAGCTTGCAAACATACAGTGTTCAACTGAATTTGTATTATAGCATTTTTCGGCTCTGTTTTCGCTTCCTACGGCTTCCAGGATGAGAAACAGTAATTTACTTCATTTTTGCTTGCGTCCGTCCTATGCGTCAAAATAGGGCGTATTTTATACTGTGTTTTTGTATAATTATTCATTTTGGCGGCTCTGCTTCCTTCTGTCAGCATTAAAAAGAAGCACAAAAAGCCGTATAAAGCTTTTATTTTCAAGGTTTTTCGGGTTTTGGCTTTTATTCTCTGCAATAAACATTATACCGAATTGCCTTGTATTAGCCTTCAGACTGCCCCCATGGATCTTTTTTATTTTTATCTACTTCTGTAAATGTGGCGTGCTTTCCGTCAAAATCTAATGTAACGCGTCTGCCTTCTCCGTCAAAACGTGACTTTACTACTTTTAACATGATGTGTCTGCAAGCTGCCGGCAGCGCTAAATCTTTTTCAAGTGCTACGCCTTTTAATCTGCTAATGGTTCTTAAATCATATTTGTTTTTCGGGTATTCCGTCGAAACAATGCCGTCTTTTTGTCTTATATTCGGCTTTATTTCTAACAGATCGCAGTCAGATCGTGAAATGATTCTGTCATTCTCAATTGCTTCATACGACAAAGTTAACATTGTATCTCCGCTATACTCAATAGCGCTTGTATCTCTTCCGCTGGTTACAGAAGCGGCGCCGGTCTCGTTGCTTGCTCTGTTATGTGCGATTATACAGAAGACGCATGTATTATTTTTAATAGCAAAGTCCTTTAACTGCTTTATAACTACTTTGACGCCTTCGGCTGCTTCTTTGTTCTTCGTCGTGATGAGCTGCAAATAATCAATACAGATGATCGGCGCCGGGCGTCCTTCTGCCTTTAGTCTGTCTGTGTCGCTCTGCATTGCGTTTATTATGTCTATTAGCTCGTTTGTGTCCGGGTTAACGTATTTAAAATGATTTGCTATGTTCTCTGCGTAAATCTGTATTGTCTTTAATATCTCTTTTCTGTCTTCTTCCTTCCAGTCATAACCGCGCAATATCTGCTTTGCTTTGTAGTCCTTCTGCTTATAAGTCCACAATATACGGCTTATGGATCGCGCTAAAAGCTGCTCTCGTGACATTTCAAGATTTATATACAATACATCCGCATTGTCTTTACCAAAAACAAGCCCTTCAAGAAGCATTTGAGCAAACATAGTTTTTCCGGCTCCGGGTGCTGCTCCAAGTGTTACAAGCTCTCCACGGATAAAGCCGCCGTCTGTTATTCTGTCAAAATATGACAGTCCGGTTGCTATGCTCTCATAATCGCGCCCCTGGATCTTCGCTAAAAAGACCTTCATCATGTCTGCTCCGGTCTCGTCTGTATATGTCAGCGGCTTTACTTCTCTTTTTATTCCGGCTGCTTCTGCGAGTTCATCCGGTGTTAAAGGATCTCCGGGCGGCTCCGGTGCTTTGTAGTCTGTCATAATAGGCGGCTGCTGCTTTCTCGGTCTCTCGTGTCCTTGTATGTCATATTTGAATTTGTCGAATGCTTCCGATAACGTCAGATTTTCTTTATACATCAAATAATCAATTATCGTGCCGCCGGCGTGCTGGCGCCCCGGTTTACAATACTTTTGATCGTTTGCGCCGTATGCCACAAAAAGATTGTTATCGATTGCAAAATCGTCATTATGTCCGCATAAAGGACACGGGTTTATAAAAGTAGTGCTGCCGCTGGTCTTCAGATCGCCGCCGGCAGTCTTCAAAATATAAGCTTCTAAATTAAAAGCTTGTATCTCTTGTTTTGTGGTGTCTTCTGTCTGCAAATAGTCTGAATTAAAGAAGCTCTCTTTTAGTTTCTTCTCTTCATCCTTCGACGGCAGCGTCGGCAGTTCTCGCAGCTTTGCAAGCGAAGTTATTATTTTATCTTCTCGGATAATACAATCTTTTGTGCTGCCGTATATAAAGCGGTCTCCGTTGTGTATGCTTGTATCTGCTGCCCCGGATCTCTCAAAATTGAATATTGACGCGAGTTTGCTTGTTAAGGCTGCCGCTTCTTCTGCTTCCGTGATAACTTCATCAATTATTAAAACTATTCTGTATTTCGGATGATCGGCAGTATTGCTAAAAGTGTAATACATGAAATAAGGCATTAAATCATAGCGCTGCATTACTTCTATTGCTTCATCCGGTCTTAACGGATCTTCTGCCGCTTCCTTCGCGTTGTCTATGTCAGCTACAATGATTTGCTGGCTCTTCCAGTCCTTCGCCTTCGTGCCTATAATTTGCGCCGGTGTAAAGGTCTTTCCGTCCTTAACTGCTTCTATAAGCTCTTCCGGTTCAATCTTTTTAATGCTTGCAAGCTTCGAGACACTATTTTTTATAATGCCTTCTTTGCCTTTCGGCTTGCTATCATAACTTGTGCTATCAATGTTAAGTGTGATTTTCATAATAAAAAGCCTCTCTTGTGTTTTTTGTGGGCTTCAACTATTATAAAAATAGTTTATTCCCTTCTTTGCTGGTTGCGGAATTGACAGTTAACGGCGCAGCTCTTCCCGGTTGCGTCGTTTTTTAATGGATCGTCTGCCGCCTGGATGATGACAAATAACTTTTTTCATACTCTCCCCCCTTCCTTGTGGTATAATCCTTATAGCGTCAATGTACTATTGACTTCTTTCTGATTGTTAGCGGCGGCTTCGGCTGCCGCTTTCTTCTTTCAGTCTGTCCGGATCTCTCCGTTTATTCGAATAAAGCAAAAAAGTTTAGCGCAGTCAAGCGCGAAACTTTTTTTGCGTTTGACTGTTAACATTAGTTAAATACGTTAACTAATGTTAAATCAGATTATTATAATTATAATTAAGAAAAAGAAACGCAAAAAAAAAACACTACTCCGACAGCGTTTTACACTACTCCGACAGCGTTTTACACTACTCCGACAGAAAAAAACACTACTCCGACAATTACATATTTTTGACTATTTTTTAGTAAATCGGACTTTTATAACTTCATCCAGTTTTTTATATGTCAGATGCTCCGGCAGTATGATTGAAAAATCATTGTATTTTTCATCAATTCTCGTGTAGTCATTCAATACTTTTTCAATTAAAGGCTTCTCGCCTGGTTTATAACTCTGTCCGTATAAAGCTCTGTTTAATACTTGGGATCTTCTCCACGTTTCGGCTTTATTGAATTGATATTCAAGTAAAGGCGTCTTTGCTATCAGATCGGACAAAGACAGTTTAATTTCTGTTTTTATTCCTTTTGCTCCGTCCGTCAGCATTTTGTTTGTAATAGTCTTTACTATTTCTGCCGTAACTTTCGGCGCTCTGCTGCTGGTTATGCTGCTTTTAATCAATGTGTTAAGTCCTAACAAAGGCGGCTGCTTGTATCCGTTATTGTGTTCTATTTCCGGTTTGACTGCCTTCTCTCTCAATAGTTTAATAAGTGCGCTTGAATAAGGGCTCCAAAACTTTACTTTTTCTTTATCAAATCCAGTTAACACGAATGCTGCATAATATTGTGTTTCTTCGATAACTCCCCAGACATTTTGAATACTTGTTAGGACTTCCCCCAGGTCTCTTAAATTGTGGTCTTTCGTTCCTATGTATTCGCCTTTTTCGTTTTTATCAAATCTGATGTTAAAAGTTTTTGCAAACTCCAAAACATCAACAATTATTTCTTTTTCTATGTCTGCTCCGGCTCTGTATCGTTCGTACACAATACCAAAAATGTTTCTTAAAACTACTGTGTCCGCTTCGTTCATTGCCTTTATTATGTATGCTTCCTTCTGCTCGTCGTTTAATGTGTTCGGCAGTAATGAGCCATGATAACTTTCTTCGTTCTCCATTTTCAAGAAAAAAGGGCGCCCGGCTTCTGTCTTTGTTATATAGGCGTATGGGTTCGGCTTCGGATCTAACGCGCCTTCATAGTTTTTCAATGTGACTGCAAGATTGCTTTGTAGCTTCTCGTTGAATATAAAAGGGCGTATTTCCTTTTTTTCTTCGGATGATACTGCCGCCGGGCGTGATACATAAGAGTAAAATCTTAACGTGTCTTCTATCCATAAAATGACATTAAACGCCTTGCTTTTGTTCAGATATCCGCAAAAATCACTAATGTCAATAGCTCTGCCGCCTTCTTCAAGTCCCCATGCAATGCCGTCATTGTTCGGAAATGTCCGCAGATAGTCTTCAATCGCTCTGCCGTTTTCCTTGTTGTCGTTCTCGCGGTAAATGATCGGATCTAATGACATTAAATTGCTATCATACAAGTCTTTTAATTTTCTGTTTATCGTCTGCCAGTAGTTCCGCTGCTTTGCGTCAATCAAATAAAAGGCTTCTTCGCCTTCTATGTTCAATACACCTTTTTCATATTTGCCGCTGCTCTTCTTTGCGAAGTTGTCCGGATCTTCATAAAAGACAGATAAAAGCCCCATTGCTTCAATAGGTGTTAAGGTCTCCGGGCGCTTTTCATCCTTAAAAACAGAATAATATTGTTTTGCGTATGCCTTCAAATATAAAAGGTCTTTGTCTGTCAGATCTCCGGGGCGGCAGCGGTTAAGCTGCATTTTCAAATATTCGCCTTCTTCATCCGTCAATAGTTCTTGTAAAAAGCGCTCATTGCTGCTTCTGCCTTCCATGTCAGCTATTAAAGCTTGTGCGTAGTCCTCAGCTTCCCCCCAGGATATAGCACGCCTTAAAAGCTCTTTGCCGGCTTCTGTCTGTAACTCTTTCATAGCTTCTCCCTTCTTTCGTCTTTGCTGGTTGTCTTATTTACTGCTTTTTCTTCTTTGCCTTCTCGATTGCTCGCATTACTTCCGGGTGCGCCTTCATGTCAGCTTCGATTAAGTCAAGTATAACATCATTTCGGTCTTTGTATTCCGCGTGTGCTTTTGCTGCTATGTACTGCCCGAATTTACCCGGCATTTTAATTGACATTCTGTAAACTTCGGGCGCTTCGTCTAAAGGATCTAATTTATTATACTTGCGTTTGTCTGTTGTTTTTGAAACATTTTGTTTGTTTGAAATGTTCGAAACATTCATTTTGTTTGATACATTTTCAAGTGCGCCCATAGCATTAAAGCTTTTTTTGTCTGCTTGTGTAAAGTTCTTTCCGTTTGCCATTGTTCCGTCCTCTTAAATAAAAAGTAAAATAAATGATGATCGAAAATTAAAGTTTTAACTCTTTGATTAAATTAAAATAGTCTTCTGCCGGCTTGCTCTTCGGTGCATATTTGTATAAATCAGTTCGAAGCGCTTGCGCTTCTTCAACTGCTACGCCTTGCCGTATGCGAGTTTTTAACATTTTTGTTCCGTATTCCTTCGCAGCTTCCTTTATAAGTTCTTCATACTGCCTTGCAAGGATCGTGCGCGGCTGGTATCTCGTCGCAAGTATTCCCAGGACTGTCAAGTTTTTATTCGTCAGCTTCTTAACATTTCCTATTGTGTCGAATACTTCAGAAGTCCCGTTAAAAGCTTGTGCGTTACATTGTACCGGGACTATAACCGCGTCCGCTGCCGTTAGGGCTTGTATTAGCCCCGTAGAATAGCCCGGCGCCGTGTCTATGATAATGTGACTGTATTTTTTGGAAATGCCTATAAGCGCCCTTTTTAGCCGTTTGTCGCGGTCTCGGTCTTCTGCCAGTTCTACATCTAGCGAATAAAGGCGGCTGCTTCCCTGGATGATCTCCCCGGCTTCCGTGTCCTGGATCGCGTCCGCTGCCTTGCAATCTCCCATGAGAACATTGTAAATATTAAAGGCGTCTTCGTCTGCTCCGTATATGATAGACGCGCTCCGTTGTCCGTCCATGTCTATTAGTAATACTTTGTTGCGGCTGCTCTTCGCCTTTAATGCTTGCGCGATAGCTGCCGCCGTTGTCGTCTTTCCTACGCCGCCCTTTTGCGCTGCAATCGTCAAAATCATTTGCAAGCCCCCTTATTACATCCACTCCGGCGCCGGTTTGCCGTAATGCTCAATAAGCCACGAATAAGGCACGACGGGGCGTTTATCTCCGCGCATTTCAAAAGGTATTGTTTCGCCGTGTCTTAACTTCGGATAATAACAACTGTCATTGTCTAATATTCCGGTGTATTCTGTCCCGGCTTCGTCGGTGTCGTATGCTCTCTTTGCGTCTTCATCAACTAACACAAAGCACCCTTCGCCGCTTCCTTCCTTATAACCTTCTTCAGATTTCGGCAGATTTACTTTTATATGCTCCATTGTTTTTTCTCCTTTCTTTTATCTTTCGCTCGGATACATTATTAAAGTTTGACTGTAATTTATGTCATTTAAATGATCTTTGTCAAAATGAGCTTCTATGTAAATATCCCCGGTTAACTTGCCTTTTGCCTTGTATCTCGCTAACACATGCCCGGCGCCTTCTGCCAGGTCTTCGTTA
>Ga0310694_10006612_pt1 | contig 10955 bp, 7 predicted proteins | sample 174DNAGHGhighgp2_FD_203884 | JGI IMG/M metagenome (GOLD analysis project Ga0310694, IMG submission 203884) | Sheep rumen microbial communities from Palmerston North, Manawatu-Wanganui, New Zealand - 1742 DNA GHGhigh gp2 (v2) (version 2) | ecosystem: Host-associated > Mammals > Digestive system >... | reverse complement strand
TAATTTATAAGGGAGGCCCCATATGGAAAATACTATTGATTATGTAACATTCTATAATAAAGGAGATTTAACACAATTTGCTTTAGAAAAAGAATTATCTTTATTTTTAGGTGATAGATGTGAAGTTCAAATTATAACTTCTCCTAATACTAACACAGCTAATTCATTCACTATTTTTGCTGTACCTGAATTAAGAAGTAATGGCTTCTATTTAAATGTATTTATTGATAAGGTTGCTCTTTCAAAATTTTCTACTGAAGAATTATTAAAAGCATTAGAAAATATAAAAGTATTAAAGCTAATGTTATTTAGAAAGATGAATGAATTCTTACGTTCTAGTTCAGACCATACTGTTAATGAAACTTTAGGTTGTTTATTAAAGATTTATCAATTAACATTAGATGCTATCTCTACATCAACAATAAATACAGTACCTGACAGAGAATATTTAGATACATTTATTCAAAAATTAGAAGATGGTGTTGCTGCTCCAACAGATATTGAAAAATTACTTGTTGATGATGTTATCTGCAGTGAAATTCTTGAATTAGCAAAGAAGATTTCAGGAAATTATAAGGAAACTATGATTCCTGATATGGTTATACCTGGTGAAGTTCCTTCGTTTAATCTTAATAGGGAAAATATTCGTTCTATTGCAAAACCTACTTTAGGTGACGTACAACACCACGAAATAGATTATAACTATAAACCAAGTACAAATCAATAATAAAAAAGATAAAGCATTTGCTTTATCTTTTTATTTTTATTTTATAAACTAAATTGCCGCAATCCCATATACGCATATATCCTGCTTCATCCATAATTTGGAACTCTGTTTTTTCGTCAGAATATATTTCAGGAAACTTTGATTTTAATACTTGTTTTCTATAATTGTATCTGAATAATCTAGTTTTATAATTGCTGTCTAAATAGAAATACGATGGTTTTGAAACATGGTCTAATTTAAATCCATTTTTAAGATATACATTACTCTTAGCAGAGCTCCATCTTAAATCCGCATATGTAATAACTTCTTTAATTTCTGGATGTAATCTTAGTATATTTTTAAAAAGCTTACTAAAACCACCTACTATCGTATAACCTAGTTTACCTGCGTATCTTGATAATTCATATACACTTTCTCTACTGTCTTGACCTAATGCTTTACGTAATTTACTAAAGCTCATAACAGCTACTAATTCATTATTGTAATAAAGCCCATATGAAATAGAAGCTGAATCTGCACCTTGGATATGATTTGCTTCTAAAAATATATTTCTATCTTTAGATAAAACTTCCTTAATAGTACATTCCCTTGCATAAATTTTGTCTTTTTGACCACCAAAGATTGATAAAAGTTTATCTATTACAATATCTTTTTTATTTTTCCATTCATCTTCAAAAATATGTATTACTCTAATATCTCTTTGTTCAAAGAACCTTGTTTTACTTAAATGATAATCAGAATCTTTAAATTTATTAGAATGCCAATATAAACCATCAAATTCTATACCTATTTTTTTATCTTCGTTGTATATATCAAGTTCGTAGTATTTATGTTCTTTCTTATTTATATATTCTTTTATAGATTCAAATTTTAATCCATTTAGTTCCTTGCTTAATTCATTCTTTAATGCTTCTTGTTCAAGTGATGATGTTGAATAACAATATGGACATCTACTACCGCCTCTTAGATTTGTTGTAGTAACAAAAAATGTATTATTACAATTTAAATGTAAAACTTCAACGTTAGTTTTATTATTTATATAATCACCAACAATTTTATATTCTTCTGGAATTTGAATATCTTTTACTTTTTTTGTATTCCTATTTTTAGCAGCTATTCTCATACAACCCATACACTGGCCTTTATATAAATTACCAGGTAGTGATTCAAATATTTCACCACAAGTGTTGCATTTTACTTTAACTTTTGTTCTTTTGTTTGTATACTGTCCTAAAACAGCAAATTTCCCAGGTTGTTTTGTTTCTAGTTTTTCAATAAATTCATTATTAGAAAATTTAGTACTGTATCTATTACAAAACGGGCACCTTTGCCCTCTAGACCAATGTGTTTGGTCTATCAAAAATGTATTATTACATGTTTCATGCATAACTTTTATTTTAGATTTTTGATTAATATAATTACACTCAACAACATGATAATTATCTACAACATTAATTGATTTTATAACATCTTCTTCTTTTAATCTAACTGGCATATACTCCTCCTCTAACGCCAATAGGCATAATATAATTAATTGTTAAAAAATATTTTAAAATTTTATGAAAAATATTTTCTAATTTCTTAGAATATATTTTTTATTTTTATTTCATTTTATTATAAAGATAAGAATAAACCGAAGTTTATTCTTATCTTTTACTATTTTTCATTCCAAATTTCACGAATTTGCTTACCTAATTCAACTAAAACCTTATTTCCGAATAACATTGAATAAATATCGCTGGTCATTCTCGAAATGATTCCTGTAGGTGTTAAAATTGCTTCAATAACTTCATCCTGTCTGTAGCTTGAAAGCGGAGATTCTTTAGTTGTACATACTCTAGAAACGACCCCTTTCAATGCTGTCGAATACGTGATTTTGTCTCCCTTTCCTAAAACATCCAGATATTCAACCCAAATATTGATTATAACACCACCGTCTTGTGGGAATTCTTGTTTACCAATTTTCTTTGAGTCAACTCTTTCAATAGGAGGAATATGAACACTTTCTGCTTTAATTCCAGCAATTGCTGCACGTCTTGAAGCGTTTTTATTCTTATACTTAGTGATAAGCTTTTGTAATGAAGGTGTTAATTCTTCAAATGGACAATTATAATATACGTCAATATTAGTAATTGTACCACTATATTTTGTTTTTACAGTTTCATGTGTAATTGTTGCTAAATCATCATCAGATAATTGAGAAGCAAGAGCATTTAAGAACTCAGTTGTTCCTACATCATTAAATGATTGAGTAAATTCAATTAAACTGTCACCTGTAATAACAGTATCACCAACATCAACTATTTTGTGAATTTCAGCATTTTTTCCTAATGCTATTTGTTTTAGCATATTAACGTTTGCTGCACATTTTCTACCAAGAGATTCTGAAATTAAAGTTGAATCTTCGTATGCAAAATCTCCAGATGCAATAGCAACTTTAGCTAATGCTCCTGGCATGTAGTCAACGTTTTTACCTTTACCAGAGAAATATGAAGGTGCATAAGCAATTACATCACCCTTTTTAAAACGTTCTCCTTCTTTATAAACCATTGCGAACTTTTGATGGATATAGAAACCCATGTTAGAGTTCTTATCTAATTTATCTGAAAGGTCGATTGCGTCTTTTTCTCCGTTATCATATTTTAATATTGCTAGATTGTTTTTATTATCTATTTTTTCAATAATACCATTTTCTTTAGCTTTGAAACAGAAGTCATCTGAAATCATAAATGCTAAAGTTTTATTCATGCCTGAACCCAACAATTGTTTTGATGGGTGAAGTATCGGCATTGTATGTCCGTGTTTGCCTAAACTTTTAATTTTTTTCTTTTAAAAATTTAATTATAGACTATATCTTCATCCCCTTGGATGTTCTGCATTTCCACTACTACTTCTTAGTGTACTCCGTTTCCGGATAGTCGTTGAGCTTTCCTAAAATTTTATCGATAACACCTTGCATTTTCTTTTTATCTCTATGTTTATAATCGATTCTATACAATGGTATGTTATGTTCTTTACAAAAACTATTTTTTCTGTTATCATTTTTTTGTACTGTTTCAAATTGTTTTTGTTTTTCTTCCTCAGAACCTCCAGCTGGAAAGATTGGTTGGAAGTGTTGTATACCATCGAATTCAATTAAACATATTAATTTATCATTTCTAAAGATAGCAAAATCAAATTCTAAAATACTTGTGTGCTTTTCATTCCACAAGTCTGAAAATGTATATTCTCTAGTAAAATCAATGTTATTCTGTTCTAATAAAAATTTAATATTTGTTTCACCCCTACTTGTTTGTCTACAGTATGTACATCTACAACCAGTATTTAAAAAATGACCAGGAGTAACATTATAAATATTTCCACATTTATTATGAAGGAGTGCTATTTTGGTTTCTTTATTTACGTAATCTCCAATAACAGTATATTCATTTCCAACAATATCAAAAACATCTTTTTTAAATTTTTCTATTCCTTTATTATTTGGAAAGTATTTTGCTTTATTGCATTTCGGGCATCTATTATTAGATACTATAAAATGGCTTGCAGATACCAAAAATTCATTCCCACATGAATGTTTAATTCTTATTTTACTATTTGAATTTTTATAATCATTTTTCTCTGTTAATAGTTCATAACCGCTTACAGAGTTTACAAATTTCTTTACATTTTCATATTTATACTTATCTGTAACACTCATAATTTGCCTCCAATTTATTTATTATAATAAATCGTTGCCCGGTCTGAGTGTTTTAAAATTTTAGGCTTAGTTGCGGATTAACCAAATTATAACCTTTTTACTATATATGGGCTGCAATTAACAGCTTAAGTTAGTAGTTATAATTTAACGGCAGTCCCCGCAGTTAACAGAATTTATAGTGACCCAAACTTGGTAGTCCAGCCACTTGCATCATTTTTATTCCATTAGAGTCGTTAATTCTAATGCGTTCTTTTATGAACTGCTACATATTACTATGTAGATTAGACTATATCTTCATTCAAGTTATATACTTGAGTTGTCTCGCACTTCCACTCACTTGAGTGTACTCCCTTACATTCATCAGGGATAGTCGTTGAACTTAAAAATATAAAATTATTTAAGCTGCTGATTGCCTTCGTCTTTACGTTAAGGTTTCCCAGCAATTCACGAGATTTTTTATAGACAGACCTATGCAAATTATGATGAGAATTCTCTCAAGCCTGTCTTGGGCTATCAGCCCCTGCACTTGTAAATGAACTTAATAATTCAGTAGGAGATAACATATTTGCTGCTGATAGCTGTGTTTGGTCAATATATGGAATATAACCACGAACAGATGTTATCTTAGGGTCGTAACTTAGACCACGAGTAATACCAGCTTGTCCAGAGTATGGAGTACTGTTACCACTGACGAATCCGTTCATACTATCATCATATGCTCTCATTTCCAAAGTATATGCGTCATTAATATTGACACCTGTAAAACCCTTGGCAGACATTTGTGCAATTTCTTCTGCTTCTTTTACAGGGTTTAGTGTACTATGGTCATTGACATTTGGAAGACCTTGTAATTCACTTATTAAAGCTCCTCTAGGAATAGATAGATTTGTTGGTCTACCATTCATCTTGTGAAGTCTATATTGTCTATAAGAATCGGCAAGAATCTTATATAAAACGTCACTAACCAATTCATTACCACGAACACGATAATTTGTCATATCATTTTGTGGTTTGTATTGATTACCAACTAGTAATGTATTTGCATATAATAATACATCAACAACATCAGTAGGTAATTTTAAATCTTTTAGTATTTCTCTAGTAATTGGGTCTATATATACTTCAAGGTTAACCTTATTTGTGTTTCTTGTATATACACCGACAGTATCTCCTAAAGTTTCCATAAATCTTTGTGTATATGGAACTGGAGTATCAAAGTCAGCCCAATTATAGTTTTCAGGATGCATTAAGAATAATGCATTTAATAATAGAGTATTTTTAATTTCATCTTTAAAGTACATAAACGTATCTTTAAATTTAACTTCAACCCAACCTTGATTATTCTTTACTTGATTTTTTGATAGATAATAATCAACTTTATATCTATCCATTACTTCTTTTAATGTAACTATAGATGTAATTAATTCTAGTAAAGTATATTTTGTAGCTAAGAATTTAACAGTTGTATAAACAAAACCTTTCTTAGTTACTGGTGGAAGAGTTGACATATCTAATTTTAAAACATCTTCTGTTAAGAACTTAAACATACTTTCTTTTATAAGAGTAGTTTCTTTCTTAGCGATGTTAAACTTATATATCTTTTCATCTTCTATGAATATTAAATCAGTGTAAGTGTCACCGACTTTCATAAGAGCTAATGGTGTTCTTTCTCTTGTAATAATATCTTCATCAATATCTAAAAGAGCAATTTCATCATCCATTGTTGCTCTGTTAAAACAAACATAGTATTTAGGAGTCTTAATATGAGAAATATACATACCAAGTTCCTCATATTGGAAATCTGAAGAATAAACTTTACGACCAGATTCAGGTCTTGCAGAGTTTACATTATCATTATATCCATATAAGATTTCAACAGCTGGATTTTCTTTCATTTCTTTTAATTTCTTTAAAAGATATATATTTTCTCTAAATAGCTTTCCTGATGTTCTTTCAAGAGTCATCTTATTGTAGTTAGTTGTAATTTCTACACGGTCTGCTTTTGTTTTAACAATTGGAAGACGAACTAACTGTTTCTTAATGAATTTCTTATTTCCACCTAAATAGAAGAAACGTTTATCAACAATATCAGGAACATCAATTTGGAAAGTTAATGGTTTTCCATCATCTGTTTTATATCTAACATTTAATGTTTTTTGGTTATTTTGGTGAGTAGAAGAGTCTGTTAATTCCATTGAATCAACTGTTAAAGGTGAACTTGAAGAATTTGAGAATGCAGATACAACACTAGTTAAATCTTTCATTGCAAATTTCTTATTATATTCATCATCAATAGAAGATAAGTGAGAAACTTCCATTCTTTCATCAAAATACTTTTCATCAACATCAAACTTATCAGCAACGTTTTCATCAGATTCAACATCTAAATCTTGTAAAGAACCAATAACCTCAGTTTCTTTTTCAAGACCTTTTGAATGGGTGTCTAATCTTATAGCAGCTGATTTCTTACTTTCAACATATCTGATTGCTTTTGATTTAACATCATTGTCTTTTTCGATTTCATCTACTAAAGAACTAAATGGCTTTTGAAGATTTTCATCTTTAGCTAGATAATCATCTATCTTCTTATCTATTGTAGATATAATTTCTTTTTCATCTTCAGAAGCGGCTTCAAAGTCAGTAAGATTATTTGCTCTAATAGTTTTTGCAACCTTAGAGAAAACAACTTGCTTGATTTGCTCCTTTTTATTTTCTATAATATCATCTTCTGACAAATCTTCTTCATCATTAGCATCAACATCAGATAAGTCATCAGTTCCATTATTAAAATTATTTAATCTATATAATTTTAATTTAAATGAATCAAATTCTTTCTTGAAATCCTTATCATGAAGGTCCATAGCTATTAATGCATCAGCATTAGGGTTATAGAAAATTACTAACTTTACTTTTGCGAAAGCATCCATATTAATTGTGCCTTTATGAATTGATTTTAAGAATAGAACCATTGGGTCAGTATTTCTTGGGTCAACTTCAATTTTTCTCTTAAAATCCTCAATGTACTTATCTAATGGGAAAACTAAAAATACATCTGTATAATCCGAGTCATCAGATGCAGTTGATATTAAATTTTCCATATACTTTTTAAGAGCTTGTTGAAGGATAATACCACCACCAGAATGACGTTTTGTCAATGCTTCTTTATTTAAGGTATATTCATTATAAATATCAAAAACAAGATTTTGTCCTGCATATGCATTTATCATTGTTTTACCTTTTTTCATTTTTCCATTCGTCATTTCTCTTATTTCAGCATAATATTCTTTTTGGTCAATAATAACCTGTGCTTTATTTAATGGCTTAACTCTACGTGGAGTATATATACACATTAATTGCATAGGCCTAAATAGAGTTCCACCAATAGTATCAGTAAATGACTTTTTATCAGAAGTAGGTACGAAGACCATATTTCCTTTTGTCTTTTGAACTGTTTCAAAACTGATAGTTCTACCTCTTAGGATTCTATTTTTCTTTATTTTGCTTGGAGATACAAACATAATATTCCTCCTTTATTTATACAATATAATAAATTGTTCAAGTCATATTTTTAATTACAAATAAAAAAAAGAATAGCATAATGCTATTCTTTTTATAATTATTCTTGTTCTTTACCTATCATTTCGTTAACTCTAGGTTCAGCCTTAGCAGAATATTTGTTAATTAAAGCTTCTTGTAATCTTTGAGTGTATACAGATTGTTTTAATAACTCATCATACATAGGGTCCATAGATTCCTTAGCGATTAATAGAGATACTTGTTCAGTTAACTTATTAATCTTTTGGCTAGAAGTTTGGATAGTATAAGAATCAGTTGTGAAATAATCTTTATCTAAAGCACAAGCTTCTTTTAAAGACTTGTATTGTACAGTTTCGTTCTTAACTCCACCAGCAACACCAGTTAAAGCAGCATAAGCACCTTTACCATCGATTTCATCATATTTCTTGAATGCAGTTTCACTACCATTTTCTTCAGCAGAATTTTCAGCTGCATCTTCGTCATATTCTTTATCTTTGAAGTCTTTACCAGTACCAATTAAATCAGTAACATCACCTTTTTCTTCACGTAAAGCTCTTACTTCTTCACAGATATTAGCCTTAGTAGCTTTCTTACCAGCTTTCTTGCATCTATTTACTGCTTCAACAACAACTTCAACAACATCCTCAACTTGGTCATGTTCTTTATCGTTGTAAACATCCTTAGAAGAAACTTTTTCAGCTGATTCTTCTGGAGCCTTTTCGTCAGTTGCTTCATTATCTAATTGCTTTGTATCACCTAATTCAGGGCCATTAGCAGTTTGAGATTCAGATTCCTTAACAACAACTTCACCAACTTCATCCTTTTGGTCATGGCAGTCATCGCAATAAACATCTGTTGATTTAACGTCAGCTTTAGATTCTTCTGGCTTCTTTTCATCAGTTGCTTCATTATCTAATTGCTTTGTATCACCTAATTCAGGGCCATTAGCAGTTTGAGATTCTTCTTCATTTAAACCATCGAATTCAATGATATACTTACCAGTAGCAATACCTTCTTTTAAGATAGAAAGGTTCTTAAGAGTAGGTTGATATCCGTTTTCTTTTAAGATATTCATTAAGTCTAAATCTGTATAAGCAGATTCCTTAACAAGAACTTCACCAACTTCTTCCTTTTGGTCATGAGTATTGTCACAATAAACATCTTTAGAAGAAACTTTTTCAGCTGATTCTTCTGGCTTCTTTTCATCAGTTGCTTCATTATCTAATTGCTTTGTATCACCTAATTCAGGGCCATTAGCAGTTTGAGATTCAGATTCATTCATACCTTTTAAAAGAGCAAAAATGCTATTTAAAGATTCTGTAATAGAAGCTTCTGTTGTATCTTCTGCTTCTTCTGCAGCATCTTCAACACTAGTATCTGCTAAAGTAGCATCTAAATCATCAACGATATCTTTTGTAGCTTCAATTGGAGTTTCAATACCATCATCGAATTTTGAAATTCCATCAACAACTTCTGTATCTGGTTCTAAATCATTTTCAGAAATTGCATTTTCTTTAATATTAATTCCAGAACCTTTAATTTTGATATCTTTACCAGCTTGAATACCACTTGTGTTGTTACCAGCTCTACCATTAACAGCAAAATTAGAGTTTGAACTTACTTTATTATCAGTAGCAGTAATCTTATTAGTAATGCTTCTATTTCTTGTATTATCTATTATTTGGTCTTTACCAACTTTAGCACTTTGGCCTGCAGCATTTACACCATTAACTTTGCTTGATGCATCTTTACTAATAGAATTACCAACAGAATTACCACTACCATTCTTAATCTTTGCTTTCTTAATTAAAGATTCAGTTACAACAACTTCGCCAACTTCATCCTTTTGGTCATGAGAGTCAGCATCATAAACATCAGTAGAAGCTGTATCTGGTTCTTTAGTTTCTGGCTTTTTATCTTCAGTGGCTTCGTTGTCTAATTGCTTTGTGTCACCTAATTCAGGTCCATTAGCAGTTTGAGATTCTTCTTCATCTAATTTAACTTCGTCTTCATCATTGTCATCTTCAGATTTATCTTCTTTGTCATCCTTAGAATCTTCATCTTTAGAATCCTTGTCTTCAGACTTGTCATCTTCTTTATCTTCAGACTTGTCATCCTTATCATCAGACTTATCTTCAGTATCATCCTTAGAATCTTCTTTAGCATCGTCTTTCTTATCATCTTCGTTATCTTCAGATTCAGTTACAACAACTTCGCCAACTTCATCCTTTTGGTCATGTTCATCAGCTGTATAAACATCTGTTGATTTAACATCAGCATTAGATTCAGCAGGTTTCTTTTCATCAGTAGCTTCGTTATCTAATTGCTTTGTGTCACCTAATTCAGGTCCATTAGCAACTTGAGATTCAGCTTCGTCTAATAACTTATTTAAATCATTAATTTTTGTATTTTTCATACAGGGGCCTCCTTTAATATTTTTTAAATTAATATAAAATATTGTTCTTAAAAATTTTTTGTTTTTTAGTTGTCATTTAAACTTTGGTGAATTACTGTCTTTTTAATCTTTGAAGTTATCATTTTTGAATAATAAACATACTCACCATTGTCTTTAATAAAATTATCGTTGTTAGTGTTATCTAATCTCGTTAGAATAACTTTTCCACTATTAGAAAGGTAGCCATTATCATCGATAGTTCCGCTAACTTCATCAACACCTATTGAATATTCTGTTTCTATTGTTTTACCATTATAAAGAATATCAAAATAATTGATTTTATTTTCGCAATCTAATTTGTAGAAATTATCTAAAAATAAACCTCTCATTAGCAAAGCACCTCCAACCATAATATCTTGTCAGTTTCATTTACTTTAAATTTGTATTCTCTTGTTTCAGTAAATTCAAAGTATTCACTTAATCTGTCATCTATATATTGTTTATTAGTTGAGTTTTTATATGTATTTCCATTATCTAAAGATATTGAGAAATCATAATATTGACCTGATGCATCCTTAATTTTAAATATCTTTGTTAAA
>Ga0310694_10006611_pt1 | contig 10956 bp, 11 predicted proteins | sample 174DNAGHGhighgp2_FD_203884 | JGI IMG/M metagenome (GOLD analysis project Ga0310694, IMG submission 203884) | Sheep rumen microbial communities from Palmerston North, Manawatu-Wanganui, New Zealand - 1742 DNA GHGhigh gp2 (v2) (version 2) | ecosystem: Host-associated > Mammals > Digestive system... | reverse complement strand
AATCAGAAGGACATTGAAAAGTACGATGTTTTCCCACGCGACACGAATCTCGACAGTTTCCCTCTGCAAGTCTTTGTTGGGGTTAGGCGCTCGGGCAAGTCTTTCCTGCTTTTCCAAAAGATTCGTCGATTGCTCCAAGAGGGTCATGGGTGGGACGACCTGCTATATCTGGACTTTGAGGACACCCGACTTGGCAGCTTTTCGTCGGAGGATTTCAACCTTATCCTCGAATGTCATCAAGAGATGTATGGGAAGCGTCCTATGCTGTTCCTTGATGAAATGCAGAATGTGGATGGTTGGCAAAAATTCGCCCGTAACCTTGCCGACAAGAAATACCATGTTTTCATTACAGGTAGTAATGCCAAGATGTTGTCAAAAGAAATCATGTCCGCTTTAGGTGGAAGATATATTTCTGTTGAGGTCTATCCTTTCAGTCTCAGGGAGTTCCTTTCCTATTCTCAAGTGCCTTTCGATGAGCCGTCGCTAATCGCTACCGAATCGAAAGCCCGTTTCATGAAAGCCTATCGGGAGTACATGACATGGGGTGGCCTGCCTGAATCCATCCATCTGCCAGTGAAAAGGGCGTATCTCTCAAGTGTGTATCAGAAGATATACCTCGGCGACATCGTGCAACGCAATGGCATTTCCAATCCCAAGTTGCTTCAACTGCTCATCAAGAAGCTGGCAGAGAGTGTGATGCACCCCATCTCCTACACCCGTTTGTCAAAGATACTCTCCAGCGTTGCAGGGCGAATCAGCGTACCCACGGTTTCTAGTTATGTGGGTTACGCCGAAGATGCCTGGCTGCTGCTACGCCTGAGAAATATCGTTTCGGCCTTTGCGGAGAAAGAAAGCGTATGTAAATACTATTTCATCGACAACGGACTGCTCTCGCTTCAGCTGTTGAACGCCGACACCGCTCTTTTGGAGAACGCTGTGGCCTTGTCGCTATTCAGGAAATACGGGCATGATCCTGACAATGAGCGGGTGTTTTTCTACCATTCCAACGTGGAAGTCGATTTTTATATACCAGAGGACGAACTCGCCGTGCAAGTATCCTATTCTATAGCTGACGAACAGACAAAGGCCAGAGAAGTGGGTGCGCTTACGAAACTGCCTAATGCTTATCCTTGCCGTCGTCGTGTCATTGTCACATACGAAGAGGAAGACGGCATCACCGACCAGTTCGGCACCGTCGAAGTCATCCCTGCATGGAAATGGCTACTTTCTTGCTAAGAATGCTGCGGTGACCGATGCCGAGGATGTGAACCATCAACAAGCAAATCAACGCCTTGCAGGAAAAATTTGGACAGCTGAGAAAAGAAATCCAATGCCGAGGGTCTTATGAGAAGTCAATCGAAAGAGAGTTTATCCATAGTGAGATAAGCGATGATTAATAATGACTCGTCATGTCTTCCTCAACAAAAAGGCAGTGCGGACTACGAAATCGTCACTGTCTACGGGCGCAAATACCTCATTTTCAGCAATGGCGATGATATTGAAGTGCTGAATTATTGAAAAAGAGGAAGCCAATAAAATAATAGTAATGGCCATTACCGTAATGGCTATTACTATTTTTATGTAATAATCGAAGAAAAATTTTTGCAAACGCTTGCAGTTCCGAAAATTATGCGTACTTTTGCAGAATGGTAATAGAAATTACCGTAATGATGATTACCATTTGTTGAAACAACTCGAAAAACTGACGAGGTATGAAGTTCTACAATCGTGAAAATGAAAAGGTGCAACTCTATAAAGTGCTGCAACAGAGCAAAAAAGAAGCACAGATGACTGTGCTGATGGGTCGTAGACGTATCGGCAAGACCGAGCTTTCGTTGCAATGCGGCGACGAAAAAGTGCTCTATTTTTTCGTCGGAAAGAAGACGGAACAACTGCTTTGCCACGATTATTTGGAAGAAGTCAGTTTCAAATTGGGCGTTCCTATCATCGGGCAACTTTCCTCATTTTCAGAAGTGTTCAGGCTTGTACTCCAATTGGCCGAAAGACAGCCTTTCACGTTGGTTATCGACGAGTTCCAGAACTTCCTGAAAATCAATCCATCCGTGTTCAGCGACATGCAGCGCGATTGGGACTTGCACAAGCGTACCAGCCACCTTAATCTCATCATCAGCGGCTCGGTGTTCACGCTGATGAAGCGGATTTTCGAGGACTACGAAGAGCCGCTTTTTGGTCGCGCCACAGAACGGCTATTGCTTAAGCCTTTCTCAACCAACGTTTTGAAAGAAATCTTGGCCGACTACAATCCCAATTACACGCCCGAGGACTTGTTGGCCTTGTTCAGCATCACGGGCGGCGTGCCGTGGTATGTTGCGCTTTTGCTTGATAAAGGTTATGTCACTAAAGACCAAATGCTTACTGCCTTGACTGAGGAAAATTCACCCTTCATCAACGAGGGCAAAAACATCCTCATTGAGGAGTTCGGTACCGACTATGTCACTTATTTCTCCATCTTGACCTGCATAGCGGGCGGACTGAAAACCCGTGCCGAGATTGAAGGCGAGTTGGGCATCGGCAACATCGGGAGTTATCTGGCGCGGTTGGAGAACTATTACAACCTCGTCAGTAAGTCGCTGCCCATTTTCTCGAAGGAAAACAGCAAGAAAATGCGCTACCAACTCAACGACTGCTTCCTGATTTTCTGGTTCCGCTTCTTCTACAAGTATCAGGCATTTGTCGAAAATCGTGCGTTGAAATCATTGGAAACCATTATCTTGCGCGACTATAGCACAGTTTCAGGCTTTATGATGGAGCGTTATTTCGCCCGTAAATTCGAGGAGGAGGGAAAATACATCATCGGGAAGTGGTGGGATAGGAAAGGCGAAAACGAGATTGATCTGATTGTCGTCGACCCGATTGAAAAGGTCGCTTGGATATATGAGTTGAAAAAGCAAGGCGAACGCTACGATGCCAAAGCCTTGAAAGAAAAAGTGAAGACGATGGTGGCCCAAACGCCTGAACTTGCCAAGATGAAACTGCATATTGGCTCTTTATCTATTGAAGATATGTAAACTGTTGAAATTTAAGATGTTATTTTGTTATTATTAAAATAGTAATGGCCATTACCGTAATGGCTGTTACTATTTTAGTTATTTATCGTCAAAGCACTATGTATGAGGTTTATATAAAGTTCACTTCAGGATTGATACGAATTCCAAACATCTTTTCTACGGAGTCTTGGATTCTGTGAGCCAGTTCCACGATGTCTTCACCTTTGCCACCACCGTAATGCACCAGCACGAGCGCCTGCTTGTCGTACACGCCCACATGCTCGTCGCGCCAGCCTTTCCAACTTACTGTCCTGGCGGTCCCTGAGCCTGTCGAAGGGCCGCTATGCTCAATCAGCCATCCTGCAGGGACTTTTACCATGCCATTAGGCTCGTCGTAATGCGGCATTGTGGGATACTCCGTTAGCAAAGCTTCAAATTTCGCCCTTTCAATGACAGGATTCTTGAAGAAGCTCCCTGCGCTGCCAATCTGCTTCACATCAGGCAGTTTGGCGTCGCGGATGACGCAGATGGCATCGTGGAGCTGCTGCAAGGTCGGACGCTCAATGCCGTTGTCAGTTAAGTAGCTCTTGATGTTGCCGTATTCCAGCATCAATTCAGCCTGCTTGTGCAGCAAAAAGTCCACCGAGGTGATGACAAATTGCCCTTTCAGTTCACCTTTGAAAATGCTTTCTCTATACCCGAAATGACAGTCTTCTTTGGTGAAAACCTTGGATTCACCAGTGGATAACTCTATTGCCTCACATTGCAAAAAACTGTCTTCCAGCTCCATGCCGTAGGCGCCGATGTTTTGCACGGGAGCAGCACCTACCTTGCCCGGGATGTGGGCTAGGTTCTCCACGCCATGCCATCCTTTTCCGACGCAGAAGCGCACGAAGTCGGGCCAATCCTCGCCCGCTTGGGCGCGCACCACGACGTCGTTTCCGTCCTCTCTTAGGATCTCGATGCCTTTCGTGTTGATGTAGACGACGATGCCGTCAAACACCTCGTTTTGGAAAAGGATGTTGTTGCCTCCGCTGAGAATCAGGATGTTTTGGCTTTGCAAAGTTCCGCTTTTTATAAGCGTTTGCAGTTCGCTGATTGTATTGATTTCAGCGAATTGTTTCGCCACAGCATCGAAGCCGAAGCTATTGTAGGCTTTGAGGTTGAAGTTTGTTTTCATGGTGCAAATATACACTATTTCTTGGGATTCTCTATGTTTCAACAGAAAACTTTGTACCTTTGCCCCCATGAAACGTGCCATCGTATCGGTGATCAATGACTTGGTTACGGACCAAAGGGTCAACAAGTCGTGCCTGGCTTTGCAAAAGGCTGGATATGAGGTGCTTTTGGTCGGACGAAAACAACGCAAAAGCCCTCCCATGGACGAACGCCCCTACGCCTCGCATCGGATGAAACTGCTCTTCGAGAAAGGACCGTGTTTCTATGCCGAATACAACATCCGTCTGTTTTTCTTCTTGCTGTTTCATCGTGCCAACATACTGCTGTCTAATGACTTGGATACTATATTGCCCAATTATTTCATCTCACGACTCAAAGGCAGCAAAATGGTCTTCGACAGCCACGAGTATTTCACCGAGACACCCGAGCTGGTCCATCGGCCCAAGGTGCAAAAGGTGTGGAAACGCATTGAGGGGTTCGTGGTGCCCAAACTGGACGAGATGATTACCGTATGCGACAGTATCGCCGACCTGTTTCGCGAGAAATATGGGGTCAAGTGCCATGTAATCAGAAATATACCTCCACGTAAGGCTCTACCACCAAAAGGCAACAAAGGGGCTTTGGGTTTGCCTGCCGACAAGCATCTTTTGATTCTTCAAGGCTCAGGCATCAACATCCAACGCGGAGCCGAGGAACTGGTGCAAGCGATGCAATACTTGGACGACTGTTTCCTCATGATTATCGGTGGGGGAGATGTGCTGCCCATGTTGAAGCAAATGGTTGAAGACCTGAATATTACAGACCGAGTGCGCTTCTTTCCTCGTATGCCTTACCAGCAGATGATGACCTATACGCAATTGGCCGAATTGGGCTTTTGCCTCGACAAGGACACCAACCTCAACTATCGCTTCAGCCTGCCCAACAAGTTGTTTGACTTCATCCAGGCGGGTGTGCCGATTGTAGCCTCGCATCTGACTGAGATAGAGAAGATTATCCGACAATACGACTTGGGATTGTTCATTGAGAATCACGAACCAGCCACCATTGCCGCCACGATTCGTGAAGCCTTGTCGGATGTGGAGCGAAGGGCACAATGGAAACAGAACTTGGCCGTTGCGGCACGGGATTTGTGTTGGGAGAACGAGGAACAAAAACTGCTTGAAATTTACAGACATTATGAATGATACGGATTATCACCTACATGTCATCGCGTTCGACGTGCCCTATCCTGCCAATTATGGTGGGGTAATTGATGTGTTCTATCGCGTGAAAGCACTGTCGGAGGCGGGTGTCAAGGTGCATCTGCATTGCTTTGAGTACGGGCGGGGAGAACAGGAGGTCTTGAACCGCTGTCACGAGGTAAAATACTATAAACGTGACACTTCCTTCGCAAAACAATTGAGCCTCATGCCGTTTATTGTTAACTCAAGGCGCTCTGAAGACTTGGTGCAAGACCTTTTGAAGGACAATTATCCGGTTTTGTGCGAAGGCTTGCATACGACGGCAGTTCTTTTGGACAAACGCTTGAAAAACAGGAAGATTTATGTCCGCGCTCACAATGTCGAACATGATTACTACAAGGCTTTGGGACAGGCGGAGCGGTGGTGCGGAAAGAAATTGTTTTATCTTGTAGAAGCTTGGAAACTCAAGCGCTACGAATCTGTTTTGAAGCGTGCTAATGGCATTTTCGCCATTTCCCAAAGCGATGCCGATTATTTCTCTCAAAAATATGGTAAGGTTACGTTGGTACCGGGCTTCAATGCCGCCGACTCGGTTTGTTCGGAAACGGGCAGAGGCGATTATGTGCTCTATCATGGCAACCTTTCCGTCCGCGAAAATGAAAATGCTGCCAAGTGGCTGATTGAGAATGTGTTTGCTGAATTGGATTTAAGTTGCGTCATTGCAGGCTTGAATCCTTCGGACAAGTTGGTGAAACTCGCCAAAAAACATTCCAACGTGACTTTGGTGGCCAATCCCGACGATGCCGAGATGATCGACCTCTTGCGGCAGGCTCAGGTGAACATCTTGGTGACCAACCAGCCTACAGGATTGAAACTGAAGCTGTTGAACGCGCTTTATAACGGTCGTTTCTGCCTCGTTAATTCCGATATGGTGAAAGGCACCTCTCTGGAAGACCTTTGCATTGTGGCTGACGAACCGGAGCAAATGATTGCCGAAATCAAGCGGCTGATGGAAGAGGACTTTACCGAAGACGACATTGAGGAACGCGATGCGCAAATGAGGCAATTGTATGACAATGAAGCCAATGCTCAGAGGATTATTCATGCGATTATTTCATAAACTACGGATTCCGCGGATATGATTCCGAGACATCCTATTCCATGTCAGAGCAAACCACAGTCCCGTTCTTGCAGTTGGCGATGCGCGAAGGGTATTTCTGCATTAGGGTGTAGTTATGTGTGGCCATCAGCACGGCAGTGCCGTTTTCGCTGATGCGTCGGAGCAGTTTCACTACATCCAGGGTGGTGTCGGGGTCGAGGTTGCCCGTAGGCTCGTCGGCAAGGATGACATCAGGGTCGTTGAGCAAGGCGCGGGCAATGGCGACACCTTGCTGCTCGCCACCCGACATTTGGTGGGGCATGTTCTTGCGCTTGTCGGCCAGTCCCACTTTCGACAGCACCTCGTCGATGCGACGCGAAATCTCGGCTTTTTCGGTCCATCCCGTGGCACCCAGCACAAACTCGAGGTTCTTCTCCACGGTGCGGTCGAAGAGCAATTGGAAGTCTTGGAAGACGATGCCGATTTTGCGACGCAGGTAGGGGATGTCTTTCCTCTTTAGCTGGGTAAGGTCGTAACCGGCCACGCGCACGATGCCGTCGCGGGCAGGCAACTCACCGTACAAGGTCTTGAGCAATGACGACTTGCCGCTTCCTGTGCGACCGATAAGGTAGATGAATTCGCCTTTGTGCAAGGTCAAATTGACATCACTCAGCACAAGGTTTTCCCGCTGGAAAATAGAGGCGTTTTTGATTTCGATGATGGGTTCGGACATGTTATTTAAGATTCAAAGATTTCAGGATTTCAGATTTCAAATTTCAAATTTCAAGATTCAGCAAGTGTTCAAGATTTAACTAAAAAATGATAACGGGCTTTTCGATAGTTTCCCCTGCGGGGAATGGAGTTGAGGTATAGTTTATTAAGCGGCGGCATGAACAAGCTGACTGTTCGTAAGTACCACAAGCCGCCGCATATAAAACAACGAATGAATTCCATTCCCCGAAGGGGAACCTCAATATGTAGACTATATAAACCCAATCTGGCCATCTACTCAAAGATTCAAAGATTCCGCATTCCTAACTCAACTAAAACTACCAACTCCCCGAGGCTCCGCCTCCTCCGAAACCGCCTCCTCCGAAGCCTCCAAAGCCGCCGCTGCTGCCTCCACCACCGAAGCCACCGCCACCGAAGCCGCCACCCATCGGAATCCACATGGTGCGGGTGCCGCCGCCAGAGTAGGATTGGCCGTTGTTGTCGAACTTCGATAGGATGATAATGAGGGCGATGAAAAAGAGTACGAGCAACCACACAGGGATGCCGTCTCCGTCGGTATAGTCGTCTTGGGTGAACTTGCCCGAGCAGAGGTCCATGATGACGTTGACGGCGTTGTCGATACCCGTGTAATAGTCGTTCTCCTTAAAGGCTGGAATCATCTCTTTTTCGATGATGACCTTGGCCGTGGCATCGGTCACGTATTCCTCGATGCCGTAGCCGGTCTGTATGGTCGCCTGGCCCTTCTCGCTGCCTTTCTTAGGCTTGACCAAGATAACCGCACCATTGCTTTTCTCTTTCTGTCCCACACCCCACGAATGCCCGATCTCAGTGGCGTACTGCTCGATGCTGTAGCCTTGCAGGTCATCAACCAGAAGCACAAGGATTTGAGTCGAGGTGCTATCGTTGTAGGCTACGAGTTTCCGCTCCAAGGCGTTGACTTGTGCCGGGGTCAAGGTGCTTGTGTAGTCGTTGACCAATCGTGGTGGGTAGGAGGGCGAGGGCAGCTGGGCCTTCAGCGTGGTCGCTATAATAAGGAGCAAAAGTCCAAGCAGAAAGATGATCTTTTGCCTGTCAGTTGTTTTCGTAGGATATGTCGTCAGGGATTTCATTGGTGTCGTCAGTTTGATAGGGGAAATAAGTCTTGAGCTTTTCGCCGCAGCGAATGATGCCTTGTTCGAGGCCTTCAGTGAAGTTCCCTTCTTTGAAGTGGCTCAGCATCATGTCTTTCACGTCATCCCAAAAGCCGTTTTCCACAACATTATTGATGCCTTCGTCGCCGAGGATGGCGAATTTGCGGTCTTTGATGGCAAGGTAGATGAGCACGCCGTTGCGCAGTTTTGTCTCGTTGAGTTTCAGCTTGTTGAACACCGTGAGGCTGCGTTGCTCCACGTCGCCTCGGCAATGGTTCTCGATGTGCACCTTGATTTCGCCAGAGGTGTTCTGCTCGGCCTGTTTGATGGCCTCCACGATTTTATGGTCTTCTTCGCGGTTGAGTATGGTGATGGCGTTTGACATGGTCGTGTGTTTTGCCTGCAAAAATAGCAATTTTATGAAAAACAGAGGCAGATATAGGTCGAAATGGAATTATTGTTACATTTGCAGTCTCATCAAATACTTGCAAGGCAATGAAAACTCCGCTGCTAAAATGTATGGTTATGCTTGCTGTCATGATGTCTGTCGCTTTCTGCGCTCAGGCACAGCAGAATAACAAGGGTCTTTTTTCTGACAAACCGAAGAAGCTGCTCATTGAGGCCAAGGTGGGACGCTCTTTTTTGGGTGCTCGTGAAGGGGCGGAGGTCGGTGAGGCGAGGGTCTTTTATGGCGGTGCGGCTTTGTCGTATGGTGTGCAGCTTGGCCACACGTTTTTGGGCCTTGGCGCCAGTGCCGAGTATGTCGACTTGATGGCAGGCTCGTTCGACTTCCCTATTTTCGTGAACGGTCAGTATTCTTTTTCAAAGGAGTCTGACAGGGGCTTTTTCGCTGGGGTGAAGTTAGGTTACATTTTAGGAGGCAAGAAAAATATCCCTATCCAGACTGTTGTTGATGAAGAGGTCATCGAAGGCTCCGACGAACGTTCCATGAAAGGTTTTTATGGAGAGCTGAGTGCCGGTTACTGTTTTTCGGGCTTCAGCGTCTTCGTGTCATACAATTATCGCGTCATCGGTTACGAAAGGATTTGGCTCAGCAACCAGTTGGGTGTTTCCAATTCGTCCAGTTCACGAAATATGCACACGGTGATGCTGGGCATTGCGTTTAAGTTGTTCTGAAAGGAATATGAAGACGATATGGAAAATCATAGTGGCCGTATTGTTGACGTTACCCTTCGTGACGGGCTGCAAGAAACCAGCGGAACCTGAAAGTGGTGGTGACAATGACACCCCGGCCATTTCCGATGAATTCATCGACCTTGGCCTTCCGAGTGGCACTTTGTGGGCGACCCGCAATGTGGGTGCCAACAATCCGGAGGACTGCGGCGATTACTTTGCTTGGGGCGAGACCGCGCCGAAGGAACTCTATGACTGGAAAAGCTATCGATATGGCAATTGCATTGACAATTGGTTTGCGATCACCAAGTATTGCACCAACTCGGATTGGGGCCTTAACGGATTCGTTGACAGTCTGACCGTTCTGGAACCAGCTGATGACGCGGCAACGGTCAGTTTGGGCGATGACTGGCGAATGCCGACCAAAGAGGAGTGGGAGGAGTTGTATCAAAACACGAGCTATACATGGACGACCCAAAATGGCGTGGACGGACGGCTCATCACCGGACCGAATGGCAACACTATCTTCCTGCCGGCTACGGGCTTCCGCTTGGATGGGGAGCTGATCTGCTTAGGTTTGGGCATTTATTGGTCGAGTACGCTTCACAGCCATTTCCCCGAGCGCGGGTGGAGCTATCATTTCGATTTCGAAAGCTGCCATGTGTGCGGCACCTACGAACGCAGCCGAGGGCAATGCATTAGGGCGGTTCAGGTGGCGAGATGATGGGTTTGGACGTCTAAAAAACAAGCTAAAGGAAGCTCCTACGGAGCAGTTTAATAAGTTAAGTACCTGTTCAAAATTAAATTACCTATACATTTGACGCAGGACTTAGGACTTGAAGCCATCCGTCTTCAGTCCTCAGTCCTCCGTCATTTATGTAAACTATTTTTGCTCACCTACTTACCTATAATATCAAGCCATTAAAACGCCATTTGTTTGTCACAAAACACAAAAAACAAACCTAACTGACAAGAGGTCAATTAGGTTTAGTTTTGTTTTCGTGACCCGGCTGGGGTCACATCTGCTGTTAATCAATGACTTTCGTTTTCGATGGGTGTTTAATACAATAGACTGAAAAACAGTGATTTAGGTATTTTTGGCTTTATTTAGACAGAAAACAAATTACAACAAATATCCACTTTTTTTGAAATCCGTTGACACGCGGTTGACACGGTTCGATTTTTTTTATTATCTTTGCAAAGTATTAAAAATCAGGGGTGGGGGACACTCCTGTCTGGGTTACTTTTAAGGTTTTAACTAAAATTTTTACATTATGGCAACAGTAAATTATTACCTTTCTAGGTATGTCAAAAAAGACAACCAAAGGGGCGAAATTCAACTCCGCTTCAGCGGAAATCGCAATTTCGTGAAGAGAGCGGCCACGGGCATTCACATCTACGCAGGAAACTGGGACGCGGAACGCGGGATGCCCAAGACGCGAAAATCAATCAAGTTTGGCGACGAAAACAACGACGAAATACGTGACAGACTC